>ERZ1292625.73-Hain-H41-01um-R1-73-length-176034-cov-31_pt1 | contig 176034 bp, 154 predicted proteins | sample MGYA00564400_ERZ1292625 | MGnify/ENA primary metagenome ERZ1292625 (study PRJEB36523, sample SAMEA6512639) | groundwater metagenome | collected 2019-01-08 | study: AquaDiva: Metagenomics assemblies of 32 groundwater samples | reverse complement strand
ACAAATTAAGCCGACACTACGATACTATTATAAATTAAGTTTACAGCGTACTAGGGATAAAAGAATGAATCTTGCTTCTCGTTCGATCGTGCGAACCCTTCGCGCCGTCTTTCGCGACGTCCAGGCATTCGAAGTGCAGGTCTGGCACGATGCATCCATCGCCAATATCGTCTTTCTGGCATCGTCCCGGCCGCTTGTTCTCAGGGGGGCTTATGCACCGGTACAAAGGTACGGGGTGCCGGAAAAAGCGCCGGTACCGTTGCCGATGCCTGCCGCCGGATCGGGAGGGCTCCTGCTCACTGATGCCTATAATCCGCTGGACTCCATTTACAATCCCATCTCTGAATCCATGCGTCGGGCCACCATGTTGGCATTTTCCCCCGAACTCATGCGGTGACCGGTCTTTGCGCGAGCAAGAGTAGCATCTCAGCGGTCGTTCGAACACCAGGAGAACTGCATCGAAATGGAGCGCTTACGCGCAGCGAGCGTGTATATGCTCATGGTCAGCTCTGAACTTTATTTTGCTGTACATGGACAACACATTGAAATAATAAGATATTAATTCGTGTTATAGGGCTGCTGTATGGGGAGTATATAATTTGCATTCGTACTAATTGACATAAGAGATGAATCGTGTTATTGTAATAATTGTCAAGACTTGATTTATTGTTTAATGCTGGGAGCAGACAGATAATCGTATCAGAGAATAACCTAATGATGAAATTCAGAAAAACATTAACTGCAGCCTATCTGCTGGTGTTTATCGTCTATTCGATCTCACCGATCGTCGCGACGATGCAGAAGGGTGAAGACCTTAATCCTGGTCTGTCTGTTGAGAATGCTCTTGCAGCCCGGCTGATGATCTTCGATGTCTTTGACGGCGGGGACGATGGGCAGGGGCATTCTCTGAAAGCATCGGACAATAATGATGCCGACATTCTCCTGAAAAAGAAAAGAACCATTTTCTCGACCAAGATCCTGCTCGATGTCGTTTTCTGTGATTCCCTGGTTCCAGATCGGCCGCTAGACAACTACCATGTCCGTACCGATGATGCAACGAGGCCTGCGTATTTCTCTGCACTGCATTACTTCGTTTCAGGTGTTTCTCCTCCCTCTCTATCGTAGTTCGTCCCGTTTTTCTCTCTGACAGGTACCATTACATAAATTCCGCTTGGTGACGCGTTGTCGCGCACAGGGTGCATTCGATCGCTGGAGCCCCTTGCCGCGAGCATCGGGTCGCCTTGCGGGCCTTACGCATGCATGGCGTTACGGTGTCGGTATTGCTCCCGGGTCCTCGATCATGATCTGTGATCGATCGCTCAACCGCCATGTTGCCGGAGTTGGTTTCCATGAACAACGAGATCCGCCCGCGATCCGCATCGAAGGAACGCGTCGTTTGGCATAGCGCTCTGTTCGTCGCATTGCTGGCCGCCCTGAATTTGATCAGCATCACGCTCTTTCCGGGTTCGTATCAGGAGGTCCTGAGACGCATGACGGGCCGAATGGCAGCGTTGCTCCTCCTGCCTTTTGGCGCGACAACGTTCGACGGATTGCTGTTGACCACCGGCGGCTTCGCCATGGAGATCGCGGTCGAGTGTACGGCGATGCAATTTTTGATGATATATACCGCCGGAGTCATCGCCTATCCTCATCATGGGGCAGGGTACAAGGTCATTGGCATTGCGGCCGGGACCATGGTGCTTTATTTGATGAATGTGGTCCGTATCGCGGCCCTCGGTCTGGTGGGTTCTCATGTTCCCGAGGCCTTTGACTTTTTTCACATCTATCTCTGGCAGGGCATCTTGACGTTGCTGGTCGTAGGAGTATGGATCGTATGGGTACGAAATCTGGCGGTGGACAGGCCCCTGGTGCTGAAGATCGGGACCGCGTTTGCGGCGTCCGCCCTCGGCGTCGGCGTCCTGGGCGCAGCCATGCCGTACTATCTCGAAGCGCTTGTCGCCATTGCGCGGCCGATCGCCGGGCTGCTGCTCGGCGGAACACCCTACGACCTGACCGTTTCACGCGATGTGATCGAACTGAACATCGGGAATTCAGCCGTATGGAACAACGCGATCGCTCTTAATGTATACAACCAGATCATTTTCCTGGCCCTGGTGACAACGTCGTTCGGCCAGAGGAGGCTTCTCAAGGTCAGCAAACATATCCTGTACGGCCTCGCAGCGCTTTTCCTGCTCTATATCGGGCATGTGCTGCTTTTCGTCCTTGAAGTTGCCCAGGGAATACCGCCGGAGACTATTGCGAATCTTGACGTTACGGTCCGCGCGTTCTCAGCAAGCGCGTGCATCGGGCTCTATCTGCTTTTTGCAGGGAAACTGCGCGACAGCAGAAAAAAACTATCTGTCGATCTGAAAGGAGGAAGGATCAATGAAGAAATTGTCATTGCTCACTAACATGCTGATGCTGGCGGGGACCATGGTGGTTCTGGCCTGGGGGACCGGTTTTGCGGCGCCCCCGCCGCCCCCGCCGCCGGTTCCTGCAGGGGACCTGTTCACGCACCTGGCAGCCGGAGGCGGGATCGCCGCATACGGTGCATACCACCTGTGGAGGGCGAAACGGTCGGTGCGGAAGCAGGGGAAGGACGCGTAAGGGCGCACCTCGGCAGGGGAAGGGTTTACATACGTAACACGTTGCAAATTCTTTTCGAAGAGAGGTCGACATGAATAATGAGAGCGTAAGCGGGATAAGGACGGCAGGATGGCTGGCAATGATCGGCAAGGTTCTGATGCTTACCATGATCATAAGCACGTTCGTGTATCAAGGGTGGTACAATCCAAATATGGCACAGGCGGCTGTCACGGAGGCTCAGTCGTTCCCGAATACACCAACTATTTCGGGAACGACATCCGCATCTGTCAGCGGATCGTACTCGGTAAACGCCGGATCGAATCGTCTGTTAGTCGTTGCGGTCTCTTCATCCTTTAATGGTGCGCCGTCATCGCAATCAGTAACAGCGTCTTGGGGTGGACAGGCGCTGACACAGATGGTCGTGAGCGATGTTGCGCAACGTCGGTTCGTATGGATAGGCTACCTAAAAGAAGCCGGAATCACAGCGGCATCGGGTACGACGCTGCAGGTGACGCTTGCCAATAATACGAGTTTGCAGGGGACCGAAACGTATGCTGCTGTGCTGGCGGGGGTCGACCAGGTATCAACGGTCAATGGAACGTATTCAGTGTACATCAACAACACGGCAGCGGTCATGAATTTCGGAACGGGACTTGCTGTCCAGACCGGCGGTTTTTCCCTGTTCGGCGTGAGCGTGAACCAATCCGTTGCGCCGACGCAGTCCGGCGATACCGGGTACACGTTGACCACCCTTGACCAGATAGCTGCTACCGCTGACCGCGCTTTCACCGGAGCGAAAGCATTTGCGTTGGCAGGAACGGCGAATCCGACTTTGACGTATGGTGCGAACATTCGCGGCGGCATAGCTGCGGCTACGATCAATCCGTCCGCATCCGACGCGACGAAGCCGTCCGTGACGGCATTCGCGGCGACGACGCCGCACACGGCGAATCGGAATATTCCAATTACCTCGTTCACAGCGTCTGACAACGTGGCCGTTACGGGGTACCTGATCACGACCAGCTCGACGCCGCCGGCAGCCGGCGACGCCGGATGGCAGGGCACGGCCCCGGCGACCTACTCAGTGGGCGCGGATGGGACATTCACGCTCTACCCGTGGGCAAAGGATGCCGCAGGCAACGTGTCGGACGCGTACGGGAGTCCGGTGACAGTGGTGGTGGACACCGTGGGGCCGACGGTATCATCGACGGTACCGACGAACGGCGCCACAGGCATCACGGTCAACAGCACGGTGACGATCAACTGGTCGGAAAACGTCAACTGCGCCACGGTGACAGCCGGGACATCGGTGACGATCAGCCCGGCGCCGGCCACTTGGACAAGGACGTCCTGCTCGGGCAGCCAGGCGGTATTCACACCGATGGGCCAGGCGAACAGCACGGGCTACACGGTGACGGCAACGACGGTCGTCACGGACGCCAATGGCAAGGCCATGGCCTCGAACGCGACCTTCAACTACACGACGGCGGCGGCCGGACCTCCGCCAGACGCACCGACCGGCATCTTGCTCTCGGGCATGCAGTCCGGCGGACCGACGATCGCCTGGAATACCGTGTCCGGCGCGACGACCTACAACGTGTACCGGTCCACGGACGGCAGCAACTGGGGATCGACCATCGGTGGTGTGGGCACCCCGACAACGTCGTACACCGACACCGCAGCGCCGAAATCGAACACACTGTACTTCTGGACGGTAACGGCGACGAACGCGAACGGTGAGTCGACGCAGCCTGCGGGCGTGTCCGGCAGGACGGCGCTCTACAATGGCTACAACATGGTCTCGGCTCCGTACAACACATCCGGGCAGGTGCCGGTCGCTGCCTTCGGCGCCTGGGCAAATTGGGCATGGATCTGGAACTCGTCGAGCAACGTGGATCCAGATAACAGCGGTACATACATCACCCCGCTCGAAGTGACGCCGGGGCAAGGCATGTTCATATGGGCATATAATAACTCAACGGTCCTGAATGCAAGCGGTTCAGCGAACCCGGCTTCCGTGGCGGTCACCTTGGTCCCGGGGTGGAACATGGTCTCAAACCACACCCTTGCGAACATGTCGAACATCGGGGCGAACTGGATGGTGGACGGTTCAACGCCGCTCACAACAGCGGTGTCGAACAGCACGATCAACGGAGCGCTCTCCTGGTGGGACGGGGTGCAGTACCAGACCTTGCTCATCAGCGGCAATCCAGCGATCGAACCGTGGAAGGCATATTTTATCCTGAACCAGACCGGCGTGAATCACACGCTGACCATCCAGTAGGAAAGGGGACCTATCATGAAGAAGATATTTACCATACTTCTGCTGGCTGCCGCGGTGATAGTAATGCTGACCGATCAGGCTCTGGCAGCGAAGAACTCAGAGAAACAGAATGTCGGGATTGAGGTCGCGATCGAGACGCGCGCAGGAAAGGTGTACGATTACATTCTCATAGGCATGCACAAGGACGCTACGGACGGTCTCGACAACGCCTATGACACCGTAACCCCGGGGCAGGGCGTGAGCGATCAGTACATCCTGATGGTTGTACCTCACCCAGACTGGAAGTCATTGAAAACCGATTTCCGGACCGACTTCAGGGCCATAACGAAGAGCAATACCTGGGAGGCAACAGTCATGACCAACCTCCCCGACGGAACGTCGCTCACGATGTCGATCGACCAGGAGCAGTCCAAGCTGCCTACCGGGTACGCGGTAATCGTCGAGGATATGGCGACCGGCGCCGCGCAGGACCTTGAAAAAGGCGCCTATGTCTTTCCGGTGAAGACGAGCGGACTTGCACGGCAGTTCAGGATCACCCTCAAAAAGGACGGGGGGAAAGACCATTCCAAGAAGGATGAGAAGACGGATCGTCACTGATCGGCTGATGAGGACGGATCTGTTGGCGGACCTGCGGTTCGAGCAGGCTATGATGTAGTAGTGCGCAGGCCCTTTGCCGCGAACGCGGTGAGGGGCCTTTTTATGTATGCCAAGCATGACGCACTGTACTTCGGTACAGGCTGATCAGGGTGGCATCTGCATGGCGAATTGAGGATGAGGATTCGACGTAGCTGATTCAGGTCCTCAAAAGGCCCTGATAAGAGGAACCATCAGCCGAACAACAAGGGTATTTGGGGCGACTCTGAATCTGAAAGAAGCTGTAAGAAAGGTTTTGTCCTGAGGTATAGTCACGGCAAATAGCTTTCTCTTATTTTCACATTGAATAGAGTTTGATACTTTAGCAACTATTATTATTCCTCATAGGCCCATAAAAAAAACTTGCCATCTCAATAAATTTCCTGTAAAGTTTCTACGTTCACTTCGTGTGTATTTCGTGTAACGATATTTCTCATCTGCATTAACTGAATGCGTCTATAGTATACGATCCATTCTCTATCTTCAAAAGAGGTAGGTCCGTTTTGCAGCAGAATCTTTATTTTGCATACGCGAGGCAGGTTCGGTGTTTCTCTGTCGAAGTATTTTATATGAGAAAACTCGGGATACCTGCCTTTTCTTTTTTCTTTATACGCAGCGCTAAGCGTTCATCGCATAACGGTTCGTCCTCTGCTTTTAAAAAGCTCAAGATATTCATTTCACAAAGGAGGGAACCATGGGGGTATCGAGAAGAGATTTTCTGAAGATCTCAGGAAGTACGCTGTTGCTGGGTCCGCTGGCCGCACCGGCTTCCGCTGACGCGCAAGAGCGGGAATCGAAGACCAAGGGCGCCAAAGAGACCAGGACCATCTGTCCGTACTGCTCCGTCGGGTGCGGCATTGTGGTCCATACGAAGGACGGCAAGGTGGTGAACACCGAGGGCGATCCTGATCATCCGATCAACGAAGGGACGCTCTGCCCGAAGGGCGCGTCGATCGTACAGATGGTGAAGAACGACACCCGCGTCCTGAAGCCGATGTACCGTGCGCCTGGCGCAGACAGCTTCAAGGAAGTGGAGTGGGACTGGGCGCTTGACACGATCGCGAAGAAGGTGAAGGAAACCCGCGACCGCACGTTCAAGCTCACGTCCAAGTCCAAGGTGAAGGAGAAACAGCCCGACGGCACGGACAAAGAGGTCGAGAAGGACTTCACCGTGAACCGGACCGACGCCATCGCCCACGTGGGCAGCGCGGCCCTGGACAACGAAGAATGCTACCTGCTCCAGAAGATGCTCCGGTCCTGGGGGCTGGTATATATAGAACACCAGGCGCGCATTTGACACTCCGCAACTGTAGCGGCTCTGGGAGAGTCGTTCGGACGCGGTGCAATGACGAACCACTGGATCGATTTCAAGAACGCTGATGTTATCCTCGTAATGGGCGCCAACCCGGCCTCGAACCATCCGATTGCCATGAAGTGGGTGATGCGGGCCAAGGAGAAAGGCGCCAAGCTCATCGTGGTGGACCCCCGGTTCACCCAGACGGCCTCCAAGGCGGACCTCTTCGCGCCCATGCGCTCGGGAACGGACATCGCTTTCCTGGGCGGTATGATCAAGTACATCCTTGACAACAACCTCTACTTCAAGGACTACGTCGTCAACTATACGAATGCGCCCTTCCTGGTGAACGCCGATTTCAAGGGGCCGGGCGAACTGAACGGCCTGTTCTCGGGATATGACGAGAAGGCCCGGAAGTACGACAAGAAGACCTGGGGCTACCAGATGGGCGAGGACGGGATGCCGAAGAAGGACCCGACCCTCAAGAGCCCCAATTGCGCGTTTCAGCTCCTGAAAAAACAGTATTCCCGCTACACCCTCGACAAGGTTTCGTCCATAACCGGCACGCCCAAGGACAAGCTCGAGGCGGTCTACAAGCTCTACGGTTCCACCGGCAAGCGCGATAAGGCGGGGACTGAACTGTATGCCATGGGCTGGACACAGCACTCCGTCGGCACACAGAACATCCGCGCCATGGCCATCATCCAGCTCCTGCTGGGGAACATCGGCATCGCCGGCGGCGGCATCAACGCCCTCCGCGGTGAGTCGAACGTGCAGGGCTCCACGGACCAGGGCCTGCTGTTCCATCTTCTTCCGGGGTACAACGCAACGCCGTCTGCCAGCCTCAAGGACCTGAACGCCTACATCGAGAAGTTCACCCCGAAAACGAAGGATCCCAAGAGCGTCAACTGGCTCTCGAATCGCGCCAAGTACATCACCAGCTATTTGAAGGCCATTTATGGCGCCAAGGCGACCAAGGAGAACGACTTCGGCTTCGCCTGGCTGCCGAAGATCGACGAGGGCCAGAACGCCTCATGGCTCATGCTCTTCGACAAGATGTTCAAGGGGCAGTTCGAGGGCTTCTTCGCCTGGGGCCAGAACCCCGCCTGCTCGGGCGCCAATGCCAACAAGACCCGCGCCGCGCTGGGCAAGCTCAAGTGGATGGTGAACGTCAACCTCTTCGACAACGAGACGGCCTCCTTCTGGAAGGGTCCTGGCATGAATCCCAAGGACATCCAGACCGAGGTGTTCATGCTGCCATGCGCCTCGTCCATCGAAAAAGAGGGGAGCATCACCAATTCGAGCAGGCTGGCACAGTGGCGCTATAAGGCCATCGAACCGATCGGCCAGTCAAAGCCGGACGCCGAGATCATGAACGAGCTGTTCCTGAAGGTGCGGGAGCTCTATAAGAAGGGGGGCAAGTTCCCCGAGCCGATCCTGAACCTCACCTGGAACTATGGCAAGAAGATCAACATCCACGATGTGGCCAAGGAGATCAACGGCTACTACCTCGAGGACGTATACGACAAGAAGGCCACGCCGCCCAAACTGCTCGGCAAGAAGGGTGAGCTCTGCGCCTCCTTCGTCCATCTGCAGGCCGACGGTACGACCTCCTGCGGCAACTGGCTCTTCAGCCAGAGCTATACGCAGAAGGAAGGCAAGGTCATCAACATGATGGCACGCCGCGGCAAAACGGATCCCACAGGCCTCGGGCTCTTCCCGGAATGGGCCTGGTGCTGGCCGGTGAACCGCAAGGTCATCTACAACCGCGCTTCCGTGGATATGAACGGCGATCCCTGGGACCAGAAGCGGCCGCTGCTCAAGTGGGACGCCGTCAAGGAAGACCCGGTATCCAAGAAGCCCGGCGTCTGGGTGGGCGATGTGCCCGACGGCCCGGCGCCTCCCATGGCCAAGGACCCCGGCAAGTATCCCTTCATCATGATGGCCGAAGGCAAAGGCGCGCTCTACGGCCCCGGCCTGAACGACGGTCCGTTCCCCGAGCACTATGAAGCGCTGGAATGCCCGCTCGAGGAAAGCCTGATGTCCAAGCAGCGGATCAACCCGACGATCAAGATCTTCGGCGAGAAAGAGGACGCCTTCTACTCCTGCGACATGCGGTATCCCTACGTGGCGACCACGTACCGGGTGACCGAACACTGGCAGACGGGCGTCATGTCGCGCCATACCCCCTGGCTCCTCGAAATGCAGCCGCAGCAGTTCGTCGAGATGAGCAGGGAGCTTGCTGCCGACAAGGGGATCAAGGGCGGCGACCGTGTCAAGGTGAAGTCCGGCCGCGGCGAGATATTCGCGGTGGCCGTGGTGACCTCGCGGTTCAAACCCTTTAAGATCGGCGGTCAGACCGTCCACCAGGTCGGCATGCCCTGGTGCTTCGGCTGGCAGTATCCCAACGACCCGAAAGCAGGGGACAGCGCGAACCTGCTTACCCCTACCGTCGGCGACGCCAACACCATGATCCCTGAATCCAAGGCATTCATGGTGAACGTCGAGAAAGCATAGGAGGCAGTCATGGCGACAAACGACAAAAAAACAAAAGGCGTGCTGGTCGACCTGACCCGCTGCATCGGTTGCCGAGGCTGCCAGGTGGCCTGCAAGTCATGGAACGAGCGGTCGGTGACGCCGACGGCGGTCTCGGGGTCATTTACGAACCCGAAACAGCTCAATGCCGACACCTACACGCATATCCGGTTCGTCGAGAACGAGAAGGACGGTGCGCCGGTCTGGAGCTTCGTGAAGGACCAGTGCATGCACTGCAAGGAGCCGGCCTGCGCCTCGGCCTGTCCGGTCGGCGCTCTTAAGAAAACAGCGAGCGGCGCGGTCACCTATACCTTCGAGAAGTGCATCGGATGCCGCTACTGCATGCTGGCGTGTCCCTTCTACATCCCGAAATACGAGTGGAGCAAGGTGCTGCCGTGGGTCCAGAAATGCACCTTCTGCTCGGAACGTCTGGGCGAGGACAAGCAGCCCGCCTGCGTCAAGGTTTGCCCGACCGGGACCATGTTCTTCGGCAATCTCGATGATGTGAACGGCGAGGCCGAGAAGCGGATCAAACAGAACCCGGGAAAGTATGTCAACCATATCTACGGGAAGGAGGAGGCCGGCGGAACCTCCTGGATCTACCTCTCTGCGGTCCCCTTCGACGCCCTGGGTTTCAACATGAAGGTCATGCGGGTCAAGCATCCGGACCTCACCTGGAACTATATCTCGAAGATACCGGCTGTCGTCGGACTGGTCCTGACGGCCGGTGCGGTCACCTGGGCCATCACCCGCAGGATGAACGCGGAGAAGGGGGATAAATCATGAAATCGCACAGCGAAATAAAGATGTGGACACCGTCCACGGTGCTGTTCGTCCTGCTCATCGCGCTTGGCGGCATTGTCATCGCCTACCGGTTGCTGTATGGGCTCGGGGCCGCCACGAACCTGAATGACCGGTTCCCTTGGGGGCTCTGGATCGGCATCGACGTCCTCGGCGGCGTTGCCATGGCGGCCGGCGGGTTCCTGATCGCCGGCGCCGTGTACATCCTGAACTGGAAAAAGTACAAGCCCATCGTCAGGCCGGCGATCCTGAACGCCTTCTTCGGGTACGCGCTTGCGGCGACCGCCATCATGTTCGACATCGGTCTTCCGCACCGCATCTGGCACCCCGTCGTGATGTGGCAGATCGGCTCGGTCATGTGGGTCGTGGCCATCCACGTGGTGCTGTACACCACGACCCTGGCCACGGAATCGAGCCCCATGGTGTTCGAGAAGTTCAAGATGCGGGGAGCGCTTCGGGCGGTGGAGAAGATCATGGTCCCGATCGTGTTGTTCGGCATCCTGCTCTCGGTCCTGCACCAGTCTTCGCTGGGAGCGGTCTATCTGATCACTCCGGGAAAACTGTCCCACTTGTGGTACAACTCGTCCCTGCCGACCCTCTTCCTCATATCCGCGATCATGATGGGCCTCTCCATGGTAAGCCTGGAGAGCATCATCAGCGGCAGGGCCTTCGGGCACGCGCCGGACAAGGATATTCTGTCGGGCCTCGCCCGGGGAGTCCTGATCACGACGGTGGTCTATCTTCTCGCGAAGATCTCCTTCCTGGCGACGGGTCCGGGCATCGGTGCGGCGTTCGCCGGCACCATGGAGGCGAACATGTACCTTCTGGAAATGGCGGTGAGTGTCCTGCTCCCTCTGGCGCTGCTGGCCATGAAGAGCACGCTGGAGAGCGAGAGCAGGCTCCTCCTGGTGAACATCCTGGTCGTCGTTGGCGTCCTCATCAACCGGATGAACGTTTCGATCTTCGGGGTCTATCGCGACCAGGCGGCGACCGGGATGAGCTACTTCCCCTCGTTCATGGAGTTCATCGTGACCCTGTCATTCATCTCAATGGCGGTTGTCGGCTTCAAGATATCGGTGAAGTATTTCCGGGTGCTCCCGGATCCAAAGGCCTAACAGCGAGAGTTGCATAAGCCGCGAGGGCGGGTGCCGGTTCGGGCATCCCGCCCTCGTTTTTTTTCCTGTTTTTGGCTACAATTATCCTGGAGGGAAAGATCATGAGACCGCTACAAAGGACCATACTGATCGCGCTGCTTCTGGTGTTGAGTGTTCCGGCCGGTGCCGCCGATAAGCGGGTGACCGTTCTGATCGGCGATTCACCCTCCATGGGCCCCGAGAACGCGCCGGTAACGATCATCGAGTTCGTCGACTTCCAATGACCGCATTGCGTGGCGGCCGGTCCGGTCGTCAAGAAGGTCATGGATGTGTACAAAGGCAAGATACGGCTGGTCATCAAGAACTATCCTTACCGCTACCGGGACTATTCGCGGGGCGCAGCAGAGGCGTCCCTCGCGGCCCGGGAGCAGGGAAAATACTGGGAGATGCACGATATCCTGATCAAACGTTCTCCCAAGCTCGATCGGGCGAGCCTGATCGGCTACGCGAAGGAACTGGGGCTCGATGTGAAGAGATTCACCGAGGCCCTCGACGGCCAGAAGTTCAAAAAGGAGATCGATGCCGACCTCAAGATGGCGACGGACATGGACCTTTACAATACGCCGACCTTCTACATCAACGGCAGGCAGGTGGTGGGTGAGCGGCCCTTCGAGTATCTGAAAAAGATCATCGATGAAGAATTAAAGACGGTGAAAAACTGATCAGAGATAAAATTCTTTGCGCCACCGAGGTCGCCGAGGACACCGAGGAAGGATGAACACCGCTTATCACGGGGTTTCTCTGTGAACTCTTCGATGTTCTCTGTGGCAAAATGCCGTGTTTTATAATGTACCCTCCTGCGTATTTGCGGAACGCGGTATCAAAAGACGAAATGAGGTCACCATGATGAACAAAGCCATGTACGTTATGCTTTGCCTGCTGCTTGCGGCGACGCCCTCGTTCGCCGGCATGCTCGAACCGGTGAAGGCAGTTCCGGTCCCCGCGGCCAATCCGCAGACCCCGGAGAAGATCGAGCTCGGCAAGAAGCTGTTCTTCGACCGGAGGCTCTCGGGCGACGGTACGATGAGTTGCTCCACCTGCCACGACCCCGAAAAAGGCTTCTCCGACGATCTGGCCATATCGCTCAGCTATCCTACGACGAGGAACTGGCGGAACTCGCCCACGCTCATCAACGTCGGCTTCCAGAAGTTCCTGTTCCATGACGGCCGTGCCCATACCCTCGAAGAGCAGGCGCTCTTCCCCATGATGTCTGCTTTTGAGATGAACCAGAACCTCGACTTCGTCGAGGAGGAGGTCCGATCGGTGCCCGAATATGTCGAGGCCTTCCGGAAGGTCTTCGGCGGTGAGGTAAGCCGGGAGCGGATGGCCATGGCGCTCGCCGCCTTCCAGCGGACCCTCGTATCGGTGAACTCACCGCTGGACCGGTTCCTGAATGGAGACAGGAAAGCGCTCTCCCGGGAGGCAAAAAAGGGATACGACCTATTTACCGGTAAGGGTAAGTGCGCTGACTGCCACGACGGGGTGAACCTTTCGGACAATAAGTTCTACGCGCTTAATGTTCCCGAGAACGAAGAGCAGGAGAAGGACCCGCGGGTGGCTGCGACGCGGCGGTTCGTGGCGAAAATATCGCATTACGACGATTATCTGAACCTCAAGGAGGACCCGGGCAGGTACCTGGTCACCAAGGACAAAAAGGACTGGAAGGCCTTCCGGACGCCGACCCTGCGCGATATAGCCAGGACTGCCCCGTATATGCACAACGGAATCTTCGAGACACTGGAACAGGTGATCGAGTTCTTCGACCAGGGAGGCGGCAAGGGGAACACGGCGCTCAAACCCTTGAGCCTCTCCATAGAAGAAAGAAAAGCGCTGAAAGCCTTTCTCGTGGAGGGTCTTGCCGGAGAGGAGAGCCCCTTTCGGTATCCCAAATTGCCCTGATTCGCTCTATCAAGTCTTTTTGTCATTTCCTTCTCGACCCGCCCTTTCTCGGGCGGGTTGTTCTCTTTCTTGAGTGTCATTTACCCCGTCACTAATAGCCGCAATCCAGATCATTCGTGATATCATATTGATATATAAGTCATATTAATTCCAATGAACTGCAATAAACTGCATATTATATGAATAAATATAAAATCGCTATTGACAATTTTAGAAAAACGTGTATTAATTACACATATATGATATGGCTGATTGGGATCAGGAAAACAGGTCTTTCATTCGTCAACTGTAAAAAAACTCCTGATCCCTGTTTGAATAAGCGAGTGGCAGTACGACATCTGTTGCTTGCGTCACGGATGATGTTTACGGCCCTTTCTCGTGATGATCGTGCGGATTATTCTATGAGTTGCAGTGCGGATCGAATACTGGATGTATAAGAAATAAATTCTCCGGAACTAGGAACTAATCCCTATTGTTCATTGTTCACTCCGGTGTTATACAAAGATCATGGATGTCTGCAGACATTCAAATTCTTGTGATGGGAAGGGAGGATCATACTATGTTCACGTTAAAGCAAGAAGGTGGAAGGTCGGTATTAGGCGGCGTATTTGTACTGCTGGTCGGGCTCATGCTGGTCGACGTGCTGCCGAACATGCTGAAGTCGTTGTACACGCAGCAGTCGGAGACACTTGTTTTCGGCTATGGTGTGTTCGCATTCAGCGTCATGGGATTTCTGCTCTCGGTCATCGGAATAGCGGCGATCCGCGACCTTCCCGCGTTCTTTGAAACGACGACATTCGGCTGGAGGACCCGGGAAGCGTATCTTTCTGGAGAAGCAAAGAAAGAAAAGACGAAGAAGACGGATTCGAAGAAATGACCACGGAGTAGCGTGTATCGCAAAAAGGATTCGCTTTCGGAAAGGCCCGCTAATGAACTTGGCGGGCCTTTTTTATCCTGCTCAACGCCATGTTCCTCGGTCGCAGAGGGATCAGTTTTCCCCGGTCCTCATCTGACGGCTTCCCCATGAGGAGTAATTGCCATTCCCGCACCAAAAATAATTGACTTCCCTCCTGTACCTTGCTAATATGCCGACAATGCAGAGATTTTTTAAGGGAATAGGCCTTGGGATCGAGATAACGGCCAGGGCGCTCAGGCTGGGATTGCTTGCCCGCAAGGGAGGAGCGGTATCCCTTTCCTCCTCGAAAACATTGCCACTGCCCGCCGGCATGGTGAACGAAACATTTGCTTCCCCGAACATCAAGGACTTCGAGGGACTGGCCGCCATTCTGCGCAGCAGTATTCAGGATACGACGACCCTTCCGATCCGCCGCGCGGGGCTGAGCCTGCCCGACGGCATCTTCCGTGTCCAGGCCATCGAGTTCGACGAACTGCCTGCTAACACCAGGGACCGTGACCGGCTGGTCCGCTGGCGGCTGGAAAAGGGCGCTGCCTTTGATACGGCCAATACCCTTCTTCGCTATCAGGTGCTTCCGCGTCAGGACAGGGGATGTTCCGTGCTCGCGTGCGTTGCCAAGCAGGAGGTCATCGCCCAGTACGAGGACCTGCTCGCGGGGCTGGGCCTCGAGCCATGGGCGGTGGTCCCGTCATCGTTCAATACCATGAACTTCTACGCACCCTATCTTGCCGCGAAGAACATCCCCGGGTATGCCCTGGCATGGATCGCTGAAGGATCATACACCACGATCATCAGTGAACGGGGGGGGGCTCGCTTCTATAGATACAAGGAGATCAAGGCCGGCGCCCTGGAGGATATCACCGGGCGGCTCATCCGCGAGCTTGATGACACGATCCATTTTTATCTGCACCTGGACCGGCAGCAACAGTCAGAGGTCGGCCACCTGTACCTGTCCGGCGAACCTGCGCTGATCGCTCCACTGTCGGAGAGCCTGAAGAGCGCGACGACCCTGAAGATCGAGACGCTCGTGCCGTCCTTCGTTCTCGCGGCGGGAGCGGTGGCCGATCCCGCCCTGGCGGCGGCTTTCGGCGCGGGAGGTGCTTTGTGATGAAACGCCCGGCGCTGATCACCATAAATTTTGCCGGCACGAACTTCCGGCACCTGGTGCGTCTCCAGCAGTGGCTCATTGTCGCCGTGGTCCTGCTCGGGACCGCGACCGGCGTATTGCTCTGGAAAGCGAATTCCTATCACGCGCAGAGCGCGGCCCTGACACAACAGGTCAGGGAATTCACCGCATCGATCGAGAAGCTGCGGCCTGCCATGCAGGAACGCCAGCAGCTCGTAAAGGACCTGGGTGACATGTCGGGATTGCTGGAGGCCAGGAGGTTCTCCTGGACCCGGCTCTTGACCGGGATCGAAGCGGCATTTCCCTCCGGTGTCGCGCTCACCCGGCTGGAGTTCAACGCGCGGGAACTGGCCGTGGCGCTCGAAGGGACGGCGCAGTCCCCCGAATCCCTCAGCAGCCTGATGATCGGGCTGCAGAAGTCCCGTTCTTTCAAAAGCCCGCTTCTCAAGCATCAATCCATGGATAAGGGGAATATTTCGTTCAATGTGGCAGTCACGTATCAAGAACATCCTGCAGCCGGAGCGGATCCGGGCGCTGGCCGGCAGCCTCGCAACTAAGCGTCTCAGGATCGCGGCGCTCCTGGGTTCCGGTCTCATCGTGCTCAACCTGCTCGTGTATGGGGTGGTCGTTGCGCCCGCGGCGAGGCGGCTTGCCGCTGACCGGCACCAGTATGGGGAGCTCAAGAAGGAGTACGCCGAGGCGGTCCTGTTCCAGAAACAGAAACAGCTCTTTGCCGGCCTCACCGCGGGCATCCCCGCGCAGAAGGACGTGCCGCTCCTGATCAAGGACCTCGTGCAGACGGCCCGCAGGCTGAACCTCTCGGTCGAGGCGATCAATTCCGATATTCCCACGCCGGGGAGCGGGGGGCTGACCATGCTTACGTTCACCTTTCCGGCGTCGGGGGCCTATGCCGACATCAAGCGGTTCATCTACGAGGTCGAGACCTCGGACCGCATTGTGGGGATCCAGGATGTGAAGCTGGGCTCCGAAAAGGGGCGGGTCAAACTGCAGATGAAACTGGTGACCTACATCAGGGGAGAACGGGAACAATAAGACGTGAGCGTTGGACGCTTGCGGAAAGAGGACCACGGCGAAACATGGCATTGACGACGCAGCAGGAAAAAAAGATCGCGGTGGCGCTGTTTGCGGTGTTCGCCGCGCTGGTCCTGTATCGAATGTTCTCCGTTGAAGAGAAGAAGACCGCTCCGCTTACGTTCACCCAGGGGATGAAGCTGTCATCGCCTGTCCGGAGGGGGCTGGCCGCTCCCGGAGGGGCATCGGACCCGCTCCTGGTCTTTCTTGAACGGCGTATCGAAAAGTATCCCGGCGTAGGCCGCGATCTGTTCCGAATGGGCGGCACGAACGGGCAGGCGAAGCAAAGGCCGATGCTTATAACAAGACCGGTCGCGACGGTAACGCGTCCCACATCCACGATCCCGTCGAGAACGCCCGAGGAGACCGCACAGGACATGGCGCGGGCGGACCTCTCGACGTTCCGGTTCCTGGGATATCTTACCGATAAGGACAGTTCGCTGTTCCTGTCAAAGGATGGAGAGTTGTTCATCGTGAAAAGCGGTGATACGATACTGAAGAACTACCAGGTGAAGGCCGTGGGGAAGGACAACGTGGTCCTCTTCGACACGATCACGAAGGTAGAGGTCAGGATAGAGCTGACGGGCAGCGCCAAGTAGTTGTTGGACCGTTGTCATCGGGTCTCGTCACCGGTGCCTCGGTCCTGGTCGTCGGTTCCATACCACGGGAGGGGAAGATGAAGAAGACCGGCATACTGATGCTGACCATGATCCTGATCGCGGTGCTGGGCGGATGCGCCGGTTCGAGGTCGTTCCAGCGGGGCGAACGGTACGCGAGGGGGGGGGAATGGGACCTGGCGGTCAAGGAATACCGCGAAGCCCTGAAGGACAGCCCCCAGGACATCGAATACCGGTCGGCTCTGCTGCGGGCCGAGGAAACGGCGGCGAACCAGCACTACAAGAAGGCGCGGAGCTTCCTGAAGGAGCGCAAGCTCGATCAGGCGATCATCGAGCTCCAGCAGGCCATTTATCTGAATCCCTCCAATGTTGCCATCCAGAGCGCACTCAAGTCCGTCCTGAACATAAAGCAGGCTGAGGAGCATTACCGCGCGGCCCTCACCTTCATAGAGCTAAGCCGGCTGAACGATGCCATCAATGAGTTGAACCGCTCGGTCGACCTCGACCCGGAGAACCCGAAATACCATGACACGCTTGATAAGCTCCAGAAGAAAAAGAGCGAGAGCGAACCCGATGAGGCCTTGACCCTGGCCTCGGACAAGCCGGTCACGCTCAACTTCAAGAATACGAACATCAAGGAGGTGTTCGAGCTCCTTGCCAAACTGTCGGGCATCAATATTCTCTTTGATGAAGAGGTCAGGGCCCAGCCGGTGACGGTGTTCGTGAAGGACGTGTCGTTCCAGTATGCGCTCAACCTGCTCCTGTCCACCAACAAGCTTTTCATGAAGAAGCTCAGCGCGGACACGATCATCATCATTCCCAAGACGAAGACCAAGATGGACCAGTACCAGGACCTGGTCATGAAGACGTTCTATCTGAACAACGCGAAGGCCAAGGACGTCGTGAACCTCCTCCGGTCCATGCTGGACACGCGGAAGGTCTATGTGAACGAGGTGTTGAACTCTATAACGCTTCGCGAGACGCCGGAGAAGATCAAGCTGGTCGAGAAGATCATTGCCGCGAACGACCTCAAGGAGGCCGAGGTCATCCTTGACGTGGAGATACTCGAGATCGCCCGGAGCAAGACGCTGAAATACGGCTGGAACTTCAATCCCGGGCTGTCCGCTTCCGCCGCGATCCAGGGGTCCACGGCGGGCGCGGCGCCGGGTTCGATCTCGCTGAATGACCTGCGGAACGTCACCGGGGACAATGTGATGCTGTCGATCCCCGGTGTGGTGGTCAATCTGTTAAAGCAGGATGCCGACGCGCAGACCCTGGCGAATCCGCGCGTCCGGGTGCTGAACAACAAGAAGGCAGAGTTCCACATCGGCGACCGCATCCCGATCCAGACCTCTACCATCGCGTCTACCGTCGCCGGCCAGATCACGTCGAACTTCGAATACAAGGATGTGGGCATCAAGCTGAACATCGAGCCGACCATTCACTTGAGCAATACGGTTACCCTCACCATGAAGCTCGAGATCAGCAGCCTCGGGGATGCCATCGATTTCGGCGGCGGTCAGAAACAATACAAGTTCGGGACCCGCCGGACCGATACGACTATCAATCTCCGCGACGGCGAGACTGTGATCATCGGCGGGCTTATCAAGGACGAGGAGCGGAAGAGCAGCAACAAGATCCCCCTGCTGGGCGACATCCCGATCCTGGGCAAGCTGTTCTCGTCGTCCGACGACGGTACCATCAAGACCGATATCCTCATGTCCATCACCCCGAACATCGTCCGCACCCTGGAGCTTCCCGACAAGGACATCCAGGCGTTCTGGTCGGGGACGGAAGAGGCCTATGATGTGAAGCCGATGTTCACCACGATCGGCGCCAAGAGCTCAAAAACGGCCGAGAAGCCCCTGGAAAAGACGGCGGTCCTCGACACCCTGGCCAAGCGGGAGCCGGTGTTGCAGTCCAAGCCCACGGAAACGCGGCCGGCGACGGCGGAAGCGGCGAACGCCGCAGTGCTTGACCTCAAACCGTCCGACACGACGGTCCCGGTCGGGCAGGAGTCGCGCTTTGATGTGTCGATAACGGGCGTAAAGGACCTGTACGGATCGATCCTCACGATCAGCTATGATCCCAAGTTCATAGATTTCAAATCGGCAGCGGAGGGTGCGTTCCTCAGAAAGGACAACCAGCAGACGTCGTTCCTGTTCTCGAACAACATCAAGGCAGGGACCGTTGATATCTACATAACCCGGATCGGCGATGTAGGCGGCGTAGAAGGCTCGGGGACGCTCTGCTCGGTCGTATTCCAGGGGAGATCCGCGGGGACGAGCCAGGTCCTGTTCAAGAGCACCAAGCTCGGGAACTATAACCGTGAACAGCTCAAGGTGGACATCAAGCCGGCGAAGATGACGGTGAAATAGGATGCGAGTGCGGAGTGCGCGTAGACATGACCCTCACCCCTGCCCTAATGAAGACTCACCCTCACCTTTGCTTCCTGGAAAAGGCCCTCACCCCTGCCCCTCTCCCCATTGTGGGAGAGGGAAAAAGGGAGAGGGGGCTTCATCGTCGGGAGAGGATAAGAGGAGAGGGGGCATCATCTTCGGAGAGGGAAAAAGGGAGGGGGGGATTTTTCAACGCGGAGTGCGGAGACAGCCAGCGGATCGGGGCCTCACGCTCATCGAGTTACTGGTGGTCATCGCGATCGTGGGCATCCTGGCGACCGCGGTCCTGCCGCTGTCACGTATGACTATGGTACGCGTGAAGGAAACCGAGCTCAGGAGCGGTCTCCGTGTCCTCCGTTCCACCATCGACGCATTCAATAAGGACTGCATCGCAAAAAAGCTGTCCAGCGACTACTGCAGCAAGGACGGCTACCCGGAGGCCCTGGAACTTCTAACCCAGCCGTTAAAGCTCACGGGGGCCGGTGACAAGACCAAAAAGTATCTCCGGCGTATACCACGGGACCCCTTTACGCCCCTTGAAGGAACGGACAAGCCGAACAACTGGGGGCTCCGGTCCTATAGCGACGCCCCTGATTCGACGCAATGGGGCGGCGAGAACGTGTACGACGTGTATTCAAAGAGTGATGCAGCGTCCCTTGACGGGTCGAAGTACAGCTCATGGTAGTTTGAACAGGGGACAGACGACAGACAACAGACGACAGACGACAGACAGAAGACGACAGATGAAAGAAATGACGAAACAAAATAGCATTCGGAAAAGATCCGGTCTGTCCGATGCGGGATTCACGCTCCTGGAGATCATGATCGTCATGGCCATCATGGGCATCCTCATCACCATCGCTCAGCCGAACCTGAAACAGGCCGTTGTCCGGGCCAAGGAGGCCGTGCTTCGGGAGGACCTGTTCCAGATCCGTGACGCCCTGGACCAGTATTACGCCGACAACGCGAAATATCCCGGCCAGCTCACGGACCTCGTCAACCAGTCGGAAAAGTCAAAAAGCTACCTGCGCGGCATACCGAAGGACCCGTTTACCGGCGCTGCCGACTGGATCACGATCGCCCTTGAGAGCGAGGAGGGGGGCGTCTTCGACGTCCATAGCGCAAGCCCCCTTGTCGCGAGCGATGGCACGGCATACAACACCTGGTAAACCGTTACTTCCTCGTTTTTACAAGGATTTCCTCCGAAAAAAAGCTTGCAAGCCCCCGGTAAAATCAGTAATATAACGACGTGAAAAAGCTGAAGAATTTTATTAAGAAAAACTTCATCACCGGTCTTCTCGTCGTGGTACCGGTGGGGGTCACGATCTTCGTCCTGAAGGCGCTCCTTGGATGGATCGACAATATCCTGGGAGACCTTCCCGGGTACGTTACGGGCCTTGAATTTCCCGGTCTCGGCATCATCACCCTGATCCTGTTCATCCTCGTTGTCGGCATGATCTCGGCAAATTACTTCGGGAACAGGATCGTCCGCTACTGGGACGAGATCATGCATAAGGTCCCTCTCGTCCGCGGTGTCTATTCCACGGTCAAACAGGTCATGCAGACGTTCTCGGTGAAGCATAATTTCCACGGGGTGGCGCTCGTTGAGTATCCGCGGCAGGGATGCTTCAGCATCGGGTTCGTGACCGGAGATATCGCCGGCGGGTCCATGGGGCTCACCGGCAATTACCGGACCGTCTTCGTGCCTACCACGCCCAATCCCACGGCGGGGTTTCTCCTTATCCTTCCAGAATCGGAAGTGCGCCATCTTGACATGTCGGTGGAACAGGGCATGAAGTTCATCATCTCCCTCGGGCTCGTAAGCCTGAGCGAGCGGGAGGCCCTGAAACTGATGCGGGCAAGGGACAGGGAGTCCGGCATATGAAGCTCACGATCATTGTCCTTGCGGCAGGCATGGGGACGCGTATGCGGTCAGCCATGCCCAAGGTGCTTCATCTGCTGGCGGGCAAGCCGCTCATCCGGCACGTGCTTGACGCTATCGTACCGCTCGGGCCGGAAAAGACCGTCCTGGTCCTCGGCCATCAGGCAGACCGCGTACGAAGTGTCGTGGAAGGATACGATGTTGAGGTCGTATATCAGGCCGAGCAGCGGGGGACGGGTCACGCTGTCCGGCAGGCGGTCGAGGCGATCTCGTCCGCACCGGGTCCGTTCATGGTCCTGTGCGGCGACACGCCGCTCCTTGCATCGGAGACATTGCGGTCTTTGGCTGACGCGCACGCCCGGTCCGGGGCCGCGGTCACGGTGATGACGGCGATGCCGGACGACCCGACGGGGTATGGGCGGATCGTGCGGGGCAGGTCCGGCGTGCTGCGCATCGTGGAGGAAAAGGACGCGACGACCGCCCAGAAAAAGATCAGGGAAGTGAACACCGGGATCTACTGTTTCGAAAAAAAGTTCCTCCTGTCCGCCCTGGGAGGGATCAAGAACAAGAACGCCCAGGGAGAATATTATCTTCCCGATACGATAGCCCTTGCACGTAAGGGAAAACGCAATGTCGCGGCGGTCCTCTGTGATGATCCAGACGAGGCCATGGGCATCAACTCGCGCATCGACCTGAGCCAGGCGGAACGCATTATGCAAGAACGGAAGAATGTCCGATGGATGAGGGAAGGCGTTACGTTGATCGACCCTGCAACGGTCTTTATCAGCGATGAGGCGCTGATCGGCAGGGACACGGTCCTGTACCCCAATGTCCGGCTGGAAGGGAAGACGACGCTGGGAGAGGGATGTATGGTCTACTCCGGATCTCGCGTGGTTGACAGCGCCTGCGGGAACGGGGTGACGATCAAGGACTGCTGCGTCATCGAGGACAGCCGGATCGCGGACAAGGCGTCGGTGGGGCCCTTTGCCCATCTCCGGCCCGGTACGGTGCTCGGACCCGGCTCCCGCATCGGCAACTTCGTCGAGGTGAAGAAGTCGGTCATCGGCGAGGGGAGCAAGGCGAACCACCTGGCGTACATCGGCGATGCCACCGTGGGCAGGGATGTGAACATCGGAGCGGGCGTCATCACCTGCAACTATGATGGGTTCCAGAAACATCAGACCATCATCGAGGACGGGGTGTTCGTGGGAAGCGATGCGCAGCTCGTCGCGCCGGTCCGTATCGGGAAGGACGCTCTTGTCGCCGCCGGCGCCACGGTCACCCGCGACGTGCCGCCCGAGGCCCTGGCGATCAGCCGGGTGCCCCTGGATATCCGGGAAGGCGTCTCGGGACGGCGGAAGAGAATGAAACAGAAGAAGGGCTGAGCATCATTGGAAATTGCAGATTGTAAATTGCAAATTTCAAATATGAAAATGCATTGCCGGTACACCTGCACTTTACAATTTACAATTTGAAATTTACAATGAGGTCTTTGTCTTATGTGCGGCATTATCGGATATATCGGCAATGAATCGGCCGTCCCCATTCTCATCGAGGGGTTGAAGAAGCTCGAGTACCGCGGGTACGATTCCTCGGGGATCGCCGTGCTCCAGAACGGGAAATTGGTGCTCCGCAGGGCGGTGGGCAAGCTCCAGAACCTCGAATCGGTCCTCCAGCGAGAGGCGCTGACCGGGACGATGGGGATCGGCCATGTCCGCTGGGCTACGCACGGCAGGCCGTCCGAGGAGAACGCCCATCCCCACCGCGCCGGCAGCGTGGTGGTGGTACATAACGGCATCATCGAGAACTATGCGGTGCTTAAAAAGGATCTCCTGGCCCAGGGCCGCACGTTCCTGTCCGAGACCGATACGGAGGTCATTGCCCATCTGATCGACAGCATCGCGGCGAAGGGAACGGGGCTTGAGGAGGCGGTACGCGAAGCGGCGCGCCATCTCGTAGGGGCCTATGCCATCGCCGTTGTCGATGAACGCACGCCCGATGTCATGGTCGCCGCGCGCAAGGGCAGCCCCCTCGTGATCGGGCTGGGTCAGGGTGAGTTCTTCGTGGCGTCGGACATCCCGGCGATCCTCCATCGGACCCGCGACGTGCTCTTCCTGAGCGACGATGAGATGGCGGTGCTGTCCGCGGAAGGGGTCCGCATCACCGACCTTCGCGGCAACGAGGTAACCCGCGAGGTCACCCGCGTCCTCTGGAACCCGGTCATGGCCGAAAAGGGCGGCTATCGCCACTTCATGCTGAAGGAGATCCACGAACAGCCGCGGGCGATCATGGACACGATCCGGGGCAGGATATCCCAGGATACCGGCGTCATTCACCTCGAGGAGATCGGCATCGCGCCGGAGCGGTTCGCCAGGTTCAGCAAGATATTCATCGTGGCCTGCGGGACCTCGTGGCACGCCGGCCTCGTCGGAAAGTACATGATCGAGGAGATGGCCGCCATCCCGACGGAAGTGGACATCGCTTCCGAGTTCCGGTACCGGAAACCGCTGGTGAACGGCGACACGCTCATGATCGCGATAACGCAATCGGGCGAGACCGCCGACACGCTGGCAGCGATGCGCGAGGCAAAGGCGCGCGGGGCTACGGTGGTGACCATCTGCAACGTCGTTGGCTCAACAGCCAGCCGCGATGCCGACGGCGTGGTCTATACCCACGCGGGGCCGGAGATCGGCGTTGCCTCGACCAAGGCCTTTACCGCCCAGCTCACGGCGCTCTACCTGTTCGGTCTTTTCTTCGGCAGCATGCGCGGAACGCTCTCCCCGGACGAGGTCCGGAAAAGGCTGGCAGATCTTGTCCATGTTCCCACGCTGGTGGAACAGTGCCTCGAACAGAACGATGCCATCGAGCAGATCGCCAGGCGGTATTTCAAGGCGAATGACTTCTTGTACCTCGGCAGGGGGCCGAACTATCCGGTGGCCCTCGAGGGGGCTCTCAAACTGAAGGAAATATCCTATATTCACGCCGAGGGATATCCCGCGGGCGAGATGAAGCACGGTCCGATCGCCCTGATCGACGAGAATATGCCGGTCGTCGTCCTGGCCGGAAGGAACAATGTGTACGAGAAGATCCTGGCCAACATCCAGGAAGTGAAGGCGAGGAGCGGCATCGTCATCGCCCTTGCCAGCGACGGAGACCCGGAACTCGTGAAGCTGGCCGACCACGTGATCTCCGTGCCCGCGACCAATCCGCTTCTCCTGCCGATCATCATGTCGATCCCGCTCCAGCTCCTTGCCTATCATATCGCCGTGCTCCGTGGCGCTGATGTGGACCAGCCCCGGAACCTGGCCAAGAGCGTGACGGTGGAGTAACCATTTCGGATTGCGGATTGTAGATTGCGGATTTGACTGTTTTATCAATCCGCATTCCGAAATCCGCAATCCGCAATTACTATTATGGACTATCTGAAAGACCTTAACCCGCCGCAGCGTGAGGCGGTCCTCCACGGCGATGGGCCGCTCCTGATACTCGCCGGAGCGGGCAGCGGAAAGACCCGGGTGATCACGTACCGCATCGCGCACCTGATCCGCGAGCGGGATGTCCGGCCGGGAAACATCCTGGCGGTCACGTTCACGAACAAGGCGGCGACCGAGATGCGGGAGCGGCTGGAACGGCTGCTGAACATTCCGCTCCGCGGGCTCTGGATCAGCACTTTCCACGCGGCCTGTGTCAGGATCCTCCGTCAGCATGTCGAACGGATCGGGTACAAGCGCCAGTTCGTGATCTACGACGAAACGGACCGGTCCTCGCTCATCAAGACCTGCATGCAGGACCTGCGGATCGATGACAAGCACTATCAACCGCGGGCGGTCATCGGCCGCATCAGCGCCCTCAAGAACAACCTGACGGACCCGGAGCAGTTTGCCCGCACCAGCTCGGGATTCGGGTTCGACGATGCCGTCGCGCGGACCTATGAACTGTATACGGAGCGCCTCAAGGAGTCGGGCGGGCTCGATTTCGATGATCTGCTGATGCTTTCGGTCAGGCTGCTGGAACAACACCCCGATGTGCTCGACCATTATCAGCAGCTGTTCCAGCATATCCTCATCGACGAGTACCAGGACACGAACCGGGCGCAGTATCGGCTCGTGCGGCTGCTGACGGCGAAGCACAAGAGCCTGTGCGTGGTGGGGGACGACGACCAGAGCATCTACAAGTTCCGCGGCGCGGACATCACGAACATCCTGAACTTCGAAAAGGACTACGCCGACACGACGATCATCAAACTGGAGCAGAATTACCGTTCCACCGAGAACATCCTCGGCGCGGCCAGCGCCGTGGTCAAGCGGAACCTCGGCAGGAAGGACAAGACGCTCTGGACGAGCCGCCGGGGCGGCGAGCAGGTCCTCTGCTACACGGCGGTCGACGAGAAGGACGAGGCCCGGTACATCTGCCGGAACATCGAGAAGTTCGTCGACGACGGCAGGGCGCTCCGGGAGATCGCCATCCTCTACCGCACCAATGCCCAGTCCCGGGCGCTCGAAGACGCGCTCAGGAACCGCGGCATTCCCTACCGGATCTTCGGGGGGCTCAGGTTCTACGACCGGAAAGAGATCAAGGACATCATCGCCTATCTCCGGGTACTGCACAATCCAGCGGATTCCGTGAGCCTGCGCCGCATCATCAACGTGCCGGCCCGCGGCATCGGTGATACGAGCATCGACAAGCTGGAAAAAACAGCGCAGCAGAACGGGATGTCGCTCTACGAAGCCGCGAAGGACCCCGCTGCGGCGGAGATCGCGAAGGCCGCGTCGGGGAAGCTCAGGGAATTTACGACTTTCATGGAACGGCTGCGGACGGACATGGGAGACCTGACCCTGACCGACCTTGCGCGCCGCGTGATCGACGACTCGGGATACATCAAGGCGCTGGAGGAAGAGCGGAGCATCGAGGCGAGGATCAGGATAGAGAACCTGACCGAGTTCCTCACGGCGACCGAGGACTTTCAGGAACAGAACCGGGAGGCCGGCCTGGACGCGTACCTCGACCAGGTGGCGCTCATCACCGACATGGAGCAACAGTCGGCGGGCGACGGAAAGGGCGGTACGAAAGCGGACAGCGTGACGCTCATGACCCTGCACAACGCCAAGGGGCTCGAATTCCCGGTGGTGTTCATGGCCGGCATGGAAGAAGGCCTGTTCCCCCATTCCCGCTCAGCCGAAAGCGAAGAGGAGCTGGAAGAGGAACGGAGGCTGTGCTACGTCGGCATGACGCGGGCCAAGGAGCGGCTGATCCTGACCCATGCGTCGGAGCGCCGGCTCTACGGATATCCCCAGGCGAACCTTGTCTCCCGATTCGTGGAGGAGATACCGGCCGAGCTGATAGAACGGGAAGGAATGCCGGCCGTTGTGTCGGGCGCAGGCAAACGGTATGTTCAGTGGGAGGATGCCGTCGCGCCGAATCCTATGGGTGCCACCTTTGTAACCGGCAGCCACAGGCTGGAAAAGGCATCGGCACCCGCGAAAACGGCAAAGGCATCCGGCACGACCCCGTACTACAACGGCGCGGTGGTCAAACACGCGAAGTTCGGCATCGGAACGGTCCAGCGGTCCGAGGGTGCGGGGGACGATCTGAAGATCAGCGTCAGCTTTCCCGGACACGGCGTTAAGACCCTGGCGGTGAAGTACGCGAATTTAGAAGTCATCTAAAGTCTTAGACACGGACAGAGGCGGATAACGGCTATGAAGAAGCACGATTTAATCCGCCTTTATCATAGCTTCTTTCAGTGGAAATCAGTGTCAAAGATTGAAAGGGTTCTCTTATGAAGATATCGAAACAGGAAGTAGAGCACGTTGCAAAGCTGGCGAGGCTGGAGCTTGCCGAGGGGGAAACGGACAAGCTTATCGACCAGCTTTCGAATATCCTGACCTACGTGGAGACCCTGAACGGGCTGGATACAAAAGGCGTGGCACCCACCTCTCATGTCCTCGATATCAAGAACGTGATGCGCGACGACGTGTCTCGCCCGAGTCTTTCCCAGGAACAGGCGCTGGCGAACGCCCCGGAAAAGGCCGCCGGGCACTACAAGGTGCCCAAGATCATCGAATAAGCCATCAAACGGCTTTTGCCACTAAGGCACCAAGGCACTAAGGGAGAAGAAACAAAAAGGCAAAGACCTTCTTCGAGTCTTAGTGTCTTCGTGGCTATAATCTGAATTACAAAGGAATTGATCATGCTGAGACTGATGCTGAGAGCAAAGATCCATCGCGCGACGGTAACGGATGCGAACCTCGAGTATGAGGGGAGCCTGACCGTGGACCCGCTGCTGCTGGAAGCAGCGGGCATCCTGCACTACGAACAGGTGAGCGTTTCCAACCTGAACAACGGCGAACGCTTCGAGACCTACGTCATCCCCGGCAAACGCGGCTCCGGCGACATGGTGCTGAACGGCCCTACGGCGCGGAAAGGCGCGAAAGGGGACAGGGTCATCGTCTTCTGCTACGAGTACTACAACGAGCAGGAGCTGAAGACGTTTAAGCCCAGGATCATCATGGTGGACGGCCAGAACAAGGTGAAGGAGTGATCATGGATCTATTTTCCCTCACGATCCACGAACTGCGCGACATGCTGGAGAAGGGTGAGACCACGTCGCGGGCGATCACCGAGTCCGTCCTGAACAGGATCAAGGCCGTCGATGACAAGGTCAAGGCGTATATCACGGTGACCGGAGACGCCGCGCTGTCGCAGGCGGACGGAGCTGACAAGGCGCGCAAGGCAGGCAAGGCGTCGGCCGTCCTCGGCATCCCCATTGCCATCAAAGACAACATGTGCACCGCGGGCACCCGGACGACCTGCGCGTCGAAGATCCTTGGGAACTTCATCCCGCCCTACGACGCGACCGTTGTCACCCGGCTGAACGGGTCCGGTTCCGTGATGCCCGGCAAGGTCAACATGGACGAGTTCGCGATGGGGTCATCGACGGAGAACTCCGCGTTCTTCGCAACAAAGAACCCCTGGGACCTCGAACGCATCCCGGGCGGTTCCAGCGGTGGTTCCGCGGCGGCCGTGGCCGCGGGGGAATGCATCGCGGCCCTCGGGTCCGATACGGGAGGTTCCATCCGCCAGCCCGCGGCCTGCTGCGGCGTGGTCGGGCTGAAACCGACCTACGGGAGGGTCTCCCGCTACGGGCTTGTTGCGTTCGCATCGTCGCTTGACCAGATCGGCCCGCTCACCAAGGACGTGACGGACACCGCCATCGTCATGAACATCATTACGGGACACGATCCGAAGGATTCCACGTCGGCCGATATCCCGGTCCCGGACTTCACGATGTCGCTGGTGAAGGACGTAAAGGGGATGACGGTCGGCATTCCGAAGGAATATTTTATCGAGGGAATGGACCCCGAGGTGGACAAGTCCGTGCGTGAGGCGGTGAAGACGCTGGAGCGCCTCGGCGCGAAGGTCGTCGATGTATCCCTGCCCCATACCGGCTATGCCGTCGCCACGTACTACATCCTTGCCACCTCGGAAGCGAGCTCCAACCTCGCGCGGTATGACGGCGTGAAATACGGGTTTCGTGCGCAGGGCGCAAAGGACCTGCTGGACATGTATATGAAGTCGCGCAGCCAGGGCTTCGGGCCGGAGGTCAAACGCAGGATCATGCTCGGCACCTACGCGCTCTCGGCGGGATACTACGATGCCTATTACAAGAAGGGCCAGCAGGTCAGGACCCTGATCAAACACGATTTTGACGAGGCCTTCAAGAAGGTCGACATTATCGCGACACCCACAGCGCCGACGGCGGCGTTCAAGATCGGGGAAAAATCATCGGACCCGCTCCAGATGTACCTCTCTGACATCTTCACGATCAGCGTGAACCTGGCCGGCATCCCGGGGATTTCCCTACCTTGCGGGTTCACGACGGGGAACCTCCCCATCGGGCTGCAGCTGCTCGGCAGGCATTTCGACGAGGGCTCGGTCCTGCACGCGGCATATGCCTACGAACAGGCCACGGAGTGGCACCTGAAGAGGCCGAAGATTTGAAGGTAGGAAGGTAAGAAGCGAGATCGTCATGCGTTCGTCGGTAACGAGGCCCGTTTCGGTTTTACGGTCACGTTGTTCGGTTCTCGACGTCGCCGGTGCCGAATGACGATACGGGCATCGTAACCTTTTAACGAAGAACGAGGTTTAACCATGAACTACGAAGCAGTGATAGGCCTGGAAGTACATGCGCAGCTCCAGACCAACACCAAGATCTTCTGCGGGTGCGAGACGGCCTTCGGCGAAGAGGCGAATACGCGGACCTGCCCGGTCTGCATCGGCATGCCGGGCGTCCTGCCGGTGCTGAACAGGAAAGCCGTCGAATATATCATCAAGACCGGTCTCGCCACGCACTGCTCGATCACCCCTTCCAGCCGATTCGCGCGGAAGAACTATTTCTATCCAGACCTTCCAAAAGGATACCAGATCTCCCAGTACGAACTGCCCCTCTGCGAAAGAGGGTATGTCGAGATCCTGGTCGACGGGAAGGTGAAACGCATCGGCATCACCCGGATCCATCTCGAAGAGGATGCGGGAAAGAACCTCCACACCTCCGAGAGCGGAGCGAGCCTGGTGGACCTGAACCGCGCCGGCACGCCGCTCATGGAGATCGTGTCCGAACCCGATATCCGGTCCGCCGATGAAGCGGCGGAGTACCTCAAGAAGCTCCGTTCTATCCTTCGCTACATCGAGGTCTCGGACGCGGACATGGAGAAGGGTAACTTCCGGTGCGACTGCAACGTATCGATCCGGCCCGTCGGCGCACAGGAGTACGGCACCCGGGCGGAGGTCAAGAACGTCAACTCCTTCAAATTCGTGCAGAAGGCGCTGGAGTACGAGATCAAGCGGCAGGCCCAGGTCCTCGACGAGGGCGGCAGGGTGGTCCAGGAAACGAGGCTCTTCGATTCCGCCAAAGGCGTCACCTTCTCCATGAGGAGCAAGGAAGAGGCACACGACTACCGCTATTTCCCCGAGCCCGATCTGGTCCCCGTCGTGACCGCACCAGAGGCCGTTGAGGCGATCAGGAAGACCATTACGGAGCTTCCCGAGGCCAAGCGCGAGCGGTTCGTCAAGGAGTACGGGCTGCCCGAGTACGACGCCGACATGCTGACCCAGAGCAGGGCGCTGGCAGCCTACTACGAGGAGGCCGCGAGGCTTTCGGGCCAGCCCAAAGTGATCTCGAACTGGATGATGGGCGAGCTGATGCGGCTGCTGAACGCTGAGGGAAAAGAGATCGAGGACTGCCCGGTGCGGCCGGACCGGCTTGCCGGCATGGTCAAGATGATCAGCGACGGCACCATCAGCACCAAGATCGCGAAGACCGTGTTCGAGGACATGTACGGCACCGGCAAGGACGCTGAAACGGTCGTCCGGGAGAAAGGGCTGGTCCAGGTCTCGGATACCGGAGAGATCGAAACGATCATCGCCGATGTCATCAAGGCGAATCCCGCCCAGCTTGCGGATTACAAGGGCGGCAAGGACAAGCTCTTCGGCTTCTTCGTCGGCCAGGTGATGAAGGCGAGCAAGGGCAAGGCGAACCCGGAGATGGTGAACGAACTGCTGAAGAAGAAATTGAGCGAATGAAAGTAAGTAAGGAATACAGCATGGCTAAGTTTCCATATATAGCAGATTTAACGGGATACCCCAAAAACGCCCCGAGCCACAAAAAATAACATCAAAGTGTTACGGGGAGATTTTTTGTTTACGGCATGTTCAAGTCAAAACTTGAGCTTGTCCGAAAAATACACTATTGCTATAGTCTGCTCCTTATACAATAACTCCGCATATTGATCCGGGGAGGATCCATTGGGAAGAAGCCCGATCTTTTCGTTTTTCAAATCCACAATACCCGGAGGACACCTCAAACCAAATGCAATATTCTGTTTTTCTCTGATTTTGGGTATCATAATCCTTTTCCCTTTGATGGGCCATGCATTTGAGGATGGCCTCGAAAAAGATGTCCAGAAGGGCCTTGAACAAGGCCTGGCAATCGTTGTAACCATCCAAAACAAGCTCCAGACCGGAGCTTCCGTATCCGAGGAAATATCCCAACTCAAAATATCTGCGGAGAACATCAGGATCTCCAACCTGCTGATGGAAGAACGGTTCAAGCTGAGAGAGGAGAAGGTAAAACCCCTCGGTACCAAAGCTCTTGAACGGCAGCAGGCCATGGCCGAAGGATACCGGGTGGCGCTCACGGAATATCTCGAGATCATCGAGAGCCTTCCTTCAAACGGACAGCCATCAGCGATCAGCGATCAGCAAACAATCATCAACAAACTCAAGAAAATTCTAGACAGAATCGTTTCCAAAAAGAAAAGGCCGATCATCGGCAGCGTGCCGTATAAGCATCTGAACTACCCCGCAGTCGAACCCAGCGCGGCCCCTGCCATTACGCCTGCTTACAAAGGCGAAAACAAGACCGTATCTCCTGACGACACCAAAGACACCCCCGAAGCGCCCATCTCGAAAGAGATCGCCGCCCTTGCTCAGACCTTAGGTTGGAGCCCCGTCTCGATCTACGAATACGTTAAAAATAACATACAGACCGAGTGGTACTGGGGCTGCATGAAAGGCGCTGAGGAAACGCTCCATCAGAAGAGCGGCAACGACTGCGACCAGGCGACGTTGCTTACGGCCCTGCTCCGGGCCTCGGGCTACCCGACACGGTATGTCCGGGGGAGCGTGGAGTTCATCACCAGCGGAAATGAGAAGCCCATCGACAGGATCAGGAACCTCTTCGGCATCGACGATCCCGCTAACATCGCCCGCTTCCTCCAGAAAGCGGGCGTCCCGTTCAAGCCCGTCATCGCCGCCGGCGGCATCGCCAACTTCCGGATAGAGCACCTCTGGGTGGAAAGCCAGATCCCTTATGCCAACTACCGCGGCGCCATCATCGACAATCATGGCAAGACCTGGCTGGGGCTGGACACGAGCATCAAGGTAAAAGGGTATCAGCAGAACCAGCCGAAGGACGTCTACGAGCTTTCAGCGATCAGCGGTCAGCTGTCACAGGTGCGAGATCAATATCTCGGCATCGCGTCATCCGGGACCGGCAGCACACCCTTCGAGCTGAACCAGACCCCCCTCGAATACCTTCAGTCTTCAATAAACTCCGAACTGGGAACACTGAACTCTGAACTTCGCTACGCGGATCTTCTGCGTAGCAGGGTCCTTCTCCCCGAAATCATGAACATCCTGCCCGCCGGTCTCCAGTTCAAGGAGATCACCATCACGAACGAATACACCTCGATACCGGATGATTTGAAGCATAAGGTTCGTTTCACCGCAAAGACTACTCAGAACTCAGAACTCTTGAACTATGAACTCGATGCATTCAGGCTCAGCAATCAGCAGATAACGATAACCTACGAGCCCGAGACCGTGCAGGACCAGGAGACCATCAATGCCTGGGGAGGTCTGGACAACACTCCGGCCTATCTCGTGCGGCTCCGGTCGGTGCTGAAAGTCGGTGATCAGCGGGCTGTTGTCGGCAGGGACGGCCTGCCGATGGGGTCGGATTATGAACTGACCCTTGAGCTTGTTTCGCCGAACGGGACGGAGAAGACAACGAACAGCCTCATCGTCGGAAACCTTACCGTCATCGGCATCACGGCGCAGAAGGCCGTTGTCGCTCCCTCGCCCCTCGCGGGAGAGGGCGGGGGTGAGGGGGCAAAAGACGCTGAACGCCTGCTGTACGAAGCGGCCAATCACTACATAGACCGCTGGAACAAATCGGAAGAAGAGCTTGCGTCCCTCCTGCATCTGACAGTTGCCCGTCCCATCCCCACGGTCGTGACCCTGGGCGGCGTGATCGACGTGACCTATTTGCTCGACATGCCGCACGGGTTTACCTGGAAGGGCGTGTATCTGGATGCGGACTTAAGAAGAATAGAAACAGTTCAGAGTGCTCAGTATGGAGTTCAGAGTGAACGAGAAAAGTTATTCATGCAGCTTTCGGGACTGCAAGGGTCGATCCTTGAGAACCGCATTTTCGAAGACGATTTCCAGGTCGAGAGCATCTCGACGGCGAAGTTGATCCAACTGTGCACTGCGAACTCAGCACTGTGCACGGGTATGATCACCATCGACAAGAACAACATCGAAACCATTCTTCCGACGCTTTCGGTTGACGATAATATCAAGGAAGATATGGTAAATGCAGTCAACCAGGGTTATGAACTCAGAACTGTGAACTCTGAACTGGCTTATCACGATTGGTCCGGCATCGGATACATCACAGAGAAACCTGAGACCGGCGAGTCCGGCTGGATGCTGTCGGGCATGATCGCGGGCGGGATGACGGTTAAAGAAGAATGGCTCAACCAGCATTATAGAGATACCCTAAGCGCGCCTTACACCGGCCCATTTAATCCCGATGCACTTTCCGCAGCAGGGATACAGAAGGTCACGGCAACGGAAGGTCAGGAAGACGGCACTGTGGGTACAGAACTTGCCGAGCCGATCGCCGTGTTCGTGTTCGACGCGAAAAAGCAGCCGGTGAAAGAAGCGTCTGTTACCTTTACGGTGACAGCGGGTGGCGGTTCGATCCGCTGTGAGAATCCGGCAGGCGGGTTCGGACCGCCGGTCACGCCATCCTGCACGACGAAGACCCGAGGAATGACCGGCATTGCCAGAGCACGGGTCGTGCTGGGAGAGTCGACGGGGAGCAATCCCGATTATAAGCTGTACCCCGGCGATGCAAACTATACCCAGGTCGGTTTGAATATAGTCACAGCGTCGGCACGAGCCTACACATCAGACATCCCCCTCGCGCGGCCGTTCTTTCTCCATGCGAAACCGGGTGGGCTGGCAAAGATAATAAAGGTCTATCCCACGGAACCGGTCATGGGCCTTGCAAACAATCCGGCAGGCACACTGCATTCCCGGGCCACGGATTCCCTCGACAATCCGATCTCAAACATAGTGTTGACGTACAAGGTAGACAAAGTCGAGTCTCTGGATACCCGCTACATGCCGCTCCCGGCAACGTACAACAAAATGGGCCTCTATGAGCAGGAGACCTGTGGTAACCCCTATCCGGTCTACGGCGACTGTCCGCTGTATACAAGCTTAACCGTTACGACGTCCACAAGCGGCGCCAAAGTGAGTACGATCCTCGGGAACACGCTCGGCACACTTTACACTGTCAAGGTATCGGCGCCTGATATGTACTCCGGTGTTTCGCCGGTATATTATGATCTTCTGACCTTGGGCAGAAGGGATGGCCCGGCGAAGATCGTTGCTCCGCTGCTTTTGGTCCAGGCGCTTGAGACCGTGAACGAGCGGGGTGAACCGATAAACGCAGCCAAGGCAGGAACGCAACTTGCAGCACCGCTCCAGGCCAGGTTGATCCTGATCGAGGACGAGATTGACGCCGTTCAGCAGATCTGCACGAAAAATGATCAGGACGGGAATCCGGTCAGCTACACCGGGTATAACCTGGTATCGCGGGGCACGGTGACCGTGCGACCTATTCCGGACGGGACAGTAACATTCACATCAACGTCAGGAGTCGGGCAGACCGGTGAAGTCCAGAATGTGCATAACGGCTATTATCTCGCATCCTACACCACCATCACTGACCCGGCGGTGAACACCGTAGAGGTCAACGGCAGCGCCGAAGTTACCGTTCGCATGATAACGGCAAGGGACAATATCATCAGCTATGTCCCTTATGACCGTTGCCTCGAAGCCTCAGAGGTGGGCAATATACAGATCACGCTCAAGCACGGTCAACACGCTGTCCTCGATCCCTTTACCCATGCGCTTCTTCCCGAGAAGACGTTGCTAAGCAAGCCGACGTACACCATCTACGGAGTAGGCACGACGCTTACGGTCGAACCGCCAGTCGTGCTTGTTGACGAGGACGGATACGCCGCCCATGACACAACGCTCACCTACACCATTCTGCCGCCGGCGTATAATGCCGTCTCCATGACCCTGGACACGTTCAAGGTAGACCAGAACGACAACGAAACCTGGACCGGGATGACGCTCGGTGACAAGACGCAAGGGAGCGGACAGATCATATACGTGCGGGGCGCGAAATTCGATCCCCGCGCCCTGTATCTGGAGCAGGTGGTCCTGAACCGGGGGATGGCCGCGGAGATACGGGGGGAGAAGAAGGAATTAACCGTCATGTCGATCATCGTTCATGATGACGATAATAAACTAGCGAAGGAGATCAAGTTTGGCCGAGGCGATAGATCTGATAAACGGTACCATATAGATATACCGACTTCGCTCGGTAGCGCAAACTGCGCTTCCCATACCGGCATGATATCGGTTGTGGATAAGAACGGCGAAGTTATCATTCCACCTACAGTAGACGGTGAAATCTACGCAGCCAAATATAATTTAGCATTTCAACCGTTCGGGTCTATGTGTGTTGTCAACGTTTCAGACATTCTTAATAATAATGTGTCGAAGCAGAAATTCATCGTATCAAATCTCTCTAGAGCTGTCTTGGACGTGGGATTTCCGCTTTTAAATATCTACAATACTGCCGTTCTCTACGGTGGTATTGGCAACAGAATCCGGATTGAAATCGACGGGTTACGCCAGGAGATTCCTGTCGAGCCAGTAGGCGTCGTTATACTCGGCATAGATGGATTGAGGCAGGATGTGCTTTATCCGGACATGATGGACGGCCTGCCGTTTGAGAATGTACATGAGCCGGTCGCTGATTATTATGTCGATGCAAGTACGCTGTCGGGATTTGGTCAAATACTCGTCGGTGATCCTCACGTATCTGCCAAGCAAAAATACGTCATGCTGCCAGAGGTGACAACCATATTCCCGTCAATCACATTTGCGGCCTGGGCTAGCATCTTTACTGGGAAGACGCCGAACGAAACAGGTATACTTGGGAATGAATTTTTTGCACGGGATATTTATCAGAAGCACTGTGGTCCGGGGATGTTATGTTACAACAAACTACCCGGTTTATGGTCCTTGCCGGCAGGCATGGTCACCTTAGACGCTGATGGCGGCGCATTCAGGCCTTTGGTCGAAAATCCATTTACAGCATCTGAGGAGGCCAAATCGCTTCCCTTTATTTTAAACTATGTAATGCCGGCAGAGTTCAGCATATTCAGTAATATGGGTCACGAATTGCTATCGCAGAAGAATTTCCTTTCTACTGCGAATGCTGCGCTTAGTACGACAGCGAAACCCCTATGGGAAGATATAAATGCAATGGTGTCAAAGCAATATAAAACAAGCCCGATTCAGGGCGCAAAGTGCAGTGCCAGCAAATACGAATGCCGCACTGTCACCATGTTCAATCAGTACGCTCGCAGTGCCGACTGGTGGGGGACACCAGCATCGCTCTCAGACGAGATGAAGATCTTAGTTACGAGCTATTTTCCACAGTTTAGTTTAAATACCTCCAAAGTTATGGATAAATCAGCCAGGCAGGAGGCAGTGGGATTTATCAACAGCTATTTTTCTCAACCCACCACGGATGGCAAAAGAAAGAGATTCCCAGCAGTGTTTTCCATATATCTATCCGGTCTGGACCATGAGGCACATATCAATGGTCTGGCTGGATACAAGAATTATTTCACCGGAACGGTAAACGATCAGGTTCAGGACATAGTGAAAGCACTTAAAGACCAGGGTGAGTTCGATAATAAAATGTTTATCATAGTATCAGATCACGGCGAAACACAGATGCCGATGGAATTGACCTATGAAAAAACGCAGGAGGCCTTCACTTATGACGGGTCCCCACTTCCGTTTCCTGAAGTCGTTGGAGTGCCAATAGACATGTCGTGCAATTTGAAAACAAACATAGATAATGAAGATGTGCAATTATCTGAACTCGCCAACAACAACCTTCATATATGGGAGTTGGCAAATCTATTCGCTCAATTTCCAGACCCGAACATATCAGTGAAAGTTCTAGTGCCTGAACAAATCGCTAAATTACCAAAGCTTGACGCAGTTGCAACATCAAACATCAATCAGGCAAATATTGTTGCAACGCTAAACGGTCCCATGGCGCATGTATACGTAAAAGGAACCACTTGGCAGAGTAATCCCGACGAACCAACAATTGATTCAGTACTGGTCCGCTTGTATTCAATACTGAAAATTGGAAATGCGGCTACCGGAAAACTTGCGGAAAAAATAACTGAACATTTCCTCAGATTGGGTTCCTCAATTGACACTATTTTAGCGAGGTGGACGCTGAACGGATCGTATGAAGTCATCACAGGCGTAAGCGAAGACGCTTCAGGTAATGTGACTATCAGCACAGATGACCTTGATTCTCTGAACAATACAGGATATCAAAGAGCAGTGGACCGAATTACCAATATGAATCACAAAGACAGAAGCGGAGATATTATTCTATTGATGAAGGATTCAACCGCAGGCAATGCAACAGATAGATATTCGACAGCCTATGCTTGCAAATCGTGGCATGGATCGCTTAATGCAAGCGACTCGTACGTACCATTTGTGGTTGCTTATCCAGGAGGCAATAAGTCAGAACTTGATCCATACTTAAGCATAGTCTGCCCAAGCAACACCTGTGAAGGTAATTGGAAGTTAACGGATTTGATCAAAGAAATCACGAAAAAACAATACGCAGGTCAGTGAGGAGGAACAAAAAAATGTACAGGTTATGGACGGCAATCCTATTTGTGTTGACATTGACACCGCAAACCATTTTTTCCCAAACTACATCCGACTACCTAATTTTACAAGATATAGGCCCATATAAACTGGACCGACCGGAAAAAATGCTTCCTGGAATCCCGCCGACGGGCGGTCCCGAAATATATAACAATAGCCCAGGAATCCTCGGATCCGCTGATCACTTTTCTTTAGATCATGCTGATACAACGTACACAGTAATGTACATAGGAGGAAATGGCATACCGTCACCCACTGTCTTTGTCACCCGACACGCCGACTCGCCTGAGTCACTCAAGTGGCTGCGACATGAGATCGATAGCAGCTTCAGAGATTATTTTGGCATACCCAGTGGATCTTATACGCCACGACAAATTAACGGGCAAACAATATTAGTAAACTCGGTGGGCGGAAGGAGTTATAGATGGTTGAGCGGAAGCAAATTGATAGCGATTTCTTATCGTGGATCGTTAAGGACTTTGCCTGAACCTATGGAAGTGGTGCAGGCGTATTTAGTCAAGCACACGTCGACACTGAGCGCAATAAATTTAGCTCAGTTGCGTAGTACAGAGAGCAAAACCAACTGGATCAAAGATGAGATGGATCGGCGTTTGTGGCTGTGCGACAAATGGTTTATGCAGTTGCAACTCAAGAAGGCGGAGGAAAAGCAAGTCTATCAGGAAACAGTCAAGAGCATGGTTGTCTTCCTCGACTACCGCGAGAAATATTACGGAATAAATGCATTGAGTGAAAAGAATCTCATCTCAAGTTATGCAGCGCAGAATAACGGCACAGGGATCAAGGCCAAGCTCACGGAGTATAAGAATTGGTGGACGGTGAATAAAGAGAAGAGTATCAGCTTGTAGTTGTCAGCGGTCAGCGAGAGGGCAGTTCTCAGTTCAGCGTTCACGGTTCATAGTTACGACGACTTAAGGGACATTGTGTCCGAAATGGACATGTGGAATCAGAAACTAAGGGACATCGTTGTATCCGTTGTGTTGCAGAAAATATACGCGATGTGAGGAGAGTCGGGTTCAGACATGAATAGAAACCAAACGATATCGATAACAATGAGTAGTATTGCACTTGCGCTCGTCTGTGCTTCGGTAGTTCTTGCCGATAGTCTTTATGGCATCCAGGTCCTCAATATTTCGCCACAGGACGAACGGGCGGTCATCAAAACTGCCGATAGCAAGACGCAGGTGATAAAGCCGGGGGATGTGATAAGCAGCGATCAGACAAAAGCTAATAGCGGTCAGCAGTCAGCGGTCAGCGGACAGGAAAAAACCACAAGCAGTCAGCGTTCAGCTAGTAGCTCTCAGCAAAAGCAAGAAAAGAACAATGCAACCCTAACCGTCATCGAGATAGCGGAGGGAAGTGTAGTACTGGAGGAACGGCAGGGTAATGACAAGGGGACCGTCATTATCCGGATGAAGGACGGGAAACAGACGGTGGAGCGGATAAGGAAGACGGCACCGGTAAATAGGCAGCAGCTAAAGGCAGCTGTCAGCACTCAGCAGTCAAAGAAAAGCAACAGTAAGTTTCAAGCTGAACGCTAATTGCTGATCGCGTATTTGCAGTTTGGATTACGAGACAATGAGGTCACGAAAATTATAAAAGTAGACAGTAACGAGTGAATGGTCGCCAGGTTAAGGATTACGAAAAAACACAATGATTGATCACTCAATCATTAAATCACTATCGACCAAGGAGATTAGAAATGCTTGAACAAATGCGGAAACATATGAACTGGATCATGTGGATCATTCTCATCCTCGTGATCGTGTCGTTCCTGTTCTTCGGGATCTATCCGACCAGCGATAGCCGGGGAGCGGCAGCGACGGTGAACGACGAGGTGGTCACCGCCGGAGAATTGAACCGGGCGTATCGAAACATGTACGAGACCTACCGTCAGATATTCAAGGACCAGTTCAACGACTCCATGGCCAAAGGACTCCGCCGGCAGGCGCTCCAGGACCTGGTCCAGGCCCGTCTGCTGGTCCAGGAGGCGAAGCGGACCGGCCTTCGGGTGACCGATGAGGAGGTCCAGGCCGCCATCATGAGGACGCCGTCCTTCATGAACCAGGGGAAGTTCGACAAGATCGCCTATGAACGGTATCTTGATTATGTCAATGTGAAACCCAGTGTCTTTGAAGAGACCCAGCGTGAACACATGCTGAAACAGAAGATCGAGCGGATCATCGAGGAAGGGGTGGACGTGCCGGAGGAGGAGCTCAGGGCGGCCTACGCGTCCCGGAATCCCAAGGCAAGGGCGGGGGACCTTGAGAAGAACAGGGAAAGCTTCCGGCAGACCCTCCTCTCCGAGAAGAGGCGGTCAGCCGTCGATGCCTTCGCACAGATGTTGTACGAGAAAGGCAAGGTCACCATGAACCAGGCGGAGATCGATTCTTTCTGATGAATCCAGGAACGAGCGCATTCCCGTAGCTTGCTGCAGGGAATCTCAATACACACGGCACGGCCTGTCATTCAGGTCGTGCCGTTCATTTTTCCCCATCCCCACCGCTCACTACACACCGCTATTTCATGCTCCCCAGCTCCGCGAACAAATGGACCATGCTCCTGCAGGCGCTTTCCCAGTCTGCGATGACCAGGCTTTCATTCTCCGAGTGGGCCGCCGCATAGGGGTCGCCGACGCCGAAGAGCAGCGCGGGGACGCCTCCCAGGGTCTCGGTGATGGTCCGGACAAAGGGGATCGAGCCGCCGGCGCCGATGATCGCGGGCTTTCTGCCATAACCCTTTTCCAGCGCCTTCAGGCCGGCTTCGAAGACCGGGCCATCGGTGTCTGTCCGCCACCAGCGGGAAGGGGACTCGGGCGTTACGGTCACCTGTGTTCCCCAGGGTGCCCGTTCCCTCAGGTGGTCCGTCAAAAGCTCCAGCGTTCTGTGCGGGTCCATGTCCGGGACGATGCGAACGCCGATCCGCGCCCAGGCAACGTCGTTGATGATATTTGCCGCCTGTTTCCTGCTGCTGGCCTCGATGGCGTTCACGGCGACGGAGGGACGGCGCCACATCTTCTCATAGACCGTTCCCGGACCGCCGGTGATGCTGACGCCGTCAAGTAGCTTGGACTGCTTCCGGTAGGCATCTTCATGAAAGGGCAGGCTGTCCAGGTGTTTCCTGTCACGGGGTGAAAGGGCTCTCACGGTGTCCAGCATGCCCGGGACCGCGGGAACGCCTTGATCATCGACCAGCGTCGCGAGGATCCTGGCCAGGGCCAGGACAGGATCGGGCAGGGGACCGCCCCAGGTACCCGAGTGAACGCTCGATGAGAGGGACCTAACCTCGACGGTGACCGTCACGATGCCGCGGAGCGAGGCCGTGAGAGACGGGACGCCGGTGTCGAAGTTCTCGCTGTCGGCGATGACCACCATATCCGCTGCGATGAGCTTGTGGTGGCTGGTGAGGAGTTTCTCCAGATTGGACGATCCGACCTCCTCTTCTCCCTCGATCAGGATCCTTACATTGACCGGCAGCCTGCCTGCGCCGCGCAGCCAGGAACTGAACGCGGCGATATGCATCATTGCGCCGCCCTTGTCGTCTGCGGCGCCCCGGCCGAAGAGCCTTCCCTCCCGCACCGTCGGTTCGAAGGGCCGTGAATGCCAGAGTTCCTCGCGGCCGGCCGGCTGGACATCATAGTGGGCGTAGAGGAGCACGGTCGGTCTTCCCGGCGCCTCCAGCCACTGGCCGAACGCGGAAGGGTAGCCGGAACCTGTCTTGAGCAGCTGCACATCGTTGAATCCCTGTTTCCTGAGCAGTGCGGCAACGCTGTCCGCACAGGTCCTGACCGGCGCGGCATCGAATCCCGGAAAGCTTATGCTCGGAATGCGGACAAGGTCCATAAGGTCCTGCAGATGGTCCTTCGCATGCAGAGTGAAATGTTCAAGGGCTGCGGAACGATCTGATCCGGTCATGCGTGCTCCTTTGTCGGGAGGGAGGTAGAAATTGCGGCAGGTGCAATCGTGGTGCTGACCCAACTGTTGCCGGATATTATAGCCGCATCGTCGGTCATTATCAAGAGAACTGCCATGGAGAAAATAACCGTGTCTGTGATATACTGTTATGCACCGGGAAACTGGATCGTGTATCTGTTGAATTGCAAAGGAGCGTTCTGTTATGCTGCCGGTAAAGGAAGAACCGATGGTCTATGGGAAGATGATCAGAAAACTGGTCGTCATGTCAATTCTCTGCGCCCTGTTCATGGGTTGCGCTGCCATGGAGGCTCAGAAACGCCTGAAAGAATATGAAGGCTACTTTGAACCTCTGGTAGGCAACGCGCAGCAGGCCGACATCACCCGCAAATTCGGCGCCCCGCTCCGCAAGGACAGGATCGGGACCACGGAATTATGGTATTACCACATACCCTACAAAGACCCGAAGGGCGCGCAGGGAAGCAAAGGGTTTGAAGGCGGGTATGCCGTGGGGTCGGAAAGCGAGGTCTTCGACGACCTGACGGTCGAATTTGACGCGAAGGGGTATCTCAAGAGCTGGCGCGGGTATATCCAGCGATAGGCGCTGCTTGACGCGTCGGCGGGATGTGTTACACTTGTACCTATGGAAAGAACGTTGACTGCATGGCCGGAATGGCTGGCAAAGCTTGATCCCGAGATGGGGACGATACTGGCTTCCCTCGATCGGCATCGCGACTGGCTGGCAGGCTTGTGTGCTGAAAGCCACGTTTATAAACGTCTCGTACTGGCGCAGGTCCGGCAATTCGAGGAGCTCGGCCAGAAATCGGGGGCCTACAAGCAGTATGTCGACGGGAAGAGGGCGAATTTTGATATTTTACAGAAGATGAAGGTGCCCCAGGCGCTGCTGCGGGCGATGACGTTCAATGTGAGCCAGCGGCATCATACCCTTGAAGCGTACCGGTACGCGAAGACGGTCACGTGTCAGAAATTAATGGAAGAAATACCCCTGACGATGGGATCGGGAGCGCTCTTTGCCGGATTCGCCGCAATGAAAACACTGTTCGAGAACCTCGGGGATATGACCCGGCTGATCAACGCCTTGTCGGAAGCAACACCGGGCGGTGATGCTCACATGACAGGAGAGCGGTATGATGATATTCTCAACAAGGAACTGGCTTCGGGAATTGACTGGGTAAAGATATCAAAGATCGACCTCCGACAGGTCGATGATCTTCGTTCGGTCAGTTCGGCGCCGGACAGCAAACGTGACGATGAACGGATGGCCTTAAAGGCGGTCGCGTCGTTGGGAAAGCGTCTGAAGAGCGTTCCGGCGGCTTACGCGGTCCTGAACGAGTTCGGCAGTCCCCGTGTGGGAACCTTGTGGTTGGTGTACGAAGACTCGCAGAGCATGCAGGATGGGCACAAGACGCACTGGAACCGGCATAAGCTTGGCCCCGGATTCCCCCGCATCATGGTCGAACAGATGAAGCCGGTCATCGTGCAGCTTTTCGCTGTATTGAATGATGCCGTGGAACTATTGAAGGTCCTTGATAAGGAATTGATGGATCTGGACGCCAAGATCGCCGGCGTTACGCGCGACGAGATCCGGACATGGCTTTGGAAGTTCCCCGACATATTCGACAAACATGAGGACTGCCCCTGCGGAAGCGACAAACGGGTGAAATATTGCTGCGGACAGTGACGCCCGCGCCGATCATGGAGAGGCCTGACCACGTGAGATTGAAGGTAAACACGTGCAGGAATCAACTGCGCTTCCTTTTTGTATTAAACGTCGCACTCCTTTGCAGCGATGCCAATGCCTGACCATCATCTTATAACGAAGATCAAGGTGACGCTACTTATGGTGCTCATGGCCGGGGTCTGGTGCGTTCTCGGAATGGTCTATTTCGACCGTTTTCCGGGTCCAGCCGGCAGGCTTGAGCTGGTGCTCATGCCATGGAAGGAGCCTTTGCCCCGGCAGGCCAATCTGGATCAGCGTCTTATGATCATGCAACAGCAGCTCGACGCGTCAGCCCGGGTCTCTTCTTACGCCTTCGCTGTCTTGGTGGCATCCTTCTCCGCCCTTACCGTCTATCTTTCGATCATTTATCAGCAAAAACAGCGCAGGTCGCAGGAGAACATGCTGCTTACGCTGAAGAACCAGGAGATCGTGCGCCGCAACGAGTTCATTCGTTACATCTCAGCAACGATCGGACATGAGTTCAAGAACAACCTCGGCCGCATCAAGCGCAGGATCGAACTGTTGCAGGAGGTCCCCCCCGAGGCAAAGAAACGGATAGACGACAACCTGGACAAATTATTTGCCGATATCGAGATCTTCAAAAAGATAGCGGACGAGCGAGAAGCAGGCATCGTTGAATTCGTCCATATGAACCTCAAAGAGATGCTGCACGCTCTTGCCCTCCAATACGGCGATCTGGCGGAAATCCATATCCACGAGAGGGCTTCCCTGCCCGCGATCTATGCTTCTCCGTCGCTCGTACGGACCGTATTCGAGAATGTGTTTGACAATGCCGTCAAGTATAAAAAGCCTGAACAGGCCCGCGCGAGCATAGAGGTGTCCTGTGCGAGGGACCAGGACGGAAGCCGTCGTTATGCGACCATCTCCATACGGGACGAAGGCGCCGGCATGGACGAACAGCAGGCAGACCGGTGTTTTTACAAAGGGAGGGGTTCCGGCGAAAACTGGGGGCAGGGGCTGTATTTCGCCAAATATGTTGTCGGACTGCATGCCGGGAAGATCAAGGTCGGGAAAGAACATACAGCACCAGGGAAAGGGGCCGAGATCATCATCAGTCTGCCTTTTGTCGAGGAGTCGCAGGATGTATAAGGTGCTGATCGCCGACGACGACCACGAGGACCGGGAGCTTCTGAAGCTCGAGATCCAGCGGGCCCTGCAGGGAGCTGGCCCCGAGCTCCGCTTTCGTGAGGCGGGAAGCATTCGAGAGGCGGTCAAGCTGCTGGAAACGCATGTCTTCGACCTCATGACGCTCGATATCGAGTTTGACCGGATGACCGAGGGGGTCGATATACTCCCTCAGGTGTTCGAGACCTGTCCGACATTGAACATTATCGTCGTGAGCGGCAAGCTTGACAAGAGCGAGGTATCGGAACGGCTGTTCCGATTCACGAAGGATAATGTGCTCAAGGGCAAACGCTGGGCAAGGCACTTCGATGTGCTTGACAAGAAAGATGACAAGAGCGAGGCAATTCTCCGGGCATATGAATATGCACGCAGACAGCAGGAGGGAGGGGACAGCGTACGGGAACTCTTTCTCCTCGCCGAATCCTATCTTGAAAAGAACATGATCGACAAATGCCTGGATATCTATCAAAAGATCCAGCGCCTGGCGCCACACGAAACGGAATCAACGGAGAACATACGGATCATCAAAGGAGAAGTATCAGCTCAACAGGCATACGAATATCATCGTTCGGGCGAACAGGTCGTCGCGGCGTTATTGCTGGGATACTATCTTGAAAACCGCCTGAAGCGGTTCCTCGAAACGGTGTTCGGAAGGGCTTTTGCGGTCCTGGCTGAGGGGCTGAAGGAATTGCACATGACCCAGCGCATCAGCCGAACTAAATCAGACCTGTTCAGCGATCTGCTCGGCTTGCGGAACAAGGCGATCCATCAACCCGCGTCCGTGTCCGAGGAAGATTTCAAGTCGGCGATCCGGAAAATGGAGCTGCTGGAGGAGGCGAATCTATGACCATGAAAAGCAGATCATGGCGAAGCCGCGTTCCGCCGGCAGGTCCGGTCATCAGCGTTCTGCTGGTCGGTCTCGTCCTCCTGAGCGCGCTGCTGTATTACCGATCCGTTAAGATCCAGCGCTTCCTGGAACCTGCGTTGGCACTGTCGCAGCCCCGCAATGAGTACGCTAAACGCATCGCGAGGATCTTTGAAGACGTATTCGGATCACGGGACGTAGAAGGGATCCGGATCAAGGCGGGCATGATCATCGTCAACAGGTCCCTGCTGTTGACGAAAAAGGGGACCCTGACCCCCACAGGCCAGAAGTTGTTCAAGAAATTAGCACGCTTCTTCCTGACGCTCCTTCTGGACGAGCGGATGCGATCGGAGATAAACCATATATTGATAATTGCCCGCTTTCCGAACGACGGAATGAAGATCGGGACGCTTACCGAACGGATGGACGTTCAGCTCACCGCCGGTTTTGTCCAAGAAACGCTGCTCCGAACGGAACCTGAGCTCGCCAGATCGTTCGCCCCCTATTTCTCGTCCGGCGCTCAAGCGATGAATCCGCAGGAAGGGAGCGCGGAAAGGATAGATTTCCTCATCGTCCCCTCGGAATATCTGCACATCGAAGTACTTGAGAAATTGGAAAAGTATACCAACTGACCTGCTGTATCGGCTCACTACTGGTTGGTTTGCGATATTGTCCGCAAGGCCGAATGACGATCCGTGCTCATCCATCTGACGGACGACCATGCGAGCTTTTGCACAACTATGCCGGTGAACGGGAGAGTAGGAAGCGTGATGTTGATCGTCCCACGACCGGTATCCGGCTCCTGCTTGTAGCGGATAGTACCCCTCCTGAACAGCTCATCGCGCCATTACCCTGTCACCAAGGTCTCCGTACCGCAGTATTTCCGGCTGGGATCCCTGAGTTAAAACGAACCATGGCGCGTGATCCCGGATACGATTCCTGATCGGTCAGGGCCGGACGCATCGTTCTTGAACCCTTTCGTGCCGGTTGCATTACTGACCGGGCAATTGCTGACCGCTATCGCTTGAACATGGGTTTGCGGCAGATCGTTCTTATGGTGCAAGGCGACCGAAACGACCGCAATCGCCGTTGCGTCGCTGGTCCTTCTTACCGCCGTATGTATTCGCAAGAGCCTCAACGAGTACCCGGTGCAGCATTTCCGGTTGAAGTGCTTGCACGATGGTGAAAGAACGAAATATCTGTTCCTGAAATCGATCAAAGACCGGGATGCCGGTGTATTCCCTATTTCAGGTTAAATAACGGCCGCATGAAACATTCTGCAGGTAATTGAGTGGATGTCAGCAGGTCAAATTTCCTACCATTGGTCTTTTGACCAGTCAGCGAAATAGTAGCTTACAATAGCAATGCGGGTAATCTATCGATAATACAGCAAAATATTCTACTATAGCGAACGGCACAGGGATTGCTTAGCAGGTAGATAGGGATTAGATAGGGGCCTGTTGCAAGGGAGGCGATCATGAATAATCTGCACAATAATGCACCTTCGGGTCGGCTGCCGACACGAACAAGAGATACGCATGTCAGCATTTACTGCCGAATGTTCAGAGATGTTGTTCCGATCTGTGTATGCACGATGAGGAAAAAGGAATTGAGTACCTTTGGGTGGCAATCGTGCAATGGATGCGCAATCGGTCTGCTGCAGCATTCGGTCGATCGTCACTAGGAACATGCTCTGACGACGCGATCTCTGCTGAGAGGCTCGGCAATCTGTTCTTCTTTAAGGCGAGCACAGTTCGCACAGGGCGGGAAGGACAGCGGGCGACCTCGTTTGCGACCGACTGAAGCGCCGTGAATCGATAAGGAAACCCACCTTGCCATGTGCGGCAGGCAATTCTGATCATCAAACCCTAAGTCAGAAATCAGCGCAACTTCTTCTTGTAGGACACGATGCCGAAGATAGTAACCGCATTCCTGCTCGCCCTGCTCGTTGCTGCGCTTTCCGGCTGCAGTCGAACGGACCAGGAGCGGGCTCACGGTCAGAAACCTACAGATCTTTCCCAGCCACGACACTCCCTTCGCATCGGCCTGATCCCCGAGCAGAACATCTTTAACCAGATGGAGCGGTACGAGCCGCTGGCACAGTATCTTTCCAAAAAACTTGGTGTGGATATCCAATTCACTATTCTATTGCGATACGGCAACATCATTGATAACTTTGTCGCTGATGGCCTGGATGGGGCGTTCTTCGGCAGTTTCACCTATGCGCTAGCACATGAAAAGATAAAAGTGCGGGTCGTTGTCCGGCCTGAATATCCCGACGGTCATTCGACCTATTATGGCATGATCATCGTCCGGAAGGACAGCGGGATCCGTACGGTCAAGGATATGCGCGGGAAAAGGTTCGTATTCGTTGACAAGGCCACGACGGCCGGCTATCTCCTTCCCTACGCCTACTTCAAAAGCCATGCTATCGATCATCATACCTATCTTCGAGAGAGCTATTTCGCCGGAACGCATGAAAATGTTGTCATGGACGTGCTGGACCGGAAGGCTGACATCGGGGCGATAAAGAACACAGTATTCGCCTTGCTTGCGGCAAAGAATAAACGCATTGCTCAGGAACTGATGATGCTTGAACGATCGCCAGACGTGCCCGAGAACGCACTCGCTTTTCGCAAAGACCTGGATCCGAAGCTCGTTCAGGACATCAGAACGGCGCTGCTCCGCATGCATGAGGATATCGAGGGCGCAGAGCTGATCAAGGCGTTCGGCGCGAAACGGTTCATCGAGACCACGGATAATGACTATCTGCCAGTTTACCGGTATGCACGCCAGGCCGGCATCAAACTCTCTTCATACGACTATCTGAACGACTGATGAAACGAAAGATCATAATAGGATTGATGATATTTTTTCTCGTGTTCATATCGAGCGGGTTCTATATCATAACGAACATCGAAAAGGTCACCTCTTCGCTCGATGGACTCATCCTGCTGCATCAGGTCGAAATTATCCGGGAGCGCCTGCTGGTCGAGCTCAAGCGGACGCAGCTTGACCTCCAGCTCAGAAACACCCAGCATGCGCGAAGCGGCGACACGATAGTAACTCACGTCAAGGCGCTCAGCGATCTTGTCAATGTATGTTTTGAATGCCACCACACGGCGCAGGTAACGGCCAGGCTTGATTCCCTGCAGACGAGCATCGATGCATACAAGAACGCATTAAGCAGGGTGTTCACCATGCGCGCGAACAAGCAACGGCTTGTCAGCGAGCAGGAAAACGCATTCGAGATCAGCTCGGAAATCGTCGCTGAGGTCATCAATATCAACGACCTGACGACGAAAAAGCTGCGGTCAAGCACGACTGCGGCGCTCGACGATACCAGAAATATGAAGGTCTTCTTATATACCATTCTGATCACCGCTCCTGTCTCTGCGCTCGTTCTGTCCCTCCTGTTCCTGCGCTGGTTCACGAGGCCTGTGTCGGTCCTCGTACACGCGATCCGACAGCTCCGGTCCGGGGATCTTTCTTATCGTATCGACGGACTTCACGATGAGTATATCGAGGTCGCTGACTCGTTCAACACGATGGCAGTCTCCCTGAAGGAGCACTATGACCGGATGCAGTGGGCCGAGCAGGTTGTTATCCTGGGAGAACTTGCCGGCGGCCTTGCACACGAGATCAAGAACCCTCTCGCCGGCGTCAAGGCTTCCATGGAGATTCTTTCCACGGATCCGGCCGTTTCCGAGGAGAACAAGGACGTGCTCACGAAGGCAGCCGAACAGGTCAAACGCATGGAAGCGCTCATAAAGAGCTTCATGAACTTTGCCCGTCCCCCGGCACCGCAGCTCGCTGACACCAATATTCATGCGGTCCTGGAATCCACCCTGGCACTGGCACAGCGGCACCCCCTTTTCGGAAAGAGCCGGGTGGGCAGGATAACGGTTGTCAAGAACTTTGACGACCAGTTGCCGAGCATACTCGCTGATCCCGCACAGATGCAACAGGTGTTCCTGAACCTGCTTCTGAACGCTGCCGATGAAATGCCCGATGGCGGCACGATCACGATCACGACCCAGTTCGAATCTGAGATGGAATGCCTGACGATACGGATCAGGGATACAGGAAAGGGGGTTGACGACGGCCTCCGGGAGAAGATCTTTCAACCGTTCTTTACGACAAAAGCAAAAGGGACCGGCTTGGGCCTGTCCATATCAAAGCGGCTCGTCGAGCAGCAGGGGGGCGGCATTCGGATCGAAAACCACAATGGCAATGGTGTTTCATTCATCATAGCCTTCCCGCTATTTACTCGAACGGAGGTTCCGGTCCCATGAGAGTCCTGCCAAGGATACTGATCGTTGACGACGATGAGCTCATTGTCACGACGATCACGCGATCGCTCCAGAGGGAAGGATATGATGTTCGTTCTGAGAATAGTGCCCTGCGGGTGGTGGAGGCGATCAGAAGCTGGTCTCCCTGCGTTGTACTCCTGGATATCCGACTTCCGGAACGCAGCGGCATCGAGGTCCTCGAAGATATCGTGCGTAACGAGCTGCGCACGCAGGTCATCATGCTTACGGCAGACGATACTGCGGAGACTGCAGTGAAGGCCATGAAGCTAGGTGCGGCGGATTACATGACAAAACCGTTCAACCTCGATGAGATCATCATCGTCGTGCGAAACCACGTCGCCAAGGAAAACCTGAGCCGAGAGGTCGATTACCTTCGCAAGGTCGCCGGGGAGCGGTTCGATCGTCAGATGATCGGCAAATCCGACGCACTTACTGAATTGAGGGCGGAGCTGGATAAGATCGCCAGGGCCCACGTGTCGAGCGTCTTGATCACGGGAGAAAGCGGAACCGGCAAGGAACTGGTCGCCCGCTACCTGCACCAGGTCATGTTCGGTGAAGCGTCATCGCGTACCGTACCGTTCATCGGGGTGAACTGCGCTGCGTTGCCGGAGAACCTGCTCGAAAGCGAGCTGTTCGGCCATGAGCGTGGAGCGTTCACTGATGCAAAGTCCGACAAAAAAGGCGTGTTCGAGCTGGCAAACGGGGGTGTGATCCTGCTGGACGAGATCGGGGAGATGGACCCGAGACTGCAGGCCAAGCTGCTGCGGGTCCTTGAAGAGCGCGTCGTCCACAGGGTCGGCGGTCGCGAGGATATTCCCGTCGATGTGACGGTCATTGCCACAACAAACAAGAACCTGGCAAAAGCGGGTTCTCGCGGTGAATTCCGCACCGACTTGTTTTTCCGTCTTAGTAATTTTTATGTGCATGTTCCTCCGCTGCGTGAGCGGCGGGTTGACATCCCCATACTGGCTGACTACTTTCTCTCGTTATTTGCAACCAGGTACAATAATAAGTTCATGAAGCGATTTTCCCCGGATGCCCTGCACATCCTGTCCGAATACGATTGGCCGGGCAATATCCGCGAACTGAGAAATGTTGTGGAGCGATTTGTCGTACTGGAGAGCGAGGAGGAGATCGTTCCTTCGATGCTTCCGGAATGGATGCTGAGGCAGAAAGTGGCTGCGGGCGGTTCGGGATATAACGGTGAGTTCACGCTTCCTGAGAAAGGGGTGTCGATCGACGATCTTGAACGAAACCTTCTCCAGCAGGCCCTTGAGCGGACCAACCACAACAAGGCGCAGGCTGCAAAGCTCCTTCATCTTAGCTACGACACGCTGCGCTACCAGGTCAAGAAGCATGGGCTGGAATAAAGAGAACAGCGGGCTTGACCGGCCTGATCAATGTTCACTGAACTGCACGCCGATCTGGTAGGACCCCTGCGGCTGTGTTGATGCCATCCATCGCACGACCCCAAGATTGATGACATCCCCGTCGAAAAGCGTTAGAAGACAGCCAGGCGACACTGGCTGTGTCGTGATGAGTCTCATCCCAGAATCGCTGACATCCTTGAGTGCCGCCTCGATATTGACCGCATCCCTATCACCGTCAAAAGCCATTGTCGAGCACATGACGATCTTGCTGGATTCATGGCGTTCATGCCGTCTCCGTTCCTGGGTAGAAGGGCGTCGAACGTACGGATGCTGTGCGATGCGTGATGCCGTATCGTGACGCGTCATGATGAGATTAACGATGTATTTTGCATGATCCAGGTCAAAGGGCTTCTCCAGGAACATGACAGCGTACTTGCGTACCATATCACTCGTCTGCCGATCCATTATGTCACCCGACATGACGATGACCTTCGTATCCGGATTCACGCTGCCGAGGGCCCGCAAAATCTCAACACCTCCCATGTCGGGAAGATGTAGATCGAGAAAACAGACATCGAACCGCTCTTCTTTGATCGCCTGCAAGGCCTCCTCGCCGGTCCCCGCAGTTCTTATCGATATGTTCGCGCCTCTGAACGTCATGGTAAGCGAATAACGGATAAGATTCTCATCATCGACGACCAGGATCTTGAACATAAGCGGCACCTCGCGCGTTCGCGTTAGATGGGAATGCCAGTTGAACCCTCTTGCAATAATAGTCATAGCAAGTATCGTACCATGCATCGTACCACCCCAGAAACGCGGTTTATCCCGAGATTTCAACTACCGTACGCAACGGTATGCAGATTGCCGTGATCTGCAGAGCGGTGAAAATACCATGTTGAACTGGTGATATCAGCAGAGTGATGCCGAACCGCGTGCGCTAATACGCCGATTTATCTGCTTTACGGACAACATGCGAGTGGCATGTTCATTGCATTGACAGGTATGATGCCAGTAAATCCCTGCGAATTGGAATCCCCCGGCTCCCGCCGGGGGAGGAATGCGGAATTCGCGGGAGGTCGCGTTCTTGAAGGGAGCCACCGGCTCCTGCCGGTGGGGGCTCCACTGCGGCAAACGGGATATCCAGCGGAAAAGACGTGAAACAGAATGTTATGTTCACACGCAATGAACGAACTGCGCTCATCTGTGCAGGTCGGATGCAGCGGATCGTCCACCTGTACTGCATCAAGGAGAACCGGCAATGAGTTCCAGCAGAAGAATGGTGAATAGCGACCTGACGCGCGCTGCCGCGATGATCGGGATATTTCTTGCATTCAGCACGGCAGCGTTCCTGATGAATATCGTTCTGCAGGATGCGGTGCAGCTCTGGCGTGCTGTTGTCATCAAAATGCCGGAGACTGCCAGCCCGCACAGCAACCTTGTCGCTCGGTATGCGCAACCGGAGCAGTATGAACAGGCAAATCGGGCATTGCAGCTGAAGAACGGTATTCGGCCGGACCATCCCCAGACACACGATGACCTCAGGATGGGATCCCGCAATTTGGAAACGAAACATCGTGATGTTCAAAAGTACCCGCAGGTCTCGAGAAGTGCTCCCGATCATCCGAAGACATATTACGATCATGCCCGCATGTACGGTGGACTGAGGGAATACTCGGATGTGCAGAACGAACTGCGCACGGCCGTCGGGACTGACGATGATACTGTCCTGGCCCGGTTTTGCCTGGGTGTCATCTATGCGAAAAGAGGAAAGTATGAGCAGGCCATGGCCGAGTTTGATGCAGTGATGCGCATCATGCCCGATGAACCTGCGGTCTTTTATAACAAAGGTATCGTCCATGAACTGCAGGGACGGCAGAACGATGCGGTCAGTGATTATGAGAACGCGATCAAGAGAAACCCGTACTATTTCGAAGCGTATATCAATCTCGGTTCTCTGTACGCCAAGTGGGGCCGTTATGCTGATGCTGCAAAGGTCTATCAGAAAGTACTGGACATCGATCCCAGCCATGCGATTGCCCGGCATAATCTCAGATGGATCGAGGAGAAGCGCGGCAGAACTTCGGAAGGACCACGGCAGGCGATGACGGCCAGGTGACGTGAACCAGGACACGGTCCAGATCGGATCCCGACCAGGGAGTTCAGTTGATGCCATTGACGGGCAAGGTTGACCGACCGGGGAGGGGACGGATGAAAAATGGCACAGTTGTCATACCTGCGCTTCTCATCATCTTGCTTTGTCTCGTTACCTATTCCAACACATATCAGGTCCCGTTCCAGTTCGACGATCCCTCCAACATCAGTGAAAATAGTATTGTCCGGGATCTTCAAGCGTTCGCCTCTGCAAGCACCCTTAGCAAGCCGCGTTCGATCGCGTATCTTTCTTTTGCTTTGAATTATCGTCTGCATGGGACCCGCGTTCCCGGCTATCACGTGGTCAACCTTACGGTCCATATTGGTGCTTCCCTGCTGGTATACGGGATCGTAATGCTGCTGTTCAGGACGCCGGTCATGCGTCAGAGCACGCTGCAGCACCGGGCGAAATGGATAGCGTTGTTCTCGGCCCTCTTGTTTGCAGCGCATCCCGTGCAGACCCAGGCGGTGACCTACATAGTCCAGCGCATGGCATCGCTGGCCGCTCTTCTGTACCTGGCTAGTTTTGCGTCTTATCTTAAGTCCCGTATGCCTCTGGGCGGCTCTGAAAGGGCGGTCATTCATCCTTTCTGGTACGGCCTGTCGATCCTGACAGCCGTCCTGGCGATGAAGACCAAGGAGATCGCCTTCACGCTCCCGGTCATTATCGTTTTCGCAGAGCTTCTGTTCTTCAAGGACCGTCCTTTGAAGCGTGTGATGGTGCTGGTCCCTGTTCTCGTAACCCTGTTCATCATTCCTTTCGGCATGATCACCGCGGCTGGATCAACTGGTGATATGGTCAGTGACGTGAGCGGCGCCATGCGCCTGCAGACGGACATGAGCCGAAAGGAATACCTGTTCACAGAGATCGCCGTCGTTGCCACCTATCTGCGGTTGCTGTTCTACCCGGCAGGCCAGAACCTCGATCATGACTATCCGACCTATCATTCATTCTTTGTTCCAGAGGTTATCCTGTCGTTTCTGCTTCTCGCGCTTCTAGCAGGGGCCGCCGTTGTTATGCTGTACCGGGACTACCGGACCTCCCGTCCCGGTACGCTGACTGCGTTCGGGACACTCTTTTTTTTCATCACGCTGTTGGTCGAGTCGAGCATCATGCCTATCGCTGACGTGATCTTCGAACACCGTCTGTATCTGCCGTCCATGGGCATTTTCATCGCGGTCACCAGTGCGCTCTGGGCCGCTGCAGACCGGATCCACTCCAGGTGGGCGTTGGCTGAGAGGCTGGTGCTGACAGTTCTTACGATCGCAGTTCTGTCGTCCGCCAGCCTGGCATACGCGAGAAATACGGTATGGCAGAGCGAGGTGAAGCTCTGGATGGATGTGGTCCAAAAGAGTCCGATGAAGGCGCGAGCGTACAACGGCCTTGGATTGGCGTTCTATCATCTGCAGGAATATGAACGGGCAATGGCAGAATTATCAAAGGCGATCACACTGCATCCGACCTATGCAGTGGCATTCAATAATCTCGGCAACACCCTGCACGCGTATGGACGCATTGAACGGGCTATCGATATGCAAACCAGGGCGATAGAACTGGACGGAAGCAATTTGGTCTTTTACGACAACCGGGGGCTTTCCTATGCCGCCCTGGGGGACCATGACAGGGCGATCGATGACCATCTCAAGGCGATCGATCTCGATCCCACGTATGCGAAAGCGCGGCATAACCTGGGTTTTGCCCTGTATGCCGCAGGCCGGTACGCACGGGCCCAGGAAGAGTATTCCCGCGCGGTTGAACTTGATCCCGGCAACGCGATATTTTACTACAACCGCGCGCTTTGCTATGCGGCAACCGGTGACCACGCGAAATCGTTGGAAGACTACAACAAAGGGATCGCGATAGCGCCCGATACGGTAGAACTGTACAACGGAAGGGGAGCGGTGTATGGAACACTGGGACGCTATGATGAGGCGATCGCTGACTTCACGACCGCGTTGGACCGAAGGCCCAACTATGCTCTCTCGTATCTGAACCGTGGCATTTTGTTCGCCCGTGCAGGCCGCCGGGGCCCTGCATTGTCTGATTTCCAACAGGCCTGCGAGCGCGGGATCAAGGAAGGGTGCCGCAATCTCGAGAACAGTTCCGCCCCGGGGCGATAGCTCATCAAAGAGACCGAATATGAACATGCACAGGAGCGCGGGAAAGCAAATGCAGTGTTCGGGATATCATCTCGCGGGCGTTCTTGCGCTGGTAACGCTGGTCGTCTACATACCCGCGCTTCGGAATGGCTTTGTCTGGGATGACGAGATCTACATCGTCAACAATCCGTTCCAGGGAACGTTCGATGCGAGCTTCCTGGGCTGGGCATTCACCGGGTATCATGGAGGGAACTGGCATCCGCTCACCATGCTATCTCATGCGCTTGATCAGGTTGTTTGGGAGCTTGACCCGTTCGGACACCATCTGTCCAGCATCCTTCTGCATGCCGTCAATACCGCACTCGTCGTGCTCGTCATACTGGGCCTCATCGAGGCCGCGAATGCGCGGCGTGGAATGACCGGACCACACCTGTTTTTCCACCGGCGATCCATGCTCATCGCGGCGGGGACGACCGGCCTGTTGTTCGGACTGCACCCCCTCCATGTCGAATCCGCCGCATGGGTATCGGAGCGCAAAGATCTTCTCTGCGCGTTGTTCGTTCTGCTCAGTATCGGTTGCTATACGCGTTATGTGCGGGAGATCACGACGCCGGCAAACCCATCAATCGATACGGCGGAAAGAGTGAACAAGCAATTTCTCCTTGCCGCAGGATGTTTCCTTCTGGCGCTCATGAGCAAACCGATGGCCGTTACCTTGCCGGTGATCATGCTGCTGCTCGACTGGTATCCGTTCATGAGAATAGTATCCGCCAGGTCATTTTGGGCCGTCCTGAACGAGAAACTGCCTTTGCTGTTCTTCAGCATCGCTGCTTCGGTGATCGCGGTGTTTGCCCAGGATGCAGCCGGGGCTCTGGCCTCGCCGGAATTTGCGCCACTGTCGACACGGCTTCTTGCTGCGGCAAGGTCGCTGATCGCCTATCTCGGAAAGATGGTCATGCCGACAGGACTGAGCCCCTATTATCCCTATCCGAAGGACGTCACTCTGTTGTCACCGGAATTCGGCGCAGCGCTGGTGATGGTGATGGTCATAACGGCTCTCTGCATGATCCTCCGTACCCGGCACAAGGTATGGCTGACCGCCTGGGCCTTCTATGTCATATCGCTGATGCCGGTGCTCGGCATCGTACAGGTAGGAGAGCAGTCCATGGCAGACCGCTATACCTATCTTCCCGGTCTGGCCCCATTCTTTCTGGCAGGCGTGGCTATCGCATGGGCGCAAAACAAGGCTGAGCGGTATTGGACGGGGCCACGGATGATACAGACCTCTGCTGCCGCATTCATGATCGCTCTGTTCACCGTGCTCGCGCTATTGACGAACAGTCAGATACGCGTCTGGAGCAACGAGATCACCTTGTGGACGCGGGTGATCGAACGCTATTCCGACACAGCCTGGCTGGCTTACTATAACCGGGGCATCGAGTACGGCAGGGCAGGTCTGATCGACCAGGCGATCGTGGACTTCGACAGCACGGTGAACATCCGGCCAAACCATGCGGAAGCCTTCGGTAATCGCGGGACGGCTCATGCGATCAGAGGACAATATGACCGTGCATTGGCGGATTATCAGTCATCGCTGGAGCTGAACGGCAGCAACGCAGCGGTCTATGCCAATCGTGGAAAGCTGTACCAGCGAATGGGCAAGACTGCGTTGGCACATGCGGATCTCCAGAAGGCCTGTGGCATGGGTGATGCTGCTGCCTGCAAGGCGCTGTAGCACCTGCTGCCCAAGGGGCAGATTATTGTCGCGCGAGCGATGCATGCTGCAAAAGTGGGATTCAGCGCGGCTCCTGAACAGTTGAGAGACACAAAGGACCCTCTACTTACCGTTCTTCGCGCAGCAACTCCCGTTCAACAATTCAACGCAGACCCATACGTACGAAAAGACCTGGGTGACGGCCTATCAGCACGCGCACGGGTCGGTCCCTGTTACATATGGCACCATCCATGGCCATTCCCCATTCTCATGCAACTTGTTGTCGTGTTCGTTGGGCGGCAACCATCGTCCTAATCAGTAAAATCACCGCCATCAATGGTCAATTCACCAGTCAGGAAAACGCGCTCCGGATACCGCATCAGGAACGCCCGCGATATCAAGGAGTTATTTTATAACTATTCTTGGCATTACGTATGCATAGTATCGGGCATGATGTTGCAATATCTTCCGTGGAAGTAACTGTCCTGGGAGAATAACCCATGCCGCACCTACCGCATCATGACAAGCTTTCCGGCATCTGCATCGCCATGGTCGTCCTCCTGACGATGATGACGATCACTGCTGAGGCCGGAACGGTGAGCGCATCCTATCTCTATTCACTGTCCGATCATGCCGGTGACATCCTCTACGAAGGCGGAAAGATATTCGTCGACCCTGAGATGAATGAAGCATACGTGATCAGCAACAACACGGTCACGGTGTTCAACCGCACGGGCCTGGAGGTCTACCGCTTCGGCGAGAACAACAATCTCGGGATCATCGCGGACCTTGCGCTCATGCAGAACGGGAACATCCTGCTGCTCTCCTACAGCAGGGATTACCGGAACTATCAGGTCCTGCTCTGCAACTACCGGGGAGAGCCTACCAGGGCCATCGAGATATCCGGTGTACCGGCCGGCCTCGGCGACTTCCGGCCGGGTCATATCGCATATTACCAGGGCAGGATATATCTCGTCGACCAGGTACGGCTGCTTGCGGTCATTGCCGACGAGCACGGTCAGATAGAACGGCACTATGATATATTCCGGATCCTGAACGTGAAGAAAAAGGACCGGGTGAACGCGCAAATGGACGGTTTCAGCCTGGACAGGGATGGCAGCATGCTCTTCACCCTTCCGGTCATGTTCACCGCCTGCCGTTTGTCCCTTGACGAGAAAATGGACTGCTTTGGCCAACCCGGCGGTGCCAAGGGTAGATTTAATGTAATATCGGACATCATTACGGACAACCGCGGCAATTACCTGGTCGCAGACAAATTGAAAAGCGTCGTCAATATTTACGACAAGGAGTTTACGTTCCTGGAGGCCTTCGGATATCGCGGAGCCGGCCCCGGGAACCTGACGGTCCCTCTCAGGCTCGGCATCGACAGCCGTGACAGGGTCTATGTGGTCCAATCCGGCAGGAGAGGGATCAGCGTTTTCAGTCTGCACTATAACTGAAAGCGTACACTGGGAAAGCGAGGTGATGCCCTATTAAAAACCGTAGCGATCGGCAGTGAGACATGAGCAGCACAGTAGTGCAGTTGGTAAGCAAGAGTGCCGGCCTGGCCGGCACAATCGATCCTCCGAACGGGTAAACCCACCGTAAGGTGGGGACACAAAGTCACGGATCCTGACAACAGGACCGCCGGACTGCCGGAGCATTCTCAATGGAGGAACTATGAGATTCGCAAAAACGAGCATCATTATCATGGCTGCCATCGCCGTCGTGTTCGGCCTGGGCAGCGTAAGCTATGCATTCCATGAAGGCGGCGTCGGCAGATGCGAAGGCTGCCACGATATGCACAACTCGAAGTCGACCGGCATGCTGCTCAAGGGGACCGACACCAGTTCGACCTGTTTGAGCTGCCATGCGGCCGCGGACACCGCTCCGAACGGCTATCACGTCATGACCTATCCGGTTCCCGGCGCCGGTATTCCGCCCGCGAATATGGGCCCCGGCGGCGACTTCGCCTGGCTCGGCAAGACCTACACCTGGATCGGCCGCTCGGGCAAGACCTCGACCGAGAAGGGCGATTCACATGGGCATAACATCATCGCGGCGGACTATGGAATGGTGACCGATGCGACGAACTCGGGCACGGCACCGGGCGGCACGTTCCCGTCAAGCCAGTTCGCCTGCATCAGCTGCCATGACCAGCATGGCACGGCCCGCAGACTGAACGACGGCACCTATTCCCGCGACGGCGGACCGATCATCGCGTCCGGGTCCTATGCCTCGTCGCCCATCCCGCCGGTCGGAGAGGCCGTCGGCACCTACCGCCTGCTGCGCGGCTCCATGAACGACAGGAATCCCGGGAACACCAACTATGCAACGCCGGCACTGGCATTCGCGCCGGATTCCTACAATCGTTCTGAATCCTATACCCAGACCCGCGTCGCCTTTGGCGACAGGATGTCCGATTTCTGCGGCGCCTGCCACACGAACCATCATACGACGAACGTGAAGTACCACCCGCAAGGCGTGTCGATCCGTTCGACCGTTGCAGGCAACTATAATGCGTACATCGCATCAGGCAACATGGGCGGCAGCTCCGCTTCCTCCTACCTGTCGCTTGTTCCGTTCGAGGAAGGCGCAACGACCGACATCGCGACCCTTCAGACGCATGCAGTGAGCGACAACAGCGTGCTGGCCGGTCCAGACGCCGCTTCGCAAGTGATGTGCCTCTCCTGTCATCGCGGCCATGCGAGCGCTTTCCCGGCGATGGCGCGGTGGAACAATGAGAGCGAACTGATCACGTTCGAGCATTCCTATGCCGGCACCGACGCACCGAATGCCGAAGCCTCGAACGCGAACTTTGCACGCGGCAGACTGGTAGCGGAAATGGCCGCCGGCTATTACAACAAACCGGCGACGGATTTCGCCACGTTCCAGCGGTCCCTGTGCAACAAGTGTCATGCGAAGGACTAAGCAGTAGTGACGTTGCAGTTGCGGGAGGGCCGGACCTGCCGGTCCTCCCGTTCTCTCCCTTCCGGTCCGTCGTCGTACCGCGGCCGGCAGGTGGATACCGGGAGCATCGATCTCCACTGATCGCTGAGCATTCATCATATATCATGGTCCCATCGAGAACAATACTCCTGATGGTCATGACACTTATGGCGATCCTGATCAACACGGAGAAGACGGTATCCGCATTTCACTCCGGCGGTGTCGGCCCCTGCGACGCATGCCACGTGATGCACGGGACGAGCGGATCCGGCAGCGCACTGCTGCGGGGCTCCGACCCGAGCTCAACCTGTCTTCATTGCCATGAACGGCCCGGCAGTATCGGTCCGTCAGGCCATCATATAAGCACCCCTGCATCCGATATGCAGCAAGGCATGCCGCCCCGGCAGCTGACACCGGGCGGTGATTTCGGCTGGCTGCGCAAGATATATATCTGGGTCCCCGATGTGTCACAGGCGCCGGCAACCAGTTACGGCGACCAGCATGGGCACAATATCGTGGCAGCCGATTATTCCTATTTGCCCGATGCGCTGCATGCCGCTGCACCGCGTGGCACCTACCCGTCGGCAAGCCTTACGTGCATCAGCTGCCATGATCCGCACGGCAGATACCGGCGGAACATCGATGGAACGACGATGACGAATGGAAATCCGATAGGCAGTTCGGGGTCCTACGTGTCCAGCGCTGACCCGCAGTCAATCACGTCCGTAGGCGTCTATCGCCTGCTGGGTGGGAAGAACTATCAGCCCCGCTCCGTAGCAGGCAATCTCGCCTTCCTGAACGATCCGCCGGTCGCGGTGGCGCCGGATGAGTACAACCGGTCAGAGGCTGCGAGCCAGACCCGCGTGGCATACGGTACTGGAATGTCGGAGTGGTGCCAGAATTGCCATCCCGGCATGCATCCGGTCGCCGGCTCGGGTGCGCCCCGGACACACCCTGTCGGCATCACGGGCAGGATCGGCTCGGCCGTTGCGAATGCCTACAATAGTTATGTGCGAACCGGCGATCTCACCGGTTCCGCAGCCACGTCCTTCCTGTCCCTGGTCCCCTTTGAGGAAGGCGTGAGCGACATTGCCAGCCTGAAGGCACATGCCGGCACGGACGGGTCCTTTGCCGCCGGGCCCGATCCGGTCAGTTCCCAGGTCATGTGCCTCACCTGCCACCGGGCACATGCATCGGGTTGGAATGAAGCATTGCGCTGGAACACGAGGACCGAGTACATCGTCTACAACGGCCTGTATTCACAGGAAGCACAGGCGTACCAGCCTTACGGGCAGGGGCGTACCGAACTGGAGGCGCAGAAGGCCTATTACGACATCCCGTCAGGGACCTTTGCCGTCAACCAGGATTCGCTTTGTCATAAATGCCATACCGGAGCACTCCCATGACGCGATCTGCCATCATCATGACCGGTGTGTTGCTCGCGCTGTTCTTTGCCGGGGGCTGTCAGTCGATGCCCGTGCAGCAGAGACCTTTTGCCGAAGATGGAGCGGAGGTCCTCGTCTACATGGAGCCCTTTACGCAGGAGGCCGGACGGATCAGTTTCCGCCTCGCGGGGATAGCGGCGGTCCGGGAGGACGGCGCCGAGTTCCCCCTGGTGCTGAAGTTTGCCGATCTTGCACGGCGCGATGTGATGCGGCAGCGCTTGCTGGCGCACGGCAGGGTGCCCGCCGGACGATACACCGGGTTTTTGTTCCGGATCGCGAGCGCATCGCTCACCACGGAGGACGGGAATGCAGCTCTTCTGGCGCCCGATGCGCCGGTGAAGCGGGACCATCTGTTCCGGATCGGACGAAAACGGCCGGCCATCGTGTCCCTGACGCTGCGGCCGGAAGGGTCTGTCCTGAACGGATATCAGTTCAGTCCCGCTCTGCTCATCACAACGCCGTCACGGCCGCTGCTCGATCTCATCGGGTACGTGTCCGTGGAGTCCGAAAATGCCATTCTCGTGCTCGACAAACTGAGGAAAAGCATCACGGGTATCATCGAGACCGGGAATGCACCACGGGGCATGGCGATCGACCGGGTCCGCAACCGGGTCTATGCGGCGCTGTCGGGCGACGACGCCGTCGAGGTGATCGACAGTATAGAAAACCGCAGCCTGGCGCGGGTCAGGCTGTTGCCCGGCGACCGGCCGCAGCAAGTGGAGCTTGCCTCGGAAGGGCAGGTCCTGCTGGCAGTGAACACCGGTTCGGACACGGTCAGCTTCATTGAAGCCAACGCACTGACCGAGATCAAGCGCGTCACCGTCGGAAAGCGGCCGCGGTCAATGGTGATCGACCGGTCCGGCAGGAGGGCGTATGTGTTCAACACGCTTTCCAACAGCATATCGGTCGTAGATATTGCCAACCGGGCGGTCATCGGCACCATCGCCACCGGACCCGAGCCGGTCTGGGGCCAGTTCAATCGGCAGGGCGACCAGCTGTACGTGGTGCATGCTGACCATCCGTATCTTCACGTGGTCGACCCGGCATCGTTCACGCTGCTGCGGCGGGAGTTCGTCGGACCGGGCATGCGATCGCTCAAGGTTGACACGCGCAATGATCTGTTATACCTGGGGCGGAAGAACGATACGGCGCTGGAGGTACGAGATCCGATGACCTTCAACGTTGTGGAATACATCCCGGCGAAGGGAGAAACGGTCTATCAGGCCATCGACGATGAGCATAACGACCTCTGGCTGGTCATTGCGGAAAAGGACCTGCTGATGACGGTGAACCTGATCAATACGGCGGAGACCGCACTCATCGATATTCCCGGACGTCCTGCCTGGGTCACGCTGTCAGGGGAGCGCTAGGATGGGGAAGGACCTGCGCTCATCATGGTCCATGGGCCTGGGGATGCGGCCGCATGCGCTGCTTCTGGGGCTTTTTTTTTTCCTGGCGCCGAAAGTCGCCTGCGCGGACGGAATAGGAGGATCCATGATCCAGTCGTACGCACATATCACATCCTCGTCCAAAAACAGCTCCGGCAACGAGTCCACCATTGAGTCCCGGTCGTTGATGCAGCTCTACTCGCTGGGGTTCGAGAAGGAACTATTTCCGCATCTCCGACTTTCTGCGGGCGGAACGTTCCAGAAGGACACGTCGGACGCCTTTGTGCAGAATGTGAGGACGAGCAGCGACAGTTCTGTGAGCAGGCCCCGCGCCGATCTTACGCTCACCATGACGAACCTGACGATGGGGGCGGGCGCCTACCGCCTGATCAACCACATTGAAAGTTCGGCCGCGCCGGAGCAGACTGCGCTGACGGACATCTCCACCGGCTATCTCAGCTGGAAACCGTATGATCTGCCTACGCTCGATCTCGGCTTTACAAAGACCCATTCCTATGACAAGGAACACGCAAGCCAGGACTCGGTCGTCGAGCAGATCTCCTGGGCATCGCGCTATGAGCCGCATCGGACCGTTCAACTCCAGTATCAGGGCGGAACGCAGGACGCAGAGGACCGGATCCAGGACGCCGGCACCAAAACCACGACGAACAGCGGCAGGGTGAGCTACGGAGACCGCTACTTCAACGACCGTGTCCTGTTCTCGTCGTATTACAATGTGAACGAGAGCTCGACGGAGGTTATTGCCGGGGGCGCCGGGGTGATCGACTTCCCGGTCCTTGCGTTCGACGGACTCTATGCGAGCAGCAGCACTCCCAATATTGTCCAGCTGCAGTCGACAGCGCACCTGATCAATAACGCCGTCAACGATGCGAACGACAGCGCCATCAACATCGGATCAGGACCGTTCACGTCCCCGCCGCCGCAGGACACGCAGCCGCGTAACATCGGCCTCAGGTTCAGCATCGCTACGGAGCTGAATCGCCTGCTGGTATGGGTCTACTCCGGGAACAGGACGCTCACACCGTCGGTGGCAGGGTCTTTCGCCTGGGGCGTTTATATCAGCGCGGATAACCAGAACTGGACGCTGCATCAGACGGTCGCGGCGGCGCCCTATGCAGCCTATCCTGCGGTTCCCGGCGCAGGCCGGTTCGAGATCACCTTTCCAGCCGTCAAGTCCCTGTATATCAAGGTAGTCGTCAATCCGCTGAATCCGGCAGGCGAAGGGCTTCTGTTCCCCGTTATCGCGGTGACCGAGCTGCAGGCGTTCAGCCAGCGGCCGGCCTCGCAGGCAGCAGGAACGACACGGCTCACAAGCCAGATGTTCTCGGCCTTTACCAAGGTGAGACTGCTGAACGATCCCTTCCTCTTCTACGATGCATCGGTCACGACGACATCGTCGGATGCAGGCGATATGTCCGCGCGGACCGTCCTGATCACGAACGGGTTGTCGGCATCGCACCGCTTCGACCGGGTATACAGCGGTACGGCGCGGATCGCACTGACCGGGGACTCGCGGCCCGACTGGCGGTCAACGGAGTATCATGCAACGGTATCTCTCCAGGCCGTTCCCCTGCCATCGCTCAAACATAGCGTGGCCTACAGCGGCGGCATCAGTGATACGCGCACCGGCAGATCGAAGAACCAGTCCCTCTATCTTGCCAATACGGCGGGGCTCTACGAGCGGGTGTCGATCTATGCGAATGGAGGGGGGGCCCGAAGCGTTTCCGAACTGGACCAGGTCACCACGAGCACAACGCTCAGCCTCGGCGCCGGCATCAGCCCCGCGAAGACCCTGTCCCTCAACGCCAGTTCGTTCCACCAGCGAAGCGAGCAGTCCGGGGGGGCACAGGGACGTTCGACACAAAAGCTCATGCGCAACGATGCGGGGCTTTCGTATGCGCCGTTCAGCTCGCTGCACCTCAACGCCTTCATCAGCAGGATATCCCAGAACCAGGTACATGACACGCTCCAGAACTATGGAGGCACCTGGTCCCCCCTCAGCGGAGGATCGCTGCAGCTCGGCATCCTCTATTCGGAGAGCCTGCGTGCCATGGACAATTCGGTAACAAAGATGCTGCGGCCAAGCATTCGCTGGGATATCTTTCGTTTTGCCGCACTCGATGGCTCCTTCACCCGGATCACCGCCGTCTCCAATGCCGGGCAGACGGAAACCCGGGAGATATCCTTGACCATGACGGTCATTCTGTAGGTCCGAGGTGGGTATGGAACTGCTCAGACACATCATCCTGCTGGCGATGGTCCTCTTGCTCGGAGCCTGCTCCGGGAGATCGTCGAACGCGTTCCGGGACCAGAACATGGATTTCGGCGTCATTCAGAATGTGGCGGTCATGCCCCTGGCGAACCATACACGCGAACAGAGCGCCGGGGACCGGGTCCGGGACGTGCTGTTCAATAAACTGCTTTATACCGGCGGGCTGTATGCGGTCCCCCTTGGCGAGGTGAAGCGAGGCACGATGCGGGCCGCGACCGCCGATGCGACCGCGCCGTCGCCGGAAGAGGTCGTCAAACTTGCAGGCATCCTGAAGGTGGATGCGATCATCACCGGCGCGGTCAAGGAATACGGGGAGGTGCGATCGGGCAATGCCGTAGCGAACGTCATATCCGTCAGCGTCCAGATGCTCGAGACCCAGACGGGAAGGATCATCTGGTCCGCATCATCGACCAAGGGAGGCGTGGGGTTCAGCGACCGCCTGCTTGGCGGCGGCGGTGATCCCATGAACGTCATCACAGAAAAGGCCATAGATGAGATCCTCGACAAACTATTCATATAAAGCGGGTCGCATCCAGCGTGCCTGGCTGCTTGGTATCGTCCTGTGCGCGGGCATCGCCGATACGTCCGCCGCCGCGGAGACCGCAACGTTGCGCGTTGCCGTGCTGCCGGTGGGGAACCAGAGCGGGAAGACCGTGCCGGTCAATGATCTCCGCGAAATGCTGATCAGGGGGCTGGAAGAACAGGGTGCTGCGGTCCTCGCTGATGCTGAGAACGAGCAGTTCCTGGCGAGGCACCGCGTCCGGTTTACCGGCGGACTGGATCGGGCGACCGCTGAGGCATACCGGACGGAGACCGGCGTCGATGCCGTGCTCATCTCGTCGGTGGACCTCTACGGCGAGCATGATCCACCGCGCATAGCGCTGTTCGTGCGGCTCGTTTCAACAGCGAGTGAACCGAAGATCCTCTGGTTCGACAGCGTCGGGCTGACGGGAAAGGATGCTCCGGGCCTGCTCGGTCTGAACAGGATCAATGATCCGAAGAAACTGCTGGAAAAGATCCAACTCCTGTTGTTCGGATCATACGCGGAATATCATCATGGCAGGAAATCGGTCCCTGCGGTGCGTACCACGTTCGAGCCGAGAGCGGCCTTCCGCTCATCCGTGATCGGATCGGACCTGCGGGAAAACTATGTGGAATTCGTGGAGAGCAGATCGAGCGGCGAGGAGACCGTAAAATATGCACGCATCGCCGTGTCCCTGAGCCGTCCCAGCGGAAGAACGGCGAGTGTGGAATATCTGATGAGCGGCGGGTCCGCCGTGGAAGGCAGGGACTTTATCTGCAAGGACACAAGGCTCACCTTCAAGGCCGGTGAAACGCTCAAATACATTGACATACGGATCATGCGCGATAAAGCGAACACGGAACAGAAGACCATCACGCTGGTCCTGAAAGCTCCGAAGAACGCGCTCCTGGGGGAGACCAGGGTGCACACCTATTCGATCATCGACGTGGACCCCGAGCCCGCGGTGTCGTTCACCACGAAGCACCAGAAGGTGAAGGAGACCGCGGGGCGTGCGGTGATCACGGCAGAGCTGTCCGCACTGTCAGGCAAGGACGTGACCGTGCCGTTCCTGGTGAGCGGGACGGCGAAGATGCCGGGGAACTACTTCATTACGCCGAGCCCGGTGGTGATCAAGGCCGGGACAAAGAGCGCGGAGATCGTGCTCCAGGTCGCGGACAACGGGGTGGACGAGGACGACCGGACCGTGGTGGTCACCCTGGGTCTTCCGGTGAACGCGGTGCAGGGGCGGACCGCGACGAGCACGGTGACGATCAGGGATGTGGACCCGGAGCCGTCAGTATCGTTCGTACAGGAGGGGTCCCGCATCGACGGGCAGCGGGGCACCGCCCGTCTGGAGGTTGCGCTCGGCGCAGCGAGCGGGAAGCCGGTGACCGTGGAGTACGAGGTCACGGGCGGCACGGCGGAACCGGGGAAGGACTATGCCTTGCGGGGAGGCAGCCTGGTCTTCGCGCCGGGCGAGACAACGAAGGCCATCGAGATCGACATCCGGGGCGCAGCGGTGCACGACGACGACAGGAACGTTGAGGTCTCCCTGTCCCGCTCCGAGAACGCCGGGCTGGGCGGCGTGAGAAAGCATTCCTGCACCCTGGTGAACCCCATACCCGCTCCGGCAATCTCGTTCCTCACGCGGCGGACCCGCGGGGACGAGCGGACCGGCACAGCACGGTTGGAGGTCGGGCTCTCCGCTGCGAGCGGAAAGCCCGTTACCGTGGGCTATGCAATTGCCGGCGGAAGCGCGGTACAGGGGAAGGACTATACGGTGCACGGGGATGCGTTGACCTTTGCGCCGGGAGAGACAGGGAAGGTCGTTGAACTGACGATACGCACGTTCGGGGTCTATGACGACGATAAAACGGTCGATATTGAGCTTAAAGGCCCCCGCTCAGCGACACTCGGGGAGGTGCCGCTTCATACCTACACGATCGTGATCAGCGGATCATCTTTGCAGGCAGAGGATGAGAATGCAGGAGACGGGGCAGGAATGACGGCGATGAACGCCCAACAGCCCGGTCCTGCCGCTGCGCAGGAATATACTACGCCGCGAAAGGGGGCCGGGATCCCGATCATCCCCATGCCCGCCGTGGCGTTCACGAGCAGGGAGACCCGCGGCGATGAGCGAACCGGCACTGCCCGTCTCGCGGTCGGCCTTTCAGCGGCGAGCGCCAAACCGGTGACGGTGGCGTACGCAGTGTCCGGGGGGACGGCAGTAGCCGGAACGCACTATGATCTGCAGGACGATACCCTGGTGTTCGCTCCCGGCGAAACGCACAAGCACATCGAGGTCCGTATCAAAGGTGACGGGAAGAACACGGAACAGAAGACCATCACGCTGGTCCTGAAAGCTCCGAAGAACGCGCTCCTGGGGGAGACCAGGGTGCACACCTATTCGATCATCGACGTGGACCCCGAGCCCGCGGTGTCGTTCACCACGAAGCACCAGAAGGTGAAGGAGACCGCGGGGCGTGCGGTGATCACGGCAGAGCTGTCCGCACTGTCAGGCAAGGACGTGACCGTGCCGTTCCTGGTGAGCGGGACGGCGAAGATGCCGGGGAACTACTTCATTACGCCGAGCCCGGTGGTGATCAAGGCCGGGACAAAGAGCGCGGAGATCGTGCTCCAGGTCGCGGACAACGGGGTGGACGAGGACGACCGGACCGTGGTGGTCACCCTGGGTCTTCCGGTGAACGCGGTGCAGGGGCGGACCGCGACGAGCACGGTGACGATCAGGGATGTGGACCCGGAGCCGTCAGTATCGTTCGTACAGGAGGGGTCCCGCATCGACGGGCAGCGGGGCACCGCCCGTCTGGAGGTTGCGCTCGGCGCAGCGAGCGGGAAGCCGGTGACCGTGGAGTACGAGGTCACGGGCGGCACGGCGGAACCGGGGAAGGACTATGCCTTGCGGGGAGGCAGCCTGGTCTTCGCGCCGGGCGAGACAACGAAGGCCATCGAGATCGACATCCGGGGCGCAGCGGTGCACGACGACGACAGGAACGTTGAGGTCTCCCTGTCCCGCTCCGAGAACGCCGGGCTGGGCGGCGTGAGAAAGCATTCCTGCACCCTGGTGAACCCCATACCCGCTCCGGCAATCTCGTTCCTGGCGCAGTCACTGCATTTTCGCAAAAATGCCGGAGTTGCGAAGATAGCTGTGGAGCTGTCGGCGACGTCGCGAAAGGCAGTGACCGTACCGTACGCGGTGGGCAGAGCCGGACAGCATGCACAGGGGGCGCCCGTCATGCACGGATCGCTCGTGATCAAACCGGGCCGGCTGAGCGCCATGATCGACGTTGAACTGTCGGAAATATCCCCGGAGGCCGGAGAGGAAGTCCTGGAGATCGTTCTGAGCGGTCCGGAGAATGCCTCGCTCGGCCGCATCCCGGTGCACCGGATGACCGTCATCAGCAGGGAACACAGACCGAGGATCGCCGTCATTCCGTTCATGAACGTGAGCGGAAGAAAGGATGCCGGAGACCTCCTGATGCTTCAGTTCGTGAAGGAATTGTCGTCGCTGGACGATATCACCGTCATGGAGCCGGGCGTCGTGCGGGACCATCTGCTCGGCATGCGCGTCATCATGTACGAAGGCGTATCGCTCTCCGACATCGACCTGCTCATGAAAACACTGGATGTGGACCTGATCCTTACCGGAAGGGTCTTCGATTATCAGGACTATGAAGCGCCGGGGACGACGCCGAAAGTGGAATTCTCGGTGCTGCTGTTCGAACGGACGAGGAACCGCGTGATCTGGGCGTCAAAGAGCTATAACAAGGGGAATGACGGCGTCGTGCTGTTCGACTGGGGGAACATCTCCACGGCCAATACAATGGTGACCGAAATGGCACGGGCAGTGAAGAGCAAACTGGTCACATGGGAGTGATGTCGGGAGAAAGAACAATGGAACATTTAATGCCATACGGCGAGGGGGCGGCCATGCAAAGAAGATCGTGGAAGTGCGGTGGTATGCTGTTCAGTCTGATGTTTTCAGGGATGGTGTTCTCGATCAACGGAGCCGGTACCGCGGATGCGACGATGCAGGGAACCGGCAGCGCGGCTGTGTCTCCGAATGTGGTTGTCGTACGGGTGCTCGATCCGGCCGGCCGGGAGCCGGTCACGGTGCCGCTGATATCGTCGGTCGACGGGGACCGGCCGGTGGCAGTGGTGAACGCCGAACCGATAACAATTGAAGATCTTCGTTCAGCGGTATCAGATGCCCATCAACGGCGCAAGGATGACAAGGCCGAAGAGCAGCAGGGCATGCGCATGAACGTTGACCGGTTCCTGAAACGGCTGATCAATGCAACGCTCGTCGTGCAGGAAGCGGAATCCATGGGATTAGCCGAGGTCCCCAGCGTCAAGGAGGAGATGGACAGGTTCTCCCAGATCACCTTGCGGAACCTCCTGCGCGAGTCCCTCTGGAAAGACCTTACGGTCAGCGAGGCGGAGGTTACTAAATACTATGAGGCCGCGCAGGAAGAGATGAAGATCACGCTTGTGGTGTTCGGCAAGAAGAACGATGCCAGGAAGGCCGCCGCGAGGATCAGGAAGGGCGCTGCCTTCAGTGACGTCGTGACCGGCGCATTACGGGACGGAACGGCGATCGGGGTCGAAGGAGGCAGCTTCTTTAGGAAGGACGAAATCGACCCGCTCATCGCAAAAAAACTGCCCGGGATGAAGATCGGCGAGGTAAGTCCCGTCCTGAAGATGGAGAAGGACAAGAAGACGGTCTACGGGCTGTTCCAGCTCGAGGAGGGGCGCATCGTCGAGGACCTCAAGGTCAAGGAAGCGGCACGCAACATCCTCCTGACGGACCGGAAAAAGGCGCTCCTCGGAACATATCTCCGTTCGCTGTACAAGATCGGCATCAAGACGGATGTGAAGATCATCAAAGGCCTGGACTACGGGCCGACGGGCCCCGGGCTGGAGAAGCTGATGCAGGACGATCGGGTGGCTGTCGTCATCAGCGGCGAGGCGCCGATCACGGTGGGAGACATCAGTGCCGCGCTCGAAGACAAGCTCTACCATGGAGCGAAGAACGCGTCCACGGCAAAGCTTGCACAGCTGAAGCAGGAAGCGGTAGAGGAGATCCTGCAGAAACGGCTGCTGTACCGGGAAGCGCTCAAGCGGGGGGTCGACCGGACCGAACTGTATCAGCGCATGTATCGGCAGCACCGCCGGAATTTTCTCTTCGGGACGTTCATTGAGAAGGTCGTGGTGCCCTCGATCCGGGTGGTCGATGACGACATCCAGGCATATTATCGCGTCCATGAGTCCGATTTCCGGACCTCAGAAATGGTCAGGATGCGAGCGCTGGCCTTCGATACCAGGGATGCGGCGGCACTGACGCTTGGAAAACTGAAGGAAGGGACCGATTACCAGTGGATCAGGACGAACGCTGAAGGCCTGCGTAATGAGCCGGCAGGTGAAAAACTGGCATTCGCGCAGGAGCAGCCGGTCGCGTCCAAGGCACTGCCGGAGGATGTCAGAACAGCGATCGAGGGGGGGCGCTCCGGCGACTTTCGGCTGTACGACGGCGCCGGCGGCACCGCCTATATCCTGCAGTTACTGGAAGTAGTGCCTCCTCAGCCGCTGCCGGTCGATAACGTCAAGGCAACGATCCGGGCCAAAGTGTTCGGCCAGAAGCTCGAGTCGGCCATGGAGGCATGGGTGAAACGGCTGAGCGAAAGCTCTGAGATCAACGTATATCTCGCAGATTATATGAACCGGTGATTCCGGCAGCGCTACAACACGAGGGAAACCATGGAGATCCTGAGAAAAACAAACAAAAGCGTTCTGGTGTCCGTTTCGGTACTGCTGCTCGGATGTTTGATAGTATCAGTGGCAGTGGACCGGGCCTATGCCCAGCGCAAGCTGGCGAGCAAGGAATGTCTGGACTGCCACAAGAAGTTCGCCGAAGCGTACCTGAACAGGAAACAGGTGCATCGTATAGTAAAGGAAGGGAAGTGCGAGGAATGCCATATGCGGCACGGCAGGGTGCCGAACCGCGTCATGAAGCGGCCGGGGAACGAACTATGCTATTCGTGCCACAGCAAGGAAAAGATCGGCATGAACCGGTCAAAGGTCCATACGGCCCTGAAGAAGGGGAACTGCATCAGTTGTCACAATCCGCATGCGTCAGACGGAAGGTTTCTTATGAAGGAGGAAGGTGACGAGGCCTGCAAACAGTGCCATGCCAGATCGACCTTCGAAAGGCCGGTCGTCCACAAGGTGTTGGCCAGCACGGGATGCAAGGCCTGCCATAGCGCCCATAGTTCAGACGTCGAGAACCTGCTTGCAAAACCGGATCCGGCACTCTGTCTCGACTGTCACAGCAGCAGTTCATCGTCCTTCAAAAAGGCGCACGGCGGGTATCCGGTCGAGAGCTCTGTCTGCTCGCGCTGCCACGATCCCCATTCTTCGGCGGGAGCAAAGCTCCTTAAAACGAGCCTGCATGCGGCCCTGCTGAGCGGATGCGATTCGTGCCACGCCCCTGCAACGGCGCCGAAGCCCTTCGCAACGGTCAAGTCGGGGGCGGAGATTTGTACTCCATGCCACGATACCCCGGGCCTCAGGAAAAACGGCCTGGTGGACCACGCGCCCTTCAAGGAAGGAATGTGCCTGTCGTGCCACGACCCCCACGCATCGGAGCAGCCGCGTCTCCTGACGCAGTCGGGAAACAATCTATGCTTCGGGTGCCACGGTGACAAAGAGGCAAAGAGGTCCTTTGGGCATCCTGCCGCGACCACGGGGAAGGGATGTCTGTCCTGCCATGCTCCCCATGCAGCGAAGTTCAAAAACCTGCTGCTTGCGAAGGAGAAGGATGTCTGCTTTACATGTCATGAGAAAACGAAGGATGCGAAAAGCGCCAAGGTCGTTCACCAGCCGTTCAGCCAGGACAACTGCAGCTCCTGTCATAATCCGCACGGCTCGAATTTCCCGGGAATGCTGAAAGCGCGCATGGACGCGGTCTGCTCTGCCTGCCATGCCGAAGAGACCGGCCGGTTCCAGAAGATCCATGTCCACAAGCCGGTGCAGCAGGCGGCCTGCCACCGATGTCACAACCTGCACGGTTCGTCGGAGAAAAAGCTGCTGAAAACATCTGCCGATGCCTTGTGCGAACAGTGCCACGCAACCCTCATGAAGGAGGCTGCCGGCGGGTCCAACCACGGTCCCTTCAAGCAGAAACAGTGTCTTGTGTGCCATGACAGTCATGCCAGCGATATCGACGGGATGTTGAAGACGAAGCAGGACACGCTCTGTCTCCAGTGTCATGGCAGTCTCCGTAAGGACCTGCAGACAGCGGCGAGCAGACATGCACCGGCCATGAACGGAGAATGCTCGAAATGCCATAATCCCCATAAGTCGCAGAAGGCCAAACTTGCGGTGGCGGACGTGCCCGACCTGTGTCTTGCCTGCCACAAGACGCTCAAGACGAAAATGGAAACGGAGCGTACCCATGCGCCGGCGGCAAGCAACTGTATGCAGTGCCATGTGCCGCATTCGTCGAAGGAACACGCCCTGAACACCCAGCCGATCCCGGCTTTGTGCGGCGACTGCCACGACCTGAAGGGCAACACATTCTCAAAAGCGCACATCGGCATCGCAGCAGCGGACATCGACTGCACGAAATGCCATGACCTGCATGCGTCAAAGGACCCGAAACTGTTCAAGAACAACATCCATCCTCCCTTTGCAGCCCGGTCATGCGATGACTGCCATCTAGGAGATAAAAAATGAAGAACGCACGGGTACCGGTCAGCTCCATTCTGCTGCTCTTCCTGATCGCAGGAATATGCTCCGGAGCTGCGGTGGAAGCGGCGAACCAGCAGAACAAGTTCCGGCTTAAGCCGGGCGCCCAGGGGAAGATCTGCCTCACCTGTCATGTCACGTTCCAGGAAAAGCTCAGGCAGCCGTTCGTGCATTCGCCGGTCAAGAACGGTGAATGTTCTGGCTGCCACAATCCCCATGCTTCGGCCCACGGCAAGCTGCTTGCCGCCGAGTCCGGCAGGATCTGTCTCACCTGCCATGATGACGTGGTCCCGAAGAATGCCGCAAGCTCGCATAAGGTCGTGCTGGAAGGGAACTGCGGCAAGTGCCATGACCCGCATTCGGCAGCGAACAGGAACAATCTCCTGGTCGCAGGCAATGCGCTGTGCTACGGCTGCCACAAGGACATGGAGGATTCGCTCAAGAAGGTAAAATACAAGCACGGCCCGGTGGAGAAGGGATGCCTCAGCTGCCACAATCCCCATGCGTCGGCAACGTTCGCGTCGCTGCTGAAGGAGGACGTGCCGTCCCTCTGCACCAAGTGCCACAAGGCGGGAACGCCGACATTCCAGAAGCAGCATATGAACTATCCCGTGGCGAAGAAGCGATGCACGATCTGCCATAGCCCGCACGGCTCCGACCGGCCGGGGATCCTGTATGCGAACGTGCATCGGCCCGTAGCAAACAAGATGTGCGGCCAATGCCACGAGGACCCCGGTTCGAAGGATCCTTTTGCCACAAAACGGACGGGGATCGAACTGTGCAAGGGCTGCCATAGCAACCTGGTCAATGACGCCTACAACAAGAACAGGATCCACTGGCCCGTAACGGACAAGACCGGATGCATCCACTGCCACGAGCCCCACGCATCTGCCGAAAAGGCGATGCTCAAGGCCCCGATGTCCGCCCTCTGCGGGGAATGCCATGCCGACTCCGTCGAGCGGACGCAGCGGGCCGATTCCAAGCACGCACCGGTCAAGGACGGGTTCTGCACGGCCTGCCACAGCGCGCATGCTTCGAACAATATGTTCCTGATCGAACAGGCCTCGACGATCGAGCTGTGCGGCACGTGCCACGACTATCAGAAACACCAGACCCATCCCATTGGCCTGAAGTACACCGATCCGAGGAACAAGAACCTGTCGATCCTGTGCAACAGCTGCCATGCCGCGCACGGCACGGAGAACAAGCGCATGTTGTACTACCAGACGGTTACCGATATGTGCACGCAGTGCCATACCCAACACAAGAGGTGATACGATGAACAGATCCCTGCTAACTTCACTGATGGTGCTGTCAGCCGTGCTCCTGCTGCCGGTCCTGCAGGCTGGAGCGGATACCGTGAAACTGAGGCCGGTTGTGTCTGCCTATGGAGATATGAAGGGTGCGGGATTCTCCGAGCCCGAAGGAGTGGGCTGCGGAACCGGACAGCAGTTCATCATCGCCGATACCGGGCACGGACGCCTCCAGCAGTTCCAGATCGCGGATGACGGCATAAAGCCGGGCGCGGAGATCAAGGTGCCGCAGATAAACTATCCGCAGCGCGTACGGCTGAACTCCCAGGGCGATATTTTCGTCCTCGATGGAAAACAGCACCGCATTATCAGACTGAATGCCGCAGGGCAGTTCAAGTCGATCATCGCAGCCAAGGGTATTCCCGGGCCTGTACCATCGATGATGCCCAGGTCCTTCGCGATCGATAAAGCCGATACGATCTATGTGCTCGACGTCCTCTCATCACGCGTCGTCATAGCAGGGCCGGATGACGTATACCGGAAGCAGATCGCGTTCCCGCAGGGGAACGGGTTTTTCTCCGACCTGGCGGTCGATGCGTCCGGCACGCTGTTCCTGCTGAACAGTGTTACCGGGTCCGTTTATTCCGCTGCAGCAGGGAGCGACGTTTTCACCCTGCTGGTGAAAGATCTGAGGTCTTTCAGCAGATTTCCGACGTCCCTTGCCGTTGACCAGAAACGCATTTACGTGGTCGACCAGTACGGCGGAGGCGTTGCCGTGCTGGGACGGGACGGTGCATTCCAGGGGCACAAGCTCAAAACGGGATGGAAGGAAGGGGAGCTGCGCTATCCCTCGGACATATGTCTTATGGAAGCCGGGTACGTCATGATCTCCGACCGCGGCAACAACCGCGTGCAGGTGTTCATGCTGGAGGATGAGAACAAATGAACCGTTCCTGCCTTGTTCCGGGAGAAGGGACCGCGGCTGTGGATGCCAGGTCTTTGCGGATCCTGCTGCTCCTGTTCACCCTGTCGGGGATCACGGGACTGATCTACGAATCCCTCTGGAGCCACTACCTGAAGCTGTTCCTCGGCCATGCGGCGTACGCGCAGACCCTGGTGCTGGCGATCTTCATGGGCGGTATGGCGATCGGATCGGCACTCTGCAGCAGATACTCGAAAAAATGGCCGAACCTGCTTGCAGGCTATGCCCTGGTCGAGGGTCTGATAGGACTGTTCGCTCTTTTCTTTCATGAGGTATTCGACCAGGCTGTCCAGTTCTCCTATGCCGGCATCCTGCCGAATCTTGGTTCAGCTGTTGCCGCCGAGCTGTATAAGTGGACGCTCTCGATATGCCTGATCCTCCCGCAGACGATTCTGCTCGGCATGACGTTCCCGCTCATGAGCGCGGGCATCCTGCGCTTCCGGCCGGACGATCCGGGAAGGACCATTTCCCTACTGTACTTTGCCAACAGCATCGGCGCAGCGGGGGGAGTCCTCATCAGCGGGTTCCTGCTCATCAGGCTTATCGGACTTCCCGGGACCATGGCTGCTGCAGGCGTGATCAATACCGCGCTGGCTGCGTGTGTCTGGATCGTAATGCGAAAGAAGGCTATCGGGGCCGTTCTGCCGGATGCATCCCGGCAGACCTCACGGAATGCATCCGACCGGAGCAGGTATCATCTGCTTCTTTTCGTGTCTTTCGTCACCGGCGCCTCATCCTTCATCTATGAGATCGGATGGATACGGATGCTCAGCCTGGTGCTTGGCAGTTCCACCCATGCGTTCGAGCTGATGCTGAGCGCCTTCATCCTCGGTCTCGCCCTCGGCGGCCTTGCAATACGTCGAAGGATAGATGCGCTTGCTGCGCCGGAGCGCACCCTTGCGTTCGTGCAGGTCATCATGGGGCTGCTTGCGCTGTCAACGATGCCGCTGTACGGCCAGGCATTCGGCGTGATGCAGTGGCTCGTCACGTCGCTGGCAAGGACCGATCAGTCGTATCTGCTGTTCAATCTGTCCGGCAATGCCATCGCCATGGCCGTCATGCTGCCTACGACGTTCTGCGCCGGAATGACCCTGCCGCTCATCACCTATGGACTTCTCAAGAGCGGTCATGGAGAAAAGAGCATCGGTGCGGTCTATGCGGTCAATACGGTAGGCGCGATCACAGGCGTGTTCATCGCGGTGCATCTGGGGCTTCCGCTTCTCGGCTTGAAGGGGCTGATCACCGTCGGAGCAGGCCTGGATATCCTGCTCGGGATCATGCTGCTCTGGGGGGTGGCAGGGTATTCGCAGAGACGCGTCCCCGCGTTCACAACAGCAGCATGCGCCATTCTTTGTCTGGCAGCGGTCCTGTTCGTGGACCTCGACAAGTACAGTATGTCGTCAGGCGTATATCGCCACGGGAACCTCTTCACCCCGCAGAACAGCAAGCTGTTCTTCTATCAGGATGGAAAGACCGCGACGGTGAGCGTGCTCCTGGACTCCCGCGGGGACATGCTGATCAGCACCAACGGGAAAGTGGATGCCGCGATCAATGTAAACCAGGGGCCGGTCACGGGCAGGAACGCGGATGAAGATACGATGATCCTCGCAGGGGTCCTGCCGATGGCCTTCCGGCCTGCAGCAGAGACGGCAGCAGTGATAGGTTTCGGATCCGGCCTGACAACGCATACGCTGCTCGCCAATCCCCGGCTCCACAGTGTGGACACCGTGGAGATCGAGCGGAGCATGTTCGAAGCAGCGAAGAGCTACGGATCCCTCGTGGAGCGCGCATACCGCGATCCGCGCAGCAACGTGTACTTCGACGATGCCAAGTCCTTCTTCTCGGTGAATAACAAAAGCTATGACATCATCATATCCGAGCCCTCGAATCCCTGGGTGAGCGGAGTTGCCGGCCTCTTCTCCGGGGAGTTCTACCGGCTTGTTGCGCGTCATCTGAACAATGACGGCGTGTTCGTACAGTGGGTACAGCTCTATGAGATCGATATCAACCTGGTGGCGTCGGTGTTTAAGGCCCTGTCACCGGTCTTTTCCGATTACGCGGCCTACGGCACCGACGACAGCAACATGGTGATCGTGGCGAAGAAGAACGGAAGTCTCGGCAATCTGCATCCGGATGTTCTGCGTATTCCGGACCTCGCTGCGTTGCTCAGCAGGATCCAGATCAGAAGCATCCAGGACATCGATGTGCGCACGATCGGAAGCAGGGAAATTCTTGATGGGCTCATGCAGTCGCTGCCGGTCCGGCCCAATTCGGATTACCACCCGGTACTGGATCAGAACGCGGCACGAACGCAGTTCCTGATGTCCCATGCCCGCGGCCTGCACGGGATATCGCGTGAGGTGCTTCCTACCTACGAAATGCTGCTCGGCAGCGGACCGGAAGCAGGCAGGACTGACGTTGTTCCGAACCAGTACTTTTCCAAGTCGCAGTTCGCCTACCAGGCCGCAGTGCTGCGCGATTACTTCCTGACGGGCACCTTCCGGACCTCCTATGGAGACATACCGCCAGAGGTAAAGCTGCAGGCGCTCCGGCTGAGAGCGATGTACGCTGACCGGAAGTATTCCCTGGGGACGAGGGATCGCCAGGTCAGCCTCTTCAATGTGTTCATGCGCATGACCGCGAACCTTACGCAGGGCGAGATGACGGCTGTCTGGAGAGCGCTGGATTCAGCTCCGAATGCCCGGTCACTTACTGCACAGGAGAAGGAGTGGGTTGCCTTGTTCAAGGCCGTAAGCAGGCGGGACGCGGAGGAGATCGTGCGAACAGCAACAGCCGTGCTCCGGTCCGGGAGCGATACACCGCAGACGGTCATGAAGTACTGCGTGGCTTCGGGAATGATCGGTCATCTGATGCAGCGTGATAGCGAAGGTGCGCGAAAGCTCTGGGAGCGATACAGAACGGTCATGTTCGCAGCAGACCAGCCGGACCTGCTGTTCCGGATGCTCGAAGAGAGGAGCACTAGATATGAATCGATGGTAAAGAGGGCGACGGAGTAAAGAGATCATGCAGGGGACCCGCTCAGCTCCCCGGTCGATGCTCCCGCTGCCTCTGCGTTGATAGCGTCTGACATGTAAAAGGATTGGCAGTACGCCAGTCCTTTTTGTATTGTTGGGGAACGGACGGAGATTACGAGAACGCATGCCCGCCTCCCGTACACGATGGTTGACAAATCGCATACGCACTGATAGTGTACTGGTGCAATCAATCTACGGGAGGGTGTGATCATGAGAGGACGAGCGATTCTTACTGCGGTGTGTCTGATCGCGCTGGCGTCGCCGGCGATGACGGATGAGAACAAGGGAGGGCTCAAGACCCGGAAGGACAAGGTAAGTTACATGATCGGCGTCGATATGGGGCGGCGTATGAAGGCCGAGCTTGAGAAACAGTCGATCGATCACGACCCCGCGATCATCGCGAAGGCGGTCAGGGACGCATTGTCCGGCGGGAAGGTCCTGCTGACCGACGATGAGCTTGCGACGGTCAGGACCGCGCTGCAGGAGGAACTGCAGGCGAAGAACAGGGAACGCACGAAGGCGCTTGCCGAAAAGAACAAGAAGGAAGGACCGGTGTTCCTGGAGGCGAACGCGAAGAAAGAGGGCGTCAAGACGACCGCGACCGGCCTCCAGTACAAGGTCCTGATCCAGGGAAAGGGGAGGATACCCCAGAAGACCGACACGGTCACGGTCAATTACCGCGGCACATTCATAGACGGGACCGAGTTCGACAGCTCGGAGCGGCGCGGGAAGCCTGCTACGTTCTCGCTGGACCAGGTCGTTCCCGGCTGGACCGAGGCGCTGACGCTCATGAACGAAGGCTCCAAATGGCAGATCGTCGTTCCCCCGAGCCTTGGGTACGGCCCCATCGGCACGCCTGGCGGTCCTATCGGCCCCCACGCGGTCCTGATCTTCGAGATCGAGCTGCTTGCGATAGGTCAGGGACCCCAGGCCGCGGGTCAGCTGGTCCCGGGAGCGATGAGTAAGTGAGACGGGAAAACGGTTCATCTGAAAATAGAAAAGGCTGACCTTACGGTCAGCCTTTTCTATTATATTTTTTCAGTGACGCTGAGCAGGTATCTCACGCGCTTCGATTCGATAGAACTTTGTCAGCCAACCCCTCTCCCTCTTGGGAGGGTGCCCGGGTGAGGACAGGGGCCTGCCTCCTCGCGGACTCTCTAAAAACAGGGGGAAATCCTTCACCCATACCCACCGGATGTCACAGGCCATGATTTGCAATTTGTTGCAATACCCTTAAAATACCCTGAAAAAACACTGAAAACACCTCTTTCTCCCCCTACCGTTTGATATACTTGTAAAACCGGACGTTCTGAGGGCCTTCAAACAAAGGATATCAATAACCACGAAGCGTAGGTGGTGTTGCGATCGAACGATGCGCGATCAGTGAAAGTCCTTGATAGTTAAACCGAAAAACTCCAATGAAGTCGATCCTGACCTTTATCGGGAAATACTCGATTATGCGGGAAAACAGCGAGGTATCGATTTCAGCGCCTATCGTGCAAGCACGATACAGCGAAGGCTTGCCTCGCGGCTTCAGGCCCTCGGTCAGCCGGACCATGAACCCTATCTCCGTTCACTCAAACAAGACCACGGTGAAATAGACGCGCTCATCGATACGTTTCTCATCAACGTCACCCACTTCTTCAGAAATCCTCTCGTCTTTGAGGTCCTCCATACGTTCGTCCTCCCCGAGCTCATCGGTATCTGTAAAAACGACACGCTGCGCATCTGGTGCGCCGGATGCGCGGGCGGCGAGGAGGCATATTCCATTGCCATCCTCCTGAAGGAGATCGCGGAAAAAGAATCGATGTCTTTCAAAAGCTTTATCATTGCCACGGACATAGACCGGCCGGCCCTCGCTGATGCCGAACGGGCCGTGTACAAAAACGGATCACTGCTTGAAGTGAAAAAGCGGCATCTCGACAAGTACTTTACCCGGAAGGATGACAGGTACTCGGTGAACCAGGATATCCGGTCCATGGTGACGTTCGCATACCACGATGTCGCCGGCTGCACGTCGCCAAAAGAGGGTATATTCTCCGAATACCATCTCGTTCTTTGCAGGAACCTGCTCATCTACTTCAACCGCGATCTTCAAAAGAGGGTGCGGAGGCATGTGTCAGGAGCATTGCAGGCGGGAGGGTATCTGGTACTCGGCGAGGCGGAGACCATGACCGACCAGGGTTACGCGGAATTCATGCCTCGTACGAAAATATACAGGAAGGGAAACTGAGCGCCATGAAGAAATGGCTGCTGGAAAAAAAACGGCGCGCGATCGTTGCGGGGATCCTTGTGGTGGCGATACCGCTCATCAGCCTTGCAGTGTTCGTGCATTATTCCGTTACCGCCGCCCTCGAGGAGAGGATCATAAAGGAGACCGGGTGGTTTGCCGTTATCGCCGCCCGTCAGATAGAGGAACGATTAAGAAGCACTATTACGTTAGGCGGCGTGTTTGTCACAAGACCGTATCTCCTGGCGGGTATTAAAAGCCGGGATTCACGAGAAATGTCCCTGCATCTTAAGATCCTCGTCGAGAACACGCCTTCACTGGACAGGGCATTTATAGCGTCTCCTAATGGGATTTTGTTGGCGGATTATCCCGTTGATCAAAAAGTCCATGGCGGGGACTTCTCCGACCGGGAATGGTACAAGGGAGTCAGTAGGAACTGGCGGCCTTATGTCTCGGAGTTCTATCGCAGGGCGGCACAACCGCAGAGATACCTATTTGCCATAGCGATACCGATGAAATCCGGAGAGCAAGTAATCGGAATCCTGGTGATGCAGCCGAAAGTGGATTGGTTGAAAGACATTCTCAGCGGCATCGAGATCGGCAGGGGCCATGTGTATGCGGTGGATAAAAAGGGCCACCTCATTTATCACCCAGGCTATGCCATGGATAAAATAATTGATTTCAGCGGCGTATCGATCGTGCAAAAAGTAATGAAGGGCCGGAACGGGATAGAGGAAATAATCGATCCGGTTGATAACGAGCCTGTATTTTCAGCCTATCACCCGGTAAAAGAGTGGGGTTGGGGCGTGGTGGTGGACAAACCAGTGGAGGTCGTTCTTGCGCCAGTGAGAAAAATAACGTTCTGGCTCGCCGCGGTTACGGGGCTCATACTACTCTTCGGAGGCTATGCCGCCTACCGGGCGGCGGACCTCCTCGTCGAAACGGAATTGCTTGCGATAAAACTTCAGGCAATGAATGAAGAACAGCAGACCATGAACGAGGAGCTTCTTTCGCAGCAGCATGAGATAGCTGAAGCGAACCAAAGGCTTGAGCAAGCGTCGCAGACCAAGTCGGATTTTCTCGCCAACATGAGCCATGAGCTCAGGACGCCTTTAAACGCGGTCATCGGGTTCTCGGAGATCCTGCAGGACGAGCTGTTCGGAAAGCTCAATGAAAAGCAGCAGGAGTATGTAAAGAACATTCTTGGCGGCGGAGAACACCTGCTCAATCTCATCGATGACATTCTCGACCTGGCGAAGGTTGAATCCGGCAAGATGGACCTCGATCTGTGCAAGGTTTCGGTCAAGGAGAGTTTGAATGCATCGATCATGATGCTGAAGGAAAAGGCGATGAAACACAGTATCAAACTTGGTTGTGAGCTGTCGTCGGAGGCCGACATCGAGATCGAGGCGGATGAACGTAAGTTGAAGCAGATCATGTTCAACCTGCTCTCCAATGCCGTGAAGTTCTCGCCGGATGGGAGCGCCGTGCGGGTGAATGCACGGCGAATTCGGAGTTCGGAGTACGGAGTTCAGCGAGAAGAAGAAAAAGCCGCCGAACGCCTATCGCTGCACGCCGAACGCGACGCCGATCTCATCGAGATCACCGTCGCCGACACCGGTATCGGCATCAAGCCCGAAGACATCCCAAAGCTGTTCAATGAATTCACCCAGCTTGAATCCGCGTATACCAAGCAGCATGAAGGCACCGGACTCGGGCTGGCGCTCACGAAAAGACTGGTCGAACTCCATGGCGGAAGGATATGGGTGGAAAGCGAGCCGGGAAAGGGCAGCACGTTCACCTTCACACTGCCGGTGAGGCAGGCCCGCATGCCGATACCCCTTGCAGCGGAAGATCGTCAAATAAAAAAGAAACCGGCATACGGGAAGCGCGCGCTCATTGTCGACGACGATCCAAAGACCCTCGGTCTCATGAAAGAGGCCTTGATGCTCGATGGCTACAGCGTGTTCACGGCAGCGGACGGAACGGCAGGCGCATTGACAGCGCGACAAGAGGCGCCGGATTTCATCGTACTTGATCTGCTGATGCCCGGGATGAGCGGTTTTGAAGCGGTGGATGCGTTGAGGTCCGACACGAAGACGGCGACCATCCCGATCATCGTTCTCACGGGCATGGACCTTTCGTCCGCTGACAGGAAGAGACTGAAGGGCAGGGTCCAATGCATCCTCGAAAAAGGAACTATCAGGAAAGATAAATTCGCCGCACTGGTAAGGAAAGCGATTGGCGGGTAAATCTTGAAGCGGAAGTCAGGAGACAGGAGTCAGAATACGGAAATACCAAATAGCAAATTACAAATAATATCCAAGTACCAAATTCTAATGTTCAAACTGACTTCAATTATGGTTATTGGCATTCGATATTTGTTTGAGATTTGAATATTGTGATTTATTTGAAATTTGGAATTTGATTATTGGATGTTGATTTACAAGAGGGGGTCATATGTCCAAGAAAATACTGGTCGTCGAAGACAATGGCAAGAACAGGATGCTGATCAAGGACATCCTGTTGTACCACGGGTATGAGGTGATCGAAGCTGAGAACGGAAAGATCGGGGTGGAACTGGCGAAACAGCACCTGCCCGACCTCATCTTAATGGACATCCAGATGCCGGTCATGGACGGGTTTACCGCGATAGTGCTGCTGAAAAACGACCCGGACACAAAGTCCATCAGGATGATAGCCCTGACCTCCTTTGCCATGAAAGGCGACAAGGAAAAGATCATGAGGGCAGGTTTTGACGATTATATCGCGAAGCCGATCGATACGAGGAAACTGCCGGAGATCGTGAAGAAATATGCTGGGAACGGGCTATAGTTGTCCCTTCTGTTGAAAATAGAGGTTGATCGAGATCTTCATCCGTTCGTGTGAGTCGGAGAGAGCCGCGGTATCCCTGAGAACGGAAATGAACACGCCATCATTAAACAAAAAGTTGGTCGTTCAGAGAAAGATGTTGCCCTACATTGTATTGTTCCTGTGCCTGTACGGGACGGTCTATGCATGGAATTTTTCCTCGGATTACCTGAAAAAGATAGCCGGGGAACGATTCGCCATGCGCGCGGATGAGATCACGGACCAGATCGTGAAAAGGATGCAATCCATCAGAACGGTTCTTCGCGGCGGGGTCGCCTTGTTCGCAGCGCAGGGAGAGGTCAGCCGCGAGCAATGGCGCATCTATGTGGAAACCCTCCGGCTCAAGGAAACTCATCCCGGGATACAGGGGTTCGGATTTTCCAGGGTCATACGACCCGCTGAATTGAAGTCGCATATCGCGCAAATCAGGGCCGAGGGATTTCCGAACTATACGGTACGCCCGGAAGGCAGGCGTGAGGTATATACCTCCATTATATATCTTGAGCCGTTTGATGGACGCAATCAGAGGGCTTTCGGATACGACATGTTCAGCGAGCCGGTGCGCCGCGCGGCAATGGAGATCGCGCGGGACGCCGACAGGACCACGCTGTCGGGCAAAGTGAAATTGATGCAGGAAACGGAGAAGGATGTTCAGTCGGGATTCCTTCTGTATGTTCCTGTTTACAGAAAGGACATGCCTGTCTCCACAGTGCAGGAGAGAAGGGCGGCACTGCTCGGATACGTATACAGTCCCTTCCGGATCAAGGACCTCATGGGCGGAATTATAGGCGGCAGCCTGCAGGATATCGACCTGGAGATATATGATGGGACGGACATATCGGAAAACAGGTTGATGTACGACAGCGATGAGGAAAGCACGGCGTATGAACTATCGAAGAACCACCAGCGACTGTTTACCGACAGAAGAGTCGTGGACCTCTACGGCCATCAGTGGACGCTCTGTTTTTCCTCGTTGCCCCCGTTTGAAGACCTGTATGAACGTCAGGTCCCGCTGGGGATCCTCCTGTCCGGCCTGGCGATAAGTCTTCTGCTGTTTTTCTTCATCCGGTCGTTGGAGTCTGCCCGGAAACATGCTTTGTTATTGGCCGATGAACGGGGATGGTTTGCAAGACAGCAGGAGGATGCGAACCGAGAACTTCAGCTAGTGAACAATGAACTGATCATGCGGAGACAGGAAGCGGAGTCGGCAAAGCGACAGGCAGACGACGCGAGCCAGGCCAAGTCGGAATTTCTCGCCAACATGAGCCATGAACTCAGGACGCCCATGAACTCCATCATCGGGTTCTCGGAGATCCTGCAGGATGAGCTGTTCGGGAAGATGAATGAAAAGCAGCGGGAATATGTAAGCAATATCTACGGCAGCGGCAAGCATCTGCTCGATCTTATCAACGATATTCTCGACCTGTCAAAGGTGGAGGCCGGCAAGATGGAGCTCGATCTGTGCAAGGTTTCTCTCAAGGAAGCCCTGAATGCATCACATGCAATGCTTAAGGAAAAGGCCATGAAACACGGGATCAGGCTAGATTGTGCGGTAGAGCCGGATGCCGACATCGAGATCGAGGCAGATGAACGGAAGTTCAAGCAGATCATGTTCAATCTGCTCTCCAATGCGGTGAAGTTCACGAAGGAGGGGGGCGCTGTGCGGGTCCACGCACGGAGAGTTCGGAGTGCGGACATACCCCCCTTAAGTCCCCCCTTGCCAAGGGGGGAGATGGGGGGTCTTGATCTCATCGAGATCAGCGTCGCCGATACCGGCATCGGCATCAAGCCCGAGGACCTGCCGAAGCTGTTCACTGAATTCACCCAGCTTGATTCAGCTTATACCAAGCAGCATGAAGGGACCGGGCTCGGGCTGGCATTGACCAAAAGGCTGGTCGAACTCCATGGTGGCAGGATAGGGGTTGAAAGTGAGATCGGGAAAGGGAGTACGTTCAGCTTTGTGATACCGGTGAAGCAGGGGAGTAGTTCGGAGCCGGGAGTTCTGGGTTCGGAGTGAGGGGGCTTTATCATAAGGGAGTGACTACGACGTGCTCCCTCTCCCCTCCGAGGGAGAGGGCTGGGATGAGGGGAATTTTCCGATGAAGATATGAAACAGCTCTTGTCCTGTTTGCGGAATTTGTCAGGGTTGGGACGATACAGGCGTATCAACCGATTTACGGTCAAGCTGTTGAGCTATACTTAAGTATATTCATGACCTTTATTGCGGGCATGTACATGAAAAAAAATACGTTTTCATCGGTCACGGGAGCGATCTCGTTCGGCGCGGGCGCACTGGTTCTTGTGGGATGGCTTTTTGACGTATCCGTTCTGAAGAGCCCGGGCTATAACCTTGTCTCCATGAAGGCCAACACAGCCATTGCCTTCATGCTTGCCGGCGCAGGGCTCATGCTTCTTGCAAATCCGGAAGGTCCCCGCGTCAGGGTTGGTATTGGCAGGTCTTTTGCCTTTATTGTTATGCTGATCGCGGGGCTGAACCTCTTGGAATATGTCTTCGGATGGTCTGCCGGAATCGACGAGCTTCTTTTCAAAGACGATCCCGGAGCATTCGGCACTGTCGCTCCCGGCCGTATGGCTCCGAACACGGCATTGAATTTCCTGTTGCTTGGTCTGGGGCTGCTGCTCATCGACGTTAAGCTGCGAAGCGAATTTCTCAGGCCCGCAGAACTGCTCGCCCTTCTGCCTCTGATCATAAGCCTCGTTTCCCTGACCGAATATTTCATCGGTCTGGAGGTTCTCTTCAGTTTTCAGAAATATACCCGCATGGCCCTGAATACGACACTGATCTTCGGTGTGCTATCGTCCGGGGTGCTTCTCTCCCGACCTGACCACGGGAGTGTCGGGGACCTCCGGCGGGGAATGATAACCGTAATCGAGCGGCGGATATACGCGGTATTCATTCTGTCCCTGTTCATCCTGATCATGATCGGGGCGGCGGCGTATTTCAGTGCGCATGAATCGATGGAGCGTTCACGGCTTGTAAACCGCGGTCAAGAGGTGCGAAGTGAGCTTGCCGGCCTTTTATCCGCTTTGCAGGACATAGAGACGGGTCAGAGAGGTTACATGATCTCGGGGGAGGCGCGGTTCCTTGCGCCATATAACTCTGCTCTGCCTGAGATCGAGTCTCACTTTCAGGCGCTTTCGGCCCTGATGAATGATCCGGACCAGAAGAAGCGCCATGACATGCTCGACCGCCTCATCCAGAAGCGGATAGGCCATGCGCAGCGCATTATTACATTGATAAAATCCGGCGGCAGGGGTCAGGCGGTCAGGATCATCAAAAGCGGCGAAGGCAAGAAGATCATGGACGATATTCGCTTGACCGTAAGCCTGATGGATTCCGAGGAAGTCCTGATCATCAAGGCGCGCAAGAAGGACGAACTCCGCAGCTCCGCGCGTCTGCAAAACGCCATTTTCGGAGGCATCGCCTTCGCGCTGCTGGTGAATGTGTGCGCCATCGTTGTGATACACCGGGATTTAAAAAGACGAAGACAGGCGGAGAAGGCCCTTCGCAAAAGCGAGGAAAACCTTGCGGTAACGCTCAGATCGATCGGGGACGGCGTGCTCGTCATCGACGTAGATCGGAAGGTCGTCCGTCTCAACCCCGTTGCCGAACAGCTCACCGGCTGGAAGGAGGCGGAGGCCCGGGGCCGCGGGGTCGAGGAGGTCTTCCGGATCATCAACGGAACGACCCGCATGGCGGCGGAAATTCCGGTCGAGGAAGTCCTTGCAACGGGGCTTGTCAAGGGACTGGCCAACCATAGCGTATTAATTTCAAGAGACGGGACCGAGCGGCCCATAGCCGACAGTGCCGCTCCGATCCACGGCCAGAGTGGCGGGCTTCTGGGGGTCGTGCTGGTATTCCGTGACGTGACAGCGGAGCGTGAAGCGGAAAAGAAGCTCAAGCAGTTCAACGAAGAGCTCGAAAAGCAGGTGCGCGAGCGGACAGCCGCGCTTCAGCAGGAAGAGAAAAAGTTCAGGACCCTTTTTGAATTGCTCCCGACAGGCGCATCGATCATGGATTCGTCGCGGCACATTGTCGATATCAATCACTCCCTTGAAAAAATACTGGGTATTACCAGGCAAGGTCTGTTGGAAGGCCGGTATCAACAGAGGACGTACCTGCGAAGCGACGGAACTCCCATGCCCCCGGCGGAATTCCCGAGCCAACGGGCGATGCAGGAGCAGAGGGAAATGCTGAATGTGGAGGTTGGCGTCGTGAAGGAGGACAATTCGATCGTCTGGACGATGACGAGCGCGGCCCCGCTTCCCGGCATCGGCGCCGTGGTCGTTACGTCGGACATCACCGAGCGCAAGCAGGCGGAAGATCTGCTGCGGAAACTGTCTGCGCGCTATCAGGCCATCCTCGCTGCCGTCCCGGACATCATCATGGAAACGGATGTGAACAAGGTCTACCGGTGGGCCAACCAGTCAGGCTGCGATTTCTTCGGAGACGACGTGCTCGGAAGAGAAGCGTCATTCTATTTTGAGGGTGATCAAGATACTTACGACAAGGTCCAGCCGCTTTTTAACGGATCTGAGATCACGATCTACGTTGAGTCATGGCAGCGGCGTAAAGATGGAGAGAAACGACTTCTTGGCTGGTGGAGCAGAGTATTAAAAGATGCGCAGGGAAGCGTGACCGGCGCATTGTCCACTGCGCGCGACATCACCGAACGCCGACGGATGGAAGATGAGTTGCGGTCAAGCGAGGAGAGGTATAAAAAACTTATTGATACCGCGACAAACTATATTTACTCCGTCAAAATGGAAAAAGGCAAGCCTGTATCAACAATGCACAGTCCAGGCTGTGTTTCCGCAACCGGATACACAGCGGAAGAGTATAAGGCCGATCCGTTCCTCTGGTACAGAATGATCCATAGGGAAGACCGGCAGTCTGTTACGGAAAGGATAAACGCGCTGCTTGCCGGCAAAGAACCGCAGGCCATTGAGCATCGGATCACTCACAAAAACGGCGCGATCAGATGGCTGAACGACACGCTTGTGCCACGGTATGTCGGGGGAAAGCTGGTCGCCTATGACGGCCTTGTTGTGGACATCACCGAACGAAAACGGCTTCAGGAGATGGAAGTTGCACGATTGGCCGCAGAATCAGCTAATAGGGCAAAGTCCGACTTTCTCGCCAACATGTCCCATGAGCTGAGGACGCCGATGAACTCGATCATTGGTTTCTCCGAGATACTGCAGGACGAGCTATTCGGAAAGCTCAACGAAAAGCAGCAGGAATATGTGAACAACATTCATGAAAGCGGCGATCACCTGCTCAGCCTCATCAACGACATTCTCGACCTGTCGAAGGTGGAAGCGGGCAAGATGGAACTGGAGCTTAGCAGGTATTTACTGAAGGACGAGCTAAACGCGTCGATCTCGATGCTGAAAGAGAAGGCGATGAAGCACGGGATCAAACTCGATTGTGAACTGTCGCCGGCTGCCGACATCGAGATCGAGGTGGATGATCGAAGGCTCAAGCAGATCATGTACAACCTGCTCTCGAATGCCGTGAAGTTTACGCCGGAGGGGGGAAGCGTGCATGTCCATGCACGGAGAGTTCGGAGTGCGGAGTTCGGCGTTGGGAGTGTTCACCCTCCCCTAACCCCTCCCATCAAGGGAGGGGAATACCCTCTCCCCCGCGAGGGAGAGGGCAAGGGTGAGGGGGCGATAGCTTCCGAACTGGACGCTGATTTCATCGAAATCAGCGTCGCCGACACCGGCATCGGCATCAAGCCCGAAGACATCCCGAAGCTGTTCAATGAATTCACCCAGCTTGAATCCGCTTATACCAAGCAGCATGAAGGCACCGGGCTCGGGCTTGCTTTGACAAAGAGACTGGTTGAACTGCACAACGGGAGGATATGGGTTGAAAGTGAATTCGGCAAAGGCAGCAGGTTTACGTTTGTTATGCCGGTGAAACAGTCCTCCGAGGAGGCCGATGTATATGAATAAAAAGGCTCCTGATCGTATCCCTAAACCCGTGGATCGGCATGCGCTTATGAACGAGATACACAGAGTATCGGAGACCCGTCATGGGAAGGTTGATTGAGAGGCAGGGATCGGGAAACAGGAGTCAGAGGTCAAAATACAGGATCCAGACATGCCGCTGAATGGAGATTGTATGCTTAGAAAAATTCTCATCGTCGAAGACAACGAACAGAACAGGATCATGGTAAGGGACATCCTGCAATACCACGGCTACGAGGTCATCGAGGCGCATGACGGTGAAGAAGGCTTGAGCATGGCCAGACGGCATATGCCCGCTCTCGTCCTGATGGACATCCAAATGCCCGTCATGGACGGTTTGAGCGCAGGACAGGCGCTCAGGAACGATCCGGGGACAAGCGCGATAAAGCTGATCGCCCTTACCTCATTCGCCATGAAGGGCGACAGGGAAAAGATCATGCGGGCCGGGTTTGATGATTACATCGCGAAGCCGATCGATACGCGACGACTGCCGGAGATCGTGAAGAAATATGTTGGGAGTGGCATATGACAGTCCTTACGCTGAGGGAATAGGTTCGAGGAGCTCTCCTGGTGTGACCCGCAACAGCGGACATGGACGCTTCGGAATAGTCTGACATGAGCAGGAACATCGTTCTCCGGCAGAAACGATCGGGGTCAAGTTTCATGGGATGACGTCTTTTACTGCGACGTTGTCAAGGATGAGAGCAGGAACGATGAAACAGGTATTCAACACTGCAAAGCTGTACAGGAACGCCATACTCCTCGCGTTTGTCTGGTCGATTTTGATCGCCGCCTCCCTCTGCTGGTCTATCTATCAGGACCGCCGGCAGGTGGCTGAAGTGGCATTGAAAGAGGTGCGGACGATCTTTGATAAGGACCGGGCCTTCCGGTTATGGGCGACCAAACACGGCGGTGTTTATGTGCCGGTAACAGATGAGACGCTGCCGAACCCCTATCTCAGCCACGTCCCGGAACGGGACATACGGCTACCTTCCGGCAAGCGGCTCACCCTGATGAATCCCGCATACATGCTGAAGGAGGTGATGCGCGACTATTCCGGACTCTACGGCACCAAGGGACATATTACCAGTCTGAACGCGCTGAATACCGCGAATGCTCCCGACGAGTGGGAACGGAAGGCGCTCTTGGCCTTTGAGCAAGGCGTTGAGGAAATGACCGAATTCACCGTACTGGATGGTAAACCGGTTCTCCGCTTCATGCAGCCGTTAATCACGCAAAAAGGGTGTCTGAAATGCCACGGCCATCAGGGATATAAGGAGGGAGATGTCCGTGGAGGTGTCGGGGTTGCACTTTCGCTGTCCCCGTATCTGGACATGGAGCGGACGAGGACCGGTCCATCGATGCTGTCCCACGGGATCCTGTGGCTGACCGGGCTGACTGGTATCGGGATTGTTTCCCGCCGCGGCAGGGCGGCGGTCATGGAGCGAATGAGGGCGGATGAAGAAGTCCGGAGGCTCAATGCGGAGCTTGAGCAAAAGGTCAAGGATCGCACCGCGCAGATTGACCACGCCAACCTTGATCTCCAGTCAGTTAACCGGCGGCTTCAGACGCAGCGGGAGGAACTCAGCGAGGCGAACGCCATGCTCGCCCATGGGATCAACGAGCGAAAAAAGGCGGAAGAGTTGTATCACATGCTGCTGGATACTACAGACCAGGGTATCTACGGCATTGATGAAGAAGGGCTCTGCACCTTTATCAATAAGGCCGCCGGGCATATGCTTGGCTATCAGATCGAGGAAGCTATCGGCAGGAATATGCATACACTCCTTCATCATACCCGCAAGGACGGCACGCGCTATCCGATCGAAGAATGCCCGATCTATAACGCTTTCCTGTCGGGCAAAGGGGTTCGGGTGGACAATGAAGTACTCTGGCGGAAGGATGAGACGGTAATTCCCGTTGAATATTCATCGTATCCAATCTCGGACGCCGGTGGCATCCGCGGCGCCGTAGTCACCTTCACGGATATCAGCGAACGTAAGAAGGCGGATGATGCTCTTAACAAGGCATATCAGCAGGCGGAAGACGCGAACAGGGCGAAGTCCGATTTTCTCGCCAATATGTCCCACGAGCTCAGGACTCCCTTGAACTCCGTCATCGGTTTCTCCGAGATACTGCAGGATGGCATGTTCGGGAAGCTCACCGAAAAACAGCGGGAATACGTGAACAATATTCATGGAAGCGGCAAGCACCTGCTCGGCCTGATCAACGACATCCTCGACCTGTCGAAAGTGGAAGCGGGCAAGATGGAACTGGAGTTTAGCAGTATTACAGTCAGAGGAAGTCTGAATGCTTCTGTCGTGATGCTGAAGGAAAAGGCGATGAAACGCGGGATCAAACTCACTTGTGATCTGTCGCCGGATGCCGACATCGAGATCGAGGCGGACGAACGAAAGCTGAAGCAGATCATGTACAACCTGCTCTCAAATGCCGTGAAGTTCACGCCGGAGGGGGGGAGCGTGCGGGTTACCGCACGGAAGGCGGAAGTTGAGAAGGTGGGAAGCTGGGAAGGTGAGAAAAAGCCGACAGACCTCCTACCTTCTTACCTTCCTACCTTCCTAACTTCGGACGCTGATCTCATCGAGATCAGCGTCGCCGACACCGGCATCGGCATCAAGCTAGAGGATATGCCGAAGTTGTTCAATGAATTCACCCAGCTTGAATCAGCATATACCAAGAATCATGAAGGCACCGGACTCGGTCTTGCGCTCACGAAGCGGCTGGTCGAGCTGCATGGCGGCAGGATTTGGGTGGAAAGTGAATATGGAAAGGGGTGCAGGTTCAATTTTCTTCTGCCGGTGAAAGCAGCGCCGCAGTCTCCCGTGCTGCCTGTTCAGGCCGACATGCAATCGCTGCAATGGGACCATTTTATAAGACATGTTGAACGATTCATGTCGTTCCACAAGAGAAAGAATGCGCAATTTGGATTGGTACGCATCAAGATTGATGAGAAGCGCAACGTCGCTGACCACGCAGAGATCTCCCGCGTCATCAAGGAAACGATCCGCCATCATGAAATATACGCGCGCGATGAGCGTGACAACACCTACTGCATCATCTTCCTTGCCCTCGAAAGGCCTGGCGTGCAAAATGCGATACAAAGGTTCAATGAGGCCTTCCGGAAGAGTGATCACATCGCCGAATTCGCAATAGCGATGTATCCTGATGACGGGAACAGTATGGAGGAGCTTATCAAGGCAGTGGGCGCCGCTCGATGAAAAAGCGTCGTGGTGACCGGGGGCCTCTGGTCGACCTGAACTCGGCGGCGGAAAATGCGATCGGCGCAAGGCATCATCGGCGGGTCTAATGAATATATTGCCAAGCCGATCGATACGCGGCAGCTGCCGGAAGTGATAAAAAAGCACCTGGAGTAAACGCGGTGATGAAGGCGGAGGCAAAAGCTATGAGTGCGAAAATACTGGTCGCGGACGATTCCAGGCAAAACAGGGCGTTGCTGAGGGACGTGCTCACGCATTACGGATACGAGGTCATTGAAGCGCAGGACGGCGCAGAAGCCGTGAGATTGACGAAAGAGCGCATGCCCGCGCTGGTCCTGATGGACGTGCAGATGCCCGTGATGGACGGTATAGAGGCGATGAAGCTGCTCAAGGCCGATCCGAAGACGAGGAATATCAAGATCATATCGCTCTCCGCGTTCGCCGTGGATATGGACACCGAACAATTTCGTAACTCAGGCTTCGATGATTATATCTCCAAACCGATCGATATCCGAAAGCTTCCGGCGTTGATACAGAAGTACCTGGGAGAAGCGGCCGTGCAACCCCCTCCTTTTTAAAGGAGGACCAAAAAGAAATATCGGAGGACCGACATGAAGACACAGAAAGTCGTTATTATCGCTGCAATAATGGCCATGCCTGTTACTGCGTTTCTTTCTCATGCAGGGGCGGAGCCTAATAAAATGATCTTGGCTGGAGCAGGAAGCAATCTGGCGATCACCCGCATTCTTGCGGATGCCTTTATAAAAAAATATCCGGACATATCCATCCAGATCCCAGAGAGCATCGGGTCCTCCGGAGGGATCAGTGCGGTATCGGAAGGTGCGATCACCGTCGGCCTATCATCACGGCCGTTCAGAGAGAATGAAAAGCAGTTGGGGCTTGAGCTCGCGCCGTATGCCCGCACGATCATAATCATGGGAGCCCATCCCGGCGTTCCTGATGACAATATTACCTATGAAGAAATTATTCAGATATACAGAGGCAAAAAGACCACGTGGAAAAATGGAAAGGACATCATTGTGCTTACCCGGAATGAAGGGGAGAGCACGATCGATGTCATGAAGCAGCTCATCCCCGGATTCAGGGAGGCGCATGTTGAAAGCCTCCAGGCAAGACGCTGGATCACTGCATTTACGGATCAGGACATGAACAAAAAGCTGACAACAATGCCTGATTCCGTCGGGATGTCCGATTACGGGACCATTGCATCAGAGCATCTGGCGATCAAGATGCTGAAGGTCGACGGAATTGCTCCAACCGCCGAGAACGTGCTGAAAGGCAGGTATGCCTTGTTCAAGACCCTGTACTTTGTTTTCAGGAGAGACAATATCCAGCCGGAAGCAAAGGCCTTTATTGACTTTGTCAGGTCAACGGAAGGGCGGAAGATACTGAAGGCAAACGGGTATCTCCTTGCGGAAAAGAAATGAGATTCCAGGAAGCAAACTTAAGTCTCAGCGGTTATCTTGCCAAACGGCTGCTGCCGAGTACGCTGGCGATTGCACTGATCATCAGCTTCGTCTTTCCGGCGACCTATTATACTATCGCTTCCAGGGCGGCCGAGCGGACCGCGACGATCTATGCACAGGAATTCTCGGAGAAGATCTATGAATTCATGATTACTTCTCCGGCGCTCTGGAAATACCAGGCACAGAAGTATATGCAGACTGTTTATGAATTTACACGCTATAAGGATGTGACGGACATCCATATATTAGATGAAAAAGGCCGAAGGATAACATGTTATATATCAGATGAAGGGGAGCATACCGAAAAACAGCATTTCAGCAACTTAAATGGAACATCCCACATTGTCTTTAACAACAGTACTGTCAGGACCGTTGCCGTGTATGTCTCCAGAACTTCGATTTTTCGGGCGACCTTCCTGATCTTTCTCTTTTCTCTGGCCCTTGGCTCCGGACTCGCCAGTTATGCCTATGTCTTTCCGGTCAGGGTTGTTAAACGGGCGGAATCGGCGATCCGGGAAAGCGAGGAAAAATACCGGAACAATCATGAACAGGCCAGGGATATCATATTTACTATCAGCAGGGATACACATTTTATATCCTTGAACCCTGCTTTTGACAAGATCACCGGCTGGTCGAAAGAGGAGTGGCTGGGCAGATCATTTGCGCATCTTCTCCATCCCGACGATCTGCCCAAAGCCATGGTCCTGCTGCAAAGCACGTTGCGGGGCGAGGCAGTAGATGTGTTCGAGCTGCGAGTTCTCAAAAGATCAGGCGAATATTTCGTCGGCGAATTTACGGTTTCCCCGGTAACGCAGGGGGGCGCCGTGCTCGCCCTTGGCCATGTTCGGGACGCGAGCGAGCGACACAACATGGAACGAGAGCTGAGGGAACGCACCGCCCAGATCGAGGCCGTGAACCGGGAACTGGAGTCCTTCGCCTACGTCGTATCCCACGACCTGAAGGCCCCTTTGCGGGCGATCACCTCGCTTTCGAGCTGGCTCGCTACGGATTACGCGGACAAACTGGATGAGCAGGGACGGGAGACCCTGGGCCTGCTCGTCCAGCGGGCGAAGCGCATGAACAGCCTGATCGACGGCATCCTGCAGTATTCACGCGTCGGCAGGACCAGGGAAGAGATGCAACTCGTGGACCTGGACACGGTGGTGAAGGACGTGATCGACCTTGTGGCACCGCCCGAACGGGTCGCGGTGACGATCGAGACGAAACTGCCGACGCTCTTGTGCGAGAAGAACCGCATCCATCAGGTCTTCCAGAACCTGATCAGCAATGCGGTGAAGCATCTGGACAAGCCGGAGGGAATCATCAGAATCGGCTGTGTAGATAGTTCGGAGTTGGGAGACACCCCCCTTAGTCCCCCCTTATCAAGGGGGGAATTAAAGGGGGATGAAGAGTTCCACACCTTCTACGTCTCCGACAACGGACCGGGCATCGAGGAGCAGTATTTCGACAAGATCTTCCAGATGTTCCAGACGCTCAAGCCCAGGGACGAGGTGGAGAACACAGGCGTGGGCCTTACGATCGTGAAGAAGATCGTGGAGATGTACGGAGGGAAGATATGGGTGGAATCGAAGCTCGGCGAAGGGAGTACGTTCCGGTTCACCATGCCGAGGACGGAAATCGGAGTGAAAATAACAAATAACAAATAGCAAATTGCAAATGAATTCCAAGCGTCAAATTCAAATGTCCGAAACGTTTGGAATTTTGATCATTGGCATTTGGTGTTTATTTGAGATTTGATTATTGGGATTGCTGTTTGGCGCTTATTTCTGACCTGGAGGGAGACGTTCATGCCTGAGAAAAAGATCAAATTACTTCTGGTCGAGGATGATCGCGTGGACCAGATGGCGTTTGAGCGCGCCGTGGACAGCGGGGACCTGCCCTACGACTACGCCATTGCCGGCTCGGTTGCGGCGGCCCGGGAGACGCTGCGGACGGGCCGGTTCGACATGATCATTCTCGACCTCCTGCTCGGCGACGGCACGGCCTTCGACCTTGTCCCGGACATCAAGGACACGCCCTTCATTATCGCCACCGGAAGCGGAGACGAGAAAAAGGCCGTGGAGGCCATGCGGTCCGGCGCCTGGGACTACCTTATCAAGGACCCGCAGCGCAGCTACCTGAAGGTCCTGCCCGCGACCGTCGAGAGCGCGGTCAGGCGTTTCCGCGCTGAGCAAAAGGCCCTGGAAAAGGACCTCTATGTGCGCGCGATCATCGAACGGGTGTCCGACGCGATCATCACCGTCGATGAGAAGAACCGCGTCGAGTCCTTCAATCCGGCGGCTGAACGGATCTTCGGGTTTGCGGCAGCCGAGGTGGCGGGAAAGGACATCACCCCGATGGTCCCCGCCCTCGGCACGGGGGAGACGCTGCCTGTCCGGGAGGACCTGCTGGCAGGCAGGCGGCGGGAGGTGCTCGGGATCAGGAGGGACGGGAGCGCGTTCCCGGCCGAGTGCTCCGTCTCCGATATGTGGCTCGACGGCCGCGTCCGTCTCATCGTATCGGTCAAGGACATCACGGACCAGAAAGAGCTCGAAAAGGTGCTGCGCGAGCAGGCGGTCCTTGACGGGCTCACGGGATTGTACAACAAGCGGGCGCTGGTCGGCATCCTCAACGACGAGGTGGGCCGCAGCAGACGGTACCACCGGACCTTCACCATCATCCTGCTGGACATCGATCATTTCAAGAACGTGAACGACACTTATGGACATCCCGCCGGAGACGAGGTCCTGAAGGGCGTGGCGAGCCTGATCAATGCCGGCGTACGTTCCCAGGACAAGACCGCCCGGTACGGGGGCGAGGAGTTTGCCGTCATCCTTCCCGAGACGGACGGGGCCGGAGGGCTGGTGGTCGCGGAGCGGCTCCGGCGGAACATCGCGGCCCATCCGTTCAAGGTCCAGGACCATCGCGGCAGCGAAACGGACATCAGCGTCACGATGAGCCTCGGCGTCGCGTTGTTCCCGCAGGACGGCGACGCTTCGGAGGCGCTCATCTCCGCGGCCGACCGCGCGCTGTACGAGGCGAAGAACACGGGGCGGAATTGCGTCAAAAGTGCCGGGGTATAACAACATGAAGCCGAAGAAGACCATTCTGCTCGTGGAGGATGACTCCGTGGACGCTATGACGGTCAGGCGGGCGCTCAAGGAGGTCAATGTCACCAACCCAATAGCAATCGCGGGCAACGGGGAAGAGGCCCTGGAATATTTGCGGAACAGCGCGAACGAAAAGCCCTGCATCATCCTGCTGGACCTCAACATGCCGAAGATGAACGGCATCGAGTTCCTGAGGGTCGCGAAGCAGGACACCGGGCTCAAAACGATACCCGTCGTGGTGCTCACCACGTCCCGGGGGGAGCGGGAGAAGGTGGAGAGCTTCAACCTCGGCGTAGCCGGGTACATGATCAAGCCCGTGGATTACCAGCAGTTTGTCGAGATGATGCGTACGATCGACCTGTACTGGACTATCAGCGAGCTGCCGGAGTGAAGCAAGTGCGGAGTGGCGAGTGCGGAGTGCGGAGAGGAACCGATAGTTCGGAGTCGTGAGTTCGGAGTGGAAAAATACGAGGAATGAGGAGTGATATTCTTATGACTGAAGATAATCGCATAAAGCTTCTCCTCGTAGAGGACGACCGGGTGGACCGGATGGCCTTTGAGCGGTTCGTTGCGGGGGAGCGATTTCCCTACGATTGCACGATCGCGGGCTCGGTTTCGGAGGCGGCAGAGGCGCTTGGCTCGGAGACGTTCGACGTCGCGATCGTCGATTACCGCCTGGGCGACGGGACAGCGTTCGACCTTTTCGGCCCGCTCGGGGAGGTCCCCTTTATTGTCGTGACCGGAAGCGGCGAAGAAGAGATCGCCGTCAGGGCGATGAAATCGGGGGCCTTCGACTACCTCGTGAAGGACGCGGACCGCGCATATCTCTCGGTCCTGCCGAAGACCGTCGAGAATGCCATCAGGCGCAGCCGGATGGACAAGGCGTTGAGGGAAAGCGAGGAGAAATTCCGGGTCCTTGCGGAAAAATCGCCGAACATGATCTTCATCAACAAACGAGGGCGGGTCGTATACGCCAATGAGAAGTGTGTAGAGGTCATGGGATATACAAGAGAGGAATTTCTCTCTCCTGAATTTAACTTCCTGACGCTTATTGCGCCTGAATCGATGGAATTGGTCAGAAATGCTTTCGGCCGTCAGATGAAGGGCGAAGACGTTCCTCCCTTTGAATATGCGATCGTAACGAAGCAAGGAGCAAGGCTTGAGGTGATCATAACCTCAAAATTAATAGATATCGGAGGAGAGACGGCAATTCTCGGGATCATAACCGACATCACCGAACGAAAGCAGGCTGAAGATGCGCTGAAACAGAGCGAAGAACGCACCCGGGCTATCATGAATACCGCGAACGATGCAATAATTTGCATACAGCCTGATGATATTATCTATCTTTGGAATAAAAAAGCGGAAGAGATGTTCGGCTATCCCGCTTCAGAAGCGGTAGGCAAGGGCGCCCGTCAATTGCTGGTCCCCGAGAAATATCGTGAGAGTATGGCCCAGGGGCTGAAGACATTTCTGCGGACAGGCGAAGGCCCTGTTATCGGCAAGACAGTCGAACTCACAGCCCTGAATAAGGCAGGCGCTGAATTCCCTGTTGAATTCTCCCTCTCAGGGATGAAAATACGAGAGCAGTGGCATGCGACAGCTATCATCAGAGACATCACCAGGCGCAAGCAGGCCGAGACGGAGATTCAGCATAATCATGACATCCAGACCGCGACAAACTATCTTCTTTCCCTCTCGCTTGAAGATGTCTCGCTTGAAAACATACTGGAAAGGGCGCTTGAAAATATATTATCTGTTTCGTGGCTCGTTTTGCAGAGAAGGGGGGGTATCTTCCTCGTCGATGATGATTCGGGCGAACTGGTGATGAAGGTCAACAACGGCCTGAGCGAAAGAATACAAAAGATATGTTCACGGGTCCCCTTTGGCAGATGTCTCTGCGGCCGGGCAGCGGCGACTTCCAAACTGCAATTTGCCGCCCGCATTGACGAGCGGCATGAAGTAAACTATGAAGGCATCATTCCGCATGGTCATTACTGCATCCCAATCCTCTTTGCCGGGAAGACGCTCGGGGTGCTCAATCTGTATTTACAGGAAGGGCATCCGCGCATTCAAAAAGAAGAAGAGTTCTTGACAGCGATTGCAAATACTCTGGCTGGTATTATTGTGCGCAAGCAGGGTGAAGAGACAATACGACAGTATCAGCATCATTTGGAAGAGCTTGTGCGGGAGAGGACCAGAGCGTTGGAAACAGAGGTCGCCCAGCATAAACTGGCGGGGGAAGAGATCAGGAAACTGAATGATGATCTAAATCAGCATATCGCTGAACTTGAGGAGGCCAGGATACTGGCGGACGCGGGCATCAAGGCCCGGGGCGCTTTTCTGGCCAATATCTCGCATGAGCTGATAACGCCGCTCAATTCCATAATCGGGTTCTCGCAGATCCTGCTCGACGGCCTCGGCGGACCGATGAACGAACAGCAGAAAGATTATGCGGCCTCGATCCTGCAAGGCGGAAACCGGCTCCATGAGACCCTCAAGGAGATCGTCCAGTTTGCCGGGCTGGAATCGGGCGAGATGCAGCTCCATGCGGACCGGTTCCTCCTCAAGGACCTCCTGAAATCCTCGCTCCTGGCGTTCAACGAGAAGGCGGCTGTGCAGGGTGTGAACCTTTCGCTGGAGACCGGATTGCCGCCGGAGACCGAGATCGAGGCGGACCGTGTAAAACTACATCAGGCACTGTTCAACCTCCTCGATAACGCCGTTAAGTTCACGCCGGCGGGGGGCAATGTGCGGGTATCCGCACGCCTGAGTGCGGAATTCCCGATAGACTCGGGACAGGTCTCCATGCGGAATGCGGAATTAAAAGAAGCTAATCACTCCGAACTCCACACTCCGAACTCCGCACTTCACGGAAACTTCATCGAAGTTTCCGTGTCTGACACCGGCATCGGGATCAAAGAGGAGGATATGTCGAGGCTCTTCCAAACGTTCCAGCAGCTTGAATCGCCATATACCAAACAATACAAGGGGACCGGGCTCGGCCTGATGCTGGCGAAAAAGATCGTTGAGCTTCACGGTGGGAGAATATGGGTCGAAAGCGTTATCGGAAAGGGGAGCACGTTTACGTTCGCGATACCGGTGGGGCAGGGGGAAAGTTCGGAGTCATGAGTCAGTGGCAGGGGAGGTATCATGGATGCCGAAAAAATGCGGGTGCTGTGTGTAGACGATGAGGTCGCGAATTATGAATTGCTTAAAGCGATACTCGCGCCGCAGGGGTTTGACGTCGAGACCGCTACGGGCGGCGCCGAAGCGCTTGAGCGGATCGCGGTCAAGAGCTTCGATCTCGTGCTCCTGGATGTCATGATGCCGGAGCCTGACGGCATCGAGGTGTGCCGGAGGATCAAGGAAAACATCGGCACCTGTAACATTCCGGTCGTCATGATCACAGCGCTGCGTTCCCGGAAAGACATGGTCCAGTGCCTTCAGGCCGGGGCCGACGAATTCCTTTCCAAGCCTGTTGACAGCCATGAGCTTGTTTTGCGGTGTCGGAACCTGGCGAAGATGAAACGCTACGGAGACGAAGTCCGCCGCAAGAACGAAGAAATGAAGGCCGTGCAGAAGATGCGGGAAGAGCTCAGTGAGATGATCGTCCATGATCTCAAAAATCCGCTGGCGAACGTTCTGAGCAATATAGATCTCGTTATCACGGACTCCGGCAGCCTGAGCGAGCGAGTGCTCCGCAGCCTGAGGCAGGCCGAGCAGGGAGCGACCGCGCTGCTGACCATGATCACGAACCTTCTGGACATCAGCAAAATGGAAGAGGGCCTGCTGCGTTTGGAACGCAGGGCGGTGAGCATGGAAAGACTTGTCCGGAGCGTCGAGGCCGCCTTCTCCTCCCAGGCCGCGCGTTATGGGAAAAAGCTTCTGGTGGACGTCCCCATGGACGTCGTGGTGGAGGCGGACCAGGACCTTCTGGACCGGGTCATTCAGAACCTTGTTGCAAACGCCTTGAAGCATGTGAAGCAGGGAGAGGGAGAGGTCGCGCTTTCGGTCAGGACAGCCGACGGAAAGGCGCTGGTCGCCGTGTCGGACAATGGTGAAGGCATACCCGCGGAATATCGTGAGAAAATATTTGAAAAGTACGCAAGAGTGGAAGGCAGAAAGCTCGGCCTCTCAACCGACCGCGGCCTGGGACTGACCTTCTGTAAACTTGCAGTGGAGGCCCACGGCGGCTTTATCCTGGTGGATAGCGCCGTTGGGAAAGGAAGTACGTTTACGCTCGCGATACCGCAGGGTCGGATTACAGCAATCAACGGATAGACTTCGCGCCGGATAAGGATAAATTAATGATCATCGCAAAATCCATCATTCTCTGTGTCGATGATGAGCCCTCGAATCTGAAGATACTTGAGGCTGTCCTTGTACCACGAGGGTACGAGGTGTTGTTGGCGGAAAGCGGCAAGGCAGCGCTGGAAATTATCAGTAAACAGAAGATCGACCTCATCCTCCTTGACGTGATGATGCCGGGCATGAGCGGTTATGACGTTTGCAGGCGGATCAAAGGCGACGAGCGCTGTCAAAACATCCCTGTCGTCATGGTGACGGCATTGACGTCGAAGGAGGAGCGCATCAAGAGCATTGAGGCCGGCGCCGAGGATTTCATCAGCAAGCCCTTCGACCACACGGAGCTTCTCACGCGGATCAAGATGCTGCTCAGAATGAAGGACCTCCATGACAGCCTCGATTCCGCCTATGCCAAGATCTCGGACCTGACCGGCTTCGGGGCCAGAATGGCGATGTCGTTCGACCCGCTGAATTTCAATTTCATCTCCTCCTTCGACAACATCGCAAACCACATCATCCGGAAGACCGCAGATATAGTGGACAAACCGCAGATGGTAGTCGTCGGATATATAGATGAAAAGAACAACTGGCAATGGTATCAATTTGAATCAATCACTTCCCATCTCAAGCGGACCTGGCTGAAACTGGACCTGCACAACGATCTTGGACTGACAAATCAGGACAATCCGGGGGACAACAGGGTCTGCCATTACAATGAAGCGGACCTTGAGGGATCAAGGCTTCGGGTGTTCGCTCAGACGATGGCGTCCCAGGAGATCAAGGTGTCGAACGTAGTGGGATTTGTGAGTAATGTATTTTGCGTTCTGGCGCTGAATTATAGCAAAAAAGTTTCCCAATATGACGCGCAGGTGCTGAACAGCATAGCGGTGCAGAGCCTTTTTTTGAAATCCCTCTCGTCCCAGGTAAAGGAAACAGAGAATGCCTTCGATTATCTCGTCCATGCCATGGCGCGGGCTGCAGAGGCAAACGACGAGGACACAGGGAACCACATCCTGAGGGTTGGGGAGTATTGCGCGCTTGTGGCGAAAGAACTCGGCATGTCGGAGCAATTCATCGGGATCATTCGTATTCAGGCCACGCTGCATGATGTGGGGAAGATGCATGTTCATCCGGACATCCTGAAAAAGCCGGGGAAGCTGACGACTGAGGAATATGAGGAGATAAAGAAACATACCCTTGTCGGGGCGACGATCCTGGGGGACCATGTGCGCTTGACCCTGGCGAAAAAAGCGTGCCTTTCGCACCACGAGCGATGGGATGGCGGAGGTTATCCGCATGGCTTGAAAGGGGAGCAGATACCGCTGGAAGGAAGGATCCTGAACATCGCGGACCAGTATGATGCCCTGCGAAATGCACGGGTATATAAACCCGCTTTCGATCATAAAAAGACCTATAGTATTATCACCGAAGGCGATGGCAGGACCTTGCCCCATCATTTCGATCCGCAGGTGCTTTGGGCGTTCAAGGAGACGGCCTCTCAATTCGAGGAGGTCTATGAGAGGATGAAGGGGTGAAGTAAGACAGTGGACAGAGGAGAGCAACAAGAGATCCCGCGCCTTCCCCCAGACCCCTTCGTTCGATCACCTCATCTGAAAACAAAAAGGACTGACCGGTTGGTCAACCCTTTTGTTATTTCTTGGTGGAGCTGAGGGAGAATCTCACGCGCTTCGCTTCGATAGATATATCTTTGTCCGCGAGCCCCTCTCCCTTCTGGGGAGAGGGACCGGGTGAGGGCAGGGGCCAGCCCCCTCGTGCACTCCCCCGAAGCAAGGGGAAGCCTCTTCCCCATACCCCTTGGTTCGCTCCCCCCTCAAATAAAATAAAAAAGGCCGGTCAATGATGACCAGCCTTTTGTTATTTCTTGGTGGAGCTGAGGGAGAATCTCACTCGCTCGCATGCTCGCTCCACGAAGGGGCCAGCCCCCTCGTGAACTCCCCCGAAACATGAGGGAAATCCTTTCCCTCAAACTCCCTTGGTTCGATCCCCCGCAGCAGAAAAAAATAAGGGCTGACCGATTGGTCAACCCTTTTCTTTTTCTTGGTGGAGCTGAGGGGGATCGAACCCCTGACCCCAAGACTGCCAGGGTAAACTCTGAAATCCGCATTCGTTCCCCGCCCTTCCCTTTATTTTCTTTTTCATACCCTTAACATGCGGAGTGGAGCAGGGGTTTTCCGTATTTTACCGCCTGTTCCCGCCCTCTACTGCACAATCACTGCACAATGGAACAATTGGGCTCGGGCGATCGTCGCCATGTCAATTCATGAAATCAGATCCGTGACGCCTCACCCGGAGGGTGAAATTGAAAACAATGAGGAAGATGGTCGAGCACAAGCCTCCACCTATACCTTCGGGGGATAATCAAAGCCTCATCATCGATCACACGAATAAGTTCACCGTCGTCGAGAACTGGCTGTTCGATCGCGGCGATCTCGGTGCAGGCGACAAGCTCATTTACATCGTTCTCAAGTCCTGGGCCAACTGCGAACGCATCTGGCCGTCTCATAAAACGATAGCCAGGAAAGCATCCGTATCTGTTGCCACCGTCAAGCGCACGCTTACTTGCCTCATGGCAAAAAGGCTCTTAGTGGTCGAATCAGGGAAGGGGAACGGTGGCTGTAATGTCTATCACCTGTGCGGACCTGGCGGTGAGAAGGGCATCCCAAGGGGGGTAGCTCACCGGGAGCTACCCCCCTTGGCTCATCCTGAGCTACCCGGTAGCTCACAGAGAGCTACTTCAAATACAAGTATAAAAAGACAAGATACAACAACTACGGTCGTCGTTTTTGATAATATTAAACATCTTGTTAGAGGCACTCCTTTTCAAAGGGCCGATGAACAGTCGTTGAGGAGGTTCACTGCGAAATACGGATGCAATAACGTCTTCGATTCGCTCGATATGCTAATAGCGACATACAGGCAGACCGAAAAGCCGATCAATAACCCTGTTGCGATTCTGGCCAGCGGGCTCTCGAAAGGAGTCATTCCGCCGCTTGGCTACGTGCCGTATCACGTACGCGCTGAAAACGAGCGAAAGGCAAAAGAAGCGGCGGAGCTGAGGCAAAGAGCTGATGCGGCAAAAAGAAAGGCTGAAGAGGAGGCATTTAACGAAAAGATTGAGCGATTCGACGCACTCCCGAATCCAGAGCAGGAGAAGTGGTTGCAGCGGGCGTTTGCTGAATTGTCGCCAGTGCTGAGGGGATCTAAGAAAGCCATCAGGTGCATGGCGATTGAACTGTGCAGCAGGGGACTTTGAGATATGAAGAGTAAAGCTCATGAAGGTAATGGTTATGAATAAAATCATGGTCATATCAATATCGCAAAGCACGCGGAGGAGCAAAAGGCGTTTCGGCAGCCAAAGAGTTTATAAAATAAATAGAAGAAATTGAGAAAACATCTTGACAGCAATAATCAGGGATGGTAATATCATGCCTGTTGAAAATGGAAATCAATATCAATCATGAATAAAACAGCCGGCCTTCAATTGTCTGAATACCTTGCAACTCAGGGGCTCAGGTCCACGAGTCAGCGGGATGCAATACTTAAGGCATTCATTGAAGTCGGAAAGCATCTGAGTGCGGAAGAACTGTTCGCCCGCGTAAGGAAAACACACCCAAGTATTGGATATGCAACAATATATCGCACCTTAAAGCTACTGGCAAAAGCCGGGCTTGCCGAGGAACGCAGGTTTGAAGATGGTTTCACCCGCTTTGAATATAAGAAACCAAACGCTCACCACGACCACCTGATCTGCACCGGTTGTGGTTCAATCATCGAATTCGAGAATGAGGGCATTGAAGCGCTGCAGCAGGATGTGGCCAGTAAAAATGGATTCAAAGTTCAAAGCCATAAACTGGAGCTCTATGGACTGTGCGCAGGGTGCCAGCAGAAATTGTGAACTACTCAGAAGGGCAGGGATTTCGGGCGCGAGATAGAAAAAGACCGCGTTCCGCAGTATGATTCTAGCACGCAGAAAAGGGCCGCTGAGCAGAAACGCGGCCCTTTTATTAGCTCTCTTAATGAAAATGAAAATCATTATCTGCATAAGTGATAACGGCTGGAATTTCTACAATGGAGAGAAAAAACTAGCAAAATTCATATCTTAATATATTGACTCAGCAGTATAGACATATAAATGAAAGGGAGGAGAAGTAAATGAACGGAACGGTTCGGACAGCGGTTTTGTTAATCGGGTTAATGATGTCGCCCTTGGCAGCGGGAAGGGCTTTCGCCGGCCATCCGCTTATTACTGACGATACGGGAACGCAGGGCAAGGGAAAAACACAACTTGAATTTATTGGTGAGTACGGGATTGAGAAAGAAAACGGAATCACAGAGAAAGGTTTGGAAGTACCGACCACTCCTTTTCTGTCCTACGGACTAAGCGACACTATGGACCTCGTGTTCGGCCTTCCTTATGTCTCTGTAAGGGTTGAAGACGCGGGAACCACCACGGCAGTGCGGGGGGCCACAGATATGTCCATTGAACTTAAAGCGCGCGTCTATGAAAAGGACGGATGGAGCTTCGCCGTGAAGCCTGGAGTAAGTCTTCCGACCGGAAACGAGGAAAAAGGGCTCGGAAACGGCAAAACGTCGTACAGCGCGTTCCTTATTGCAACCAAAAAAGTGGAGCCTTGGGCGTTCCATATGAATGTCGGTTACATGCGCAATGAATATAAACTCCAGGCTGACGAAAACGCCAACAGACAGGACATCTGGCATGTCTCAATCGCATCGCAGGTGGAGGTCGCCAGGAACTTCAATGTTGTAGCAAATATCGGCATAGAGCGGAACCCGGATAGAACTTCAAATACTGATCCTGCTTTTGCTCTGGCCGGATTCATTTACTCGATTGCAGACAATCTTGATATCGATCTTGGTATAAAGAAAGCCCTGAACAAACCAGAAACGGACACCACCGTCCTTGCGGGGATCACGTGGAGACTGTAGGAGGCATACATATGATTCCCCTTGGATTATTGGGAGTTGAGGAGCGCGCTGAGGTCGTGGAAGTGCGGGGAGAGACAAGCCGTGTTTCCGTTCCTGAAGCAGAGAGCGCGCAGCGAAGCTGTCACGACCGCATCGAGGACATGGGAGTTCGCGTCGGGAAGATAGTGGAGGTCTTGAGCAACGGGGGTCGCGGGCCGCTCCTGCTCAAGGTGGACGAGTCGCGGATTGCCATGGGACGTGGGATCGCGATGAAAATACTGGTACGGAGGTCGGAGAAATGAATCTGGCAATGCTGAAGCCTGGTGAAAAGGGAAAGATCACGAAAATGGGCGCTCTCGGTTCGCTCAAGCGCAGACTGATGGACATGGGCGTTCTCGTCGGCGAAGAGGTGCAGGTGGAAAAGATTGCGCCGCTGGGAGACCCCATCGAGGTGACGATCAAGAATTATCAGCTTTCGCTCAGAAAAAAAGAGGCTGAAGGCATCGCGGTGGAGGTGGTGAAATGAACGTTGAATTAACGGAATTGAAATCTGAAGCAACCGCGGGTCTCGGTCGGGACGGTGCGAAAAAGTCCGTAACCGTTGCGGTGGCGGGAAATCCCAATTCGGGGAAATCCACACTCATTAATGCGCTTGCGGGAACGCGGCTGCATGTGGGCAATTGGCCGGGCGTGACCGTGGAAAAGAAAGAAGCGCTGTTTTCCTTCGAAGGAAAGGATATAAAACTCGTGGATCTGCCCGGGACCTACAGCTTGAGTCCCTATACACAGGAAGAGATCATCGCGCGGGACTATCTGGTGCACGAGCGGCCCGACGTCATCATCAATGTCGTGGACGCGACGAACCTCGAGCGCAATCTGTACCTCACAGTCCAGCTCATGGAATTGGGAATCCCCTTGGTTATGGCTCTGAACATCTACGACGAGGCGGAGCAGAAGGGCTACCGGATCGATGTAAAAACCATGGGACAGATGCTCGGGGTGACCATTATCCCGACCGTGGCCACAAAGAAGGCCGGCCTTCAGGATCTTCTGGATGCGGCGCTGGAAGCGGCTGCTGATCCGGCGCGCCGTCCCAAAGAACTGCGCTACGGTGAAGACCTCGAAGCGGCGGCTTCGGCTGTGGAAAAAGCGGTCATCGGCGGTCGTCACGGACTTGCCGAGCGGTATCCCAGACGTTGGCTGGCCTTCAAGATCATGGAGGGCGATGAGCGGGTCTTGAGCGAAGTCAATCTAGACGGTATCGATGCAATTGTTAAGCACGCAACCGCGCATTTGGCGGAGGTACATGAGTCGGATACGGAGACGCTGATGGCCGATGCGCGGTATGCGCAGGCAGCCGGGTTGATCCGGGAGGTGCTTCACAAGCCTGAAGCAAAAAAGAAAGAGATAACTGAAAAGATCGATCGCTTTGTGCTGAACCGTTTTCTCGGGATTCCTATCTTTCTCGCGGCTATGTGGCTTATGTTCAAGCTGACCTTCGACATATCAACGCCCTTCGTCGACTGGATAGATGCCATGACCGCAGGACCCTTCAAACGGTGGACGGAAGCGCTTCTCGGTCTCGCCGGCGCCTCGGATTGGATGGTCTCTCTTGCAACCGACGGTATCATCACCGGCGTCGGATTCGTGCTGGTCTTCGTGCCGGTCATATTTGCCATGATGTTCTTTATCACCTTCCTGGAGGGAAGCGGGTACATGGCACGGGCGGCGTTCGTGATGGACCGGGCGATGCATGCCATGGGGCTCCATGGAAAATCCTTCATTCCGATGCTCCTGGGCTTCGGGTGCAATGTCCCCGCCGTGTACGCCACGCGGACCCTCGAAAATCAGCGGGACAAGGCGCTGACGGCGCTGCTCATACCGCTCATGTCCTGCGGCGCCCGCCTCCCCGTGTATGTCGTGTTCATCGGCGTCTTTTTCAGCGCTTATGCCGGAACGGTCCTCTGGTCGCTCTATGTCATGGGCATCGCGCTTGCCGTGCTGATGGGCATCATTTTCAAGAGGACGCTGTTCAAAGGCGAAGCACCCATGTTCATCATGGAGCTGCCACCCTACCGAATGCCGTCCTTCCGCAGCCTGATGATACATACCTGGGAGAAAGGCAAGCACTTCCTTATCAAGGCCGGGACCTATATTCTCGCTGTTTCGATCCTCGTCTGGTTCCTCCTGAACCTGCCGTGGGGAGTGGAACAGAGGAAAGACTCCTATCTCGGGAGAATGGGGCAGGTGATAGCGCCGGTGCTGGAACCGCTTGGATTCGGCTCCTGGGAGGCGGCATCCTCCTTGGTATCGGGCCTCATCGCGAAAGAGATCGTGGTAGGCACCATGGGAGAGATCTATGTGCCGAAAGATGGGAAAGAAAAGCAGGAAGCGCCGACGTTTGCCGAAGACCTGAAAGAGGTTGGCGTGAGCTTTGTCGGTGCTCTGCGTGATTCAGCTGTCAACGTTGTCTCCGGGATCGGCATCTCAAGCATTACTGCGCAGGAATCATCGGAGGAGCGGGAAGAACGTTCGCCGTTACGGGAGGTGATCAAAGACCAGTTTACCCCGCTCAGCGCCTATGCGTTCATAACGTTCGTGCTGCTGTACATGCCATGTGTGGTCGTGGCCATCGCCATGAAGCAGGAGTTCGGGACGTGGAAGTGGTTCGGCATCGCCTTCGCGTACCAGATGGTGCTGGCATGGATCGTAGCATTTACAATATATCAGGGCGGAAGATTGATGGGGTTGAGTTGAGCCCAAATCGCGGATTCTCGTCCAAGTGAGGGGCCGCAGAACAGGGAGGAAGAACATGGACCGGATAAAATCAGGAGAAGGGATGAGAGGTTTATTGATCGGCATGGGGTTATTTGCGTCCCTTGTTATCGTAGCGAATGCGGAGGATATCACCTATACGACGCACATCAAGCGGATCATCGATGCGCAGTGTGTTTCCTGTCACGGCAATAATGCGCCGGAGCATGGCGATTTCAAGAAGGACAAGGAGGGATTTTCGAAGCGGGGTCTGGGGCCGAAGATGGACAGCTATGCCCACCTCGCAGGCTATGCAGGCTGGCCGGACAGCGGCGCGCTCATGCGCCGCCTGGATGATGGAAAAAACACGAAAGACGGCAAGCCGGGCAACATGTACCACCATATGGGAGGAACCGATGAGGAGCGGCAGAGAAATTTGCAGCTATTCAAGGCCTGGGTGGGCAATTGGTCATTGAAACGCTTTCCGGAAATGACCAAGGAAGACCTTGCCGGGATATCGGTGAAATACTGATAGTGGTCCGGACGGGGCGTGGGCCAGTTCATATTTAGAAGTGGACCGCACGATCTGATGCTGTGCGGTACGAGAAGTAAATTCAACAGGAGGTTCTATGGGATTCGCTGATGTTGCTGTCATGATCTTGATTATTACCGGTGCTTTCTATCTACTTTATCGTTCGGTATGGAAGAAGCAGGGACACTGCTCAGGCTGCGACGCAGGGACGTGCAACGCCAAGGGCGGCGGCAAAAGAGCAGATTGCCACTGATGCAACGTTATCAATTAGTGAGTAAATTGGGGCGAAGAAATACTCGGATTGATGATTAAATCCTCAACTGTCCGAACAGAAACGCGCATCGGCAGTTTACGGGCACTCAGCGCGCTGTGTTGCGTCGCCCGATCGGTGAGCATGACAGATGGCGGCCCCTGTCAGGCAATTCACTTGACACTGGTAAGGTATAGGAGGGATCCATGGCGGTAAAGGACTCGATAATTCACGGGATCATCCAGCACATCGAAAATTCTCCTCCTCCGAACGGCGGCAGCTGGTGCATCGGTCTCACCTGCGACCTCCTTGCTTCGTATGGGGCCTGGGGACAACCCGCCGGCCTCAACTTCTGGGAGGCCGACTCCCTGGATGATGCCAAGGCCATCGGGTCATATTGTGTACATGAGAAGAGCATACACCCCCTGTCCGACGGCGGGATCTAATTCCGATAAACCGGTCCGTGTCTGCATCCATCCCCAATCCTGATGCTTTTGTCATAATCTGGCCTGCCACCTATTTACATCATCCCGGTTACCACATGCTACATGAGTCCGATGCTGAGCCATTTATAGCGCACGTCGACGTTAATTCGGATTCATATAACATATTCTTGGTACAGTCCCGGATTACAGTCGCAAGTATCCATTCGAACAATGGCCGGAGTCCCGCTTGATCGCGACCCCTGAAGCGCTGTAGCGATCCCTGTCTCCTAGATACCAATCCGCTATACTTACCTAATTTCCTCAAAACCCCTCGGTGGGCATCGTGCCTCTGCTTCGCGCCGGCACCAAGCCGTTTTCCCGCTCAGTCATTGGCCCTGCATGTTCCGGCACGACCCATGCCCTCGCTCAATCTCCCGCCCGCCCGATCGCGTCCAACACTCCCTCGCGTTGATCGGGATACTTCGCCGCGATCCCATCAGCCCTCGCCGGGCTCCCTTGGAAAATGCGCCCACTCCTGGATTTAAGCTCCCTACAGATGACTGCATGGAGCTTCGATCCTCAGGGAAGTTCGTTATTCTAATCGCTCGCTAACCCCGCAGCAAGACTTCGGCGAGCTCAGTCGAGCCGCTACGGGGAATGTGCTCGCTCCTGGATTCATATCCCGAAGGCAAATATAAACACTTAAATATATGCTTTCAGGCAAAAATAAGGGCAAGACAATCTCTCTTCATGGTATATCCAAGGCTTTAAATATCCCTTATGGCGGGAAAATTAGCGCATCGAATATACTATTTCAAGGATAAGACGGTCTCTGTTCCGAGTAATAATTAACTTGACTTTGTGAATTCTCGTATATAAAATAATGCATGCCTATAAAAAGAAATCTATTGAAAGAGCTCCAGGCTCATCTTCCCAAGAAAGAGATGACCCTTCTTGTCGGCCCACGTCAGGCGGGCAAAACGACGTTGATGCTGCATCTCCAGGACGATCTGCAGAAGAAAGGCGATAAGACGCTTTTCCTGAGCCTTGATTACGAGCGCGACCAGCCCCATTTCGCGGACCAGGAGGCGCTCCTCTCCAGGCTGCGTCTGGAGTTCGGCAGCAGGAAGGGCTATGTTTTCATAGACGAGATCCAGAGAAAAGAGAACGCCGGTATCTTTCTCAAAGGTCTCTACGACATGCGGACGCCGTACAAGTTCATCCTCTCCGGCTCCGGCAGCGTCGAGTTAAAGGAAAAGGTGCATGAATCCCTTGCCGGCAGAAAGCGGATGTTCGAGCTTTCCACGGTCACGCTCGCGGAGTTCATCAATTACCGGACCGCGTACAAGTATCAGGACAGGCTCGCCGACTATTTCCGGATCAACAAGTCCGAGGCACAGGGTCTTTTGATGGAATACCTCAATTTCGGCGGGTATCCACGGGTGGTGCTTGAGGATACCTCGAAGGAGAAGTCGGCGATCATCGACGAGATCTACCGGAGCTACATCGAGAAGGACATTGCCTTTCTCCTGCGCGTGGAGCGGATCGACGCATTCGGCAATCTGATACGCATGCTCGCCGACCAGATCGGCTCCCTGGTCAACCTCAACGAGCTTTCCTCAACAGCGGGGATCTCCGTGCAGACCGTGAAAAACTATCTGTCCTACGCGGAAAAGACCTTCATCATCAGAAGGGTCACGCCCTGGTTCAAGAACCTGAGAAGCGAGATCAGCAAGTCGCCGGTGATGTACTTCAGCGACCTTGGACTCCGGAACTTCGCGCTGCGCCGTTTCGGAAGATACACGGCGCTTCATGAGACGGGGTTCCTATTTCAGAACCTGATCCATCAACTGCTTTTCGAGAAGACGCAGGCGGACGGCGGGACGGTCCACTTCTGGAGAACGAAGGACAAGGCCGAGGTGGATTTCATCATCAACAGCGCCGACGGCGTCATTCCCGTTGAAGTCAAATGCAGGGAGTTGAAAGGCGGGGAGATCGGCCGCTCCCTCCGGGGCTTCATCGCGAAGTATAAGCCGAAGGAGGCGTGGATCGTATCACTGGGAGCGCATGCAGAGGAGAAGCTGGCAAAGACGCGGGTGAGGTTCATTCCCTTTTATGAGCTGTTATGAAGGAATCATGACAGATAAGAAAGGAAAATCGGCAATCATGACCACAAAAGCTAAACCCTTTAAACTGCTTCGCGAAAAAATGAGCCCGAAGGCGCGCGCAGCCGCAGAGAAGAAAACGCAGGAACTCCTGGCAGCGCTTATTACTGCAGGAGATGACCGCACTGATCAAATCAAGCGCTCGGACCGGCGGCGGCAAATGAAAATCACGAAGTAGGCAGAGCGAGTTGCGATGAAACAAGGCTCTGGAGCCAATCCAAGGCCTTTTTATTTCACCGTTTTCGCATACCCTGCTTCGCGCCGGCACTATGCACTCGCTTCAATGTCTTTACCCCAGCCAAAATAGACTCGGACCGAAACAAAAATGCGGGCGAAGTCAGGGTAAAGATTCATGATTGGTGGAGAGGGGTGGGCACAAGAGTCCGGGTCGGAAAAATGAACACAGCTAAAGCAAAAAGGGTTAGCTTTCAAAGCTAACCCTTTGTAATTCTTGCTGCGAAAAATCGTTCAGATCCCTGAGCACAAGACTCTGGACAAATTCAACTGCACAATTACAGCACAATCCAAATGAAAAGGGATTAGCGAAGATCGCTAACCCCTTGATAGACTTGGTGGAGCTGAGGGGGATCGAACCCCTGACCCCAAGACTGCCAGCCTTGTGCTCTCCCAGCTGAGCTACAGCCCCATGTTTTTCCTGCAACTGCGATGGGTAATGTAACATCACGACCAGGTGAAGTCAAGAAAAAATGCGGAATTCCGAGGCTGTTGACACACTTCCTGCAATAGGATAAACTCACGAAATGACAGTGTTTATTACCTTTTTCCTGGCGATCGTCATCGCGCTCCCCGCATACGGGCATCCCGGCAAGACGGACCGGGATGGAGGCCACAAGTGCTATAAAGAATGCGCAGAATGGGACCTTTACTACGCTGAATACCATCTGCACGACAAGGACGGCAGGGCGGTCAAAGTGGCGAGGAAGAAACCGGTAAGGCCAAAGCCCGATGCCGCGCCGGCCGAGGATAAACCGGTCAGATCGACTGACGGTCCAGCGGATGCGCCACCCTCGCAGCCTGCTGCCGTCGCCGCCGCGGCTGCAGGAGAGCCCGATATCCTGTCTTTGCCATGGATATTGATCATGGTGTTCCTGATCCTGCTGCTCATCGTCAAACGCCGCCGGAGAAAGGCGTCCGACGCGAAGCAGGCGGCTATAAGTAAATAGTGAAATCGAGCGATAAACCGGATATACTCCATTATGCCTGAAGAGCAGGACAAGAAGCCGCAAGCCGGACACCCGCAAAAGCCGCCGCAGACCGCGGAGCGCGAGGTCCCCCTCGATACGAGACTGCTGTCCGACGCGGTCATCGAACTGAACATCTCACGGAAGAACGTCGGCATCTACCCACCCGGTCATATCCAGATCACCAAGAGCATCGATCGCGCCTACGAGGTCCTGATAAAGCTGTTCGAGATCCGGCAGGAGATGACGCTCGGCGTGGCGAAGGACACGCTGTTCGTGGGCCAGGACTATCTCGACCAGCGGAATCCCGTCTACCGGGACTTCGCCCTGTCCATGAACCAGCAGGGGATTGCGGCGGTGACCTTCATCCGGGGGCTCGACCGCGAAGAACTGGTCCGCTTTCACCGCATCATCACCACGAAGCCGGACGAGATTACGGCGATGGGCGGCATCGCGAAGGTCGTGGAGAACGCCGGCATCCCGAACATCCGGGTGATGGCCATCGATTACTCAAGCTTCCACCTGACCGAGGAAAAGGAGATCTTCAAGGCCCAGCAGAAGCCGGGGGAGAAACCGGGCGACAAGCCGGGAGCCGGGATGTGGCAGGATTTCGTGTCCCTCCTGTCAGCGGGCACGCTGGCGAAGTCGGGAGACGGTGTATCCCTGAAGGACTCGTCCCAGATCGATCCCGCCGAGCTCGCCAGGCTCCTGAACGAGCGCAAGCTCGATTCCGGCGCCGCGGTCCAGAGCTACGACCGCATCATCTCGAGCTATGTCCGGACGTCGGCGGAGAAAAAGCAGCTGACCAAGGAGCAGTCCGATACGATCTCCAACCTGAATAATCTATTGAAGGACCTCCATCCCGACATCAGGAAGCAGTTCCTGTCCACGGCGTTCAAGAACGTTTCGGAGAACGCCGCGAGCCCCGGCGCAGAAGAGGTGCTGGGCGGCCTGGGCGACGACATGATCATCGACATGCTGAGGCAGGCGAGCTCGGAGGGACGGGAGATATCGCCTACCCTGACCGGGCTCCTGGGCAAACTGGCGAGCGTACGGGACAAGACAACGACGGCGCAGCCTGGCAGCGGCAAGGGGACCGCTGCGGGCGGTGCCGCCAGAGGCTTTGGGAGCGTTGTGGGCACCCCCTCCGGCGCGGGAACCGGCTCGAGCGCCGAGGGTAAAGCAGGCGCTGGCCCGGAGATCATGCCCGAGCACATGGCGAAGCTGTTCGACCGGGAGCAGTATGAGGGCTATGTCGAGAAGGAGTACGACGACATCCTGAAGAACGTATCGGGCCGCGCGGAAACCATGGCGGCCACCGCCAGGGACCGGTTCCCCATCGAGACATACCTAAAGGACCTGGACGACCAGCACCTCGACTTCCAGATCGGCAGGGCGGTGCTGGCCTTCATGGAGGAGAACATCGATGAGGAGGACTACCGGGAGTTCTCGAAAAAGCTCGTTACCATCGTTCCTGACATGCTGATCAGCGGACATTTCCCGCTGCTCCTGGACACCCTTCAGACACTGCGGTGGCACCTCTCGGACAAAAAGAGCGAAGGCATCCGCGCGTGCGCAGCCGAGGCGCTGAAAGTGTTCTGGGAACCCGCGTTCATCGACAAGTCCCTTGAGGCGTTCAACACCTGGTCGCGTACGCGGGGGAAGGATGCCCAGGCCTTCATGCTGGCGCTCGGCCCGATCCTGGTCCCCGGCCTCCTGGAGATCTATTCGTACGATATGACACCCGGCGGCCGTCGGGTCCTGTTCGACCTTCTGTGCACGTTCGGCAAGGACACGGTAGCCGAGGCGGTCAAGCGGCTTCAGGACCCGCGGGTATACTACGTGCGGAACCTCCTGATGCTGATCCGGCGGGCGGGCACTCCCGACGTTGTCGCGGCGATCAAACCGCTCCTGCAGCACCCTGATCCGAAAGTGCGGCTGGACGCACTGGCGGTGCTGCTCAGGTTCAAGGACCCCTCCGCAGTGGGGATCCTCCGGCAGGAGATCAACTCCAAGGACCCCGATGTGTCGTCCGCGGCCGTGCTCCTGGCCGGTCAGTTCCGTGTTGCCGAGGTGGTAGGGGATATCCTGTCCCTGATCAAGCGAACGATCCTCTTCGAGACCGACTATGGCGTGAACGAGGAGATCATCCGGGTGCTCGGCGAGATCGGCGATGCACGGGCGGTCCCGGACCTGGAAAAGCTTGCGAAGGCGGGATGGTCGCTGCACCGCAAGAGCCTTGACCGCATGAAGGTCACGCTCTTCGAGTCGCTGGGCCGGTACCCGAAGGAGAGTATTGCGGAGCTCCTCAAGGTCGGCGAGCGGTCCGATGATGACAAGATCCGGATGCTGTGCCGGAAGCTTGGTGAGAGGAAGGACAGTAAATAGTAATTGGTCATTAGGAATTGAGTTGTTGAAACTAAATTACTGAATCCAGGAGCGAGCTGAGCCCAGCAGTTTGGGGCTCAGCGAGCGATAAGAATAATTTATTATTACCCTGAGGATCGAAGCTTCCTTGCCGTTTGCTTCCAGGAGCTTCAATTACTTACTCACTTACTATGTCTGATATCGACATCCACGAAGAACTGGTGAAGGTCGTCGCGCAGCTTACCGCGGCGGTGACGAACATCGGCCTCTATTCGGCCAGCCATCCCCAGGTGGGCCAGTATATCGACAAGACGCATGCCGTTCTCGCGGGTCTGCTCGAAGTGAGCCCGGAAGTAACGATCATGCTGGTCGGCAACGACCTCGTGGCAGGGGACCGGCCGCTTCCCGCCGACAGCGCCTATGTGACGAACTTCACCAAGATACTCCGGAGGAAATCCATCGAACGCGTCACCTTCGTGGCCGGGCTTCCGCGCGCCGAGCTCCAGGGGTTCATCCAGGACCTGGCAACGCCCGACGCGGCGTCCATCAAGGCGACGAGCTTCATCAAGCTGGGCAAGGTGGAACTCCGGGTCAAACAGGCGGGCGGGGGGGGGCAGGCGGGCGAGGGCGCACAGCACGGGTGGGTCGGCGCCGAGGACGCGCCGCCGGAGGTGCTCGAAGAGCTGGTCAAGCTCACCACGGCCGAGATGGACGAGCTCAAGGACCTGTATCTGCGCATCAAGAAGCACAAGCAGATCGACGTCCGCAGTGTCGACGGGATGGTCAAGCGGTTCATCAAGGGATTCCGCGAGGAAGTGAACCCCCTGCGTATGCTGGCGTCGCTCAAGTCGTCCCACGAATATACCTTCACCCACGTCGTGAACGTGGGCATTCTGACCATGGCCCAGGCCGAGTCCCTGGGATTCGCCGGCGAGCACCTGCACCAGATCGGAGTTGCCTCGTTCCTCCACGATATCGGCAAGCTCTTCGTCCCCGAAGAAATCCTGAACAAGCAGGGGAAATTGAGCGCTGACGAACGCATGATCATCGAGACCCACACAACCAAGGGGGCGCGGTACCTCATGGGAACCGAGGGGATCCCGAAGCTGGCGGTCCTGGCCTCGCTGGAGCACCACCTGAAGTTCGATGGGACCGGGTATCCCTCCATCAAGGGCGGCTGGACGCCGAACATCGCGAGCCAGATGATCTCCGTCGCCGATGTGTTCGACGCCATGCGCAGCCGCCGGTCCTACCAGGAACCCCAGCCCATGAACAAGATCGAGTCGATCCTGAAGGGCGGCGCCGGGAAGTCCTTCAACCCCAAGCTGATCGATAACTTCTTCAAGCTGATCAGGGCGTGAGTCCCCGGGCGCGGTCGTCCGCTGCTTGACCATGGACCTGATTGCGAGTATGATGCCCATATGACCATCCTTGTATTTCTTGCCTTTCTCGCGGTTGTCTGCGCCGGCTACTGGCTCAAATATCTCAACCTGTCCCACCTCAAGGTCCACGGCCATACCGTTCCGCCGGAGTTCGAAGGCGCTGTGGATCCGGCGACGCTCGCGAAGATATCCGACTACACGGTGGAGAACAGCCAGCTGGGCCTCATCGAATCGCTCGTCGACAACATGGTGCTGATCGTCTTCCTGTTCTGGGGTGTCCTGGCGCTCTATGATGAGTGGATCGCCTCCCTTGCCGGGTCATTCCCCGGGAGCGGCGTGCTTTTCTTCCTTTTCCTCATGGTCGCCCAGACGGTCATGGGCATTCCCTTCAGCCTGTACCGCAACTTCCGGATAGAGAACAAGTACGGATTCAACACCATGACCATGAAGCTCTGGATGACCGACCTGCTCAAGGGCCTGGCGATCGGCGCGGTCATCAGCACCCTTGTTGTCCTCGGCGCGCTCTGGCTGGTCACCTGGAGCCCGGGGCTCTGGTGGCTCTGGGTCTGGCTGTTCTTCCTCGCCTTCGGCATCTTCATGATGTACATCTCGCCGACGGTTATCGAACCGCTCTTTTTCAAGTTCGAGCCGCTCAAGGTAGAAGGCCTGGAGGAGCGCATCAGGAAGCTCATGGAGAAGGCGGGGCTGAAGGTGAGCCGGGTGTTCCAGGTGGACGCGTCGCGCCGGAGCCGTCATTCCAACGCATACTTCACGGGCATCGGGAAGGTGAAGCGGATCGTGCTGTTCGACACGCTGCTCGCGCAGATGACCCAGGCAGAGGTCCTGGCCGTGCTGGCCCATGAGGTGGGCCACTGGAAGAAGAAACATGTCCTGAAGCGGATCATCATGACCGAGGCCATGGCGTTCTGCGGGATCCTGGCGGCCTTCTGGCTTCTTCGCGGGAACTGGCTGCCGAACGCTGTGGGCCTGGTGCATGCCTCGTTCTACGCAAAGGCCCTGATCCTGGGATTCCTCTTCTCGATCGTGACCTTCCCCCTGACGCCGCTCTTCAACTGGTTGTCACGGCGGGACGAGCGGGAATCGGACCGGTTCGCCGCCGACCTGACGGGCGACACCGGGGCCATGGCTTCCGCCCTGGTGAAGCTTTCCAAGGAGAACCTGTCCAATCTCCATCCCCATCGGCTGTACGCCGCGTTCTATTACTCCCATCCGCCGGTGGTGGAGAGGATACGGCAGTTGAGACAACAGAGTACAGACAGCAGACAACAGACTGAGGCCTTGGTTTGATCGTCTGATGGCTGTTCGCTTGTCATCATGATCTCGCGCTCCTATCTCTTGTTGCTGCTTCTCAAGAAGTACTCTCGCCTCAGACGATATCCGCTTGACTAACACCAAATTGTAATATATTCTTCAAATACTGAGACGATGCTGACGATGCAATCTACTATAAAAACTAGAATAAATCGGCTGTCTGACCTGTGGGCAGGTGCGTCACGCAATTCGAAAGAAGGAGAAAATATGAAAACACTTGTTATTATTTTTTGTTTGATCCCCTCGGTCGCCTTCAGCGCGACTCAGTTGAGTTTCAAGGATGGATCGAGCGTGTGCGGGAGTTATGTCGAAGATGACAAGACCTACTGCCGTCCAATAATCGGTGGCGACATCTGTTTTAAAAAAACCGAAATAACCCTTGCTAGGACTGTCAGCGAGTGCGGGGACCCGGAGATCGGTGCCCAGGGCAAGGGGACCGACTACCTTAAGAAGAACGCTTTAACTCCTCTGGACCTTAGCGTTCGGTCCCGGGAAAAGGAGAAGAAAGCGCAGGCGTATAAATAGCTAAACGAGCATGGAGAAAGGTTTTCCCCGAGTCCGTGCATACCTGTGATACCAGCACATGATCATTACCTGCCCGAAATGTGAGTTGAGCAAGGACCTGGGAGAGGTGCGCATCTACAAGACAGGAACGGTCACGACCTGCCCGCGGTGCCGCGAAACGTTCTTGGTGCTTCCAGAGCAGCAGGAAACGTGGTGGGGAAAGTGGAAGAATGCGATCCTGTTCCTTGCAGTTGTCTTGCCTGCCGCCGCCTTCCTTGCCGTGCATGACTGGAAGCTCGACAAGAACTATTTCCTCAGCCCTTCGACCTGGCAGGGAGACATGACCTTCAGGGGCAAGAAGTATCCTTTTGTCCTGGTGATCGAAAAGGCCCAGGACGGCAGGCTGGCAGGCTACATGGATTGGGTCAGTTCATCGCCCCGCTATCGTCTTGCTGTTCGGGGGACCTACGTGGGCAATCATCTCGTGTTCGAGGACTACGCGTTCCTCGAACGGGTAGGCGCCACGGGGCTCCATGACGAGAAAGATGTCTATATCAGTGGCAATGAGATGACAGGAACAGACAAGAATGGTGCAGCAGAGTTGCAGGCGCTGAAAAGGGAATCATCGCCGTTGTAGCAGGTCACAGGAACGATCGTGTGGGCAATTTCCAGGGAGCCTGCTATGCATGACTGCAGACACAAAAAAGGGGCGCGATGCCAGGGTGACATACTATCATGATGAAGGCCCTTACGCTTGCGTGCGTATTGCTTTTGTGTACCGCACTATTGCCGGCCGGCTGTACGAAAAAGAAGAAACGTTTGAACGTGCAGCGGCGCGTTGTCATGGGAATGGGCGACGCTGCACATACGGGTGTCGCTCCGGTCAGCGGCGTCCGCATATCGGGCACGCTCTTGTGGAAAATCAAGGCCCAGAAGACCATGAGGCCTTACCTCATTGCCGATGAAGATGCCGTTTATTACACCGATCATCAGGAAAAGCCCCATGCAGTCGACCGGTCTACCGGTGCGGTCAAGTGGAACTTTGAGGAGAATTTCATCACGACGAGCCCCATGATCGTCGATGACACCCTTTTCGTCGGTACGGGGCACAGCGACATGTACCCGATCGATCGAAAAACAGGCGCCCGGATGGGACGATGGCATTCGGTCCTTACGGAACATTCGGCGACGCCCGTAACGAGCGAACTGACGGCAAGCGGCGACGCCATCTATTTTGCGCTTGGCCCCGGGTATGTATTTTCCGTAGACATCGACACGGCGCAAATGAACTGGAAATTCAAGGCGGACGGCCCGGTCCACGGTTCTCCTGCCGTGGCCGGCCAGACGGTATATGTTGCCAGCAGCGCCGGCAGGTTGTATGCACTGTCCGAGGAAAGCGGAAAGGTCATATGGACCTATCAGGCAAAGGGCCCTCTTGTATCGTCTCCGGTGGTCGCGGACGGATTGGTGCTGTTCAGGAACGAGTTTGGCAACCTTGCCGCCGTGAGCGCCAAGAACGGCGAACTGGCCTGGACATTCGTCGTGAACTCGTCAACAAGGCAGCCGCCTGCTGTTGTGGACAATACGGCCTACTTTGGCGATGAGTACGGCAACTTTTACGCCGTGGACGTGCGCTCGGGAAACCCAAAGTGGCAGCAGAAGGTGAGTGACGGAATTTTAGGCGCCGCGGTGATCGCAGATGGGGTCTTGTATTTCGGCAGCATGGACAAGTACCTCTACGCCATGGACTCGGCGACCGGCGAAATAAAATGGAAGTTCGAGACGAGCGGCCCCGTGTATGTCGCTCCGGCAGTGGCTGACCGTTTCGTGGCCGTCCTGGATGGCACCGGTATGTTGCATGCGATCGCGCAAAGTCCCTAAGTAGGGAAGGGGGTGTGGTGTATAACGCTCGTTCCTTAGGCTGCTTGATCGTTCTGTTCATTGTCCTGCTATCTCCGGGATGCACGAAAAAGAAGCAGCACACGTCCGTTCAGCGGAGCATCTCCATGTGCATGGGCGACGCGGCGCACACGGGTGTCGCGCCGGTCAGCGGGGTCCGCGGATCCGGAATGATCATGTGGAAGGCCCAGATCAACTCGGTCGCCGGAACCTGCATGGTCGCCGATGACGAATTGGTTTATGTGCTCAGCGGCATGGGGTCAATGTATGCTCTCGATCGCGCCAGCGGCGTGCTGCGGTGGCAGATCAAGGACCGCGGGCTTGCAACCAGCCCCTTGATCGCCGATACTACCGTATTCGTCGGGACCGAGAATAACGAACTGTTCGCGCTCGACCGCAAGACAGGGCGGCTGACATGGAAGTGGACCTGGGACTGGCCGGACCGCGTGCTTATCACGACTGACCTGACCGTGAGCGGTGATGCGATCTACTTCGGGTCCTGCTTCGGCCATGTGTTCTCCATCGATATTGATAATGGAAAAATGAATTGGGTGTTCAAGGCCGGGCCCTTCGTTCAGGCGTCACCGGCCGTCGCGGGAGACACTGTCTTTATCGCAAGCGTCGACGGCAAGATGTACGCGCTGACCCGGGACGAAGGAAAGGTCAAATGGACATATCAGGCGAAAGGTCAGCTCCGGTCCTCACCTGTGGTCGCCGGGAACATGGTCCTGTTCAGGAACGAATACGGCAATCTTGCCGCGCTGGACACCGGGACCGGCGATCTCATATGGACCTTCGTGGTGAACTCGACGACGCAATTGCCGCCTGCTGTTTTTGAGAATACGGCGTACTTCGGCGACGAACAGGGGAATATCTACGCCGTCGATGTACGCTCGGGCGGTGAAAAGTGGCGGCAAAAGGCGGGCGGCGGCATCACCGGGCCGGCGGTGATCGCCGACGGCATCGTGTACTTCGGAAGCAAAGATAAACAAATCTATGCCCTGGATGCCGCGACCGGCGATATCAAATGGAAACATGAAATGGTCGGCGCAGTGGCCGTTGCTCCTGCCGTCGGGAACAATCTAGTTATCGTCGCGGATGAAGCCGGCAGGATAACAGCAATCGCGCAGCGTCCCTAGGCGTAAGTTGGAATGCGCATCGAAGGAGATAGAACGCTGATGAGGATCTCAACGAGCATGGTGCTGCTGTGCATGGCTGCCACCCTGCTCCTTACCGCGGCGTCCGTTAGATCGGCGGAGAAGGACGAACTCCTGCTCAAAACGTGTTTCCCAAAAGAAGAGCCCACGGCCAGAAAATGGGAGGAGTGCAAGGATGAGGACTGCGGCCTTCAGGAGGAGATCTCCGTCGAGAAGACTCCGACCGTGGAAAAAGGGCAGCGGTATAAGTTCCTGGGAGGCTCCGATTTCGGCGTGATCTGGGGTGCGACCGATTACCGCGTGATCGGAGAGGATCGGTTGCGGTTCCTGCTGTTTGTCGTGACCACCATCACCACCAAGAAGCACTATAACGGCGGTTTTACGTTCATGCCTGCACGGGTGATACAGACGGCGTTCTATTCGTCGTTCGGCGAGTATCGCGGATTCGCGGTCGGCACGTCCTATACCGTCGAAAAAAAGGTGGGTAAGCGTGAAGAGGTCCTCGGAGGGGAAGGCGAGATCCTGATGGTCGACCTGCATTGCTCCGCGAGAAAAATGAAGATCTATGACAATACGACCTTGTATTACAGGACCATTGAGGACAAATCGAAGGAAAACACCTGTGTAGAGCTTCTTTGGGAGAAACCCAGGACTCCACTGCAGTGGTATCCCGCTACCTCCATAACGATGGACATCCTGGCCAACTATTATTGTAAAAAGAAATGACCCAGCAGCGGCGCCGTGCTCGTGTGGCGGTGACTTCCCGGGATGCGGTCCCAAGGACGGTGAGCAATGTCGCAAGTATCGGATAAGAACGGACCGGAACAACGGAAAACGGAGAAAAACGGACCACCGAACCTCTCCACTGCTGAGGATATGTTCGCCAGGGCCATGGAGCATCACCAGCGCGGGGAACTGTTTGAGGCTGAGAGTCTCTGCGTTCAGGTCGTTAAGCAATTCCCGGGAAGCCCCAAGTCCGAGCTGGCGAAGACCTTCATCGCCGGCATGCAAAAGGAAAAGGCCGGGATCCTGTGGGACACCGCATGGGAAGCACGATCGCAATGCAATGTGTCGCAGGCGGTAAAGCTCTACCAGAAGATCATCGATGAAAACCCCGATAGTTCGGAAGCAAAGAGCGCACGAACAGAGATCCAAAACGTCAACGAGATCCAGCGATCCTGGAACGCCGCATTGGAAGTACAATCGCAGAGCGATGAGATCAAGGCATTGCAGCTGTACCAGCAGATCGTAGAGCTGCATCCGAACAGCCCGGAGGCCGAGAATGCCGGTCTGCTCATGGCGATCATTCATCAGAACCAGCTCATGCCGCGCGGTGAGGTTTCCCAGGACTTCAAATTCGAAAAGATCACACCGGAAAGCCTCGTGTCGCATCTGCACGCACATAAAAAGGCGGCATCGGGTGCAGTCCGCCAGCATCCTGAGGAAGGCGCGAAGGCTGAGGACCTGGATAAGAAGATCGACATTCTCTGGACCCAGGCGAAGTCCCTTGAAAAGGACGGAAATAGCAATGAGGCCGTCATGCTCTATCAAAAGATCATCGATACATCCGCGAACGGCCACAGGGTCCGGGATGCGAGATACCGTGTCGAAAAGATCAAAGAAACAGCAGGAAACCTGATGAGATCGTACGAGAAGCCTGACCAGTGGGGCCTCGCGCAAGACCGGGGAAATCCGATCGCACAGATGCTGCGAAGCAAGAAGTTCCTGGCATCTCTCGTGGCCGTTATCGGAGTAATTGCCGTCGTTATCCTGGCGTATCGTGCCACAAGGCCTCCCTCCTGGGCCGACGTGATGGAAAACGCGAAAAAGTCTATCGTCGTCGTAAAGACGGCCACTGGCGCTGGCACGGGATTTCTCATCTCCCAGAACGGAGACATAATTACCAACGCTCAGGTGATAGGAAAGGAAAAGGCTGTCGAGGTACGACTTTATTCCGGGATATTGAAGAAGGCGGAGGTTGTGAAGGTAGGCACGAAACTTCTTGACGTGGCCCTGCTGAAGATCGACGGTCTCTACGACACCAATCTTCCCTTATCAGGAACGGACGAGTGTCAGGAGGGAATGGAGATTCGGGTGCTCGGGGCCCCATCAGGGGTGGAATATTTCATGACGAAAGGGATGATCAGCCATTGCAGTCTCGACCGGGACGGCGTGCGGTACATCCAGACGGACACCGCGATCAGCGCGGGCGGCAGCGGAGGGCCGTGCCTCAATCAGCGGGGCAAGGTCATCGGGCTGTCGACCCCGATCCTGTTGAATAACGATGTGAAAAGCCTCAATATCATTCTTCCCCAAACGGTCATCAAGGATTTCATGGAAGGCAAGCTTACGGCCCTTGAGGAGTCCTTGATCAAAAAAGAGGAGGAAAAAGCAAAAGAGCAGGAAGAAAATAAGAAGCAGCTCTATATTTCGATCGAGAACATCAACGCAAGGCTCCAACTGGTCGCGAGCAGCGAACGCACAGCCTATCTGAAAAAAGTGAGCGACCTTCTCAACAGGCGTCAGATCACCTCCCAGCAGGCAGATATGATGGTCGAGCAGATAAATTATGGGCCCTCATGGTCTGTGAGCATGACCCAGTGGGTGCAGTCACTTGCCCTCAAAGTGGCTAAAGGGGACATATCCGACGAATCCGCGGTGATGCTTATAAAAAATCAGCACAAAGTTCAGTGACCCGGCCCGCTGCCGATGAGGGTGATGCGAACAGAGCTTGCCCTCACATGGACGCATCGATTATTAGCCATATCTTTGACCTTACCCGGTCACCTGGATCGGGGCACTCCGAAATTAAAGGGCAACGATACCGTTCCCTGATTGGTGAACAAGGTGTTCGCCAGTCCCCATCGCTTCACGATTCCCCGTACTTTCCCGTTGACCATACTCTGTTTCTTGTGATACTTTAAGGTATGAAAAACACTAACGATATCGAACGGTTGAGCCAGAAGGTCAAACGGCTCCATACCCTCATCGAGGTGAACGAGGTCATCAGTTCCTCCCTGGAGATCGACACCATCCTCGAGAACGTCATGACCATTTCGAAGAAGGTGATGAACGCCGATGCTTCGAGCCTCATGCGCATCGACGAGAAGACGAACGAACTGATCTACCAGGTGGCCCAGGGATCTGTCGGCGAGAAGCTCAAGAAGGTGGTGCGCCTCAAAATGGGGCAGGGGATCGCCGGGACGGTGGCGGAAGATGGCAAGCCGCTCCTGCTCGAGGACGCCTACACCCATCCAAAATTCTTCCGGGGCAATGATGAACAAACGGGGTATCGTACGAAATCAATGATCACGGTCCCGCTCAAGGTGGGCAACCGCGTCACCGGCGTGGCACAGGTGATCAACCGGCTCGACGGGAAGCCCTTTGACCAGGACGACCTGGAGCTGTTCATCTCCCTCTCGAGCATGGCCGCCATCGCGCTGGAGAACGCAAAGATGCACATGCAGATCCTGGACAAGCAGCGGCTTGTCAAGGACATGGAATTCGCCCGCACGGTGCAGGAGAGCTTCCTGCCGCAACAGGCGCCGGACGTGAAAAGCTATCGTTTCAGCGCCCACTACACACCGGCCCTCGAGGTCGGCGGGGATTTCTACGATTTCATCTACCTGGACCAGAATCGCACCGGCATCGTGATCGGCGATGTTTCGGGCAAGGGCGTTCCCGCGGCGCTGTACATGGCGAAGCTGGGAAGCGATATGCGGACGCTGGCGTTCACCGAGCGGGTGCCGGCCGATGCGCTCATGAAGCTGAACGACCTCCTGGCGGGGCGGAGCAGGCGCGGGATGTTCGCCACGCTGCTCTATATCGAGCTCGATGCCACGACCGGCATCATGACCCTGTCCAATGCCGGACATCTGCCCCCGATCATCAAGAAGGCGGACGGATCGCTGGTGAAGCTGGAAACAGCCGGTGGTGCGCCGCTCGGCATGCTGCCGGGCATGAAATTGTTCCAGGAAGAGGCGAAGCTGGAGCCCGGGGACACGGTGGTCCTGTACACGGACGGCATCGTCGAGGCCATGAACGCGAAGGAAGAGCTTTACGGCTATGAACGGTTCGAGGAGCTGCTGAAAAAGAGCGGATCAGGGCCCGGTGTGCTCAAGGATGCGATCATTGCGGATGTGAACCGTTTCACCGGTCTGAGCCCGCAGCACGATGATATGACGCTGGTCTGCTTCGGCGCGGCGAAGTAGTTTTGTAACGCTATTTGGCAAATAGTTATCAGAAATCAGTTACGACCACATGATAGAAGCTCCTTTGTTGCAGCTTCACTTTTGTCATTCCCGCAACGATCCTGAGCGGGAATCCAGTCTTGTCTGGGTAATTTACTGGATCCCCGATAGAAGCTTTCGGGGATGACTGCCGATGGTGTATACAAGCTACTCTGTATGAGACCATATGATCTGCAGGTTTCCGGGTAAAGGCAACGATGGCCGAAGATAGAAGAAGAAAAACCGATAATACGCAGAACGAGACCGGTCCGGTCACGCTCATCGTGCCGAGCCATCCGAAGTACCTCTATGTCGTCCGGAGCGCCATCTATCCCATCCTTACCGATGCAGGTTTCGGCAGGAAGGACGCGCGGAGGATCATTCTGGCCGTAGATGAGGCTTGTTCGAACATCATCAAGCATGCCTATGAGGGCGATCATACCAAGACCATCACGCTGACCATTACCGACGCAGCAGATCGTTTTACGGTCCGGCTCAGGGACTACGGCAGGAAGGCGGATACCGCCAAGATCGCACCCCGGGACCTCTCGGACATCAGGCCCGGTGGCCTGGGCACCCTGTTCATCGGGGCGGCCTTCGACGCGGTGACCTATGATACGAACCAGGAGCAGGGGACGCTCCTGACCCTTGAAAAGAAGAAACAGCAGGTGAACGTATGAAGGTAGAGATCACGACACAGAAGTTCAACGCGGGATCCATGCTGCTGATCAAAGGCGATGTGGACATGAACTCCTCGCCGGATGTGCGGAGCAGCCTGGACGAAGTATTCAAACAGGGCGGCGCAAAGGCGCTCCTGATCAACCTGTCCGGTGTTCGCTACATGGACAGCTCCGGTATCGCGACGCTGGTGGAGGCCATGCAGAACTGTATGAAGCAGGGCATGAAACTGAGGCTCGTGGAACTGAGCCCGCCGGTGCGTGACGTGTTCGAGCTTGCGCGGCTCTCCAGCATCTTTGAGATCTTTGCGAACGTGGGCGATGCTCAGGCGGGGCTGTAACGCATTGCGGATTGCGGATTGCGGATCTCGGATTGCGGAATAGATTCGGACCCTGCAATCTGAAATAAAAAATGGGGATGTAAGTGAAAAACCTCTTTGGCTATGTCGGCAGGATGTTCATTATCTTCCTGCAGGATCTTTCCAGCCTCACCTATCTCTTCCTGGAGACCGTTGCCCAGACCATCGCGCTGTTTTCCGACCGGAAGCGGGTGAAAAAAGCCAGGCTGTTGCTGCATGTGGACGAGGCCGGCACCCATTCGCTCATGCTGGTGATCATCGTCGCGGCGCTTCTCGGTATCGCGCTTACCGTGCTGGTCTCCTTTCAGCTTAAGGACCTGGGAGGGTTGAGCTACGTACCGGGATTCGTCGGCGTTGCGATCTTCCGGGAGATGGGTCCGCTCATCACCGCTCTTATCGTGGCGGGCCGTATCGGAGCGGCAATGACGGCGAGGATCGGCACCATGAAGGTCACCGAAGAGATCCTTGCCCTGGAGACCATGGCGATCAACCCGGTCCGTTTTCTCGTCGTCCAGCGCTTCCTGGGACTGCTCCTGGCGCTTCCGGCCCTTACGGTCATAGCCAACTTTACGGCGGTCGCGGGTGGTTTCCTCTTCGGAACGGTTCGATTGGGAATACGCCCCGATACGTATCTTCGCGAGACCCTCGACGTGCTCACTTTCACCGATGTGGCCTCGGGCGTGGTAAAGGCGACGGTCTATGCAATGGTGATCGTGATGATCGGGTGCTACCGCGGCCTGGTGGTCGAGGGCAGCGCCGAGGAAGTTGGGAAATCCACGATGGTGTCCGTTGTCTGGTCCACGCTGGCCATCATCGTGCTGGACACCGTCATGACCACGGCATTTTATGGATAAGGCAGTTATTAAGTGTCAATTAGGTAATTGATCAGCGAGGCCAGGCATCAGACTGCTAAAGTCAAAGGCATCTCTCGCAAAGCCGCAAAGACGCAAAGAAAGATAAACCTAATAGGAAAAGCATGAACAGTAAAAAGAACACGACGAAGTCTTTACAGTCAGATACGGCGAATTTCTAACACTTGTTGTTGACTTCCTTTGCGTGCTTGGCGGCTTTGCGAGAGACAGCCGTTCGCAGTAGCTTTTCATCTTATGTACGAATGAGTCCTTTACTATGATCACTGTCCGAAACATCGTAAAAAGATACGGCGACCGCGCTATCCTCAACGGGGTGACCTTTGTCGCGGAGAAGAAGAAGATCACCTATATCTTCGGATCGAGCGGCGGCGGAAAGAGCACCCTGCTCAAGACCATGATCGGCGCCCTGCGGCCTGATGCGGGCGAGGTCCTGTACCACGACATGGAGATCACGAAGCTCCGCGGCCGCGAGCTCGATCCATTCCGGAAGAAGATCGGCATGCTGTTCCAGCATGGAGCGCTCCTCAACTCCCTGTCCGTTGGAGAGAACATCGCTCTTCCCATGCGCGAACATACCGCCCTCGATGAGAATATCATCAAGATCATGGTCAAGATGAAGCTGGAGCTGGTCGGGCTCCGCGACTTTGAGGACCTCACTCCCTCGCAGTTGTCCGGCGGCATGCAGAAACGGGTGGCGCTTGCGCGGGCGCTGGCGCTCGACCCCGAAGTGATCTTTTTCGATGAACCGACGTCGGGTCTCGACCCCATCGTCACCTCGGTCATCACAAAGTTGATCGCGGACCTGAACCGCCTGCTCGGCATCACCTGCATCGTCGTGACCCATGAGGTGGAGGAAGCGATGCGGACGGCCGATAAGATCGTCATTCTCCACATGGGGAAGGTCCTGGCGGAAGGGACGCCGCAGGAGATCCGGCAGAGCGCCGATCCGCTGGTACAGCAGTTCATCACCGGGAACCCGGACGGCCCGATCTCCTTCCGCGCGTCAAGCAAGGATTACCGGGAAGACCTGATGGTAGGATGATTCAAGTGCGGAGTGGTAGGTGCGGAGTGCGGAGTAGAAATAACAGCTGAAATATATCTGTATTACTTTTGCGAGGTAATCATGGAATACCGAAAGAATGAGATTCGCGCCGGGGTTTTTCTCCTGATATCCTTTTCCGTCTTTGCCGTCATGGTCTTCGCGGTGAGCGATATCCAGAGCTTGTTCAAGAAAACGCGGGACGTCAAGGTCCTGTTCTCATTCAGCGACGGCATCGAGAAGAACGCCCAGGTGCGGCATTCCGGCATCAAGGTCGGCAAGGTGGCGCATATCCGGGTCGCGACGGAGCAGGGCGACAAGGTGGAACTGACGCTCAGCGTTTACACCGACACCGTGATCAAGGTTGACACCAAAGCCGCCATCAAGTCGCTGGGCCTGGTGGGTGGAAAATACGTCGAGTTGAGCGGGGGGACGCCTGAGGCAAAACCGCTTGCGCAGAATGCAGTCATGCATGGCGAGGAATCCCTCAAAATGGAAGAACTTACCAGAATGGGCATGGAGGTCGTGAACAAGCTCAAGAACGTCGCCCAGAGCATCGAGAAGATCGTCCAGAACGTCGAGCGGACGGTCGGTGATCCCGCACTGTCCAAGAACATCAAGGGCGCAGTGCAGAACGTCAACGAGATCACCGAGAACGTCAAGGTGATGACCTCGAACAAGGAACAGGTCGCGGAGGCGCTTAAGAACCTCCCGGAGCTATTGAAGAAGGTTGACGCCAGCATCGCGAACCTCAAGGAGATCACCGACAAGACCGACAAGCTCGTGGGCGAGAACCGAAAGAACATCGACGCGACCATGGAGAACGTAAAGGAGATCACGAACAACCTGAAGGAAATGACGGATGACGTCAAGAAACATCCGTGGAAGCTGATACGGAAACCGTGATCGATTGCGGATTGCGGGTAGACATGCCCCTCACCCCTGCCCTAATGAGACTCACCCTCACCTTTGCTTCCTCTCCCCTCTGAGGGAGAGGATAAGAGGAGAGGGGGCATCATCATCGGAGAGGGAAAAAGGGAGAGGGGGCTTTTTCAACGTGGATAGCGGATTGAAGATCAAAATATTCGTATTTATGGTTTGATATTAGTCTGAGGAAAGTGTGGCATTATTCTTGCTGAACTGGTTAAGAACGAAAATTCGTGCTTTACCAGTTAGCTCCTAACTAGACAATCATTGGTTAGTCCGAAATAGAAATGGGTACACCATGCACTTATTTAAGCCAATCGTAGATAAACTCTTTTCAACATATGTGAATTGGTTTGGAAAGCAGCTGACAAACGAAGGCCAGCTTTTTCCATTCGTGGATCGGGAATTAACACAAAACCCAAATAAGAAGTTAGCTATCTTGACAATCACTCTGAGGGATTCCAGATTTGATTGTGGAATTGAAATGTCTTTTGAGAAAACTTTGGCAGATAAATTAGGAATAGGCGCTCCAAAAGGATTTTCTAAAAAGAATCTTGAGCCCGACGGTAAAAGAAATAACGAAGAAAATGTGAAGTTCTGTATACAATTCAACGAGGAAAACCATTACTTTATAGCCGACCACACATTAAAACGAGACGTTCCATTCACCATAGAAATCCCCGTTGATAAAATGGCTGAGGGTTTTGGCCAAATCACTATAAGTCTTCCGTTCAAGCTCGGTTTTGGTGGTGGATCATTGAATGCAAACACACCTGTCGGCCTGGGTGATCCGATGGAGTTAGAAAAAGAGATGTCTTACTGGAGAAAATTGAGGGAGAGGCATAGTAGAAACAGACAAGGCATTTCCGGGTAGAACGAAGTGAAGCTCGATAATGATCCTAACGAACGCGTCCACAGCGGCGCGCCAGAAGGCGGCGCGTCAGGCGCGCGTTGGTTTGATCGAATCTGAATATGATTGGGGAAAAAAAGTGATACAGGCGATCAAAGGGGTAAAGGACATTCTTCCGGAGGACATGCCGGCGTGGCAGCACCTTGAGGCCGTGGCACGCACGATCTTCGAGGAGTACGGCTTCTCCGAGATCCGCGTCCCTGTGTTCGAATACACCGATCTTTTCGCGAGGAGCATCGGCGTTTCCACCGACATTGTCGAGAAGGAGATGTATACCTTCGAGGACCGCGACGGCAGGAAGATAACGCTGCGTCCCGAAGGGACCGCCGGGGTCGTGCGCGCGTTCATCGAACACAAGATGTACGCCGACGCGTCGCTGGTCAAGCTGTACTACCTGGGGCCCATGTTCCGGCATGAACGTCCGCAGAAGGGAAGATACCGGCAGTTCTACCAGGTCGGCGTGGAGGCATTGGGCGGTACGCATCCGCACGTCGATATCGATATCCTTGTCATGCTGCACCGGTTGTTCGCAAAGTTGGGCGTCACCGGACTGACGCTCCAGGTAAACTCACTGGGTGATTCCCAGTGCCGCGATGCCTATCGTGACGCGCTCAAAGCGTATCTGAAGGAAAAGCTCCCGACGCTTTGCGCGGATTGTCAGCGGCGGTATGAGACGAACCCGCTCCGGGTGCTCGACTGCAAGGTGGACGCCGCGAAGTTCGGCGATTCGCCGGTCATGCTCGACTACCTGTGCGGCCCCTGCAAGGACCACTTTGAGATGGTGGAGGGCGGTCTGAAAAAGCTCGGGATCCCGTTCGTGGTGAACCCGCGGCTGGTTCGTGGTCTGGACTATTACACGAGAACGACCTTTGAGCTTGTCATGGCCCACGAAGGCGCCCAGAACACGGTGGCCGCGGGAGGCCGCTACGACGGATTGGTGAAGGAGATCGGGGGGCCTGCGATACCGGGCATCGGGTTTGCCCTGGGCGTGGAGCGGGCGATATCCCTGATGGACACCTCCGGCCTGAAACCGGCCCGGCCGGCGCTTTTTATCGCCGCGCTCGGCGATGAAGCGGTCTCTCTGGTCATGCCCGTCCTGCATGCCCTCCGGAATGACGGTATCCGGGTCGAGACGGACTATGCAGGGTCGAGCCTCAAGAGCCAGATGAAAAAGGCCGATAAGTACGGAGCCGCGTTCACGCTGATCGTCGGCGAGCAGGAAATGCAGTCAAAGACCGCGGTGCTCAGGAACATGGCGACGAAAGAACAGGTTGCGGTATCGCTCGAGAACATGGTCGATGAGATCAAGGCCAAGCTGTCGGGATCTTGATGACCATGGATGAACGCTGATACTACTTCGAACATATGCAGTTTCCCTTGCAGTCCTCTGTTTCCCCTGCGGTAAACGTCAGCGCTTGAGGTGTTGAATGAAGGTCGGCATCATTTCCGACACCCATATCCCCGATGCGGCATCGTCGCTGCCGCCCACGGTCTTCGAGATATTCAGGGATGTTGATCTCATACTCCATGCCGGGGATATTGTTGTGCTGTCCGTGCTGGAGGAGCTTCGTGCCATAGCGCCGGTGGAGGCCGTTGCCGGGAACATGGACGGACCCGATCTGCAGATACGGCTTCCCCGCAAAAAGGTCATTACGATCGGTACGTTCACGGTGGGGCTCATCCATGGCAAATACCGGATCGCTGATCAGAAAGAAATGATCCGCAAAGAGTTCGGCGACGTTGACCTTATCGTCTACGGCCATTCGCACACGCCGTTCTGGGGAACGTTCGGCGACACGCTGTTCCTCAACCCCGGCAGTCCCACGGACAACCGGCATGCGCCGTATCATTCGGTCGCGGTCCTGACCGTCGGGGATGCGCTTACGGCAGAGATCATACGCGTGTAGGCCGCTTGTCGATGATCATGCGGTGTTCGCTGCCGCTGTTCCTCATTTAAGTTGCAAACGTTGTACAATTGTGATATTTTTCGATCATATGGCGATCATGAAGATAAAGTTCGGGACATCGGGGTGGCGCGGCGTCATAGCCGATGACTTCACCTTTGCCCGCGTACGCGCGGTCACCCAGGCGATCGCAGATCATCTCGTGGCACAGGGTCTCAAGGACAAGGGCGTTGTCGTAGGATACGACACGCGGTTCCTGTCCGAGAAGTTCGCCGCAGAGGCGGCCAGGGTCCTGGCGACCGCAGGCATCCATACCTACCTGTCCAACCGTGACGTTCCCACGCCGGTCGTTTCCTACGAGATCATCCGCAGAAAGTCCGCGGGGGGCCTTAATTTCACCGCGAGCCATAATCCTCCCGAGTATAACGGTCTCAAGTTCTCGCCGGCATGGGGCGGACCGGCCCTGCCGGATACCACGAAGGACATTGAAACGCGCGCAAACGCCTTGCTGGAGAAGAACAGCATCGCAGCCATGGCATTGAGCGAAGCGAAGGATAAGGGCCTGGTGGAGGACGCCGACCTGAGAAAGTCCTATCTCGATGACATACGAAAGAAGATAGATGTTGAGGTCATCCGCAAAGCGAAGCTCAAAGTGGCGGCAGATCTGCTCTATGGCACCGGAAGGGACTATCTCGACACGGTGCTCAGGGACGCCGGCTGCGCCGTGACGGCGATCCATGGACAGCGGGACCCCTTGTTCGGCGGCCATGCACCGGAGCCGTCCGAGGAGAACCTCGCTGAACTGTCGGGCATCATGAAGAAGGGCCGCTTCGACATCGGTCTTGCCGTGGACGGGGACGCTGACCGGTTCGGCATCCTCGACACCGACGGCACCTACATCGATCCGAACCAGGTGCTTGCGCTGGTACTCGACTATCTCTGCCGTTCGCGGGGATGGAAAGGCGGGGCAGCGCGGTCCATCGCTACGTCGCATCTCGTTGACGCGGTCGCCAAAAAGCACGGGATCGAAGTGTACGAGACCGGGGTCGGGTTCAAGTACATCGGAGACCTCCTGGTCCAGGGAAAGATCATCTTCGGCGGCGAGGAAAGCGCCGGTATGACGATCAAGGACCACGTTCCCGAGAAGGACGGCATCCTTGCCTGCATGCTGGTCGCGGAGATGGTCGCGAAGGAACGGAGATCGATGAAGGAACTTCTGAAACGGCTGTACAAGGAGGTCGGGGTGATCCTGAACCACCGGATCAACATCCGTCTGACCGAGGCGAATCAGAAGTCGATCGGCGACCGGCTCAGTCAGCCGCTGACCGAACTCGATGGTCTTCGTGTAAAAGGGAAGAAGACGACCGCCGACGGCACAAAATACATGATCGAGGACGACAGCTGGGTGCTTATGCGCGCTTCCGGGACCGAACCGGTGGTGCGGCTGTATGTCGAGTCCTCGTCGGAAGAAAAGATCAAGGTGCTGCTGGAGGCGGGCAGGAAGTTCATTTTGGGGCAGTAATAAAACACGAAGTTGTGAAGGTAGGAAGTTGGGAAGTTAGGCGGTCCTGTGGTTTCTCTCAACATCCCATCCTCCCAACCTCTCACCATCGGATTTTAAGGGGGCAGCATGAGCGAGATCATTGATGTCTATGCGCGCGAGGTCCTGGATTCACGGGGAAATCCTACGGTGGAAGCGGATGTGATCCTGGAGAGCGGGGTGATGGGACGAGCCATCGTGCCGAGCGGCGCTTCCACGGGCGAACGTGAGGCCCTTGAGCTTCGGGACGGCGGAAAGCGCTACATGGGCAAAGGCGTCCGCAAGGCGGTGAACAACATCATCGACATCGTCGGCCCGGTCATCGCCGGGATGGACGCAACGGAGCAGGTCGCGATCGACCGGACGATGATAGCGCTGGACGGGACGGAGACCAAGAAGAAGCTCGGCGCCAATGCCCTCCTTGCCGTGTCGCTTGCCGTTGCCAAGGCCGCGGCCGAGGAAGCAGGGCTGCCGCTCTACAGTTATCTGGGAGGGCCGAACGCCAAGGAGCTTCCGGTTCCCATGATGAACGTGCTGAACGGCGGCGCCCATGCCGATAATAACGTGGATTTCCAGGAATTCATGATCATCCCTGCGGGCGCGAAGAGCTGCACCGAGGCCGTCCGGATCGGCGCCGAGGTGTTCCACAACCTCAAGGCGGTGCTCAAGAAGAAGGGCTATAATACCGCGGTGGGCGACGAGGGCGGCTTCGCGCCGAACCTCAAGTCGAACGAAGAAGCGGTCCAGGTGATCCTTGAGGCCATCCAGAAGGCGGGATACAAGGCCGGGAAGGACGTGTTCCTCGGACTTGATGTGGCCGCCAGTGAGTTTTACGAGAAGGGCGTCTACGACATGAAGGGCGAGGGCAAGAAGATGACGTCGGAAAAGATGATCAAGTTCTACGAGAACTGGGTTCGCCAGTATCCGATCATCTCCATAGAGGACGGCATGTCGGAGAAGGACTGGAAGGGCTGGAAGGTCCTGACGGACCATCTGGGGTCCAAGGTCCAGCTCGTGGGCGACGACATATTTGTGACCAATACCAAGATCTTCAAGAAAGGTATTGAGGAGGGCATCGGGAACTCCATCCTCATCAAGCTGAACCAGATCGGTACTCTGACCGAGACCCTGGACGCCATAGAGATGGCAAAACGGGCGGGATACACGGCGGTGGTATCGCACCGTTCCGGAGAGAGCGAGGATGCCACCATCGCGGACCTCGCTGTCGCGACGAATGCCGGCCAGATCAAGACGGGGTCGCTCTCGCGGACCGACCGCATCGCCAAGTACAATCAGCTCATCCGCATCGAGGAAGAGTTGGGGGACGCGGCACAGTATCGGGGCAAGGATGTGTTCTATAGCATCAAAGGTAGTTAGCCCGCATGACAGTTTTCTAGGCCAGAATGGAAGAGATCTCTATTCTGGCCTTTTCTGTTTCAGCGCATGCCCGGAAGACCGGTCTGCGGTATGGGCGTTGAGGAACAAGTGAACAACGCATTATTCGAAAAATTGGTAAAACGTTCCCTTGAGAGGCTTCCCAGGAAGCTCATGGAAACGCTTCAGAACATTACCATCGAGGTCGAAGCCGAACCGCCGGACGACGTACTGGACGATATGGGTATCGAGGACGACGGCCTCTACGGCCTATACCAGGGAACGCCGCTGACCGAAAGGGAATGGAACTACGGAAATGTGCTGCCTGATCGGATCGTGATCTACCAGGGGCCGATCGAGCGTGATGCTGCAAATGAAGGTGAGATCGAGGAGATCGTGCTCGATACGGTCGTGCATGAGATAGGGCACTATTTCGGGTTTGATGATGAAACGCTGTATGGGATAGAAGACGAGAAGGCGGAGAGGAAAAAGCGACGAAGTTGAGAGGTTGGGAAGTTGGGAGGTTGGGAGAGGGAAAAAGAACGACGATGAGAAGTTGAGAAGATAGGAAGTTGAGAACAGAAAAATCCGGTCAAAAGCAGAACTTATCGTGTGACTTTTCCATCGCATTCAGCATGGCGAGAATGCCCTCGTATTCCTGGTCCAAATATCGAAACGTTTCATCGTCAATGTATTTACAAGCAAGGGAAAACTCCAGCCAACTTTGAGTCTCCGACGCTTCTTGCATTGAATCGGTTAATTTATTCCTGAAGACGGCAGGGTATTTTCATTTCCGCCAGGCTTCGGCCAGATTTGAGCAAACGGAACGGGAAAACCTTCTGATTTGGTCGACGAGAGAATATTTTTCCTCTTGAGGAAATGTTTTCGTCGCATCGTAGATGGTCATGGCAGCACTGAAGGCTTTTTTGTATACATCCAGGTCTCTGAAGTGCTGTATGCGTTTCGGATCTGGCATTGATTCTTCCCAACTTCCCACCTTCGTAACTTCTCAACTTCGAGAGTTCTTAACGTCCCAACTTCTCAACTTCCCAACTTCGTGTTTAATCGAAGAATCTTCTCAATGATCCCCGTCGTTGACGCGCCTTCCACATACGGCACATTCACGACCTTTCCGCCACGCGCCTCGACAACGTCCCTCCCGATGATCTTCTCGATCGGCCAATCGCCGCCTTTTACCAACACGTCAGGCTGGAGAGCAGAAATGACCTTGTACGGGTCAGGTTCATCGAAGATGGTGACGAAATCGACGGATGCAAGGGCTGCAAGGGTCTCGGCGCGCTCGGCCTGGGAGTTGATGGGCCGCTTCTCGCCCTTGATGGCGCGTACCGAGGGATCGCTATTGACCGCGACCACAAGGATATCGCCGAACGAACGCGCGATGGCAAGGTAACGGGTATGTCCGGTATGGATGATGTCGAAACAGCCGTTGGTGAAGACGATCTTCTTTCCGGCGGCACGGAGGATGGCAAGCAGAGGCTGGAGTTCAGAGGTGGTCTTTATCTTCATGATCATGGGGAACTATACTATAAATACCGCCGGTAAGGCAAGGGGATGATCATGATGCATTTGCCTCGAAGATCTCGTCGAAGACAGTTGACAGTTTTTTAAAAGCGTTCAGAACGATGGGATCGAAGTGGCCTGGCATCGTTCGGACATCGCCGCGGATGATGATGTCGCAGGTCTCCTGGTGAGAGAACCCGATCTTGTACGGACGGGGGCTGCGCAGCGCATCATACTGGTCGGCGAGCATGACGATCCTGCCTTCGATGGGAATGGCCTCTCCTTTGAGGCCCCGGGGATAGCCTCCGCCGTCGAAGCGCTCGTGGTGGTTCAGTGCTACGGAAGCGGCGAGCTGGACCGCCGGATAGTCGGAGCCGGAAAGGATCTGCTCTCCCATGGTCGTATGGGTCTTCATCAGCTCGTATTCATACGAGGTGAGCGGGCCGTTCTTCAGGAGGATGTTGTCGGGAATGCCGATCTTTCCCAGATCGTGCATGGAGCTGGCAAAGGTGATCTTTTCGACGAAGTCGGAAGGAAGTGACAGTTCCTCCGCGATCTTGTTCGAGTACAGTCCTATCCTCGAGATGTGGGCGCCTGTCGCGGTATCGCGGTACTCCGCCACCACCGTGAGTCGGGAGATGACCTCGCGGCTCATGTTCTTCACCTGGACCAGCGCATCGGACAGCTCCTGGGTCCTTTTCCGGACGGTCTCTTCCAGGTTCTTCTTGTAGTCACGCTCCATCTGGATCAGCCCGGAATATTTCACGGCCTTTTCAATGGTATGGACCAGGTAATCGGCGTTGTACGGTTTGGTGATGAAGTCAAAGGCGCCCTTTTTGATGGCGTCCACGGCAACGTCGAGTTCCGCGTAGGCGGTCATCAGGATGACCGGGATCTGCGGATCGAACTTGTGTATCATGCCGAGAAGGTCCACGCCGGTCAGGACGGGCATTTTTATGTCCGTCAGGACAACATCGACCGACGTGCGCTGGATCTCCTGAATGGCGCTGTTGGCATTATCGCAGGTGTTCACCGTGAAGCCAAAGGCCCTGAGCAGCGTCGAGATGGATTCGAGCACATAGGGGTCGTCATCGACCACCAGGATGGTATTGTGTTTTATCGTCATGTGTCCAGCGCCTCTCTGAGCCCGGGTATCTTCTTCGGGACCACCGGCCGTTACCGGATATACGCTTCCGTTACGTACCGCCGCATCATCCGATGGCTGTTAAAGTAATATGCGTTCTTGCTGATGGCGTTGTTCATCATCCTCGCCCAGGGGTCCTTGTCGGGGCTGTAGTATTTGGGGATGATGATGTTCTCCAGCTTATTATAGAGATCTGCGGCATCGTCGGCATCGGCATCGCCCGGTTTCGAGAATTCCGTCGGCGGTCCGCCGATGGACCAGCCGGTGAATCCCTCGATATGACCTTCGATCCACCATCCGTCAAGGACGCTGAAGTTGAGGACCCCGTTGTGCGCCGCCTTCATGCCGCTCGTGCCCGATGCCTCCAGTGGCCGGAGCGGCGTGTTCAGCCAGATATCCACGCCGGACACGAGCTTGAGCGCCGTGTCCATGTTGTAGCCAGGCAGGAACACGACCTTGATCTTGTCCCTGAGCTTCTCACTGAATTCGTAGATCCCCTGGATGATCCTCTTCCCGTTATCATCATGGGGGTGCGCCTTGCCGGCGTAGACGACCTGGATCCTTCCCTTTTCCGCGATCATCAGCAGCCGTTCGATGTCGCGAAAGAGCAGGTGGGGACGTTTGTAGGCCGTGGCGCGGCGGGCGAAACCGAGGGTCAGGACGTTCAGGTCCATTTCAACGCCTGTTGTCTGCTTGATCACCGCGAACAGCTTCCGCTTGGCCTCCCGGTGGGCCTCCCAGAGCTCCAGATTGGGGATATTTCCGCTCCGGACGAAGAGTTCCGGCTCGTTCGCCCACCCGGGAATATACTTGTCGAACAGTTTCGCCATCTCTTCGCAGGTCCAGGTGAAGGTGTGAACGCCGTTCGTGATCGCATGGATGTGATACCCGGGGAACATGTGCTGGGAGACCTCGCCGTGCTTCTTGGCAACGCCGTTGATGTACTTGCTCAGGTTAAGAGCGAGAAGGGTCATGTTGAGGCTGTCCTTCCCGGCAATATCTTTTAAAACGTCGATGGGCAGGATGTCTCCGAGCACCTGCTTCACCAGGGAATAGGGGAACTTGTCATGACCCGCCTCCACCGGCGTGTGGGTCGTGAACACGCAGAGGTCGCGCACCCGGGCCAGGTCCCAGACCGAGCGCTCGTCCCAGACGCTCTCGATGTCCCGTTTGAAGCGCAGCAGGAGGTCCAGGGCAAGAAAGCTCGCGTGGCCCTCGTTCATATGATATTTCTTGATATGGAACTCCAGGGCATGGAGCATGCGCACACCGCCCATGCCCAGGACGACCTCCTGCTTGATCCGGTAGGTATGGTCCCCGCCGTACAGGTAGTCGGTGATCCCGCGGTCCTCTGGAGTGTTCTCGGGTACATCGGTATCGAGGAAGAAGATCGGGATCCTGCCGCCCGTCGGGCTGACGACCATATAGACCCAGGCCTGGATAGTGACGTCACGGCCTTCGATCTGGACCTTTACCTTCACGGGAAGGAGCTTCATGTACCTGGCCGGGTCCCAGACAACGGGCTTTTCCTGCTGCCAGCCGTTCGGATCGATCTCCTGGGTGAAGTACCCTTTTCGGCTGATGAGGGTGACCGCGACGACGGGCAGTTTGAGGTCAGCAGCGGATTTGATGGTATCGCCGGCAAGTATGCCCAGGCCGCCGCTGTAGGTGGGGATGTCGTTCTTGACGCCGATCTCCATGGAGAAGTAGGCGATCATCGGTTCGGTGGTGAACTCATGGAGAGTGTTCATGCAATTCCTCGAGATGATGACAAAGCGTGCTGGAACGAGTAAACAAAAAATACAACATGACTGACGTATAAGGTTTTGCTGCGTTGTCTTTGCGAGCGACCGAAGGAAGCGCGGCAATCTCGTCGTAAAGTAAAAGATCGCTTCGTCGCTGCGCTCCTCGCTATGACACGATAGTACGTGCGTTTGTAATAGAAAGATACCAGAAAGAGCCCCCCGTTTCAATGCTATTTGTGCGGTCGGTGATGTCCGGGACGCCGTTCTATCGACCAGGCGGGTGGGAAGCGCAGAGATCTCCGTGGATGGGTGTTCAGGACAGCCGGTATGCAGTTTACCGGGAGAGGGTGCGGCGGGCCATTTCTACCAGACCGAAGACCTTCAGGTCAACGAGCACTCCCCCGGCCTGTGCATTGACCAGGTATTCGTTGACGCTCTCGATGGGGACCTCGATGACCTCGATGATCTCATTGTCGTCACCGCCGGCCTTGCCAACCTGCTCGAGCCCTGTGCAGAGGTAGGTTCGTATGATCTCGGTGGATGCGCCGGTTGACATGGGGCCTTCCACGAGGAATTTGAGTTCCCGCGCAGACCAGCCGGTCTCTTCTATCAGTTCTCGCCGTGCGGCATCTTCCATGGATTCGCCGGGGTCCACGAGACCCGCGGGGAGTTCGAGGACATCCCTGCCGAGGGGTGGGCGGAATTGTCGTTCCAAAATGACAGTGTTCGCCGGCGTGACCGCGACCATGACAACGATGCCGCCGATATTGACGCGTTCAATGGCCTCCCAGGTGCGCTCCACGCCCTTCGCGTCGCGGTAGTGTATCTCCACGGCGCTCATGAACTTGCCTTTCCAGCGGACTATTTTGTCGATGATCTCCATGAGGAAAGCAGAAGACGGACATTAGACATTAGACAACAGACAACAGACAACAAATAAAAGGCCACAGACAGCAGATGCCAGACCACAGACAGCAGACTATGGACAAAAAAATCAGTGATCTATCCGGTCAGCGCATCAGTCTGACATCTGAATGTCTGCCATCTGACCGTCTGATCGTTTACAGCCACTTTTCCAGGTCCAGGGCGATGGCCGCGGGGATGATCGTGTCCACTTCGCGCACTCGCTTGCGTCCGGCCTTTACGAACATTGCCTTGAGCATGGCCTCTTCATCGCTGTAGTTGAGCAGAATAGGGAAGTCCGTCTCGGGGATGTCACGGGTGAAATAGCCGCAGCCTTCGAGGCGGACGGCGCGGCGCGGACCGCGGACGGTAGGTCCGAAGATACGGCAGATGTGAGGCCGTTGGTCGTAGATGAGGCACGCGCCACGGTCATCAAGTGCGGGACAGCGCATTTTTACGGACCTGCGGGAGATGGAGTCGATGGAGGCCAGCGTCTTGAGGAGCGGATCCTTTCGCGAGAATGCGCCCTTCTTTTCCAGGATGTCGAGCTGTTCGTTCGCTTTTGCGATGACGCGTTTTCGGACGGGGGCGGGGATATTCTTCAGACGGTCGCGGATGTGCAGAGCATCGAGGAGCGTTATGTCGAAGAACCCGGTCGCACAGCACTCATGGCACCCCCGCGCGCACTTCACGCCGTTCTTTCTTGCCGCAGTGTTGAACTGTTCGCTGGTTTGCTTGAGGAACTTTGAGTATTTTTGGACGATTTTTTTCATACGGGCTGCTGCCTTTCCTGTGTTGGTGTGCAGGATTATACGGGCTTGACAGGCTGTTTGTCAATGATAAGGTACGAGAACGAGCAGGAGGCTCATCCCGTATCGAGGCAGTATTATAAAAAAAGCCTGCGTTCTGGTTAACGCAGGCTTAGCAGAAGCCATCCCCTGATCAGCGCTTCTGTAAAATTTAATGCTACACTGTGACAGTCTATTTGCTCTCCGGAGGGCTGCCGGCCATGCCAGGCCCCTGGCCGGGTCCGCGTCCCGGGGCCATTCCCTGACCGGGTCTGCGGCCATCGGGGTTCCTGCCGGTACGGCCGCCGCGGGCCCCCTCCACCATTCCACGCATTTCCTGCTGGAATTCCTGGTTGAAGATGATATAGCGCGCCATCTGCACCACCGTAAGTTTGCCCCTTGCCGCGTCGAATTCCTTGTTGCGCTGGTTCGCTATCTCCTGACGGTTCTTGTCTATCTTGCCAATGGAAGCCTTCAGCTTTCCCTCATCAGGAGGGGAGGCGTTCAGCAGGATCCGCATCTCCCGCATGATCTCGTGGTTCTCTTTCATGAGGTCGCGGCGTTTTTGCTCCATGGCGGTTATTGCCGGGATGAACGCCGCGGCTGTCTTTTCGTCAAGCTTCAGCGTTTCGGTCAACCTGGCGATCCTTACAGCGTCCATCTTTTTCATGACCGCCGCGCGCTGCTCCTCCGATGGCCGGTCCCCGCGCGGCCCCGGTGCCTGCTGCTGCGCGATGGCGCCGGCTGCTGTTGCGGCGAGAAATGCCGCCACCAAGATACTGCTTACGATCCTGTGCATATTAACCCTCCTCATCCTGGGTATCGAGCATTCTGATAACGTGTTCCAATTCCTGCGTATCCAATTCTGCAAGTCTGTCGTCGAGGCTGATATCCGCGCTGGTCCTGAACATGTCGATGACCTCATCCTTCAGCAGGGCAAGTTCTCCTGTCGCCCAGAGGTCCACGGAGTCGATCTCGATGTCGGTGAGCTCCGCCAGGTCGATCGGATCTCCCGGGAGAAGATATCCATTGGATGACCCGTTCTCCGGCAGCGCGTTACTTGCAATGTCGACGGGAACAGGGCGGTCAAGAAACAGCACAACAGCGGCAATGAGGAAGATCACTGCTGCCGCCCATGCCCAGCGGGGAGTGACGAGCATCCCCCAGCCGAAGCGTGGTCCCTGAGACGCGTTCTGCTGTGTTTGCGCCTGTACCTCGCGGAATATCCTGCCCGGCATTGCCGCCCAGAATGCCTCTCCCGGATCGGGAACGGGCTCCGAGGACATCATGCGGAGGAGGGCAAGCTCAGCTCTGCAGTCCTCGCAGACCGCCATATGGCGCTCGACACCGGCCTGAGACTCCTGGTCGAGCGACTGCTCCAGATGTGCGGGAAGCAGCGCCTGTATTTCTTTACTTTTGCACGCCATTGCCTTCTCCTGACCTCTGACTGCCGACTTCTGACTTCTTGAACAGTTCCTTCAGTTTCTGCACGCCGTGGTGATAGTTCGCCTTTGACGTGCCGACGGAGCATTGCATGATCCCGGCGATCTCTTCGAACGTCTTCTGTTCCTGGACCCTGAGCATCACGGTAAGACGCTGTTTATCGGGAAGGCCGGCGACTGCCCGGTGCAGATTGTCCCTGGATTCCTTGCGGATGAGCGATTCCAGCACCTTTGGATCCCTCCGGATGACCACGTCGTCAAGGGGCACCAGAGCGGCCCGTGCCCGGTCCCGGTAGACGTTCTTCGCCAGGTTAATGGCGATCTGGTACAACCAGGTCCGGAAGCTTGATCGCCGTTCAAAGCCGCGGATGCCGGTGAATGCCTTGAAAAACGTCTTCTGGAGGATGTCCGCGGCGTCCTCCTTGTCGCTCACCATACGGTACAGCAGGGAATAGAGCGGCTTCTGGTGTTTGAGTACCAGTTCGTCGAAGGCGTCCCGGTCGCCGGCGGCAAATCTATCAAGCAGTGCGAGGTCATCATCCATAGGGCGGCCGTTTGTCATGATATTAGACCCGAAACTGCGTGAAAGGTTGAATCCAGGAGCGAGCGCATTCCCCGTACCCGGGGTTAGCGAGCGATTAGAATAAAATAGTACCCTGAGGATCGAAGCCTCCCTGACGTTTGTTTCTGGGAGCTTCGATCAAGGTGAATATTCCCCGTGGCTTTGCTGCAGGGAGCTTCAATTATGATGCGACTGAGTTGTCCCGTCGTACCGGCAGATCAGGATCTCACCGGTTGGGCGGGGTCCTTCAGGGAATCACGATACAGGCTGACGCGGTTCCTGCCCGAGCGTTTCGCATGGTACAAAGCCTCATCGGCCAGGGCGACGAGGTCAGTTATTTTCCCGGTGTCCTCGGGGAACGATACGACGCCGATGCTCAGGGTGCACCGGAGCTCACCGTCGTGCACCCGGGTGATCATGGTCTTCTCCATGATCGACCTGACGCGCTCCGCCATCAATTCCGCTCCCTTCCGGTCGGTCTCTACCATGCCCACGGCGAATTCCTCGCCGCCGTGGCGTGCGACGAAGTCCGTGCCCCGGGCGGTATCGCGGAGGACCTGGGCGACGGCCTTGATCGCCACGTCTCCCACGGGATGCCCGTATTTGTCGTTCACCAGCTTGAACTTGTCGATATCCATGAGCAGGATGGAAAAGGGGCGGGGCGTGCGCTCCAGCTCACGGTATTTCTCGGCGAGCTTCTCCATGAAGGTCCGGTGGTTCAGGAGGCCCGTGAGCCCGTCGGTCCTCGCCATGTTCTCGATCTTCTGGTAGAGCAGGGCGTTGTAGGCGACCATCGCGACCTGGTTCATCAGCGTATCGAACACGCTGTCTCGTTCGTATTTGGTGAACGCGTTGGGCCGCCGGGAGGCAAGGAAGAACGCGCCGACGAAGGTGCCCTTGGCGACCAGCAGGCTTCCATACAGGGTCCGCATGGGCTTCTGGAACTCCTTGAACGGGAAGAGCAGAATGTCCCTGCCCCGCTCGCCGTAGTCATCAGTGTAAAAAAAGGGCACGCCGGTTTCCTTCCAGTGACGGTGCATGAATGACACGACCGCGCTTTCAGCGAGCGGGCATTTTTCACCGACCAGGCCGTCATCGTAGCCTTCGAGGGCGATGAACTGGAGGTGAGTGACTCCTTCGATCTCCGTGCTCAGGACGCAGGCGCAGTAGTCGTAGGGGACGAGCTGGGATATCCGGGGGATCACCTTTTTCATGATATCGCCGAACCAGAGGCTCTCGTTCAGGTCCCGGCTGATCTGGTGAAGGGTGCTGAAGAGCTTCACCTTGGCGTCGAGCTCGAGCGTCGTCTGGACCTTGTCGCTCAAGTGGATGAAAAAGGCCGATAATCGCTCCAGCACTTCCTGCGTTCCGCGGGGGAACGCGTCGGCCTGCAGGCTGTCCACCGCGAGGACGGCCAGGGTCCGGTCCTTCTGGACGATGGGGAGCAGGAGCAGGGACTTCACCGGCACACTCCGGACATCAGACCGGTAGAAGTCGAGGCCGGTGATGGGCTCCTCAGGCTCGGTCAGGTACAGGACGTCCTGCCGCTCCGCACAGACATTGATGCGCGTTCTCGCATGCGGGTCGAGGACCGTTCCCAGCGGCAGTGCGGAGCCGGAACTCTCAGTCTTGATGGTACGCAGGGTGAATGCCTCGCCGTCATCGCGGCGCTCGCTCACGAACAGCGCATAGGTGTGTGCCGGAACGAGATCGGAGGCCATCTCGATGAGGCCATTGAACCAGCTCTCGAGCTCGTTGGCCGCTTTCACGGTCGCCGCCTGACGGTGCTCCCGCGTCAACGATTCGAGATTTGTTGTGTCGGAGAGGGGATCGTAGGCGTCGGCATGGGCGATGAGCCGGTCGTGGGCGTCACGGACCTCCTCCGCCTCGCTGCGGATCCGGTGCATGACGTGCGATGCCGTGGCCGATACGCCGGCAAGGGAAAGGCCGGATCCCGCGTAGACGTGCCAGCGGCCGGCGACGTCCTGTCCGGTCAGGAACAGATTGGCGGATTCAATGGCGAGAATGACAGCCACCATGCCATAGGCGCGCCGGGGCGGCGAGAATGCCGCAACGACGACGGCATAGAGGAAATAGGCCGGCCAGAGTGAGGAATGCACTCCTCCCGAGACCTGTACCAGGAAGTTCAGCAGGACGATGCCCAGAACAATGAACGGGAACGATTTGAGGGGAGCGGGAATGATGTACGCGTCGTAGGAGACCCGGAGGGCGAGGAAGAGGTAGCCGATGACCCAGGGGAACAGCAGGGGACTGGACAGTCCTGGACTGATGAACAACCCCAGGCCGGAAACGATGCAGGCGATGACCAGGCCGGGAGTGGTGATCGTGCTCAAAGCTTTCGTCTCCTCCGCAATTCTTCTTCCCGGTATTTCTGGTACAGGACCTCCCATTCGCGGCTTCCCTCGGGGACCCGGCGGGAGAGGGTCTGGATCGTATGGCGGGCGGCGTTGTCCGCCTCATCGTCGAAGGTGAGCTCTGCGGTGATGGTGCGTTTGATCTCGCGGAGGACCCGTTCCTCGGGCTGGAGGGCGTCGACGTTCCTGTTCTGCATCAACATATCCAGGACCAGGTGGGAAATGTGGGAGATGCGGTCTTCGCTCAGGCGCATGGCCGGTCATCCTTTGTTGTGCCGTTATTCCGCAATCCGCAATTCGCAATCCGCATTAGAGTACAATCCCCCGGTCCTTTGCGAGCTTCTGTTTGGTGAGCTCGAATACCTTGCGGTAATCCATCTGCCCCCGGGCGATCTCGTCCTCGTGCGCGGCAAGGAGCTTTTCGACGTCCTTGTTGAGCTTTTCCTCCGCCATCATGTCCGCGGTTATCACGTCCGCGATCTTCCCGGTTATGACCTCTTTGGACACGTCGTATTTGACCGTGCCTTTGCTTTCAAGGTTCGCGGCGATGGCGTTGGCAAGATGCTGGATGAGGTCTTTCGTGAGGCGCATGTTGATGGGCATTATACCAGAAAAATACATCAGAACAAAAACTTATTTACCGCAGCCAAAAGTAGGCGCTTCTAAGCGAGAACGCGGAGAGCGCAGAGTATTAGGTCATGTTTTAACGAACCTTGCCTTACAATGTAATAATCTCAGCGAGCTCTGCGATCTCGCCTAGAGGCGCCTACTTTTGGCTGCGGTGAAAAAATGTTAAGGGGTCTGTGCCGGCGTCCGGACCTTGCGGAAGTCCGCGAAGATGTCCACCACGCCGAGGGCGATCACGGGAACGATCACGGGGAGAGCCACAATGAACGTGAGGATCATGCTCCGCCAGATCGTGCCGACCTTGGCTTTCCGAAGCGTGAACTCCACCAGGGCGAGGCCCTGGACCGAGTAGACCAGGAGGAAGACCAGGGCGAGGTTCATGCCGATGAAGCGGATGGTCACGTCCGGCAGGGCGACGAGTCCCAGGGTGAGTATCAGTCCCCAGACCCAGGAGTCCGGCGCGTGCCACGCGGCCAGGGAAGGCTCCGACAGGACCGCTGCGGCCGGGTCCTTCCGGAGAATAAGGGACCGTGCCACGCCGTAACAGCAGGCGGCCTGTAAAAGGGTCGTTGCCAGTATGATGCCGGGGAGCAGCCGCACCAGGTAATAGACCACGGTGTCCGTGACCTGGGCCATCATCTGCGCCACTTCGGTGAGCCCCAGCTGCGTATAGAGCTGCTGCGCTTCGGCGAGGCTTGTCCGCAGGTAGTCCTCGGCCACGGTCACGAGGCCTTTTTCGGTACTAGATAAAAAAGGGGTCAGGACGACGACCAGGGCAACGATGGTGAGTATGGCGCCGATAAGGACAGCGTTCTCGGGCTTCCAGCGCCACCGCAGTCCGTCCGCCAGACCCATGGCCATGAAGCCAAAACTCAGGAATATGACGACAAATACCGCCTGTCCCCCGGCGAGAACCGCGATGATGGCAGTTGCGAGCCCTACCGCCAGCATGCCCGGCAGCTTGCCTTCTCGCACCATGATGAGGATGAGCGGCACGGGTGCGATGAGCAAGGTGATCTGTCCGATGACGGGAACGAGAAATCCCGCGATCATCAGTCCCGCGGACTGGAGGGCGGAGGTGAGTATGGACCGGAATGGCATGGAGCCTCCAGAAAAGTTCACTCGTAAAAAAAAAGATTAAAAGCTGCTGCGAAAAGCTGTTTCTCGCAAAGCCGCCAAGCACGCAAAGAAAGACAACGACAGAAGCTTAAAAAAAGTCCAAGTTTACGTTGTGAAGATTTTAAGTCAAATTCTTATTTTGCTTATTACGACTTATTGTTCTTATGGCCTTAGCTTTTCTTTGCGCCTTTGCGGCTTTGCGAGAGAAAGAAGTCCGTCGTTGCTTTTCAGATTTATTATGAATTTACTATGAAAGAATAAAAAAAAGGAACCCGCAACCTGTTCGAAAACGGCCGGGGTTCCCATAAAGGCTGTGTTGCGTTCCGCCCTGCGGCTTAAGCGGTCCTTTCACCGGAGAACGGAAGGAGCGCGATGTTCCTGCCGCGCTGGATCGCCACGGTGATCTCGCGCTGATGACGTGCGCAGTTGCCGGAGATGCGGCGGGGAAGGATCTTGCCCCGCTCGGTGATGAAGAACTTCAGTGTCTTGAGGTCCTTGTAGTCGATGAACGGTGTCTTGTCGACGCAGAACCTGCAGACCTTCTTTCTGACCTGGAAGCGCTTCTTGCCGCCTCCGCCGGGCCGCGTGTCCCGGGGCCTGCCGCCCTCGGAAGAGCGGGGCCCTGAGGGCCGGAATCCCGACGGTCTGCTGGGCGCCGACGGGCTGGGTGTCGACGGGCTATGTTCAGTGGTTTCTGCCATGTGCGTGTGCTCCTCTTATTGGTTGTGGTCCGTGTCCGTTCTTGTCCCGCGGATGTTCGATCAGAAGGGGATGTCCCCTTCGTCCACGGGCTGCTCGGGCGCGGGTTCCTGCTGGTCATGCTTCCCGCCCTGGCCTGCTGCCTGGCCGGAACGTTTCGGCATGAAGTTGACGGTCTGCGCAACGACTTCGACCTTGCTGCGCTTCTGGCCGCTGTCCTTGTCGTCCCACCGTCGCTGCTGCAGTCTGCCTTCCACCAGGATGGCGTCGCCTTTGTTCAGGTACTGGCCGCAGTTCTCGGCTGTCTTCCCGAACACGACGATGTCGATGTAGCTGACCTCGTCCTTCATCTCGTCGCCCTGTTTGTAGCGGCGGTTCACGGCGATGGCAAAGCTCGCGACGGCGGTCCCGCTGGGGATGTACCGCACTTCTGGATCGCGGGTCAGGTTGCCGAGGAGGATTACCCTGTTGAAGCTGTTCATGACGCTCCTTCCTGGTCACCCGCTGCGGGGAACGGCAGCGGCGTGAGGACTACCGGTGATCGCGATCGGCGAAGGTCCTGGTGACGGACGGCCCGCTGGGCTTTGCCCCGGCCGGCTTTTCCTTCTTGGGCTTCGGCGGCGCTTTGACGCGCAGTTCCTTTTCCAGTTTCACGGAGAGGAACTTGATCACCGAGTCGGTCAGCTTGTAGGTCCGCTCGAGCTCGTTGATCGCGGCGGGCGTTCCCTTGAACTGAAAGAACACATAGTGGCCGCGCTTCTGCTTCTTGACCTCGTAGGCAAGCTTCTTCTTGCCCCAGTCCTCGAACTTGAGCATCTCAGCGCCCTGCTTTGCTACCACGTCCTGCATCTTTTTGATAATGGCGTTGGTGTCGTCGTCCGAAAGGGTGGGGGTGATGATGAAGATGGATTCGTAGATATGCATCGTTACTGCCTCCTTCTGGGTTATAGCCCCTCGATGATAAAGCCCCCTCTTCCTTGTTCCCTCTCCGAAGATTAAGCCCCCTCTCCTCTTATCCTCTCCCTCGAGGGGAGAGGAAGCAAAGGTGAGGGTGAGTCTTCAATAGGGGCAGGGGTGAGGAGCCTTTGTACCCGAGGAGCAAGGAGTAATCCCGGGCGGCCTCGTACAACGACCGGGGGAATCGACCTTACTCGTTTTTGGGAAACATATATATAACAGAAGGAAGCTTGAAATGCAAGGGGTTTTTGGGGAATGCAGTCGAAAGAGGGGAGAATGAACGGGTATACGGTCAGAGCCGCATGTCCTTGTCGATGATCTGTCGGAATGGCTTGGGTTCGTGGCCGATGAACTCGTTGAACTCCGTTACGAAGGCGAGATAGGCGTCGATATCCACGTTGCCGTCCTTAACGAAAGCATAGAGTCGATCGAGGCGGACAGATTCCATATCCTTCCGGAAAGACTCGGAGTGCGCCATTTCCTGGAATTCCTTCTCAGCAGCGGGTGAGAGCATGGTCAATTCCCTTTCCGGACCTCGTCGATCAATGATTTCGCACCAAGCAGGTCTGCGTACCGCTCGATCGTTTTCCAATCAAGCGTTCTCCCCGGGACAGCGGCCAGCGCCTTGATGTCGCTCAGGTCGGTCTCCCGGCGCTTGGGATTGTTTTGGATCGCCTGCAGTTTGAGCCCGATGATGTCTTCCGGCATGAGCACGCGGATCTTCAGCTCACCGCCATACAGGTCCCTGTCGACGGACCGGCTGAGCATCTCAACGCTCGTGTCACGGAAGGCGTGCACGAAATCCACCTCACCGAATGCCTTTAGTCCCGACCGGTACTGGGAGACATTCTCGCTCCTGAAGGCGATCTGGAATCCCAGCTCGTGCATGATCGCATCGATCTTGTCGATGTCCCTCCGGTCGATCAGAAAATCCAGATCAACGGTTGCACGGGCGACGCCCCAGAGGCCGAGCGCGAACCCGCCCATGAGGCCGTAACGGACGTTTTGATCATTGAACTGCTTGATGAGGGAGGACAGTACCGTCTTAAAATCCATGGATGACCTCGATGGGAAAACAGTACTACAAACAGTTTGAAATGGCAAGGGGCCGTTGTTCGAACCACCTCCCCAACCCCTCCTTGGCAAGGAGGGGCCAAAGAGTCCCTCCCCTTGCTAAGGGGATGTCAGGTGGGGTGATTTCAGATGAATTGCATTTGAAAAATTCTAGATCAGATAGACGCCGAGGCCAACGAGGAAAACGAGCAGCACCGGCACGTACATCAGCCGGTAGGTGCCGGCGAGGTCGGCCTTGAAGTACTGGACCGTGAGCAGCAGGCAGAGGTGGGTCGGCGAGAGCATGACGCCGGCGAAGCCGCTGGCGAAGGCGAAGGTGATGACGGACGGGTCCGGGCTGTGTCCGGTCATGGCCACGATGATCGGGAAGGTGGAGCCCACGAAACCCACGGTCAGCCCCGTCAGCAGGCCGACCAGGAAGGGCAGGGCGAAGAAGATCGCCGCGGGCGGAAGGCCGCTCTCCCGGAAGATGCGGGGCAGGGATTCGATGGCGCCCGAGGCTTCGAGCATGCCCTTGAACGCCATGATGCCGAAGACCATCAGAATAACGTTCAGGGAAACGCTTTCCTTGAGCGCAGTGCCGATCTCGGACAGCGAGTACCGGTAGAGGGCGAAGAGAACGATGACGATAACTGCCATGGCGACCGAAAGGTTGAGCTTGAAAACCACGACCATGACGATCGAGGCGATGATGGGCAGAAGCGATACGACCAGGTCCCTGATATCGTCCTTTTTGCGCTCGCCGGGCATCGCATGCCCTTCGACGCCGCGGAAGCAGAAAAGGGCGCCGACGACAACCACGCCCAGGGGGAGAGGCAGCTGCGAGAGGAGCAGGCTGTCGAGCGGTATCCTGGAAACCGCCGCGACCAGGATAATGCCGGGGTAGAGCGGGGAGCAGTATTCCCAGATGTGTCGGAACCAGTAGTTGATGAACGCCCGGCGTTCGGGCGAAATGCTGATGTCTCCGGCGGCCTCCTGGACCATGGGCGCCGAGAAGGCGGCGCCCCCGGCCGAGGGCAGGAGCCCGATGACGCCGGGGAGGATCGCCATGGTGTACCGCCGGTCCCGGGCCACGCGGCTGAGGGAGTCGGTCATCTGCTTCAGCAGGCCGCGTTTCCGGATAATGTTCTCGAGTACCATGATGAGCACCAGCGCGCCGACGAGGTTCAGGGTGACCGGATCCGCGCCGGCCCTTGCCATGACCGTGAGCTGTCTGAGCGGGCCGATAAGATAGAGGGCGCCGAGAAGGGCGGAGGCCAGCAGCATGACGGCGCCGAGATTCCAGCGGAGCCGCAGGAGAAATATGATGACGGCGAAGGCCGCGCCTATTCTGAGCAGGTCGGTCACCGGATGTATGCCTCGCTCAGATAGAACAGGACCGCGGCGCGGATGGTGTAATGGTCCATGTTCCATCCATCGGGGAGGGGCTGGAACGGCGCGGTGGCGCGGATGGAGCGGAGCGCCTCGTCGTCGAGGATCTTGTAGCCCGATGACTTTATGAGCTCAAGGTCCCCGAGGGAACCATCTTTCATGATGTCGAACTGGATATACAGCGTGCCCTGGAGCCCCGAGACCGCTGCCAGCTCGGGGTACCTCAGCACGCTCTCCACTTTGTACTTGAGCCAGCGGTTGTAGGAGATGAACTTGAACTCGTCGGTGTCCAGGGTGACGGAATCATCGCCCGGTCTTTTCTCGGGCATTCCCTTGCGCGCGAGCTCCTCGATATCGGCTTGCGAGAGGAAGGGCAGCGGCCCTTTCCCGGCTTCGCGGATCCCGATGCCAGGCTTGCCGGTCGGGGAAGTCCCCTTGTCGCTGCCATCGGTCAGGCCTTGCGGCGGCGTGGTCCGGGGGAGCGCGATGTCCGGCGCGGACCCGACGTGCTTCGGTCCCGGAACGCTCTCCGGCCGAGGAGCGCGCTCGGGGGCCGTTCTCCGCTGCGGGGTCGGCGCTGTCGGCGGGGAGATCGGCCGTGTGTCCACGGGCGGCAGTTTCGCAACGACGTTCTGCGGCAGATCCACGATGTTCACCGGGGTCAGCATGGGCAGGGACAAATCCGCCCGGTTCGCCACGTATACCGCGGCGGCAACGAGCAGGAGATGCAGGCCGAAGGAGGCGATGATGAACTGCGTGACGTGGAGGGGACGGGGCATGGTGATATGAATTTCTACGAAGGTGGGAGGGTGGGAAGTTGGGAAGTTACGCTGTTTTTTCTTTTTCCCACCTTCTTACCTTCCCACCTTCTCAGCTTCGTATTTTTTGCATTCTGTCCGACACTTCCCGGGTCAGCTTCAGGATCGCCAGCGACTGCTCCGGGGTGAGGCTGCCCATGCCGCAGGACGGCGTGATAAGGCACTGACGGAGGATGGTTGTCCGGTCGATGCCCGCTCCTTCGAGCCGCTTCATGTTCGTTTCGAGCCATTCGATGAGCAGGTCCGCGGTTTCCTTGCCGGTAAAGGCCCCCGTGGGCACAATGCCCCAGGCGAGTGCCCCGCCGCGTGCGTAGAACTTTTTAATATCGTCTGGATAGAGCAGGACCTTCTCGACGTAGCCGAAGGCATCGAAGTTCACGATGTCGACCTTCGTGTTGAAGATCATGGGCCAGTCCGCGTTCCCGCAGCAGTGGATGCCGGCTATACCGCCCAGTTCGTGGATGGTGTCGATGATCTCATCCAGCTTTTCGGCGACCATCTCGGGCGACGCGGCGGAGAAGGCGGAACCCAGCGACTCCATGGCCGGCTCGTCGATGAAGATGATGACCGGAAGGCCGAGGGGCCGGAACGCCTCGATCTGCCAGGCCGCCTTCATGGCGAGGCCCTTCACGACTGCGTCGAACATAACGTCATTGTGGATGATGTCCTTGCCGGTCTCGTCCTTGAAGGATATCCCCGCGGTAAGGGGGCCGGTGATGGCGCCCTTGATGAACCGAGCCTGTTTCGGCAGGCCTTTCCTGACCGCCCGCTGGAAGCCGTAGAACCCGGCCGCGTAGTCCTCCGATATCCTGAAAAAGGAATAGTCCTTCTCCAGATAATGCTCAAAGAACTTTTCCAGTTCCGGCGTCAGGTCCTTCGACGTATCGAAGGAGAAGCGCTGCTTTTTTTCGTCCACGACGATGCCGGGAAGCGACTCGCTGTACTGGCCGTCCATGTGCTCATGGAAGCTCCGCTGGGGGAGCTGGGGCCAGATGGGCGCTTCGGGAAGATACTGGAGCGACAGCTGCGCCGCTTCATCGGGGTCGGCGATGGGCAGGCTGCCGATGCCGGTGGCTATGCAATTGAAGTCATGGGACATGGAGCGTTGGTCCTTTCTCTTGCGCGTTGACGGTAACAGGCATTATATATTCGGGAAGGGGAAATTACAACGGAAAGTTGGAATTGCTCAGTGCAATATATATTATGTTTGATCCATTATCATATCCGTCATTCCGGGCTTGACCCGGAATCCAGAGACCCTGGATTCCCGCGTTCGCGGGAATGACGAACGAGTCTTTCTCCGCGTATATCTATTTCCACTTGCATCTAAATCTGTTTTTGCATTTCATCCGAAACTTCCCTCGTCAATTTCAGTATCGCTTCGGCCTGTGCCGTTGTCAGGCTTCCCAGCCCGCAGGATGGAGTAATGATGCACTGACGCAAGATCACGCTACGGTCGATCCCGGTATCGCAAAGCCGCGTTATGCCGCCTTTCAGCATGCCAACAAGGCCGTCCGCAGTCTCGCTGCCGGTGAACCCGGTCGTAGGTACGATGCCCCAGGCGAGGCTGCCGCCGCGATGAAAGAATTCCTTGATCTCATCGCAATACATTAGGACCTTGTTCAGGTAACCGACGGCGTCGAAGCTGATGATGTCCACGCTCGTCCGGAAGAGAAGGGGCCAGTCCGCGTTGCCGCAGCAATGGATGCCCGCGATGCCGCCTTCATCATGGACCATCGTGATGATCTCCCGCAGCTTGCCGGCGACCAGATCGGGCGAGAGAGAGTACAGGCCCGAGCTCAGGGCGTACATGGCCGGATCGTCAATGAACAGGATGACGGGAAGGCCGAACTGCTTCAGGGTCCGGACCTGCCAGGCCGCCTTCATGGCGAGCCCCTTCGTGATGGCGTCGAAGAGGATATCGTGGTATACGATGTCCCTGCCGTCGCTGTCCTTGACAGTGATGCCGAACGTGAGGGGGTCGGTGCAATGACCCTTGAGGAATCGGGCGGCCGGCGGCAGCCCGTCTTTTTTCAGCTTGGCAACAAAGTCGTGGAACCCCGCGGCGTGGTCCTCGGAGATGCTGAAATGGCCGAGGTCCTTTGCAAGGTAGCGTTCGTAGAACCGCTCCAGCGCGGGCGACAGGTCCCGGGAGGTATCGAAATACAAGCTCTGCTTCGAGCTGTCCATGGCGAGCCCGGGCATGCCCTCGCTGTACTGGCGGCAGAAGTGTTCGAGGATCGACCGCTGGGGGAGCTGCGGCCAGATGGGCGCCTCGGGGAGAAACTTGAGCGACAAGGCCACTGCCTCGTCAGGGTCGACCAGGGGGAGGCTGCCGATGCCGGTGGCGATGCAGTTGAAACGATGTGCCATGGGGTATCATAGCGGCAGCAGGACCGGAAAAACAATGCCTATCAGCGGCGCCTCTATTTCCTTGCCATCAAGCGAACAATATTGTACCCTTTTCTTATAGATAATCGACAGCAGCGCCGGATCGGCTGGACGGACTGGAATAGATTCGATACGACATGAATTGTACCAGGTGAAAAATGAACAATGTATCCCTGCAAATAGTGCTCGTTCTTCTATTGATGTCCTCCGGCCTGTTCGCATCGAACGCCGCGCCCCTGTATGAAAAGTTCAATTGCGAGGGGGGGTACTTCAGCGTGCAGGTCCCGAAGGAGTGGGCAAGGACGGAACAGGGTCATCCCTACGGCGACATGACGAAGGTCTACGGGGTGAAGCTGAGCGGCCCTGAAGAACGGGACGGCGCTGCGGCGACGATATCCCTTCTGTACTACAGCGGTGAAAAGTTCTTTACCGATCACCGGCAGTACATCAACACCCGATTGAACTCCATGGTAAGGGAAGACTATAATGATAAAAAAGAGATGGCGCCTGTCGTGGTTGCGGGGCTACGGGGAGTGACCTTCACGATGAAGACCTTCGAGCTGGTCTCCCGTTCTTCGGAGCGGCATATACCGCCGAAGCCCGATGACGGATCGAGGATCTACGAGATCGTGCCGCCTTCGAAGAAAGTGATCATGGCCGAGCGCTTTATCGTCCTTCCCGCCGGAAAGGGATTCTTTGTCCTGCACTATCGGGCGCCTGTGGACGCCGCCGGAGAATACCGGAAGATATTCGAGGACGTGGCCGGCTCTTTCCAGCCGCACATACAATAACGATCACGGACGTCCGGTCCGGACAGGAAAATCCTTTACTTGTTGTCATGAAATGAGTAGTATCTCATCCATGAAATACGGCGCCAAAGCCATCAAACAGGCCACGCTCGAGATCTGGGACAATCCGAACCCGGACCGCGATTATACGATCGAGATCTCCTATCCCGAGTTCACCTGCCTCTGCCCCCGCTCGGGCTACCCTGATTTCGCCGAGATCAGGATCACCTATGTGCCGAACAAAAAGATCGTGGAACTGAAGGCCCTGAAACTGTGGCTGAACAGCTTCCGCGACCAGAGCATCTCTCACGAGGCCGTGACCAACCTTATCTTCGACGCGCTCAAAAAGGACCTCAAACCCCGCAGGCTCGAAGTGGCGGGAGACTTCAATGTCCGGGGCAACGTGAAGACCGTCATCCGCGTAGTGCTGTAGGCCCGATGTCGCCCCTAGTGTCCTGCCGACGCTGTTGCAGTCTGCAACCCGTGGAAATCCCTTGACTATTCCGCGACGCCGTGTTATGAATTTTACACTTCACTGCGGAGGTCGTTCATGAGGTCCTGGTACAAATCCGTTTTCACATTCATCCTGTTCTCCCTTGCTGTAAGCGCCCCCGCGCAGTCCGTTCCGCAATCATTCGCTCCCCTCGTCAAGTCGCAGAAATCATCGGTGGTCAACATATCGACCCGTCAGGTCATCAAGGTGACGCAGCCGTCTCCCTTCGGAGATCCGCAGATGGACCAGTTCTTCTACCGGTTCTTCGGCGGACAGGCCCCGCAGAAGGAACAGGTGCGCCAGAGCCTCGGCTCGGGCTTCGTCATCAGCTCCGACGGTTACATTCTGACCAACAACCACGTCGTGGACAAGGCGAAGGACATCAGGGTGTCCTTTGACGACGGCCGCGTCCTGGAGGCGAAGCTCATCGGCAAATCACCGGAGATAGACATCGCGCTCATCAAGGTCGAGGCAGCGGGACTGCCCGCGGTCACCCTCGGTGATTCCGAAGCGCTGGAGGTCGGTGAGTGGGTCATGGCCATCGGAAATCCCTTTGGCCTGTCCCATACGGTAACGAAAGGCATCGTGTCCGCCAAGGGGCGGGTCATCGGCGTGGGGCCCTACGATGATCTCATCCAGACCGATGCGGCGATCAACCCGGGCAACAGCGGCGGCCCTCTCTTCAGCATGAAGGGGGAAGTGGTCGGTATCAATACGATCATCATCGCCAAGGGACAGAACCTGGGCTTCGCCGTGCCGATCAACATGGTGAAAGAGGTATTGCCGTCCATCAAGGCGACCGGCAAGCCTGAACTGGGATGGCTCGGCGTGGACGCGCAGCCGGTCACACCGGAGATCGCCGAGGCCCTCGGCATGTCCGAACCGGTCGGCGCCATCATCAGGTCGGTGACCAGGGGCGGACCGGCCGACAAGGGGGGTCTCAAGAAGGGCGACGTGATCGTCGAACTGGAGGGGAAGAAGATCCTTGCGGCCGGCGAACTGCCTCGGATGGTGGCCTTCGGTCACATCGGCAAGACCGTTACCTTCAAGGTGCTCCGGCAGGGCAAGACCCTGGAGATCAAGGCCCTGGTGGAGAAAAGGCCGGAGAAGTGATTTTATTGCGGAATGCGGATTGCGGATTGCGGAATGTGCGGCAATCAATTCGAAGTTCGGGATATGCAAACCGAAATAGGATGTAAGGAGAAACGCCATGTTTGGTCTCGGAATACCTGAACTGATCGTGATCTTCGTGATCGCCCTGGTGGTCTTCGGCCCCAAGAAGCTGCCTGACCTGGGCAAGGCCCTGGGCAAGGGTATCGCCGAGTTCAAGCGGGCCTCGCAGGAAGTGAAGGACACCATCGAGACCGAGGTGCGGTCCGCGGAGAGCTCCATCGATCTGGCGAAGATCAAGTCCGACGTGGAGGGCAAGGAGGCCGAGCTCAAGTCCGAAGCATCTGCCCAGTTGCCCAAGGAAGAGACCGCCGCGAAGGAGAAGGGACCGGATGCATACGGCAAATCCTGAAAACGGCAAGATGTCGTTCTGGTCCCATCTCGATGAGCTCCGGAAGCGGATCGTCTATATTTCCATCGCCATCGGAGCGGGTTTCATCGCCTGTTTCAATTATTCCGAGGACATTCTCGGCATTCTGCTGCTGCCCTTGAACGCCACCGCAGGCTTTCATGCGTCCTTTCCCTTTATTACGTTCACGCCGAACAAGCTGGTCCAGGAACTGCATTTTACCGCACTCACCGAACCCTTCATGGCCCATCTGAAGATCGGGTTCGTCGCCGGAATGATGCTGATGCTCCCGGTCATCCTCTACCAAATATGGAAGTTCATCTCGCCCGGTCTCCTGCGGCAGGAGCGAAAGTACGCAAGCCAGTTCGTGGTCTTTGCCACGATCTTTTTCGGCATCGGCGTGCTGTTCTGCTTTTTCTTCCTGCTGCCCTTCGCCATCCCGTTCCTTGTTGCCTATAAGACCGAGCACCTGAAGCCCATCATCAAGATCGGGGAATACATCAATTTCACCCTCATGTTCATGCTCGGAGCGGGAGCGGTGTTCGAGCTTCCCCTGATCATGATCGTGCTCGGCCGGATGGGGGTCATCAATGTCGAAGCGCTCACGCGGTTCCGCAAGTACGCCTTCCTGGGCTCCTTCGTCATCGGCGGCATCCTCACGCCGACACCGGATGCATTCAACATGACCATCATGTCCATTCCCATTTACCTTCTCTATGAGATCGGGATCCTCGGTGTGCGGGTCCTCGGCAAGAAGAGGGACCTTGGCTCCACGGACCTGACGGAGATATAACATTGCGGATTTCGGATTGCGGATTGCGGAATGAAAATCATCATGTCCCGGAAGGTGAATATCTTTTTCCTTTTCTCCGTGTGAAGACACGTCAATCCGAAGTTAACAGGTCTCTTCCGGTCCTATCATGAAGATCGTTTCTTTCGTCGCTGCGTCGTCCAACAGCGGCAAGACCACCCTCATCGAGAAGGTCGTGCGCATCCTGAAGGAACGTGGCCTGCGCGTGGCGGTGATCAAACATGCGTCCAAGGGCTTTGCTGTCGACCAGCCCGGCAAGGACTCCTGGCGGTTCCGGGAGGCTGGCGCTGATGCGGTGATGCTGGTGGGGCCGGACGAAATGGCGCTCATGAAGAACATCTCCCGAGAACCCGATCTCGATGATCTCGCGGTGATGGTGCAGGACATTGATGTCGTGCTGCGGGAAGGATTCAAGAAGGACGAAGGCGCAAGGATCGAGGTTTTTCGAAGCGGTGTGTCAGGCGATCAGCCGCTCTGCATGAACGACCGGTCGTTCCGCGCGCTCGTGAGCGACGTACCCTTCAGCGTTGATATCCCCCGGTTCGATCTGAACGACGCGGCTGCCGTCGCGGACTTCATCGCCGCCAAATTGTAATTGTAATATTATGTTTACTTCTGATTGAATCCCGAGAGAGAGCCTTTATTGTTGACTCTTCAGGCCGATTATTTTATAAACTATAGCTGAACAGATTCATACCATTATTACTAAATCGGAGGAACACCGAGGCATGGCAGGCACGAGATCGAAGAAGCTGTTTGAAGAGGCGAAGAAACACATCCCCGGAGGCGTGAACAGCCCCGTGCGGGCGTTCCGTTCGGTGGGCGGCGACCCGGTCTTCATCAAACGGGCGAAGGGTTCGAAGATCTACGACGCAGACGGCAAGGCTTACATCGATTACGTCCTCTCCTGGGGTCCCGCGATCCTTGGGCATGCCCACCCGAAGGTGACCGCTGCGCTGAAAAAGGCAATCACAAACGGCACGAGCTTCGGCGCGCCGACGGAACTGGAGATCACCCTGGCGAAGATGGTGAAAAAAGCGGTCCCCTCCATCGAACTGGTGCGCATGGTCAGTTCAGGGACCGAGGCCACCATGAGCGCCATCCGCGCGGCCCGAGGGTTCACGGGCCGGGACAAGATACTCAAGTTCGACGGCTGCTATCATGGACACGGCGACAGCCTGCTCGTGAAGGCCGGCAGCGGCGTGGCGACCTTCGGCCTGCCGGACAGCCCCGGCGTACCCGCAGACCTGGCGAAGCTCACCCTGACCGTGGCGTTTAATGATTTAGCCGCGGTCCGGGACATCTGCGGCAGGGAAGGCGAGCGTATCGCTTGTATCATCGTGGAGCCGGTGGTGGGGAACATGGGCTGCGTGCCGCCCGAGCCGGGATTTCTCGCAGGGCTCAGGCAGGTCTGCGACCAGTACGGGATCGTGCTCATCTTCGACGAAGTGATGACGGGATTCCGCGTTGCGTATGGCGGCGCCCAGCAGCTCTACAAGATCAAACCCGACCTTACCACGCTGGGAAAGGTGATCGGCGGCGGCCTGCCGGTGGGCGCCTACGGCGGCAAACGGGAGATCATGGAGAAGATCTCGCCCCTCGGGCCCATTTACCAGGCCGGCACACTGTCGGGGAACCCCCTCGCCATGACCGCCGGCATCGAGACCTTGAAGCTTCTTTCAAGACCGGGCGTGTATAAGACCCTCGAAAAGATGTCCGCCGATCTCGAGAAGGGGCTCCGGGTCGCCGCGAACGAAGCCGGCATCCCCGCGACCATCAACCGCGTCGGCTCCATGTTCACCACGTTCTTCACGGACCGGAAGGTGAAGGACTTCGCCAGCGCCAAGACCTCGGACACGACGCGGTTCGGCAAGTTCTTTCGCTCGATGCTCGCGAACGGCGTGAACCTGGCCCCGTCGCAGTTCGAGGCCGCGTTCCTGTCCCTGGCGCATTCGAAGTCGGACATCAACAGGACCGTCGAGGCGGCGCGGAAGAGCCTGAGGGGATTATAACGGCTGAAGGTGAGAACGTGAGAAGGTATGAAAGCGGGAAATTGGGAAGTTGAGAAGTTGAGAAGTTGAGAAACACCGGGAAAGTGGCGTGCGATATCGTAACTTCCCATCTTCCCAACATCCCAACTTCGGATTCATCATGGAAGAAAAGGACCGAAAGCTCCTCCGTATGCTTGGCGCGCTGAGCACGGTCGGCATCACCTTGGTGGTTGCCACGGTCATCGGGTACTATGCCGGGCATTATCTCGACGGCCGTTTCAACACGACACCGTGGCTCACGCTCGCCTTTCTGCTGCTCGGCATCGCTGCTGGCTTCAAGAACCTGTACGACCAGACCCGGAGGCTCATGGACCTGGACAAGCCGGACGACAAGGGGGACCATGACCGATAAGGCCAATACGGTCGAACATTCGGCGTCCGCTGTGGCAACAGGCGTCGCGAAGAAGACCGCGGTCCTGACCGGGTTCGGCACCGCAGCCGCCGTTGCCGTCCAGATGACCGCGTGGCCGGGGCTTTCCCCGTGGACCGTTCCCGCCGGGGTGCTCATCGGCGGCGTACTGGGGGTGCTCAATTTCCGGTGGCTTGCCTATGCCGTAGAGCGGGTCTATCTCCGGCAGGGGGCATCGAGCTTGCTCGCCAACGTCGCCGCCGCAGTCGTTAATGTCCTGAAGCTCTCGGCGATCTTCATCGTTCTGTTCGTCGTTATCAAGAACCGGTGGGTCCATATCGTGGGGCTTGTTCTCGGACTGACGTGTTGCTTTGGCGCGATCCTGTGGCAGGGTTTTGGGTTGATGACGGACCTGAAGGAAGACCGGGGGCGGACGGGTAGCGAACAATAGACCGGTGGCCGGGGACGGCCAAGGGGGAGAAAGGAATCACGACGAACGGTCCAGGGAATCAGGCGGTCCGTATGCCGCTGCAGATCTATCCGTCATCATCAAAGATCAAGACGAGAATTGAGAAAGGGGAGGTAGTGTATGAAGAATCACGTGCTCAGGCCGCTGTTCGCCGTCATCGGCATCATCGTGCTTGTCCTCGCGGCCAGAATCTTCTATGTGCCTAAGGACTTCGGTGTCCATGAACGGGGCTACATGTACGGCTGGTACCGCAAGGCGAATATCGAGGATTGGAAAAAGGTCCAGGTAAAATACCAGGGCGCCGAATACTGCAAGGACTGCCATGACAAGAACTATGGCGCAATAAAAAAATCCCCTCACCAGAACATCCAGTGCGAGAACTGCCACGGCCCTGCCGGCACGGCGGAAGGGATCGTCCACTTCGATTCGGACAAGTTGCCCAAACTGACGGTCGACAAGAGCAGGCAGCAGTGTCTCCGCTGTCATTATCCGCTGCCTTATCCCTCGAGCGGGCGCTCGAAGATCAAGGGCATTGATCCGGACAAGCATAATCCGGACATCGAATGCTCCATGTGTCATAATCCCCACCATCCGAACCTGGAGGGAATGAGATGATTACGCGAAGGGACTTCCTGAAGAAAACAGTGACGATCGCCGGGGTTGCCGTACCCCTTGCGGCGTTTGAGATCATCGACCCCGAAAAACTCTTCGCCCAGGTGGCGGCGGAAAAGACGAAGGTGCGCTGGGTGTTCCTCGTCGATACCTATAAATGCGTGGGATGCGGCTTCTGCGTAAAGGCCTGCAAGAACGAGAACGAGGTCCCTTACGACGCAAATGTCACAAGGACCTGGGTCGAGCGGTACGTCCTGACGAAGGACGGCAGGCTCTTCGCGGACACTCCCAAGGGGGCCCGGGACGGATTTGCGACAACCAGGATCGACCTGGGGCTCGGCAAGTATCAGGACATCAAGAAGGACAATATCGAAAAGGCCTATTTCGTTCCCAAGCTCTGCAACCAGTGCGAGAACCCTCCCTGCGTCCAGGTCTGCCCCGTGGGGGCCACCTACCAGGCCCCTGATGGTGTCGTGCTCGTGGACCGTACGTGGTGCATCGGATGTGGCTACTGCATCATGGCCTGCCCCTACGGCGTCCGGTTCTTCCACCCCGTGCATCACACGGCGGAGAAATGCAATTTCTGCTATCACCGCATCACCAAGGGGATGAAGACCGCCTGCGTCGAGGCCTGCGCGTTCGGCGCGCGGAAGATCGGGAACATCAAGGATCCCAACGACCCGGTGACAAAGATCATCCGGACCGAACGGGTGGGGGTCCTGAAGAGCGAATTCGGCACGAAACCCCAGGCCTTCTACATCGGCCTGGATGAGGAGGTGCGTTAGCCATGGTACACGGAGAGATTTGGACGATCAAAGAGCTGTTCGTGACGCCCAATGAATACATCTACTGGAGCGTGCAGATCGTGATGTACCCGTTCATGACGGGGCTGGTGGCCGGCGCCTTCGTGCTGTCGTCCCTGTACCATGTTTTCGGCATCAAGGAGCTCAAGGACATCGCCCGGTTCGCCCTGGTGTTCTCCTTCGCCCTCCTGTTCGTCGCTCCCATGCCGATCATGCTCCATCTCCAGTTCCCCTTCCGGGGGATCAATGTGATGATGACATCGCATTTCACGTCGGCCATCGCGGCCTTCGGCATCGTGTTCTTCACCTACGGGGCCATCGTGGCGTCGGAGCTCTGGTTCCTGTACCGCAAGCACTTCGTCGTCAAGGCGAACGCCCTGCGGGATGTGCAGGACAAGACCATGCTCCAGTGGATGGAGTATCTTATGTACACAGGACTCACCCTGGGCGCGTTCGACATCAGCGAACAGGCGCTGCACCGCGACGAGAAGGCGATCAAGGTGCTTGCCGGCATCGGTATCCCCGTGGCCTGCTTCCTGCACGGCTACGCCGGATTCATCTTCGGATCGGTAAAGGCCAACGCCCTCTGGATGACGCCGCTCATGCCGGTCATCTTCATCATGTCGGCGATCGTGTCGGGCATAGCCCTCTGCATGATCACCTATATCGTCGTGATGGAGTACCGGAAGTTCATGATCAAACGGGCGCGTAAGCGGTGGGAGACGTCCCTGGAAGAGGTGAAGGGCGCCGAGCTTCATGTCGTGACGATGACGGCGAAATACCTTGTGTTCTTCCTGATCTTCGCCATCAGCCTCGAGCTTCTGGACCTGATCTTCCGGGGATACACGGCGGTCAAGTCCTGGGATATGCTCCGCACGATCATCTATGAGCGGGATTTCTACGATATCTTCATCATGCAGTACGGCATCGGCAACCTCATTCCGCTGATCCTGTTCCTGTCTCCCGGACTGACGATCCGCCGTGCGGTCCTCGGCGTCCTGCTCGTGCTGTTCGGCGTGTTCATGATGCGGTGGAACGTGGTGATCGGCGGCCAGGCGTTCTCGCTCACCTTCGCCGGTTTCATGCACTACCATCTGCCGATCATTCCCCACGATTGGGAAACGTTCAAGGAAGGGCTGGGGGGCGCGCTCAGCATCTTTCTCATGCCCTTCGTGCTGTTCTATTTCATTGCAAAGGTCTTCCCGGTCTTCTCTGCCAAGGAATCCCATTGATGACCGGCTGGTGACTGCCCGTGCCTTTTCGGATGCAGAGGCCGGTCAGCGAAGGAGGACGTTGATATGAACACCACCAAGATCATTGTCTCGGCATGTGCGGCGTTCTGCGTCGCACTCTTCCTTCCGTGCGCGGCGATCTCCGCAGGATCGCCGGAGCGGGATGTCCCGAAGAAGTTCCTCGTGCCCCCTCCGCCTTTCTCGGAAGGCATATTCCCCTGTTCGCAGTGCCACGAGGGGATGCCGGTGAACCGTACACCGCGGAAACTCGAAGGAATGCATCAGAACATCGAGCTTAACCACATGCCGGGCGGCTGGTGCTTTGATTGCCACAATGCGAACAACCGGAATACCCTGCGTCTTGCGAACGGAAAGATCGTGCGCTTCGAGGAATCGTACAATCTCTGCGGCCAGTGTCACGGCACCATCCTCCGCGAATGGAAGGCGGGGCTGCACGGCAAGCGAACAGGAATGTGGAACGGCGAGAAGCAATACAGGCTCTGCGTTCACTGCCACTGGCCCCACGACCCGCGGTTCAAGCCGATCAAGCCGCTGCCGCCGCCGGTCAAGCCTTCGGACATAAAATAATCTGCGCTGACAGTGAGGTGCCCCATGAGCTCAGAGAACAAACAGGAACGCGGCGTCCATCGCAGGACCTTCTTAAAAGGAGCCGCACTCGGTCTCGCCGCCGCGGCGCTCCCCGCTGCCGATGCCGATGCTTCGCTCTGGGATGCATTCTTCCAGAAGCATTTCAAGGAAATGAACGAGGCCGAGATCAGGAAGGTCCTTGAGCGCCTTGAGCGGGAATACGAGGAGAAATACAAGAAGCGGATCACGGTGAGCAACGAGAAGCCCCTGCCGGGCGTGCTCTACGGCTACGGTCTCGACCTTTCGCGGTGCATCGGCTGCAGGCGGTGCGTCTATGCCTGCGTGGACGAGAACAACCAGTCCAAGGACCCTCAGATCCACTGGATCACGGTGCTCAGATTCAAAAAGGGCGAGAAATGGGTGGATCTTGAAGAATCGGAAAAATACTATAATCCCGCTGAGGTCCCGGAAAAAGAATACTTCTACATGCCGGTCCAGTGCCAGCAGTGCGAGAACCCGCCGTGCGTGAGGGTATGCCCGACCAAGGCGACGTGGAAGGACCCCGACGGCATCGTGGTGATAGACTACAATTGGTGCATCGGCTGCCGGTACTGCATGGCAGCTTGTCCCTACGGTGCGAGAAGGTTCAACTGGGCGGAGCCGAACCGCAAGCCCGAGGAGCTCAATCCCAACACCCATTATCTCGGCAATCGGCCGCGGTACAAGGGCGTGGTGGAAAAATGCACGTTCTGCGTCCAGCGGGTGCGCAAGGAGCCGGGACGGTATCCGGCTTGCGTCGAGGCCTGCCCCGTGGGTGCCAGGAAGTTCGGGAACCTGCTCGATCCCGACAGCGAGATCCGTTATCTCATCGAGCACAAGCGGGTCTTCCGGCTGAAAGAGGACCTGAACACCTATCCCAAATTCTATTACTTCTTTGCCTACGGAGTCTGAGCTCTGTGCGGGGACAACGGTTATGAACGGTAAGGGGGAACGGCCATGAAAAGCCTCATACAAAATTTCTTTATCGCCGCCCGGCAGGTGTTCGTCGGAAATACCGCTTATTATCTTTGGATCGCTTTTCTGTCGATCTTCATCCTGCTCGGTCTCAGCACCTATATCGAGCAGCTGGACCGGGGCCTGATCACGACGGCCATGCGGGACCAGGTGTCCTGGGGCTTCTTCATCTCGAACTTCACCTTCCTTGTGGGAGTCGCGGCAGCTGCCGTGCTGCTCGTGATCCCCGCGTACCTCTACAACTTTAAACCGATCAAAGAGATCGTGCTTTTCGGAGAGCTCCTGGCCATTACGGCGATCACCATGTGCATTCTGTTCATCATGGTGGACATGGGCCAGCCGATGCGGGTCTGGCATATCCTGCCGGTCCTGGGGTCCATGAACTTTCCTTCGTCCCTTCTTGCCTGGGACGTCGTGGCTCTGAACGGTTACCTGGCGATCAATATGGTCATCGCGTTCTACGTGCTCTATCGCCTCTCCATCGGCAAGGAGTACAAGATGTCGGTCATCGGGCCGCTCATCATCCTGTCCATTCCCTGGGCCGTGAGCATCCATACCGTGACGGCGTTCCTCTATAACGGCCTGTCGGCCAGGCCCTTCTGGAACGCCTCGATCCTCGCGCCGCGTTTCCTTGCGTCGGCCTTCTGCTCCGGCCCGGCCATCATGATCGTCCTGTTCCAGATCATCCGGAAAAGGTCGGAGGTGGAGATCGACGACCGGGCTATCTTCAAGATCGCCGAACTCATTGCCTATGCCATGGGAGTGAACCTCTTTCTTCTCGGCGCCGAGGCGTTCAAGGAGTTCTATTCCGGCAGTATTCACTCCTATCCCATGCAGTATCTCTATTTCGGCCTTCACGGCAAGCATGCGCTGGTACCCTGGATGTGGTTCGCGAGCGTGCTCAATATTTCGGCCTTCTTCCTGTTCCTCTTTCCCCGGACGCGGGAGAATTTCACCACGCTTAATATGGGGTGCATCTTCGTGATCATCGGCGTCTACATTGAAAAGGGTATGGGGCTTATCGTCCCAGGATTCATTCCCGACACGCTCGGAGAGATCTACGAGTACACGCCCACGACGCCCGAGATCATCACCGCCATGGGCATCTGGGCGGCAGGCGCGTTGCTCTATACAGTACTTCTCAAATTCGCGATCCCCATCTACACGGGGAAACTGCGCTTCGCGACGAAAGAACAGTAGGGAGGAGCGATCAAGATTGTCGTTTCCCTGCGGCCAGGGTAGGGGGATCGGTGGTATTGCGGATAGGATTTGTGCTGGACGGCCGGAGGAAGATAGCGAGCAGGAACAACGAAGGAGCGGCGATGATCGCCGCTCCTTCGTTGTTCTTTATTGGAAAAGGATTCCTTACTTGTCCGGTGTCTTGGTGATCAGGAAGATCACGATACCCATGCCGCTGAAGAGCGCCATGAGGAAGGCCGAGAAATTCTTCCGGGAGCGCAGCTCGATGAATGTGCCCTGGATGTCCTTCTCGATGGCGCCCAGTTTCCGGGTGAACTCGTCGGTACGCTCATTGACCAGGGATACGTCAACAGTATGGAAGAGGGTCCTGAACTCGGCCTGGGTGTTGAACAGTGCCCGTTCCTGCTCATCCGGGTAGACCCCCGCCCTGCGGAGCGCCTTGATCCCGTCCTCGATCTCTCCCGCCTTTTTTTCCACGAGGAAGAGGGCCTGCTTCATGACCTTCGCCCGTTCGTAGGAATGGCATTTGGCGCACCGCTGCTCGTTGATGATGTCGATGTTCGCCCGCTGGACGTTGTGTGAACCGTGACAGACCGTGCAGTGGGGGCCTTTGCCCGTGGCGCGGAGCGCCTTGCCGTGGCCGCTTTCGAGGTAGTTCTTCAGGATGCCGATGTGGCACTTCCCGCAGAACTCGGGGACCTGGCGCGCCGAAGGAGAACCGACAAAGCCACGCTGGTGCGTCATGGACACCGAGGGGTCCTTCGGGTCCCCGCCGTGGCAGTCCTGGCAGTAAATGGTATTCTGGGCATGCCAGCTCTTCTTCCACTCGTCGACAATGTCCTGGAACGCCGGCTTCATCTGCTCTGAGGAGTGGCAGTCGATACAGGCATTTTCCTCGATCCGTTCACCGGCCCAGGTCTTGGACAGGAACTCCTGCGCGAAATCCTCACGATACCCCGCCGCCGAGAACGAGGGGAGGCTCATGATCATCATCACGGAAAGAACAAGGTAGCGCATCACGACCTCCCCCAGAACATGAGGATGAGCCACAAGACGAAGGAAAAGAGGAAGAGGCCGCGCAGCAGGGGCCGTTTCATGATGTTCTTTTCCTTTTCCGTGTCGAAGAACGGCCACAGGAGGAACACAAGGAACAGTGCCAGCTGGATGATGATCCCCAGGAACTTGTTGGGGATGATCTTGAGCATCTGGTAGGGCGCGAGCAGGTACCACTCAGGCCGGACGGTGACCGGTGTCTTGAAGGGATTCGCAGGGATCGTGGCCTCCTCGGGGAAGAAGAGGTTCGGCGTAATGGTGATCAGCGCGAACATGACCGCCAGATACACCATGACCATGAGCATGTCCATCTGGAAGAACCGTGGATAGTAGGGATAACCGTCGGCATGGCTTTTCTTGTGATATTCGGTCCATGGACGTTTTTCCTCGGCGTGCAGACCGAAGGGTGTCGCCGAGATGCCGATACGCTTGATCAGGAAGAGATGGATCCCCACCAGGAGCATGAACAGGGGCGGCAGGATGGACACATGAAAGGCAAAGAACCTGCTCAGCGTCGCCCCGGTGACCTGATCGCCTCCGCGCAGTATCCCCGCCACGAAATCGCCGACAACGGGGACGGCGGTCGGGATGGAGGTCACCACGGTCGTTGCCCAGTAGCTGAGCTGAGTCCAGGGGAGCAGGTACCCGCTGAACCCGAATGCGATGGTCACGAAAAGCAGGAGCGCCCCGCCGATCCAGGTAAGTTCCCGAGGCCGCTTATAGTTCCCCATGGCGAAGACCGTGAGCATATGGAGACCGATCGCGGCGATCATGAGGTTGCTGCCGACCACGTGCATCTGCCGGAAGAGCCAGCCGAAGGGTACCTTGTGCATGATGAACTGTACGCTCTTGAACGCATGGTCGGGATGGGGAACATAGTAGATGAGCAGCAGTATCCCGGAAAGGACCTGGATCAGGTAACCGGCGGCGGCTACGAATCCAAGCGTGTAGAATATGTTGATGTTCTTGGGGACCCGGTAGTCGGTGACCTGCGACCTGACGAGGTCGTCGAGCCCGATCCGTGTTTCCATCCAGTATTTAACACGTTCCCACATAGTCCTCGCCCTCACCCGATCACAATAGTTTCGCCTTCGACCCTGAGCGGCAGTTTCGGCAGGGGCTTGGGCGGCGGTCCTGAGACGATGTTCCCTTCAAGGTCATAAACGCCTGCGTGGCAGGGACAGAGCAGTCTCTTGTTCTCCTTGTCGTACTGGACCAGGCATCCCAGGTGGGTACAGACCCGGGATACGGCGATAAGACCCTTGCCGGGCCTGTTCAGGATGACTGCGGGGACGCCGTTGAAAACGATCTCCCGGGCATCGCCCAGGGGGATCTCACGCTTTGCAATGACGAGGGTCTTGGACTGTTCCGTGCTGGCCGGCGGGGCAAGATACCGGGAGAGGGAGTAGATGAAGGAAACAACGCTTGTGGCTCCCAGAAACGCCAGTACTCCTTTAAGAAAGTTGCGCCTCTTCATCAGACCTCCCCGTCATGGAAGAAGGATTTGGAAAACAGGTGGATGGTGCGACAATGCTCCGGAAAAACACTCATGAAGAATGCTGATGTCATGGTATGATGCGGAGTGTTTATTGTCAAGCGAAAAATGGTTTTCAGCACGTCTGCAGACGGTTGTTATGCTTATGCAAGATTGATAGTCAGGATTTGAGAAGACGTGGGAAGGAATTTTCGATCCTTCTCCTGTCGTTATAGCTCTGGCCGCCAGAACGTTATGCCGTTCATCATTTGCCCGTTGTTCCCGTGGTCTTCTGAAGGCCCCAGAAAAGTTGGTGGACGTAAAAGATTCGGTCCCGCGGCGCCATGAAAAGCTATTGACATCGCCGGTCCTTCATGATATAAACTCGGGCTTAGTCATGAAGTGCTTGAATAGGCAGGGGGGGCAATGAAGGTTTTCGATTGGTCCAAGGAAAAGATTCAATGGGCGATAGAACGGCTTAAGGAGCCGTTGTCAATCAAGGCAAAGGTATTGATCGTTTCGCTGTTCCTCATCATCGTCGGTGGAGGCGGATTCGTCGCATACAAGTTCTATGACTTCACGCAGAACAATCCCAAGTTCTGCGTCGGCTGCCACCTTATGCAGGAGGCCTATGATACCTGGGCCGCGAGCGAACATTCGAAGCTCAACTGCCATGATTGCCACCACCTGACCATCCCGGAGCAGAACCAGCTGCTCATCAGCTTCGTGATGCACCGGCCCACCAAGGTCCCCGAGCGGCACAAAGGCGCGGTCATCGTCAGCTCTAAGACCTGCAACGAATGCCATACCTCCAAGAAAGCAAAGCAGATAAACAAATCGTTGTTCCACGCCAAGCACGTCTACATGGAACAGATCGAGTGCACCGAGTGCCACGGCGAGGTGAAGGCCGACAAGTCGGGGCTCCATCATTTCCTGCCCACGGAGAAATTCTGCACCAAGTGCCACACGGGCAAAGCGGTGCACGGCGAGGGCATGGGCGGTCTCGCGTGTCTCAACTGCCATACGGATCGCACCAAGGACCTGAAACCGGGGCGCATGAAGTGCCTCTATTGTCACAGCACGGACGAGAACATCAAGAAGCGTTTGAATGACGACGCGACCATGGATGTGCGGTTCTTCAAGCCCGAGGCCGCCACGATCAAGAAGGCCATCAAGATCACCTTCGACGATAAGGCGCCCATGCAGTTCTACTGCTATGAGTGTCATAAGCCGCATACTCAGGGAAAAAGCAAACCGGGGAGCGGCCACTGTCTCGGCTGTCATTCCAATGTGCCCAAGGTCGGCAAACACGCCGTCCATCTTGCCATGGACATGCAGTGCAAGGACTGTCATAAGCCGCACCTCTGGCGGGTCACCGAAGCTTCCGCCAAGAAGGACTGTGTGCAGTGCCATGAATATCGAAGCCCCAAGGCTTTCTTCTAGACCTTTTGTGATTTACGGTGTCTCAGCTCTATAGGCATCAAGCGGAATTCCATTTTACAGCGAAAGGAGGTGAAACACAGATGAAGAAATTTTTCGTATTTGCGATCGTAGTTGTTGTTTCGTTCGCGCTGGCCATGACGGCCTTCGCAGTTCCGGCCGGCAAGACCGTGGAGTACGCAAAGGGCGGCAAGGTCGTGTTCGACGGAAAGGCTCATGCGGACAAGGGCCTGAAGTGCGCTGATTGTCATCCGGCCGTTTTTGCGATGAAGAAGGGCGCAGCGATCACCATGGCGGACATCAATGCCGGCAAGCTTTGCGGCACCTGCCACAAGGACGGCGGCAAGGCCTTCGCAGCAAAGGATTGCGCAAAGTGCCACAAGAAGTAAGTATGTCATTATCCGGCAGCAAAAACCCTCACGGGAATCCCCGTGAGGGTTTTTTTATTTCGCCAAAATATGGTATGATAGTGCCCTATGCATGACAGCGAGATCACCATCCTCCGGGAGCTCATCATCCTCCTTGCCGTATCGCTCCCGATCACCTTTCTCTTCCATAAGGCTAAGCTGCCGGCGCTCGTCGGATTCCTCATTACCGGCGTGCTCATCGGCCCTCACGGGGCGGCGGTCATCACCGAGACCCAGGTCGTGGAGCGGCTGGCCGATGTCGGGGTCGTTCTGCTCCTCTTCACCGTGGGGCTCGAGTTCTCCCTCGAGGATATCATCCGTTCCGGTCGCCGGTTCCTCCTCGGCGGCGGGTTCCAGGTCGTCCTGACGACCGGCGCGGTCGCGGGGATCGCGATCCTGTTCCAGTACACCCTTGCTCAGGCCGTATTCTTCGGTTTTCTCGCTTCCTTGAGCAGCACCGCCATCGTGCTCAAGATGTACTCGGACCGGGCCGAGCTGGACACGGCCCACGGCAGGCTCTCCACCGGGATCCTCCTGTTCCAGGACATGGCCGTTGTACCGATGATGCTCCTGCTGCCTGTCCTGGGCGAAGCAGGGGCCGCCGGCGTCATTACCCCGCTTTCCGTGCTCATGAGCCTGGGGAAGGCGGTCCTGGGGCTGGTCGTCGTGTTCCTGGCTGCCCGGCAGGTCGTACCGCTCCTGCTTCACCAGGTGGTCCGTCTGAGGAACCGGGAAATGCTGTTCCTCCTCGTGGTCCTTCTGTGCCTCGGCACCGCCTGGATCACGTTCAGCCTCGGGCTCTCCCTCGCCCTTGGCGCGTTCCTCGCCGGGCTGATCATCGCAGAGTCGGAGTACAGTCACCACATCGTGGCCGACATCCTTCCCTTCAGGGACTATTTCGCGAGCATCTTCTTCATTTCCATCGGGATGCTGCTCAGGACGGACTATTTCCTGGCGCACTGGCCGCTCCTGCTCGGCCTGACGACCGGCCTTGCCCTGCTCAAGACCGGCCTCGTGACCGTCACCGCCGCGGTCCTCCGGTATCCCGTCCGCTCATCGCTTCTGGCAGGCCTCGCCCTCGCCCAGGTCGGCGAATTCTCCTTTCTCCTGGCGGACCAGGGGGCGCGGTTCGGCCTCATTGCCGGCGAGACGTTCCAGGCATTCATCAACACCTCGATCCTCACCATGGTGGCGACGCCGTTCATCATACAAGCGGCGCCGTGGTTCGCGGACCGGCTCAGCATGCTCCGGCCCGATTCCACTGAGCAGCCAGCAGTCTGCGCCCTCACGGGACACACGATCATCGCGGGATACGGTCTGAATGGACAAAATTTGGCGAGGACGCTGCGCGCCACGCGGATCCCCTACAGCGTGCTGGAAGTGAATGCCGACACCATCCGGAAAGCGCGGGACGAGGGAGAGCCGATCATTTACGGAGACATCACGCGGGAAGACGTGCTTGCGAGGGCTGGCGTCCCGTGCGCGCGGATCATCGTGTTCGCCATATCCGATTTTTCCGCGACCCGTCTTGCCATCCGCATCGTGCGCAGGCTGAATCCTTCGATCTTCATTCTTGTCCGGACGCGGTACGCGGCCGAGGTCGATGAGCTCCAGGCGCTCGGCGCCGACCAGGTGATCGCCGAGGAGTTCGAGACCTCCATCGAGATATTCTCCCGCGTCCTTCACCAGTACCATGTCCCGGGGAACATCATCGCCAGCCAGATCAGCCTCGTGCGGTTCGACGGGTACAAGATGCTGCGGGGCATCTCCCTGGACCAGGAGAAGATCGGAAAGCTCGCCGCGCTATTTGCCGCTGCTACTGTGGACAATATGCAGGTCCAGCCGGAATGCGCCTGCGTCGGAAAGACACTGAAGGAGTTGGATATCAGGCGGGCGTCGGGAGCCACGGTGATCGCCATTGTTCGGAACGGTGAGGCCGCCACGAACCCCGGCCCGGAGTTCATGCTTCACGTAGATGATATCCTCGTCCTGCTCGGCGCGCACAAGGAGCTGGATATGGCGGTTGATCTCTTGAAAAGGGGAGAGGAGAAGACTGACACGGGGATGGGGGGACACGGGGACACGGGGACGTCGGACGCGGGGACAGGGTGACGCGGAGACGCGAATACGGCAGACACGGAGACGGGGGGACACGGGGACGCGGAGGAACGACAGAAGACACGGAAAAACCAATTACAGGCGGAACGATAGAATGTAGTTGCGAACACTGATGGCCTTGGGTATAATCCTTCCAAACACAAACAATTTTCCATTTCCAACTTACAATTTGCATTTTACAATTCAAATCAGGGGAGAGGTTATGGAGCTGGTGCCCGTCCCGGACTTCAAATCCGGTGGTTCCTGGCCTTGGTCAGGAATGGTGCGTTCGATTCGCATGCTCTCCCGCCAATAACAAGAAAAGCCCTTGGGGAATTACCCCCAAGGGCTTTTCTTCCGTCAACTGTTTACTTGCCGCGAGGCATCACAAGATATCCTCGGGTTTCAGCCTCGCCTGCCGCAGAATTGCCTTGAGCAAGCCGGGACCGATGATTTTACCTGCATGGACGGGGATCGTGAACTTGCCGGGTTTTTCAGGATGGCTGAAATGCCGGTGGCTCCCCTCTGAGCTGGACAGAACGTAGCCATGCTCCTGGAGTTTCTTGATGAGCTGTTTCGCTGTCAATCGCGGTAGTTTGGGGCTCAAGCAGCTACCTCGATGACGATATGATAGGATTCCTCGGGCTCAGCGGGGACCTGCTCGCCCGCCTTCTTGAGCGATTTGATATGGAGAGCCATTGCCTTCTGGATGTTTCTTTTCGTCTCTTCGATCGTACGTCCTTGTGAAAAGCAACCGGGAAGGGACGGGACAACGGCATAGTATCCTATGCCGTCTTCCTCGGGAATGATCTCCACCCTGAATTTTCTCCGCTTCGCCGCCATACTGGCCTCCCAAATTAATTAGTGCAGGTATTTTATCCTCAAGAAAGAATAGCGTCAATCAAATCTTTTGCATCGCATGCTCACCCGCCAATTATCCTGACCGCATACCTGGGTTTCCATTTCCTTAATCCAACCTCAAAAGAACAGGCCCGCAGTTCCCTGCGGGCCTGTTTTACAGTACGCTTGAATGGACCTTAATTGATGACGTAGGTTATGGTCGAGGCCTCCCCGTTCACCCCGTTGACAACTACATCCAGATTGACCGAGCCAACATTACTCCCTTCACATGTCGGAAGAATAGTGACCGTAGCAGAAGGGACCGCGGTGCCGCTCAGGTTCACCCCTCCTGTGCAGACTATCGGGCTTGGATCGGTTCGCGACGGGGTGTCCTAGCGACCAGTTTATGATACCGGCTTTTTAAGAAAATAGGGTGACACTCC
>ERZ1292625.71-Hain-H41-01um-R1-71-length-177172-cov-31_pt1 | contig 177172 bp, 169 predicted proteins | sample MGYA00564400_ERZ1292625 | MGnify/ENA primary metagenome ERZ1292625 (study PRJEB36523, sample SAMEA6512639) | groundwater metagenome | collected 2019-01-08 | study: AquaDiva: Metagenomics assemblies of 32 groundwater samples | reverse complement strand
CACAATGCGTTTCGGTGTGTTCGACATGACCGCCATGAAGGGCATTCATCCAGTCACGACAGACATCATCCCGTGGGAGTACAGGAGTGGTGGGTACCTGATGAATCATCCCCAGCACGGAATTTACACGTTCGTGTCCAAGGAGCACAAGGACATCATCCTGAAGATCGGTATTCAAGATGATGGGTTCTTGTCCCTGAGCAACGACACGAAGATTGGCGTTCGCTTGTGGGAGTGAAGGTGTGACTTGATTTGTGATGACTTGAATAGAGCATGACGAAGCATTTTATGCGTTGGAGGCATGAGCACGTGCGCGGTTCACAATAGGATCAATAACTCGCATGTTACCCAGCTGTATGTACCTTCCAGGGGAATTCCTTGCCAAATCACAAAGGCGTTGCAACCGGGGGTCCTCCGCGCGGCTTTCGCGAATCATCGTGTCTGAACGCAACTTTGTCTTCAAAGCTCTGCAAGCTTCTTGAGCCAAATTGAAGTACTCGTTCGCAACGATGCTCGCATCTTTCGCCTTGGACCACCGTACCAAGGCCGTGTTGGGGTTCTTCATCATCGCAACCTTGTCTTGTGCTGCTTGTGATCCCGCAGGCAGACTCAAAACTTCACGGGCAATTGCAATCAGAGGCACGTGGATGGCATCTGCAACAGCAGTGTGCTCCTCTGCGAGTGTGTCCCATAATGTCGCTTGATGCACAAACTCCACGACAGCATGCATTTCAAGACGAAATACCAGTCGCATTGGTGTCAACAACATGTCTTCGAGGCACGGACGGTTCTCTGCCTCCATCATCTGAACATCAACGCTCCCACGTGCGCGCGTGGCCATGTTCTCGGCACCCTCCTCAGATAATCCCGACAGAGAGATATAGCACGATTGTATTCCGTTTATTCAGTCTTTCTTGGTGGATTGGACACAACCCAACACGCGCTCCAGTGGGACCTCGAGCGTGCGCGCCACCGTCTCTGCTACTGTTGCAAACAACTCAGTAGTCACATCTTCCGAAGCGACGCCGGCGCGCATCGCCTCACACAAGATCTTGGCGAGTTGGGTGTCGAACTTGAGCACCTCTTGCGGTGATACACCCGACACCATGTCGGCCTCGCATTCTGCAATGGACTCGCCATACAGCGCAGCCTCGAACACAACGTTGTAATCAACTGTGTAATCACCGTCCACGAAGTCGCTTGCACACTTCTCCATGTACCGATGGAGAAGACGAAGGACATAGTCCAAGGTCCTGTTCTTGGGCTTCGGCCAAGGGTAGTTGTCCTCTGCATCTTCCGAGTCGGAACCTGCCGCAGCAAGCTCATCACCCTCTGCGGTCGTCGAACGGACATCGGCCATGTCTGCGGCGTTGTCTTAAACGCTCGAACAATCATGTGGAAACAACGAATAGACATGGGTGCTCACTTATTCGCGATATTCAAGATTCTGCGTCACCTATAAATCAAGAGAATTCGTTCCAGTAGTGTGCTGCCGTCGTTGATGGGGGAAACCCGGCAAGCGCCACCGCGCTTGACACCAATGGAAGTCGCAAGTGTCGTGAACAAGAACTTCACCCGGGGCGGTGCTCGACAGCAATTCAAGATTGACGGACGCGTCGTGCCGAAAAACGTGACACTCCTAGGATCAGGACATTACGGGGACGTGTTTCGCATCATAACACGCTGCAATACGACGTATGCTGTCAAGGTTATCTTGGTTGAGAAACTCCGCGAGTACGACATTCTGCAGAGGCTGAACAGCGTTCGACAGATCCTCCACGTTTATGGATCCTGCACATTCGGCAAACGAGACGAATACGCCATGATTCTGATGGAATACTGTGACGGTTCAACCCTCACGGACTATGATGAATCACTATCAGAACGCGCCGTACTTCAAATCACACGTGATATCCTTGCCGCGTTGATCGCATGTCAAGAAGTGGATGAATACCACGCGATCTTCCATGGAGACCTGCATCTGGAGAATATCATGATTTGCCGTGGCCAAACGAAAATCATCGATTGGGGTGACGCAAAACTGGTCAGCCGTGGACCAAGTTTCAAGCTGTATGTTGAGAAGGACCACTATGCGTTGGCCAGGGTCATCCTTTTGTTGCTGACCAGTGGTGTCGACATTCCACGCGTGTACAACCGACACGAGCTCCTCCAAATCATTGGCCAGCAACAGATATCTGCGAGAATGACGACACTGTTGCGCGGCATTGCAGAAGGCAAGCGTGGGTTCGAATATTCTCCAGATGTGCAAGAACAAGTCCTCCGTTTGCTTGAAGCGCAGCCTGAGGAGTGAAGAGCTTGATGAGTAAATTCATTCCGTGCTCTGCTCCATTGATTCTTCAGAGTCAGATGAATTTGTGCATGAATCATCGCTGCTGCTGCTGAGATCACCACAAAACCAGCACAATGAACCAAGGCCCTTGCCCATTTCACAGGATTTGCACATTTGACTCTCACACCTCCAGCACCGCAACTGACAGCACGGACCGACCCGACGTGTCTTGCAAACACTGCAGGTATTGTCATCGAGACAACTTGAACAGTATGTGCGCTTGCCACACTCTTCGCAGGGCTCGAATTGACCACATGGGCGACACATGTGATCCGAACATATCAAGCACAACATCACCGACTTCCTGGTGAATTTCTGCTTGCATTTCTCACAAGCAACAAGTTCCGCAGGAATTGCTCCTGCAGCAGCAACTTCCTCTGCCATCTTGCGTGCTTTCTTCAGTTTCGGAGCCATTCGTGAACAGAATCGAGACAGAAATCAAGTTGTTGCACTTTAATACAACACTCACACCTGCGTTAACAATGGCCGCAGCACGGTTCCTAGCGTCGAGATCAGGGACTCTGCTGCCGTGTATGGGTCCTCGTCTTGCGCATTCACGAGCTCGAACTCGATTTCGTGACCCACAGAGCTTGGGCGGTCGTTGGGACCAAGCGGGACACTGAATGTCGTTGTGGCAGGATCGAACTTGTCCACTTGCGAGAGGTCGACACGCCAGCACTCCCCTGGGAAGTGATAGTACACGCGCTTGCGGCGACGAACAAGGATGACAGTCTGAGGAGTGATGTGCTCAGGCTGCTTGAGGTCCATCTCCTCCGCGAAGCTGAGACGCAAATCAAACGGCAGAAGAGGCATCATGATGTTGACGTGCTTCAGTGGCCGCTTGAGCTCGCTCATGGAAGATGGAGTCAGGATCGTGCGCACACGGTCGTCAGGATAATCAAGATTCCTGCCACGAGTGATGTACAGCACACGTTCGATTGTCTCATGCGGGAAGACGAATGATTCAGCTTCTGCAGGTGACGCCTTTGCGTACAGCTCATGAATGCCATCGTCGATCACCCTGAGTGTAGTCGCATCGACGCCAGGGACCCACTTGATATTGTTGCGAAGTGGCAGGATCACAGGCTGTCTGATGCCTGCGTTCATTGGCATTCGTGCAAGGCGTTCATCCTGTTCGATGTTGATGATCCTGCCGACGCGAAGCTCGCATTCGATCTTTCCAAGACTGCGCCTGTCACGGTGAATGTTCGCGCGCAGTTGCTCGTGTATAATTTTCTGCAGCTTCAGCAACGAATCAGCGTCCATGTCTGCTGCAGTTGAACTTGAATTCACATCGAGATCATGGGAAAACGAATTGATTTTCGGCTCTACAGGGGTGTTCCCTTGAATCGAATGCTGAATCTGCGTGTGATGGGTGGTGCGCTTGATTTATCACTAAGAGAGGAACAAGCAATCGGTTTCGCGAAGTTCATCATTCAGAAACGATATTGTGAGCGGACATTGAACCCACGCATATTCATTGACCGCGCAGGCAACGCGTTGTTCTTGTACACAACAGAGGAAGGCGCTGCCATCACCAAAAAGATCAATGGTGCCACACTCGCTCTCTTTGATGGACAGGGACGTTACAAAGGCGGACTAATTGGTCGCATGCAATTGAATGATTCCATCGGCGGACTCATCGACGCGCTTGAAGAGCGCAACTTGAATCCTAAGAAATTCAAGTTGAAATGGGACTGAATTCTGCTTTTCAACGTGATTCAACCCAGAACCCGCAGACATGTCTGGAGTTGTCGATGGCTTGCTTGCAGGGGTCGTGCTTGCATGCACAGGAATCTACATTGTTTGCGAGATTATTGTCGCTTTCTCGACCTACTTTGTGGTGATCTCTGTGCCCATGTGGTTGCTTGGAAATCAAGAGGAGGCAAGCCACATGCTCGACAGCTTCGGCAATGTGCTGACGTTCCTTGGCTGGCGTTGGAACGTGCACTTGCTACTGTATTGTCTTGCAGTCGTCGGTCTACGTACTCTGATCAATCTCATCGTCAAGCGCCGCGACGACGCGGTCGCAGTCTGTTACCTTGTTCAGGACGTCTCAGGGATCTTGGCGCTTGTTGCAGTCGACCCGCTCTTGCTCAGTTGGATGCCAGAGGCCTTGCGACTTGCATCCACCAGTCCCTTCGTCACGTTCTGCGCCCTTCTCTGCACTTGGCGGTGGGTTACTGCTAATCTTGAATAGCACCTATATGGGAGAATTCGCACAATTGACGCACAGATCCCTGTCAGTTCAGCATGTTCACAGCCTTTGCACACAGAATGGAGTCTGACATGGACCGCGCAATCGCGTACGAGTTCGGCGACTGGACAAGCTACATCGAGGGCGTCGAGCGCAATGTCCAGCTCATGAAAATCAGGATCGAGCGTGCGAAACGGGACTACGATGAAGCCGTGAAGACACTCGAGATCGTGCGTGAAGCAGGGCCTCGGCACAGGCCAATCCTCAGCTCAATCGAGCAGGCCATCCTTGCGAACAAGCTGCTCGGCAACCTTGAGCGACTTGAAAAGCAACTACTCGCTGGCATCCCTCATCCAACAGACGACAGTGTGTCTGCAGACACGCACACTGCCATTGCTGAAGCAGAACGCATTCTGACCTTGAGACAACCTCATGACATCGTTGCGGTGTATTGGAACATGCGCAGTCTGATGCGCATTTTCAGGGACATCATGGTCAACAACACAGCAGTGCGATCTGTGTGGCTGCTTTTCAAGTTGAGTCTGTGCTACGAAGCGGCGCTTGTGACGATGGCTGTCGCGCGCATAATGATCATTCACGCAAAGGTTCATCCTCTGCCACGCAAAGTCGACGTCCGTGCAACGAACGGCAACCTGCATCTCGTGATCGACAAGCTGAATTTCATCAGTCTTGATGATGATCGCAAGCGTGAGGTTGAGGAATTCAAGCAGAATTTCAAGGCGAGCCCGTCACTCGTGAGTGATGAAGTGCTCTCATTTCAAGATGAGGACGTTCGGGAAGCATAGGAATCACTGATAAACACGCAATTCTTGATTTGTTCGCGATCAAACACACTACGTCTCATGCTGAGCAACACGAGGAGCCTTCTTGCGATGGCACCCCTCCTCGACACGCACGATGGGCGACAGCATGAACTTCGCCGAGGGCTGCACGCCCCACTGGTCCTTCGCATTGTCAAGGTACGTTGCCACGATTGGGTAGACGAGATCGCGCCACACGTAGCCCTCTGCAACAACTTCAGGGAAATCGCGGATTGGAACAATGCGCTCGTAGTGAAGGAGCATGCGGGTTGCCTGCGGCAGACCATTCTCTTCTGGCGACCAGTCGAGTCCGAACAAGGCGAACAGGAACGGAGCAAGACGGCAGGATGTCTTGAGGTCGTAGACAAAGTCCACACTCTGTGAACCGTCTTTCACAGCGACACGCTCTGCGTCTGCGAGATCAAGAGCACATTCACTGATGCAAGACAGGAGATTCGTGAGGTCTGCATAAGTGAATCCGTCGATATTCAGCGACGAAGGTGGCTTGATCAGTTTCTTCATGCGATACAGCATGAGCAGAAGTCCGTCCTTGATTCCCTTGAATTTGCGTGCGAGCAACTCCACAACGACCATCACGAAGTTCTTGATCCTTTCCGTTTGAGCCTCATTTGGTTGATTCTCACGGCGCGCGATGCTTGCAGCGTCAAAGGGGTAGAGATTCAGCTCAGAGAATGCAATGTGCATGACTTCGCGCAGAGTCTCCATAACAGACCGATTCGAGATGCAGAGAGGATCTGAGAATTCACGAAACTGAGAAGGTTCAAGGAGGAACCGTGGCAGCACGTTGCGCAGGTTTGCGCTCTCGTAGCCATCCTTGGCGTGATCTGCTGTCGTGTGTTCGAACGGTCCAGGCAGGAACGACATGGTGTCGTTGATCGTCTCGCCGAAGTGCATGTCCAAGTCGACTTGGCAGAACGCGATCGCTGTCTTCTCGCGAATCATCTCTGGGAAGCCTTCACCCCAGATGATCTCGTCGCCAAACCCTGGCACGGAATCCTTCTTCGGCTCGTAGCCATGCATGGCAACGAACTCAGGCAGCTCACCGTCATCGACTGGACCGCGACGGTAGTTCTCCGTCTCTGAGGAATCTGATTCATCATCTGAGTGGACCATCTCCTTCGGCGTGTGCTTGTGATTCAAGCTCCGCTTCCCGACAGCCGCCATCTTGCTTGAATTCTTGCTCTGTTCCCTCTTGCACTGGTCAACACAACTCAAAGTGCTCTCCGAAGCCACCCTTGAGCGAGTGTCAACCCCACAAGTCCGTTGCAAATCATTCTACGTTGAAAATGATTTCATTTCAAGCTGATCATCGCAGATGCGGAACACACACACAAGTCACACAACACACACAAGTTCACTTCTGGCGGGCAGACTTGATCTTCTGATACTCCGAGTGATCGAGGTGCACAAAGCCCTCCATGACATTCGGAAGCATGAACTCCTTCAGAGGCGCCACAGCGCCATCGAATGACTGCAGGAACGTCGACACGATCGGGTACGCGAGGTCGCGCCAGACGAATCCCTCTGCCAACACCGTCGGCAGATTCTTGATGGACACGATGCCTTGGTAATGGGTCAGCATGCATGTCGCCTGCGGAGGCCCGTTCTCCTCCACGGACCAGTCAAGCCCAAACAACGCGAACAGGAATTGCGCGTAGCGGCATGAGGTCCCGAGGCTGTAGGTCTCCAGGTCCTTGTCGGAAGCATAGGCACCCGCGACACGTTGTGCGTCCGCAAGCTCGAAGTTGCAATCGATGATGCCATCCATGCAGAGCCGCACACTTGTGCGATCAAAGCCAGGCACAGACTGAGTCTGCACAGACTCTGTCTGCACAAGACGATGCAAGCGCTGGAGCACCATAAGCAGTCCGTCCTTGATAGAGCGCAACTCGCGTGCGAGCATGTCGACAGCAATCATGACGAAGTTGCCGACTTTCGAGCGCTCAGGCTCCTCGAGCTTGGTCTCCCCGCGGGCACAACGCACTGCGCCTGGGGGATCTTGGTTGATCAGTTCCGACGCTTGATGCAAGATGCAGTTCAGGGTCTCCATGACAGAGATCCTCGAACCACAGATCATGGGGTGGTGCCTGAGAAAATCAGACACGAACCGCTGACCTTCGACATACCACGACCGATTGTACTCGAGCAAGAATCGTGGCAGAAGGTAGCGCACGTTCGCGGGCACAACGCCGATAGAAATGTGCATCGGCTGCTCGAACGTGATCGGGCCAGGCAAGAAGGACATGATGTCGTTCAGCGTCTCCAGTTCGATCTCGCTGGGACAGTAGTCGATCGCCGTCGCCAACTTCGTGCGCTGTGGGAACTCGCCAGAGTACGTTTTCTTGTTGCCAATCTCTGGCACAGACTCGAGCGTTGGAGCGTAGGCGTTCATGAACACGTGCGTTGGCCACTTGCGAGTGTCGACCAACAACTGGTCATCACCGTCGTCACCGTCCGAGTCCGAGTCCGAATCTGACTCCGGCTCTGGATCAGAATCAGGGACGATGACGACTGGCTCAGGAGGCGCAACAGGCTGCTCATCCTTGCGAGAACGAGACCGCTTCCCACGGCCTGGAGCAGGTCCTGCCGTGCTCGGTGCAACAAGTCCGACATCCACTCCATACTTCGCTGCCCGCCTGGTCCCACGCGTGTTCATCGTCCCGGCCCTTGTTCAGTTGTTCTGCTCACACTCCAGTAAACTCAAATCAAAGTGCGCTCGCTCCGCGCTCTTTTAAACACATAACACAACCCCACGAGTTACGGTTACGTACCGTAAACATATTTTAATTGCATAAACTAGCCGTTACTGGCTAACTCGGTGCGGGTGCCGGGCTATTATCAATGCAAATAGCCGTTACTGGCTAATTCAGTGCGGGTGCCGGGCTATCTGTGCCACGGTCGTGCCAAGGTACAAAGGGCCGCCCGCGTGCAGAATTATCACTCTCAATGCGTTCAAAGTGTGTGAAACCGGAGAACAGGTCGGGAAGTTACAGAACACCGAGACGATGTTGCGCAAGGGAGCCGCACCGGCTGCAGCCGCAGGAGGCCTTCGCTCTGGAGCAAAGCGCCAGCCTGTGATTGGCAAGAAGAATCAGAAGACGGCGCCAAATGGCGTCAAGAAGGCCAGCAACGGTGAAGTCCCCGTTCCCGTTCCCGCCCCAGTGGCGGAGCCTGTCCAAGTGGAGTCATCGGTGCACGATGACCTTGCCCAGTTGGGTGAGGAGATCCGGCAGGCCAAGGCCGATGCTGAGCTGATGATCAGCGCAGCGTTGGAGGCCGAGAAGGCAGAGGAGGCCAGGCGCCTTGCGGAGGAGGTCGCGGAGCCCGCAGAGCCTGCTGAGGAGGCACCTGTGGATCATGACGACCCCGTCATCCCTCCGCCCGCGGACCCAGCCTGGGTGGTCCCAAGCAGCGTCGTGCACGACGCGCCCATCTTTGTTCCTGAAGAGCCAGTCGTCCATGCTCCTGCTCCAGCGGCTCCCGCTGCAGAGCCAGTTGAGCGTTCCATTGTGCGGAAGGGCCATGTGGAGGTGCCTGACGGCGACGACACGATGGTCAGCATCGGTGGCGAAGATGATGACGGCAGCCTGGTCAGCAGCGAAGGGAGCGAGGGGCCAACCATCGGCAGCGCGACCATCGGGTTCGAGGCCTTTGCCAAGAAGCCAAGTGCACATGCCGCTGCTGCCCGTGACACCGGGTTCACGGTCCAGTGGTCGGATCAGCGTCCCCGTGGGAACGGCGTCAGCGTGCGTAACGTGGTGGCGCACACCCTGTCTCTGGCGGGCACCCATGTCGACGCATCTGTCGACTCGGACGAAGAAGCGACGCGGCAGCGCCGCACTGCGTTCAAGGGACTGTTGCCATCGATCGCGCCCATCGCGCTGACCGACATCTCTGACTCTGACTCTGAGGAGGACGAGAGCGAGTCGGATGACAGCAGTGATGCCGACTTCGCAGTTCGGGGTCACGTCGTGCACCTCGACCTTGACGATGAATCGATGTCTGAGTCCGAGTCTGAATCTGACGACGACTCCAGCATGGAGTCGACTCATGAGCCCTTCGCGCCAGCGGACCGCAAGTCGATCTGTGCCGATGCCATCGTACGCGGCGTTGGCCCCATCGAAGAGCCCGCGATTATGTTCGCCCTCCAGAAAAACTTGGAGTACAACGCTGGGATCCGGGAGCGGCGTGCGAACCGCGCAGAACGCCATCGGAAGCGGGAGGAGCGGGCGGCGCGCAATCAGAAGCGTGCTGCGAAGACCTCGCCTCCGAACGGGCGCAAGGCCTCTGTTGGTGGCAAGACTGTTCACCCCCTTGGTGGCAAGTCCCCTTCGACGAACAGTCCCCCGGCTGGCAAGTCGCCCTCGAAGAACGGTCACGGTGGTGCGCGTCCTGGAGCAGGGCGTCCGAAGGGATCTGGTGGTGCTTGGAAGGTCGCGGATCGTTCGGAGTCAACGACGAAGAAGCATGCTCGTCCTGCCCCGTCGCAGGCTGGCAAGCGTCCTCGCACGATGCCATCGCAAGTCTCGAAGCCCGCAACGGTGACGCCGCCGAAGCCTGCTGCTCCTGTCAACCAGCCTCTGTCCAGCTCGTTCAGCAAGATCGTCAAGCGGTGGAAGCAGCTGCAGAACTCGATCAACCTGTGCTCATCACCACCATGGGTGCTGAACGCTCTGGCAAGCGCCTTGGTGGCAGGTGGCGCGATGGAGCGATCGTTCTGGATGTTCATCATGATCATGGCGACAAACTACGATATCGTTCCGTACATGGTCCTGTCGGACGAGGATCGCGAGAATCCAGAACGAGGCCTTCCTGCCTCGCTCGAGGCTCTGCGTCAGCAACACGGTGTCAAGCTGTCGACGCTCACGCGTCTGCTCTACAACTGCGCGAACTTCTCTGCAGGATCCAAGTCTCCGGTGGCTGTGTACTTCCACATCAAGGAGAACGACCAGAATACCATGGAGGTTCGGTGGTGTGATGGTCTCAACGACATTCCGCAGGTGCTGCGTGACACGTTTGGTGATGGCGTCGACAAGGCGCCGTACCTGTTTTTCAAGGATGTGCAGCGCGCTCAGGAGTTGATCTTCGAGATCTTCAACAGCTCGCTGCGGTGCATGATGAGCTCCGACCCATGGTGTTGGTGAGCTCGGGTGTGTGTGTGTGTGATCCGCTTTGCTCGTGTTCGTCCAGCGCCAGCGTGATCAATGAATGTCTATATTCAGGGTGAAGTGTCGTGCCGATGAACGCAGCGAATGAGGTTGTGGGCAGGCAATCATGTCGGCGAGTCAGCCGCGTCGCGAGAGCGCGAGTGAGGAATCTGCAGAGAGCATGTCAGAGTCCCTGACGATGGTCGCTCAACTTGAAAAGCACGCACCCCGTGCGATCGTGCTTGCGCTTGCTGGGTGCTCTGTGATCGACTTGCATTGCGACATTGCAGAATATTACTCGCTTCCGCATGATGATAGCCTCGGAGGGCTCATGAAGCTGACGGACAAGATCCACAAATGCCATCGCAAGGCAAACACCCTGCTGAAGCGCGTGAGCGAGAACGACGGCGACAATCAAGCGATGTCTGCAGGCTTGCGCGACGTCGCGCCGCACATCGAGCCTGTCGTTGATGCCCTGAACACGCTGAGTCAGTGGCTGCGGCTTTCGGCTCTTGGTTGGCAGTCGAAGGTGGAGCAGTGGGGTCCCGTGATCGCGCCGATGCTGTTCGACGGCATGCTGCAGCCTGAGGAACTTGAATTAGCAAACAAGGTCCTGCGGTACGTTGCAGAGAATCAACTCTACTGGAAACCAGACATAATCAAGTACGAGACAAGCATTCGTCGCGGAGATGAGATGGCAGTCGTGCAGAATCAAGTTGACCCAGAAATCGGGGTGCGCAACGCGCAGGAGAAGCAAGATCTCACGAGGGAAGTAAGCAATCTTATTCGGAATGCGAAGCAAGCAGACAGCGAAGTGACAATCACATGTCGAGACTGGTTCACGCGGATCCTTTCGCATTGGAATTGACAGATTTCCTGACTTGTCTCGTTCGTTTTGGCGAATTCAAGACTGCCGGCGCTCGCACTTGATTTCGCTTTGCTCGCTTGCGCGGCTGCCGCATAATAATTACATCCTTAAAGATCCTGTTGACCTCATTCCCATGCTGCATCACGTAGCGCAGATGTTGTGGCGTCAGCTTCTTGTCACTTCCTGATCTCTCCGCTGCTGCCAAGCAGGCCCGTGTTGCGGTGCTTGTCAGGTCTGCAAGCAGTCGCTCCGTGAGCGCTGCAACAATTGCGATAGCCTTCGGCGTGAACACAGGTGCTGTTGGCGAGCACCTCCTGCGCAGGAGGGTCCCTATTTCTGCCGGCGGTACTGTCATCGTCAATGGCCACGCGCGCAACCTCGCTATAATATAGTCAGGTGCAACCGCGCAAGGTCGCAGTCCACATGGCGCGTCCAAGGGCGGCTGCGGTCGCCAAAGCAGCATCACCTGTCAAGAAACCTGTACCAGCGGCGAAGCAGGTTCCTGCTTCAAAGGGGAGCCTTGGTGAAGCGATGGCAACGTTGATCGTGAAGACGGCACAGAGGGTTCATCCCACTGTAAGACTGGCGAAGGTTCTTGTCGACATATACGAGCAACTCGCGCAGCACGTCGTGGATGCGATTGGCGAGCAAGCGGTGCTTGTCCAATCACGAGGCAAGCGCAAGCGAGTCACAGACGGCGACGTGATCGTGGGCGCAATGACCCAGGTCTCGCCAAGTCTTCTGCGAAGTGTAATGTTGAATATGCACGCTGAACAATGAACCAACTTGAATGTTTACTCGTTCTTCCAGCTTTCCACCATTATTGCAGAATCACGCCTGAGATATTCAACGAATCGGTCGAGCTCGCTGAACAGATGGAGCCTTGATTCTGAACCGAAGCATGCCTTCCACCTGTCCAAGTCGCTTTCAGTGCCTTGCCAACCAATCAGCGCGAACTCGATCGGTCTCTGACATCCAGCGCACAGGATCTCGTTCCACAGCCAAGGCATCTCCTTGCAGCTGCCGTGTTCGGTGGGAACAACCTCGAGCGGATGAATCACGTCGCTGTCACGGAACACGACATAGATAGCAGGCGATTCTTCTGCTAGGAGGAAATCAGGGTCGTTCATGAACCTGTACTGAACGCCCGGAAGATCAGGGAAAGGGTTCTCCGCTCGCAACCCGTGCACCGCAACATTCACCTTTCGAAGAGCCATGATTTGACTTGAACTTGGATTCAGGTGCAACAGAGGATCCAAGCGCAACGATGTCGTCCGTTCGAACGACGCAGATGTTTCTGTGCTTGATTGTTGTATCCGCAATCTACTCTGTCTCGCTCATAGGGTACTCCAGAATGCAAGCGTGCAGAAGCATTGGCGACGCTGAACTTGAATCTCCCTTGCAGGATCGCGCCGTGACGACCAGTTGTGTGAACAGAATCGTGTTTCTGCCTGTTGTTGATGACGGATCGGTTCGGTGCATCCTGATGTGCAACAAGGGCGACAACTTGAATATCAGTTTCATCAGTGGCACGCCCCATGAAGTCCGCGATCACACGACGCTTGCAGTTCTGCTGCGCGACCTCCTGGGCGATGAATTTCCAGAAGCAGACCTTGGTCTGCTTGATTTGTTCGTCGACGTCGCAAGTCGGGTTGAAATCCTGCAGCCGATCTTGCCTTGGTTGGGCGTTGAAATCATGATTATCCTCGTCTTTGACAAGGAGACCGTGATGCTCATCGATCCAGACGAGAAACACATCCTGGTGCCCAACTACCTGCTCCTGCAAGCGATCGATCATGGCGATTACATGATCACCATGCCACAGTCAGACCTCGACGTGATGTGGTGGTCAGAGACAGACGTCGTCTCTGGGTTAGCAGAAGTGCTTGTGAGAGTGTGAAGCGGAGTAAACACGTCTATTCGTCAACATTGTGAGACGACGCACGCGCAAGCCTGTCACATAGCGCCTTCAGAACATCGACGGAGTCATCGGGAATCTGATGGATGTTCAACACCACGTCGCCACACCGATCCGCGCATGGTGGCGACCGAGCAAGCACGATCACGTGCGGATTGTTTGCCACAAGCTCCTCGTAATCAAGCTCCTCGACTTCCTCCTGCAAGTCGTAGACGCGGATCCGTGAATCGTATCCCAGCACCAACTTGAAAATCTTGACGTACTCAAACATTTCTTGGACTGTGGTAGCACGGATGGCGTCGTGGATTTCCTGAAGAAAGAATGTAACCATCGTCTTGCCAACACGCAACGGCGACCAGAACCAGTGAACAACTCTCGGTTCGACTCGACCTTCAACAAGGCTCACAACCTCCTTTTGCCATGGAAGCAATTCAAGGAATGCCATCTCTGCGACTTGAACGGACCACGATTTGGAATTCAAGACTATCACTGGAGTTCAAGTGTGCAACCCTGTTCAGCGACTTGAAACTGCGCCATTCGAATGGCGGAGGAAGATGGATGGATCGAGCTTGATGACAAGGTTCTCAAGTCCGCCATAATGTGGCGAATCGAAGGGAAATTCGTGGAAATCATGTTCGTGGACATCAACATGCGCAGAATCATACTATCCGGACTTGATGTGGAGTGGCTGAAGCAAAATAGTGACGACACCCTCCGGGAGGACGACATCGTCATGCGTTACCTGCGAGACTTCGAGAAGCTCGTGCTCAAGTACGACAAACTTGAATTCACCATGCTTGGCGTGCAACTGGTGAAGGCAAAGGAAGACGTTACCGCTGCAAAGAAAGCCAACAGCCACGCTCTGGCTCAGCAGAAGCGAAGTGTTCGAGACGCTATTCAGTTCTCGCAGAAGTACCCTGCTGATTATCGCGAGCGCATGATTCAACTTGCGCAAGAACACTAAATCCTATGAATGGGGTGCACACTCCATTGGGAGTTCGAATGTCTTGTTGCCGTTCGAATGGAGCGACGACATCAGACTGCCTTGGCCATTATTGACCAAGTGGCTGAGTCGCTACGCACTCTAGAGGTCTTGAATAATCCAGGGGATGCGCTTACGGGACTCAACGATGCAGAGCGGATGCTCGAAGCCGCCATGGCATCGTATGGACGCGGTACAGGGGGTTATCATGCTGCGAAGCTTGATTTGCAGAGACTGAAGAAGATGAAGGGACGTATCGTCAATGCCATCACTGCAGAGAAGAGGTATGGCTTTGGTCCAGAGGTATCTGCAGCCATCACCGGCCAACTCCCATCGTATCGCAGCGGGGGCTATCATTGAGAGATACAATGAACGTCGAAGTTTCATGATTCTTAGCGTATTATTACCACCACAATTCAACATGCAAGCACGTCCCATGAACAACACAGAAGCCATCCCTGCCCTTGACTATGCGCTCCGCGCGTCAGAAACGGGCGTGGAGATGCAGGCAGTTCCTGCATGTGCTGCCACCACGCTTCCGCACCCCCAAGAATCTGTGGAGCGAATGTCTGACGCAGACCTTGAGACGGCCTTGGAGTCGTTCGTGATCCTGACAGAGCTGGAAGCTGACGATGCGCGTGAGGAGTGTCTTGAATTCAGGCGTCAGTGGGTTGCATTGGAAGACGAAGGAACGACAATCTTGAATTTCATGCTGGACATTGTCAAAGAAGCTGCGACAGTGAAATTGTAGTCCTGTCGTCAACGCGTTCAACGGTTCGGCAACAACCAAGACCATGGCATCACGTCGGAAGACTGCTCAGCGTGCGAGGAAGTCAGGGAAGTCAGGATCGGAAGGTCAAGGCCACGAAGCCGTGCTCCTGATGTTCCTGCATGAAGCGGAATCACACGATTCCGCCTACAAGATTCTGACGCGAGTTCGCAAGGGCTTGGAGGAGAAAGATTACATGACACGGGAAACAATGCTCGAAGATCTCAACGCAATGACACCCCTGTTGAACCAGGCAGTCGCTGAGTACAGGGACAAACTACGGCTGGTTCGTCATTGGAAGGACGACAAGGACAAGCAACAATTCGACAAGTTCCATGAGAGCGTGATACAATTCCTGGAAAAATCGATTGTTCGCGCAGAACGTGACCTTCGTCAGACAAATCACATGAAGTTTCGCGTCATCAGTCTGTTCAGAAGGCGTGCTGCCCCTGCTTCGGTCTACCGCCGCCAAGCCAAGCCTGAAGATGCACTGGAGGATCAGGACGTTGATTCTAGCATGATCGGATTCATGGACAGCGAGAGCGAGAGTAGCGAGTATGCAGATGGCAGTGATGATGAATAAGAACAGGTTTCACCGAACGCCTCCTATTTGCCATGCGTTCTTGTGTTGCAGCGTGATAGCACGCGATATGGATTCAAGGGGACATGTCTTCTCGCTCGTACAGAGCATTCGTGACGCGCAGACGGCACCTCAGTTGCCATGGGCACCTGTCAGACACGAGATGATTCAAGAGGCCCTGGAGGTCTTGGAGATGCTGGTGGAGAAAGGCTGCACACCTGACGAAGCGAACGCGGATGGGTTTGGAGGGATCAATTTCAAGTGGAGTTACGGGATTTATCTGCATGCATCCAGCCCCGGATTCTGGGGAATCTACAACACACGAGACTTGAAGTGGCAGAGCAATCGACGTTGGGGACCAGACGAGGCGATCTGTAACTTGCGAGACATGTTACTCGAGCAATCAGAGTTCATATTCGCGATGCGTGATAGGGACAGTCCAGAGCGATGATCAGAGCTCGGGCATGTTGGCTCCTTCTTCAATCAAACCCTGTAGACTGCAAACCTCCTGCGACTGTGCATCGTCAGCGTCCATTGAGACAGCAGGAGCTTGCGCTCTCTGCTCTGCGTGAAGCTTGTCAAGTAACCTGTCGATCTTGGTGTTAATCTCCTTCGAGTAGCGTTGCTTATCCCAGCAAGCAATCCTGATTGCGTTGTGTTGAACAATCATGCTGACATTTGCAGTGTTGTCACCTGTGTGTTGCATGAGACGTTTTTGTTCTGCATTGATATCGGCATCAGCTCCTTCGTATTCTCGCAAAGCAACCCGAATTAACTTCTTCGCGGTCTCGACACGCACGAGGATGGCTTTGTCATCACGATTCCGCTGCATCCTCTGTCCCAAAGCAATCTCGTACTGCATTACCGCCTCCCCATGGTTATCCGTCATCCTCCGCCAGCGATCTGCTGGTGTCGCCATTGTCAGACCGCTATGAGTGCTTCACAACTTGAATAGCTGTGCAATTTGCAATTCAGTTGCAGATTCTTGTCTCAAAAAGAACCACATCGTGAAGTTGTTCAGTTGCATCAACCATCACCACTGTCATGGAGGACGAGGTTCGCTACGATGTTGCTTCTGAGGAACTGCGCCTCTTCGGGATACTGAAACACATCAAGACGCTCCTGCAGGAGAGAGACCTTGCTGTTCGCTCTTTCGAGCACAAGTTGGTCGTCGACAACTTCGCGAACGTCACGATGGACACTCACGGAATCAAGATGTTGCTTGGTACACTCACAATTCAGTTCACGGAATGGCATGATCACATTCAAGTTACGGACAACCTTGGGTCGCTTCATATGGAACTACAAATCCCACCTGACGTGCGTGTTGGATTGCCTCCACATCCAGCACAGATAACTCCAAGCGAATATGCGCACTATCTGTCGCCTGAGGATCGTGATGTCAGTGACAAGATTGTCGCGGTCGTTGTGCGTGCGTGTGGCGACCACAATGATCCTTGGTTCGTCGAACTGTCCAATTTTCTGACCAAGCATGGATATGAGAACACCATCAAGCCTGAGGAGCAATGTATTGTGTTCGCAGCGAACGAAATGCGTCTTGGCAAGAAGCTGTTCTCGCATGCGCAGGTCAAATGGTCGCTCGGCTTGAGGATGAGGATGCTAACCCAGTGTCAGTCTGCAACATTGAAGAACCGCATGACTGAGTATGAAGCCAAGTTTGATTTTGATGGACGCCTGTTTTACAACGTCCTTCGCGCTTACCAGTGCTGTGTTCGCGCAGAAGTGCGTGAGATCGATGCCGGTTACTAAACTGTTCTTGGTGTGAAACAATAACAAGATCTTGAATTTCATTGTTGACTCAGGTCTCGAATTCAAACTGTTGCGCATGAATCTGTGCTGCAAAGCGCTCCTGGAAGCCGTCACGAACTCTGTTGATGTTGGCTTTGATAACTTGAATATCACGTCGATTGATCGCGATGTCTCGCAGCAGGTGCGCAACCTCTGCGCGCGATAAATCCTCCCGCTCGGGTGGTCTGTTCGGATTCCGCAGTTCCGCTTCCCTGATGTCGTACCGTTGCAGCGCAAGGTCGAACAGGATCAACGCATTGTACGCATGTTCATCTGCTATCTCCGCTTGGATCATGTCAGCAGTTAACAGACCTCCAATCATCTGGTAGATCGCCTTGTCCATCTCACGTGCCTCTTCCAAGGCCTGCTGATGTGTTCGGCTCTTGTTAGTCACGTAACCAGGCCCAACCTGGGCAACACGTGATGGTTCCATCTTCAGTGGTGCTCCTTCTGTGTTATGCTAATGATTCATATACTCGACGGCATGTTTATCTCACGCAACCAGCGACTGAACACAGGTCATCAGCTCTGCATCGTGCTTGACCACCACACGCGACTTGAATTGCGCTGCGATTTCATCTTGATTCACGCAGTTTCGCAGTTTCACCACGAGATTCCTGCTCATTAGAATGATTGATTCGACGACGAATCCGATGTCGGAGAAGCCTGTGAACGAGATGCGATCGAGAACTGATATCTTGATCAGAGGCATCACACACCGCAGGAGGTCGTTCGGGTCCATGATTGTCTGCGGCGCGCATCGCAACGCGAAGTATCGCAGCATGCAGTTTGTTTTCGTTTCAGCGACAAAGTTGACGTAATCCGAGATTGCCTCTATGATCTTCTTCGATCCAAGATCAATGTCGAACGACACAGACCTGATGGTTGGCATTGTCGCGATGGCAATCATCGGAATCAAGTCCTTCAACAAGCATCCCTCTCCTCCTCGCAACACAACGTCCATGCGAGCCAGCCGCACCGAGCACCTGTGGAAGCAGTTCTTGAATCTGTCGCGACTTTCAAGTCCTGGAGTGAGTCGCAGGAACAAGTAACCTGAGTCGTTCACGCGCTCACGGTCTGCGATCTGGAGATCCATGAGCAATTCGCAGAGCTGTGCGTAGTTCATCGACTTCCGTGATGGATACAGAGCAATCACCTTCGGCGGTGGTAGGCGCCGTGTCAGCTCCCGAAGTACAACCACAGGCGGGAAGCGTCGGAGCGACGACAAATTCAAGTACCGCAACTTGACAAGCTGCCGCGTTGCAGGAGATGGAGATGGCGCAACAGCGCCAATGTCCTCATCGATGCAAAGGAGTGAGAAATCAAGCTGATTCAAGCGAAACAGAACTTCTTCAGGTGGCTTGGCTTTCTGCGCGACTTTCACAGGAACCACGAGCCCCGTGGCAGCCTCGACTGCGGTCCGCAACGGAACAGAAGCGGTGTAGACGATGTCGCGCAAGATAATCGAGGCCCCTGAGAGTGCGCGGACATCTTCACCAGGCATGAACGTGAACAGGGACGACCAGAAGAAGATGGACTGTGGAAGGTACCTCGGTAGCGGAGGACGTGGTGCGTCAATGCGCGTTGCCAATGCATTGAATGCATCTGTCAGAACCGAGATCACGCTGTAACTATCTGAGCAGTCGATCGTGAAATCAGGCGCGATCCCACAGACTCTTGCAGGGAGCAAGGTCGCGCAGCGGCTCAACCACATGCATGAATCTATCGGATGCGTCGGCGGGAGCTTGAGCATATGGCGCAGGATGGCTGGCGAGTACTTGTCGGTTGGGATCGCAACACCATTTGCTTCCGCACTGACGCGAGTAACCAGCATCACTGTCCCAACGCGGTGATCTTCTTGAATCCCAATGATGAGCAGGATCGCACCTTCACCAATTGGCTTGACGGCGTGCATCTCCCACGGAGGATGCAGTCCCTCTTTGGTCGTGAATGGATCAACAGCAAGACCCTGATAGGTGCTGCACGCGAGTAGAAGGCGATCTGGCCATAGATTCTGTGAAATTGCAGAGATGAATGACTTGTCATCCGCTACGAAGAAGTCAGAGACATCTGTTGTCGTCATCTTGGTTGGCGTCAGAAACAATCAAGATCCGTGAGAATTCAAGTTTACTCCTGCAAACGAACCAGAAACGCTTTGCACCTATATTGCCGCAAGCGACACTGGCGACAACGAGCCTGCAGGATGGTGATGGAGTCTGGCGCGGCTGTGGCCGTCACGATCTTCGTGACGTTGCTGATCGTGGGTGGGGTTTGGCTCTTGGTTCAGAAGGCTGCGGATCGCTGCCTCCGGCGATTCAGGAAGGCTCGTGGTCGTTTCGACTGGAAACATCGGTTTCCAACGCGAACTGCCTTGTATCGCCAGAAGTTCCATCTCAAGGTCGCTGTCGTCGACAAGATGTTACCAGACAACTCTGTTCAATGGTGGCATGACATGCAGTGGATTCAGGAGCTGAGACTGTACCTGGATGAAGCGATCCGCTACCGCCATACTCTGGACGAGTCAGACGATCTCAGCGAGATCATGCACCTTATGTGGTCAATTCGTCGACTCGAGATGTTCTTTCGCAAGCTCCACATGCCTGCAGCTTGCGAGGTCGCTACAATGATGGACAGCACCATTCGTGTTATCAAGCACACAGAGTACATGCTTGTGCGTCGCTTCAAGCGATTCGTGCACCGCACATGCTGCTGCAACCCATGGTACGACTACGAGCGTCTGAGGCAGTTTGACTCAAACGATGAGGGAATTTCTCTGCCTGACACCAGACACGGACGTCCTAATGGACGCGTGCCCGATGACGAGTCAGATGATGATGGGTACGAGTTGAAACTATGAATAACACGCAATCTGACTTTCATTTGTTCCCCTGGGCAACAACATCCAACGCAACCACAAGCACGAGCGCCAAAAGTTTCGTTTCAGTTGCTCTTTCGTTGAACGGATGCAACATGTCACGGATCTTCGCGTCAAACAACAAAGCTCGCTTCTGATCGCGTTCGTCAGCTGACAGTTCATCACCAAGGACTTTGAAATCGTTGTGATATTCATGTACGGCAGCCACCATTTCCTGCTCGTCCAACTCCACACCTTGGATCAAGTCCACACCTTGGGGCTCGCGACAAACAACCATGACAAGCGGCTTGCCAGATATGGTGATTGTGAAGACACCCATTCTTTCACCACCGTGTTGATCTGATTTGGTACAACGAAGGATGTACTCAGGGTCTTCAGGTTGATTGGGTTCCAATGTGAAACATCCAACAACACCACGGATCTTGCGTGTTTCAAGAAAAGCCATGTGTGCTGCACCCCCGTAATCCTGCAGGATGAATGTGTTTGCGAAACGGAAAATACACACGAACGCGAAGAATTCTGTGCAGCAAGTAACTTGATTTTCATTCCTCATTTTGAACCGGCTCGCGTTCAACCACCACATATGTTTCCACGGCAATCGAAAGTGCTGCCAGCTTCATCGCCGAATCAGCGCGTTCATAGAGCCTGGTGTTTGTATCGCGAGGTTCCTTGCGGTAAAGCGCGTTTCTCATGTCACACCGCTTGATTAACGGCATCTGGCGATACTCCTCAGCCAGAGTTTCAATGTCGTTCAGATACGAAGCCAAGTGCCTTCTGCCACTGTCGGTCAGGGCGAATACGTGCTCTTGTCCTGGAACGAACACTGCTTCCGATGTTCCAATCTCGATAACGTTCAAGGCGTCAAGTACTGCAACTGTCAGTATGTAACCACCAGGCAGTGTTCTCTTGCAAAGCAGATTGTAATCCGTGTCTCCAAACTGTTTGATTGGAGAGCGCATCAGCGTGTACGGACCAATAACGGCCACACGCTCTGCTCGGTTGAAAGGCTCTGCTATCTCTTCAGCCATCTCGACAGGCTTCTGTGTTGCTGAAATCCACCAACAATGGCGAATATACGCAAGAACGCGAAGACTGATGCGAAGAGGCAGCGGCCTCGGCTTGTACCAATCGAGAATCAGACTGCGTCCCTGTTTAGGCGCGCACCACTTCCGCGCGCTGTGAAGGTCGCACCACGTCGCGCGACAGGATTCACCAAGGTGGTGCCGAACGATGCGAGCTATGTTGCTCGCACACCGTTCATTGTGCGCGCAGTCGTTGGTGATGTGAACAGTTCTGCAGTTCCGAGAGTTGCTGCCTTGTTGCCGCCAATGACGGATTCATCACCGATGTTCTACTCAGCATACTTCATCGTTGCGCAGCATGAGAATGAGCATCCGGGTCGTCGTGAAACAGACGGGCTTGCGCTCATGCAGCGTGGTAGCCAGAACGACCAACTTCTGCTCGAACGCTTGGAAGAGATGCGCGACATCTTTGTGTGTGATCATGCGCGCATCATTGCGAGCACACAGTCGAAGCCGCGTGCGCTGTTGTTGATGCGTGCGATTCAAGAAATGGAGGAGACGCGACGACTTGTGTGTTGGTTCATGTACAGGCGGTGCTCTGCGAAGTACAACTGCTTGATCACGACGAGGTTCACACGCTTGGCAGGGATGGACTTGAAGTCTTTCTTTGCGTCTGCGCAGGATGATCGCTCATCAGCCGACCTGATGAACATGTGCTGCAACATTCGTGATCACATCATGATGTTATTCAAGGTGTTTGTGGAGGCGCACTTTGATTTTACGACGTCAGCAGGTGCAAGTGCGTCAGCATTGCTACAACAGATTGGCGCTTTGCCTGTTCGTATGGTTTTCCTTTCAGTTTGACGTGCGCCTTCGGAGATGGAAGAACAAGAAGACAATGAAGAAGCAGAGTGGGAAGAGGAGGAGGCGTACCCTGACATCCATGAGGGAGTCCAATGCGAATGCTGTTTCATGATGTCGATCCGCGGGTGCTGGCAGTGCATCACCTGTCCGAATTTCAAGTTGTGCGGTGACTGTCACGACAATCATGTGTACCACACACATCACAAGTTCGAGCGTGTTCTGCAGGGAACCCCGGAGATTGCCATCAAGGATGAAGCAGGGGACGAAGCTGTAGAAGCGAGCAACGCATAACGCATGTAAACACATTAAAGGTTCAAACAGAGCTTGATTTCACTTGAATCACTGAATTCCACTTCATTTGCCGTTGAAATGGGAAACTCGCGATCTTCTGCCCATCCACCACAACCTCGGCCACCTTTGGATGATTCTTGCGATGGTCTTCTGGGAACGGCAGACAATGTGATTGATCTCTGCAAGTTCCTGAGTGTTGAGAACATCTTGAAACTCTCGCAACTCAACCGCAAGATGCAACTGGTTTGTCAGAGCAACGCTGTGTGGTTGCCGGTCTGTCAAGCAATTCAAGGAAGCAGGGGGTTCCTGCAGCACCGAACTGCCTACTGGAACGCTTACAGACATGATTTGTGTGAGTGGTACGAGCAACCAACATCTGTGATACTTTCTTGGAAAGGCACGATTACTCTGCGAATCTGTGTGACATTCCCAACGATTGCGGAGCGATGCTTAGATGTTGACTGCACTGACAATGTCAGGCCCGAACGTGCCAGTGTTGTGTGGTACCGCGGTGGGATCACAATTTTAGTGCCGCCTGCTCATGGGTGCGAGATCGCGCTCATCATCCGGTCGAACATTCAGCAAGGACTTTGTATTGCTGGTTGGGTCTCCTTCAGGGACGTGCGTTACAGCACGAACATGGTTCTCTTCAAGAACTGGACTGATTGTCTATCCATATGCAGCCACAACCTGAACTACATCGGATGCTTCGATCTGCGCTATGAACACCGCGGATCTGTCCGCGCGTTGCAACCACCGATGCTCGAACAGACTGTCATGGTCACAGGCGTGAGGTGCCGCGCAGATGCTATTAACGTGGTTACGAAGTCGAAGTGCCCATGGGTTGTCACGGCATACAGCAACATCTCATTCTCAGTGATCACTCTGCACATTGCTCATCTCCATGCACATGGACATGCTTCCGTTCATGTAATTCCGTACAGCGATGATGAGGATGCCAAAATTATCGAAAGCCTATCTTTCAAGTTCATCAACGATGGTGCAGGTGTGGAAGTGGAAGTGATACTGTTCTCGCATCCGATGCTGAGGATGAAAACGCGGATACACAAGTTCATCACCGTTCCTCGCATCCATTACTCAGAGCACAGTGTGCGGAACGTGCTTGCTGAGAATGTGTCGAATCAAGGAGCCTCTATGATCCTGTATGACAAGTAAACACCAGGTCTTCATTTCAAGTTTGCTTGAATTTCACTTGAATCACAGAAATCGTCACGGTTTGCCGTTCAGATGGGAAACTCGGGGTCAACAATGGCGATAGAGCCGAGACCACCCTTGGACGACTCCTGCGACGACCTCCTGTGTTCTCCAGACATTCTGTTTGATCTCAGTCGGTTCTTGAATGTTGAGAACATCTTGAAACTCATGTCACTGAACCGTAAGATGCAGCTTGTCATGCGGAAAAACGCGGTTTGGCGTCCTGTGTGTGAAGATATTCAAGGTGGTGAAGGGTACATGCGCTTGCGCAGGACCGAGCTCCATGATCCTTCAGGATACTGGTGGACGTACAGCCAATTCATGTGCACTTGGTTCGAGCAACCAACATCGGTGCGCGTTTATTGGAAAGCTATCATCGATCTACACGTCGATGTCACTTTCCCGAACCACGGAAAGCGGAGCTTGGTGCTCAAAGAGTGCAGGGAACGAATTGATGCAACAAGGGCGAGTTGCGTGTGGTACCGCGGCATGATCACCATCATGATTCCACCCTGTCATCATGCAGACAAGATTCTCATCTTGCAATCAAATGTTAGGCAGGGACTTGTTGTGCAAGGATGGGTCACATTCCCGTTCATTCATCGGTGTCGAGAGATGGTCTTGTTCAGAAACTGGACTGATTGTCTGTCCATTTGCTGCACAGGATCACTTGGCATGATCGAATGCTTTGATCTGCCATCTGAGTTGCATTACAGCATACATCCAATCAAACCCATCGTTTTGGGACGAACTATACAAGTGATGTGTTGGCACCCTTGGATCCGTCCTGATTCATTGTGTGTACGAACGAAGTTGCTGCGACCACACGCAGTTGTTGCTTCCTGCGATGGTCATTCTATCCACATGCATATTGTTCACCTGCATGACTGTGCGCGTGCTTGGAGTCTTGAAATTCCGCTTCTTGAGGAAGACAAAGCTTGTGGTGTCGAAAAAATGTCTTTCAAGTTCATTGATGATGGAATCGAAGTCTCTGTGATTCTTTGGTCGGCACAGATGAGAGATATGAAGTTCCGGAAATGCGCGATCATCAAGATACCCAAAGTTGGTGTCCCAGAATACGAAATGCAGTGCAAGGCAGTGCTGAATCCAACGACAAACGAAGCATCAATGATCCTGTATGACAAGTAAAGAACATTCACGAAGCCGCGAGCGCCACATGTTCGCGCCAGCGTCCTTGTATCTTGTCAAGCGTTGCTTCACACCGTCCAATGAAGTCGCTCAGCTCGAGCTCTAGGTCTGTTGGTAGCAGGTACTGTAGATGTCCGTACATCTCGAAAGCTTCCTCCAGGGCGCGTCCCACTCGTGGTGCGACTGCTTCGAGTCGATTGCGCGCGTTCGGCATGCGAAGTGCAAGCTCGATATTCAAGAGGAGCTTCGTGAGCAATCGCACACGCACACGCAGGTTCCTGATCGTGCATGCGAAAGCATCGTAGTCAAAGGGAACTCCTGGGAATCTTGAAACACGTCCGTCGAAGGCGATCGCTGCTACCTTCTCACTCTCCGTCAGACGAATGCTTCCTGCCATCTTGATTGTCGAATCTGCAACAAGAGGTGAACTGATTCAACGAGACAGACAAACCAACTCAGAAGTGGTTCAATGTGTGTGTAATTCGCAGGAATCAACCTGTTTCGACACAATGGATCATCCGGAGTTTGATCTCTTCCCTTTACCACCTCAACCTTGGACAAGTGATCATGTCACTCATGAACGGTACCTCGGCCATATGTATCGAGATTCAGTCACACGTCTCATGACTCTGATGAATCGTCCTGGTGGGCCACCTGCGAAGACATTAGATGTTCTGTTGGCGATGCTCCCGTTCATCAAGGCAGCAAACCAAATGTCGAAGCAGTTCGACAGTGAATTGCAGTCTATTGAGGATTGCTTGCGCAAGTATGATGCGTGAGATGTGAAAATATACAAGATTCTGTTCTTCATTGTCACTGAGGCACCGTGGGTTCCTGCATAACCCATACCTCCGCAGGCACCGCCTGTTCTTCAGCTCGCACGTCAGGTACTGTCTCACCGACTTTCCGAGGAACAGGACCTGGGACCATCCACCGTTTCATGCTCAATTGCACTTGATTCTTTCGTTTCGCCGTGGTACGGACCACAGGACTCGCAGGCGATTGTACCTGAACAGGCGGAGGTCGCACACGATTGTAGTAAGCTTTCGCAGCTGCACAGGCATGTTGGATGTTTTTTATCATCGGAGGGAAGTCAAAAATCAACTGGATCGTTGCGGGATATCTCACATCCCTTCCTCTGAGCATCGTTGCCAGTGACACATTCTCACCACGCTCGACCGGATCGCAAGGACCTTCTTTGATTGCATGCGCAAGTGCTGCGTTGAACATGTCACTTGCGAATCGCTCCGCAACCATGAATGTCACAGGATATCGATCGAAACGACGTTGACTCAGCACCTCCCTGACGGCTGCTATCACTCCATCGCTCCGACTTGCTCGACGCAGTCCATTGTACACCCCATAGATCGGGTCGAAAGGCTCTACTTGGAACTCAACAGCGAAGTACCAGGTGAATGGATCTTGTCCCGACATATGGACGCCGATGTAAGGCTCCACAGTCAAACCATCCATCGGATTTGCAGTTGAATCACACAGTAAACCTGACATCACCTCGGATTCATGTGATGGCTCATAGCAAGATTCAAGCTGATGATCTTGAATAACAGAGGTTTGAGTTGCAACAATTTCATTGCTACTTTTGTTCAAGTGGGCAGCTGACTCAGAATGGCTGGGATGAGTGCGGCGTTGCGTCACTGCAGCGCTGTTGTCCACAGAATCAAGCAACTCCTCGATCTTGAAGGCATGAATGTTGTACTTGATTCAGTGAGTGGATTGAATATCTTCCACCTGGTGCGGGACAAAACAGGCATTGCTCAAGTGGATGCTGAGGAAGATGCTGACACGCACGAGTGCCATCTTGTCTTACGTCTTGGCACACAACCAAAGAGGTGGTTGCCTTGGATTCAAGCTCCGTTTGTTGACGTTCCGGAAGATGTGGACACCTCAGAAGTCGATGTTTCGATCCTCCAAGAATACTTGGACGAAGACAACATCTTGAACGCTGTAGACATCGTTGCGCACATCAAGGATTCCACAGAACAGCTCTCTGTGTACCAACAGATCTCAGCAGCCCTGGCATCCGCAGGTCTCCACAACGAGTTGGTTAAGCATCAGGCGTCGAGGTATCTCGTCAGGTTTCAAGACAAGCCCACGGAGAAATACGCAAACATGATGTTGACTCCACACCACATTCGCGGCAATGTCGAGTGTTTGTTCACATTATTCCGGACTCTTGCGGAACGGAAGAATTGGACGAGTAACTTCATTATCAATGATACTGTATGTGACAAGATTGTCAGTCACTTCCAGCAGCATTTGTTGTATCGCCCATCTTCGTATCAGTGCGAAGGTGGGCATGCTTGTTGATTATGCTGTGCGAAGTAAACAATTTCAAGAGCGTCGCACAAATTGCCACAATTCAAGAACCCAATTTGCTCTTGCAACGCCGTTCAGATGGCACATTCGTGCGAAGAGCAGATCTCCGCTCTTCAGCGGCGAATGATGAATCTTCGATTGGATTCATCATTCACAACCTGCCCGGAGAAGATCTGGGCTCTTCAGAAGACGCTGATAAGTCTGTCAATCGACATGGCTGCCTTGCGCAGCCGTCTGGATGAACTCAACGCAAGGCAGGGAATGCCGACTTGGGAGCGTCGGATCGAAGAAATCTATGATGAACAGGATATTCTTCGCCGCACGCAAAACGCGCTGTTCGACGCTTTCATGCGTGCATGTGCTGGCAGAGAACGGTTGGAGTACCGCAACTTGCACCCGGAACAAGAAAAAGAACTCAGTCGCTTCAAGAAGGATCAGGAGGATGCCCGTGCAGAAATGAAGAAAGTCCAAGGTGAAGAAGATGCTCTCCGTGCGGAACTGCGCCAGCTTAGGGGGTCTTGATTATTGATAAATTTCTGCAACACGCGATTTCAACAGTAATTTGCAAAGTTCGCGTGTTTTCCTGTCCGAACCGCGTTCGATTGCATCAAGCCGACATGATGGCTGGTCCAGCTCAAGTCAAGGAAGTCATGCAGCTCTACGGTCGCAAGTCCTGGAATTCATTGATCGAGAACCACTTCTTCGTGATCGAGGCTGACAAGCTTAGTGATAACGACAAGAAGCGCAAGAGCATGACCCCTGGGAACTACGAGAAGAATCTCCACGAACATATCAACAGCTTCGTCGAGTTCTGGCATCTCATGGCGGTCATCCGTCTGATTGGTGACGTGCTCAGGGGGGCTGGTTACGAAGTCGTCGATCGGCACAGCACGCAGTACATTCATCATCTATCGAAGCAAACACACAGGCCAGTGTCTGTGCACATGAGCGATGACCGGACGGAAGTCGAAGTCACCTCGTCCAATGGAGCCACTCGTGCGTTCAAGTGGGAGCCATGTGGGATCAACCAGTACCGCTCATGGGATCTTGCTCGGTTGCGCGACCATGATCCCATGTGGGAAGACATGGACAACAGTTTCATTGGCTGTCTTTCTAATCAAGATAAGGAGCTGGCGAAGCAAGTCGCTACCCATGTCCTGGAAGTCTGCGTCGAGACACCTTTCATGCAGCAAGTCGCAGATGGCCTCACGGAAGCAGGGTTCCCAACCGAGCGCAGCGGAGACCACCTCACATTCTTGAATCCCCCTGGATGGACATTCGCAAGCGTGGAAGCCGAATGGGGACAACTGAATGGCGAAATCTACTGGCATTTCAAGTATGCCAGACATTTTGGCGAATGCGACCCAGAGACCGGCTTGCGTCGCCCGGATGTCCATGATTGCTATCATAGCGAAAGCCGCAGGTTTGAATTTGGTCCCAGCACGGTCGAGAAGATCATCGAACGTCACAAGCATAACGTTTGTCGTGTTGCTCAGTGATAAAATTCTATTTTGATCGCAATGCGTCCCACTTGTTGCCGATATTCAAGTGCGCAAATTTCAACGCGACGCCGTTCAAATGAATCTCGAAGAAGCAAAGGCGGAGATTAGAGCCTGCAGGGACAGAATTGATGTTCTTGAAACAGAGATTGCTGTCATGAAGTCCCGCGAGCGTGAACTGGAGCAGCGAGCAAGGCTGTCACATGCTCAGCAGCGGATCGAAGAGATCCGTGATCAACTTGCCTACCTCCAGGATCGGAGGGGGCCTCTGCACGCTGCTTGGACCCGCAAACATCGTGCGATTCAACAACTCAAGGATTATCGCGACCTGTCGGTGAAAGACCGAGAAGAACTCAGTCTCTTGGAGAAGAGCAAGACAGGAATTCAAGCGGACCTCGACAGCAACCAGAATGTGCAAGATATTCTGAGTGCCGAACTTCGCTCGCTTGCTGAGAGTCTCGCGCATCAACGCAAGTTGAATCCCGAAATTTGAGCATGTGGTTTCATGAAATGTGAGATGCTCGCACGTTTAATCAGGAATATCGCTGGAAGTAAACGTCGCTTCAAGCTGTTTGACAACCGCACTAAGCAGAGACGCTCTGAATGGGCGTTGGGATCGCACGTCTGCACTGTTCGCAAGCGCATGCTTTCGCGATTGATATTCAGCAGCAACTGTCTGCTTCACACACTCAGCCATGGATTCTGCGACAAACAGGCTTGCGTTGCTGAGATGGGTCACTTCAGCAGCAAGCGTCGGTAGATCATCAACTTGCGTTGCCAGCTCTGAGCAGGCATTCACCACGAATGAAGCGAACGCATCAGAAGTCACCTCCCCGCTCTCGAGCTTGCACACTTCTCCGTTGTAGTACGCAGCGAATTCACTGCAAATTCGATCCAGTCGCAGCGACAGCTCGTCATCGTCGGTGCCTGGAGCGAACTCGTCCAAAGCCTGCAGAACGAGGGCCCGGATCGTTGGACAATCAAGAAGTTGCGCCTCGATGAGCACAGGGTAGAACGCACGCTCGACAAATTCAAGTGATTGCGGCGGTGGTGATACAGCAGGCTCGTTGACTGCGTCAACTTCCGTGACCTGAGCAACAGGTTCTGCTGGTTCCGGGACCTGCAGGACCTGCTTCAGTCGCTGAAGTCGCTTCGGATGGTGGCCAGGTAGCAGGATGCCGTAATCAAACGACGTTCCGGCGCGCCACAGAAACACGAAGCGTTTCGTCATGCACAAGTGATTCATCAGGGAAGCAACGTGTTTCCCAACAGGACCGAGTGACATGTCGACGATACACATGCCCAGTGCAACCTGCAACTCATCGTAACCGTGCCGCACCTCCTGGAGCTTGCTGCGCAAGTCGAACACGTTGTCACCAAGCGACATGTTGATCGCACGCTCGAGAAACAACACCTGATCCGTCGAGAACGCGCTAGTTGTGTTCTGGAAGAAGTACAGGTTGTGGAGCTGTCGCGGCGCAGCCCAGAACGGATCTGTTGCCAGAACCGAGATCTCGCGGTCACTCAGCGATGTGAGTGCGTCGTAGTGGTTGATTCCGTTGTACCACAGGTTGATTCTCTGCGTGATTTCGCAGTCACTTGGCGGATCAACAACGATCTGAACACCCTTTGGCTGATGGATCATGATTTGAACTCGAAACGCAACACATGCAGCACAGATGGACTCATCCCCACCCCATATGCCAGACGTGCTCGTCGCGTTGATCAACTCTGCGTACTCCTCCTCTCCACACATGTCCACGAACCGTTGCTTGAAATCCACATCCATGCGCATCACGCGCAGCACCGCCTGTCGAACAACTTCAGCAGACTTGTTCAGCGCATACCCGATCGATGAGAACAAGCAGTTGCCATCACCAGGGATCTTGACGAATTCAAACACAGACACACACTGTCTCCGAAACGTCTCAGACGATGCCATCTTGAATCCCGTAGAAACAGGCGTTTCTTTGCGTTTCGAATGTGATTCACATTCAAGCCTCATAATAACCTGCAACACACAGAAAGTCCTTGAAAACATTGGAATGACACTATATTCCTGTGCAAGTTTGATATCGTTGCATCCAAATCAAGTTTCATCATGGCGAAGCAACTTGAGGCTGTCGACCCGTCGAACGTCGACAGGCGCGACATGTATCTCGCTTATGCGTTGGCTGTTTCCAAGGACACTCCTGAAGAGCGCACCGCCCGCGAGTCGAGTGTGCTTTCGATGATGGAAGACTACCATAGTATGGTTCGGCGCTACGAAAGCCAGGTCTGGAATTTGCTGCGTTCTCCGGTTGCAAGCGCCCAGAACGACGTGGATGCCATGCGTGCGCTGCTGGCTCGCTTGGTTGTTTCACGTGATGACCAAGAGCGTTGCGGACGGATGTTGCGCATCATTCAATTCGAGACTGAATACTCGCAACGAGTTGCGAAGCCTGCATCCAAGTCTGATGATAGCGCGCAGAATCCTTTCAAGAACGGAACGTTCGGGCAAGTCGCCTTCCTGGGCCCTGGAATGTTCGGCAAGAACATGGATGACTTCGTGTTCAACTACGCCGCGAAAGATAAGGTTGGCACGGACGTCCCACAGACCGGCATGCCTGCGAGACGCGCAACCGGCCAGACACGAGTCACAGAGATCAACGACGATGACGAAGATGTCACCACCGCTGCAGATCTGCAGCTTGTGATGTCGCGGAAGGAGGCACGCACGGTGTGATTTCAAGATGAATAAATGTGAACGATTTCACGTGTAATTCAGAGTTTACTTCGTGTTCAAGTGCGCAAATGGATCCTGCTCAGAAAGCCGCAGATGCGCGGGTTGCGCGCGCTGACGAAGCGCAGTGTCTCGTGGAGGGCAACATCGCTCGCTTGTGGCGATTGATTCTCGATAGCAAGACCGACAAGAACATGGTCCGAATTCTGTTCAGCGAAATCATCGAGACGTTCATGCACGCAGAGACGATGACTGAAACCACGTCTTCCAGGATTGGCGGACAGACAAAGTGCTGCAGCATAATGTCAAGGGTGATACTGCCTGGAGTGAAGCTGATGTTCACATACTTCGACTGGTATTGTCCGATCAAGTCCGATCGAGCCGAGGGTTTGTTTGACATGATGTGCATATTCGAGTCCTTGACAAACAGGGAACCCTTTGATCTCGAAGTATCATTCAAGAGGGTAGCGTTTGAAGCGTACGAGACACGTGTGAGATTGACGTCGGATCTTGTGGTGCACATCGACATCGTGCTGAAGACATCAGGCGTACCTCGGTTCATACTTTCATATTTCAAGATAGCACCATGACTTTGTCGCAGATTCATCACAGTCTTAAGGGTCCAATAACACGTCGCAATCAAGTTCAGCGGTGTTTTTCATGACGAACTTGCAGGTGTTTGCGTTCAGAGCTTTCTTGAGCGCCGTTCTCATGGCAGGCTTGCTGAGCTTAATGCGTGGTGCTATCATGGGTTCGCCGGTGTTGCAGCATGGGCAGAACGTTCAGTTCGGGGAGCCCAAGCTGTTTGCGGATGACATCAGGGGCGAACGATCCGGTTGTGAGGACGAAGAGACTGTCTTCGCGGTGATTCCTTTCACTGCAAGCAAGGATCAGGTGCTGAAGATACACTTCGACATTGATGGTGACCTCTTCACGCCCTTCGATGAGCCTGAGTACACAGTTCACCGCGATGAGATCGGCAAGCTGATTATCAAGCAGTATGGAATGTTTGCAGATTACTCTGCCGCCTTGAGAAGCCGTTCCAAGTATTCGCTGGATTGTCACCTGACCATTGATGACGCAGAGACAGGCGAACCTGTCTTCCACAAGACGTTCGACTTCATGGGCAAGCACATGTTGTGGTTTTCGGACAAATTCAAGCAAGATGTGTTGCGGAGCGACGCTCGCTGCAAGAATGGTACCAAGCGTGTTGAAATCAAGTTTGGCGACTTCCAGTATGCGGTAATCAAGAATCCTAACAAGCCTCTGTACATCCATGTTTTTCTCGGGTTTTACGGAGGAACTTCTGCGGATACCATCGATGCGCGATGCATCACAGATAAGGGCGCGCGCATGTCGCGGATCGTTGGACGTGAAATCCTGCCGTCCAGCAAAGGCATGCTTCATTTCTGCGTGGAGATGCATCCGAGCCACAGCGGAACATTCTTCCGTCTGCGGATCCGCTCGACCAAGTCGGGGCTGATCATCCATGAGTCTGTGCATGAGAAGGATTGGTTCGATTCCAGGAAGTTCGCCAGCGAAGATGAAGTTCGCATTGCGTTGGGTCTCAGCCAGGAGGACATGGTAGGTGCCGAACTCCCAATTCTGGCGCCTGGTCGTGGTATTGTTCTGCATTAGTATATTCTGACCTCATAAACGCCCACGTTCATCGCAACGCCGTTCGGAATGGAGTCAGACAGGAAGAAGCCATCTTCCCGAGTCATCGCCGCGATGCTTGCTTGCACGGTTGTAGCAGGGATTGTCATGTGGATTCTATCGATGTTGATTGCACATGCAACATCGTCACGAATGCTGAATTGCGCATTCAAGATGGGTGGTTGGGTCGAGTGCGACTCGCCACAGGATCCCTGCTGCTTCGATGTCAAGGAGGAAGTGCCACGCAAGCCGAACCCCCCACTTCCGTCTGACAAAGACAGTATCAAGAGACGCAAGGACTTCCACAAGATGTTGCACGCAAGCCCTGATGGTAAGGTGCGATACGTCAACGGCGTACAGTACGCGGCGTCGTGCACGGTGTCTGGAAGCAACGGCGTGACGATCGTGTGGTGTCCTGCGACGAATTCTGGAGGTGTTGTGTTGCCGAATGGCAATCACTACGACATTGTGGATGGTGACTTCTTCGTTGAGGTCGAGGACCCCAAGTGCCCACCTTGTCCGAAGGGTCCAAGGTGTGAGGAGCCTGTTGTGTGCGAATGTCCTGATAGCACTTGATTTGAGGAGTAAACACGAATACTCGCGCAAACAGTGCTCTAATGCCACTTGATTTTGCATGAATTCAACTTGATTACGAACTTGATTCCAAAAAGGTCAGATGTCATGCGAATCCGCGAGAAAGCCGCGTTTCTCCGACTTTCGATAGTGAATCGACGTTTTTGAGAATCTTGATTATGGAATGCTCAGAACAGCTCTGTTTCTCACATATTTCTTGATTTCGAGATGTTTCAGAGTGTTATTGTGCACGATCAGCAGTCACAGGGTTCTGCTGTTGCTGATCCATCGCATCGCTGATTCGCTTGAGAAACTTGACATCGAACGGTTCAGACCAAAGTTGACGCAGGGTCATGCCTTCATCAAGCAGCTCCGCATCCAACTGTGACATGCCACTCTGCATTGGATACTGCACATCGATGTTGTCGAAGGCATCACTGAGACTCTTCATGACCTGTCTTGCTTGCTCATCACATGACTCGACAGTCGTGGGAATGCCATTCACAGACGCCAAGTTCGCTACGCCATGGATCGTAGCGTAGCGATGCAAGAATCCAAGCAGAACCTGCGTGATTTCCAGGACATCAATCGCGAGCCGCATCGGTGGCTTTGCAGAATCAGGAAGCTCGCGTGCGCGCTTGAGCCGCTTCACGATCCGGTCAGTCCTGATGAATTTGGGATTGTCGTACAAGACAGCAAAGCGCACACAGTGAAGCATGTAGGCACGCATTGTGCCAAGGGACCATTGCAGCACGATGTCATGCGATGAGTGTTCCTTGCTATAGTAGTTGCTGCATTCAGCGATGACCCTGACCTCAGCCAACGTGTACACATCCGCAACGTCAGACATTGCCGTGGTTTGAAATGGGGATGCTTGACAACGTGACCGTGTTCATCGTCGTGAGTGTCAGCATCAGCTTATTCTTGTTCGTAGCGATCATGTACTTGTCAGAGGATCCTGAGGTCATGACCGTGAACCCAACTGTCCTCGAGGACCTCAGGAACATTCTCCAACGACGACGCAAGTGCGTGGCGATTCAACGCAAAGCGTCTGTCATCGTTCGAGATTGAGTTGCGACCGGAAAGTGAAATTGAGCGCAATTCTCATTGGATTCAACAGAATTCCAAGATTCTCCTCCGAACCTGCAGCAGCGATGGTTTGCGACGTCTGCAACGGGACTCCTGATACCTGCAGGTGCTACCTGCGTGCGATGCGATCGAGCCCTCAAGCTCTTGCTACCTCAGACGTCCAAGTGACGAAGTTCCCGCACCGTGTGCGGCCTGTGCCACCTGTGTTTCTGCGACACGCTCGAATGATGCAAGTTTCTCGCGATGAACAAGGTTTACTGCTTGAATCACAGCAGAAATCAAGTTCCCTGTAGCACAGCTTCAAGATCTGGGATTAAAGTCGGAGCAATCACTCTTGCTGCTTCCCACACCTCCACACCACGCTCTGCTTCGAACTTGTGCGTATCGCGAATCACCTGCTTCGCATAGTCGAGCTCTTCAGGGTTGTTGATGAGCGCAGCCTCGAAATCAGGCGCATTGTCGCCGATTGCAGGAACGAACCCAAGGAAGTGGATCTCTGGATCCTCTGCCCACATGCGCTTCTCGGTCTTCTCGCGGATCGCCTTCTGCCACATGAACACCATCTTGTACAGGATCGTGTGGTGCGAGATCTCGTGATCCGATGGCAAATCCGCTCGTAACAGGAGTTCCATGAACAAACGATAGCGATCCATCATCCACGCCTTCATCGACGGCGACGAGTACACGAGCCAGAACCCTGTGCCCATGGAACAAGCAGGAGTGCGGTAATTCTCAGGCAACATACCGTATGCTTGGAAAACACAGCAGGATTCCTTGCTTGGACCGAAGGCAACGAGTTGCACCCACATCATCTGCAGAATGTAGCCAAGCTTGATCTTCTCATTCAAGTACATCGGAAACTTGATTTCGTGCATAAACAGGGATTCCGTGCGGATTCGCTGGCCAGCGTAGATCGAGGTCGCGCCCAAGCCCTTCGGCAAGCTCAGCTCCTGTCCCGCATCGATCTCACCATCAGGTGACGCACACATCGACGGCGACCAGTTCGCCATCCAGTACCCGCCAGGTGTGATCCTGCACTTGAGGATCTTCTCAGCAAGCTCGCGGAGGCCTGGTTCTCCGATATTACCGCGCATTGTGTGTTTGTTGGCCATGCGCTTCTCAGGAGGGACTTCGAACAACCCACGCTGCATCTTGAGGTAGTCAACAGGATGGGGGTCAAAGCCCTGATCACCAATCATCATCGTTGCCTGTGCGCCGCTTGCAGAGGTGATCCACTCGAAGCCCTTCGCGCCCTTGTGAGCGAACCATGCAGGACTTCGCTGCAGGATGCTCGTGCGGATCCCTCGCATCGGAGGACCCGCAGTTCCCTCTGGGAACGGCAGCCAGTACTTGTTCTCAGGAGTTGCTGGCGCGACAGCCATCCTCCTCTGCAATTCAAGAAGTTCAAACGGGATTCGAGGCGAAATCACGTTGAATTCGCGTTTTCGACGCTGTTCGCATTGGTTTTCAAGAATGGCGACTGTTCGTCGGACGGCTCAGCCGAATTCATACGAAGAAGCCAAGACGTTGTGCAGAAGCTGTCCTGATCCAAAGCAGACAACCATCATCAACGTCAGCCGCTCTGGGTTCGCTGTGTTCAAGCTATCTGACCTGCAGAGTCGCGTGCGCGAAGGGATTCTCGGGATTCCTTATCAATATCAAGATGTCTGGAAGGGTGGTGATGAACCGATCTGTTTCTTCCTTGACGTCGAGAACTACTACCCACTGCTGACCAGTCGTGATGGCGAGTCCGTCTTGTTTCCAGGCGGCGCATACGGCGCTGAATCGAAGCATCATTACGAGGATTGCCGCTTGAAATTCTTGAAGAATGTTGGCAGGATGATGACTCTGCTGCAGAACGTGTTCCGCATGACATATGACATTGAGGACCTCGAGGTCTTTGCTTACGACAGCACGCGCATTGTGTCGAGCTCCAAGGGGTTCTTCATCAAGGGATCTGTCCACATCCACATCCCTGGCGCGATGTTTGCGTCACCAAGAGCGCTGAGCGAGTTCGTCAAGGAAACAATCAACGCCTACGCTCGCGACACTCCAGCACTCAAGTGGATCGATTGTGCACCTTTCGAGACTGCTTCCATGCGACTGCCCTATTGCACAAGCAATACCTGTCTGAAACCATTGTTCCCTGTGGATTTGCAGACAGGTGTGCTTGACATGAACATCGACAACATCGAGACGCATCTGTTCAGCGCGCTCTTGAATCCTGGTGACAAGGCAAAGCTTGTTCCCTTTGTCATGCCAGCTCCAGACCCTGTGTCTGCAGAGCTCGCATCTCACATCAGACAGATGCCATGCGTCAACGATGGCAAGCCGCTTATTGTCAACATGCAAAGTATGGATTTCAAGAAAGCGTTGATTACGCGTGTGCGCAGCGTCCTGCCTAAGCAACCACTAATTCAAGAGGCGTTCGATCCAGACAGCATGTACGAGCTTCGGAACGCACCCTTCATCATCCGCATCGCTCGAGAGGGCAAGGGATGTGGATCAGACAAGCACTTCCATTGCTTTGCGTGCAATCGCACGCATTCGCAGAATCGGACCTGTGTGGACGTGAACATTCAGACAGGTGCTGTGCATGTGACGTGCTACCACAAGCCACATCCTGGGGAGTCAAAAGTACCCTTTATGTTGGACAAACGCATTGTATTCACGACTGTTGACTTGAAATCGCCGAGATCAGACAGTGGCCCTGCGCCAACGCCTCGTTCGCGGACCAGCATCCCTGCGGCTCCGGCATCTCAGGCATCTCAGGCATCTCAGGCAAGCCAGCGGGCTCCTGAAAGCCCGGTCGTTCAGATAACGGAGGTCGAGATGTGGAAGTTCGTCAAGGATCTGTTCGATCGACAGTACGCACGTTATCGTGCCACTTCCGAGGTGGAGCCGGACACTTAGCCAATGAACGTCTCCCTGAGCAGACGCAAGTCCGCGTCAGTGTACTTCAGCGCCAGGACATCGATCAGAGCATCTGGGTTGGCACGCAGGAGCCGGCACGCGCGCGCGAGATTCGCAACACGCAAGTTGCCGTCTTGACCATAAATGTCGTTCATTTCCGGTCGTAACAGCAGCAAATCACTGAGAAGAGCCATCGAATTCGCAGATTGCACGGCCTCGTCACCAAGTGAAGCGATAGACTGCACAGGTGTCACCTTCTTGTCATTCGTCGCCTTCTTCAGGCACCAGAGCAAAGCAACGTAGACAGCATGACGCATATCGGGTCCTGCACTCTTGCAGGCCTCGGTGAACGCCGCCTCCATCTCCTCGTGCATCCAGAGCGAGATGAACGAGTTCTCGTACGACTTCGCACCAAGCTCCAATCCATACCACAACGCTTCCATGAGATTGTCGCTGTCTTCCTGAGAACTGTGGAAAACATGGTTGAAAATCTCAGGCCAGACGGGCTCGACCGCGTTCGGCCGCAGACGCGGTGCGAGGAAACTCTGAGGACGAGCTTCTGCCATTCTTAATCAAGTTAGCGCTGTGAACTCGATTGCGAGCAATTCGACTCTGAAACCGCGAGAAACTCGCGTTTCTCTGACTTTTGATATCGAATCGACGTTTTTTGCAAACTTGATTTCCAAAAGGTCAGAACTCATACGAATCCAGGAGAAACTCGCGTTTCTCCCTGTTTTGATAGCGAATCGACGAATTTGAGAATCTTGATTGTTTCTCTCGTGCGTTTAATCAAGATAGCTCTGCGAACTTGGCTGCGAGTGGAACGGACCAGAATCCTGACTTGCTGCAGGAATGTTGGTCTGAGACTGAGAAAGGAACGATGCAGCGGCAGCCTCAATCTCAGCAATCGCGACCTGCGAGGCAGTTGATTGAGCAGCGAACTCTTGCGAGCGGGGAACGATCTCATTGTCTTCAGAGGACTCTGACTGCACAGATCCTTGATCAAGACAGACACTTGTACGGAAGTCCACACTGCGAGCACGCGCATAGGATGCAAGGTATTCAAGAGCCGAACGCACAGGGATCGTGATTCGAATCGCTCCCTCTTCGAGCGAACGACCATACGCACGGTGACGAACGAGTGCTTTCTGGATGCATCCGGCCACTGTTGCAGACGACGACTTGGCAACAGCACGCGATTTGCGTGATACAAGACGCCACTCTGGAATCAGCGGGACCAAGACAACGTCTTGTCCGGAATCAAGTTGGTCACAGAACCTGATTGATGCGAGAATTCGGCTTGAAACAACACACAGAGGATACTTTTTGAGATCTTCAACACTTGTCTCAGCACGCAGGCTCCCGTCGCTTCGCTCGAACATTCTGCGGTGCTCAATCCCGTCTGGGGCGAGATCCGAGCGCTCGTGGATTACACAATTTGCGTGATGAAAGACCAACATGCGGTCCTGGAAACTGAGCGCACTGAGCAGCACGCGCGGCAAGATGCGCACTCGAGTCACCGACACCCCGAAGCACCGACTTAGGAATGCAAATAGATACGCGACTGAAGGAACTGGAACCAATCCACTTGCAGCAATCTGAGGATGAAGCACGTTCTCAACCCAAGCCTTCTGAGTTCCTCTTACAGAAACATCCAGTCTCTCGCGCTCGCACCACGACTTCAGAACTTGAATTATCACAGCATCGCTCTGTGAGTCCATTTCAAGTGGCTGCAAACAGCAGAATCAAAGCAATCGAAATCAAAAAACAACATGAAAACCAAAGAACTTCACATCATCCCATGGAACAACCATGATCCCAGAGAGGGGTTGCTGTTCGCAAGCAAGTTGCTGTAACATTGCTCCCATGTATGTATCACGTAATTTGTACCAAGGGTCCATGGCCCGATTATAGCCCACAAGCCCGTCACGATATAGCCCACAACCCTGTCATGGTACGTCCTTGGGCTATAGGACTGTGAAAGATGGCAATAAAGAACTTGAAAGATGAGAAAAACACACTTTTTGGTCTATGACAGTATGGGCTATTTCATATTCCCCTTGCGCGTCCCATGAGGAATCAAAAATGTGCACACACACACATTCAGACCTCGGGGTCCGGGGATGTTTTTGTCCCGGAAAATCATTTCTTGAATTCTTGAATTCCCAACTTGAATGTTTCAGTGCTTCCTAATACAAATCCACCTTCTTGATTGGTATTCAAGTCGGAAATTCAAGAATTCAAGAATTCAAGTCACAATAGGCTGTTCATAAAAGTACACGTACGCCCCGTTGTGGTATCCGGGGTGCTGGGCTAAACTTGAAATGTGGGAAATTGAGAATCAAGCTAGTCTGTGGTGTGTCGTGTGATGGTGATATCCTTCAAGGAATCTTCATGACGCTCGTCTGTGTGTTGGTCCCTGCAAGATGAGCGCGATCGCGATCGAGAAAAAAAGCGACCAAGCCAAACTCACTGAACATGAATTCTTGAAATGCACGACAGAGAATTCAAGTTTACTCCTCTGGCAAACAATCAAGAATCAAGGGCTTCAATAGATGGCAGGATGACCTGATCGTAGCTATCGTTGAGTCTCTGCTTCATTCGCTTGACGAATCCAGTGAGCGCGTCGAGCGACTTGGCGGACATGTGTGGCTTGCAGACCTTGTGGATTGTCTTGACTTTCCGGATCAACTGTGAGATATTGCTGCCAGTGTCCATCATGTCGCTGATCGGCTCGCCGTCGATGACCCTGCCTGAAATGACAAGCGAGATAGCGCGCTCGAAGGTCCGCAGACTTGTTGCGAGCTGCAAGACGAAGGGGATCATGCTCGGGTCGAAGTTCAGCGCGACATCCTGAGGATTCACCTTGCGCATATCGACGTTCATCGCTCGGTACTCTTCAATGCTTCTCAAGCTCATCTGCATCATTTGATGATCAAGCATGTGGACAAGCTGTCCCATGCCTCGCTCTGCATCGCAGACCTGCGCTCCGTCGAAGTCATCTTCATCTTCAACTGGAATGATTGAATCACCCTCCAAAGCGCGACTTTCTGAGATCTTTGTCACGAAAACAGGGGACATTCGGCGATTTGTTGAATTTGCTGAAATGTATTCAGGATCGAAGAGAAACACGCGTTTCTTCGCGATTTCAGTGTGTTCTGCCACTTCATCGCCTTCCTCTTGATCCAAAGAGAGGTGTTCGATTCTCTGACCAACCGTTGCTGCCGTAGCTGCTTGAGCTCGCACTGCTGCGTCCGAAGCGGCCATTCTGTCCCACCTTGGTCTGTTGACCTCGGATTTGATTTCGAGTGCGCGTGATCGCCTCGCGAGGATGGCCAGTCGCGAGCGACAGCGCGTCCACAGACAAGAGAGCGCTTGAAATGTAGTGATTCGTCGTCGGGAAGTGGCTCACGCCCTGCCGCTCGAACGTGATGTTCGACAGCACCGACAGAATGTAGATGCGCGAGTTGTGGACTCCAGGAGTCCCTGCGACCGCTTCAGGGTTGATGTACGCAATATACTGGCTCATTTCATGTGAAATCGCGTCAACAATCATGCGTATCTGAGCGTCGCGGATCGGTACGAGGTAGTGCAGACGCAGAGTCCTCTGGTTGCCGTACTTGCACACATATTCATCCTCAATGTCAGCGAAAGTCACAGGTTTCTGTCGAGTCGTAATCAAATGGCAGGCAGACACCGTTGCTGACTCATAAGCAGCCCGGTCCCTTGCCTCAATCATCTCCAAGACTATCGGGCTGAAGAGCGCGCTCTCGACGACTTCTGAGATGAACTTGATTGCTTGAATATCATCATCAGAAACGAAGTTCCGCTTCCGCGGCGGAGCAAGCATCCCACGAGACCCTGACATCGCGTTGCCTGCCGTGTTGCTGACATGGGAACCAAGTCCTGTTGATCGGATGCGAGAGTACGGACAGATTTCCTCCCGCGCTTGCGAGATGTCCGTCAACGTCGTGGTCGCAGTGCATCGCGGACCGCAAGTGTGGATGAAAGCAACCATTTCACGGGTAGATGTCTGCAAAACGCACATGTATATGTGATTGACGATGCCAACCTCGACCGCATTGGCAGGATCGTGATACAATATGTGCTCCAGAGGGTCGCAGAATTGATCGATCTGTCCGCCACCGATGTCCTGACTCGCACAGACGAAGGTGTCTGTCTCTGAGTCTCGCATCGCGCGAATCATCAACACATTGATCTCGTGAAACACCTCCGTTCCAACAAGCCAGTTGCTGTCCCAGTCATTGATGAACACCTGCGAGTAACGTTGCTTCAGCATGCTGTGCAGCGAGTCCCTGATCAGGCCGTATCGGAACGTCTCGATTGCGTGTCGAGCAACCAGCGCAAGCGGCTCTGTCTGTTCAGGTGATCGCGCGTCCGCGACTTCGAGACATTTCCGCTCGAGCATCGACGTCCCTGCAGGCTGGCCATGAGGACGGGGCGTATGGACACCAAGATCTGCAACCATCTCTGTCAGGACCACCGCAGGAGATCGAGGTCCCTGCAGGGAAGATGGCGGAAGCGTCACTCTCGGATGCTTTCGCGCGGCTTGAGACATTGAGTGAGGCAGACGATGACGACATCAAGACCCCACGTCCTGTGAACAACGATGTCGAGGAGGATGAACTTGAAACAGAGGACAATTCGAACGAGCAAGAAGACCGTCCGCTTGATTTGGAACGTCGGGCACGTGCGCTTGCCGAGGCTCTTGAATTGGTCGAGCCTGTGTTTGACGCTTCCTTTGCAACGCTCAGCCAAGCGCCATACCGAGGTGCGAGACAGATTGTGATGCCTCTCTGGGATGCAGCAGCACTTGATTTTGGTCCGCTTGATGATGGTACTGCGCACGTGCTCGTTCCTGAGCTCGCGATATACAATGCGCTGGTTGGTGGCAGCATCAGACGGACTTACGTCACAAGCGACGCAGCGTTGCAAGCTTGGCTCTCTGCTTTCTATGTCATGGAAAACAAAGTCACACAGATGGGCAGCAAAACGCCTCAATCTGTCGGATTCCTCTCTGCTGTCGGAGACTACATCACGCTCCTTGGCCAGCTCAATCAGAATGTCATCACGACCCGCAACACGCCGATTCCGGATGGATGTGGCTTCGTGCTCAGTGACTACGTTCGCCCCTGTGAGCAGACGTACGTTGCTCTGAGGAATTGCGTCGATGTTTGGCGTCGGTTTGGCAGGTCGCAAAGCATCGAATCTTGCTTGATTAACGATCCAAACGAGAAATGTCTGCGAATCATTGTTGTCACCCGTGAGGTCCTGATAACTTCTGGTGTTCAGGTTCGCGGCTATGAGATTCTCGCGACTTCACGCGGCGATGACCCGCAAGCTTTGTTGTCTGTTCTCGATGACAACATGCACATTCTCTGCAACTTCGATCCGGCAGACAACTGCTTCAAGGTGATTGTGAGTGCGAAAGACGACAACGAGCAAATGAGACCTCAGGGAGAACAGAGAGTTCTCATTCGCGACGGGCGTCTGATGACAGTCGCATTCTTGTCTATCACGCTGACACACGATGGTGAGCCATATCGCCTGTCAAACATCGAGGTTGTTTCTGAGAATCTTGATTACGACGTCCTCGCTAGTAGCTTGCCAAGTATGTGGAACGAACGGCATCGAATGCCGTTCTTCGACAGCAAGTACGTTGTCTGGCTTGATCCGTACGAGCGTGTGATCAACGAAGACGTCGCTGCTTCTGTGATTGCACATACAATGACCAACCTGCGGAACATTGGCACGGTGCCTGCGTTGCCTGATTTCAAAGTGACCGCGCTCAAGATGCTTTCGGATGGTGTGTTCTACGCAATCGTGGACAATCGCGATATCATTGCCTTGCAAAATCAGCTCCAAGCACGCCAAGAAGAACTTCATGATGGTCCTATCGCGTCGCTGCGGGTCACATGTCAATGGATCGACACGCGAGAGGAACCCGCTGGGGATCTACCAAGACGCAACGAGCTTGCAGTGACCGATTTGATGCGCAAGCGGATTCTTGCGTCTTGGACACAACAATTGATCTGCATGTCAATCGTCGGAATCCCTGACTCGTCTCCGGGATCAATCCCTCCTGAAGTCACGACTGCGATCATCGAGCTCGTCGACATGCTCGGTCCTCACATGTTGCTCGACTTGGGAACACAAACGTTCACGAAGGTGTGGGTGTCACACATCCTGCGAGCGAGACATCCTCTGTTTCTCGTTGATTTCTGGAAACGTGTTAGGAATGGATTGCTTAAGATGGTTATCGCGACAGACACGAAGAAGAAGGTCATCCGGCTATCGCCTTGCATTCCTCCGCCACCCAGTGTGATCCTGACAAACATCCTCGCATCTCTGAGACTTGCTGACGTGAACGTGCGAGCTTTGCAATGCCAAGCGCGCGCGATCGACTACCCACTCTGCAGGGGTGATGCCGGCACTAACACAAGGAAGTACTTGAATTTCATCAGTTACTGGACGAATTTCAGGATTGACCCCGAAGCAGAGCCGCTTGCGCGTCTTGGACATATGTGGCTCAGGGAGATGTTCGTCGACACAACAGGTGGTGTGAATCCAACGTGGCTTGGACTGCAAGGCGAGCAGTTCCTTGCTTGTCTATTCGCACATCTCATTAGCATCCGCAGCATTCTGTATTCCAACGCGGCAAAGAGGAACGTACGCATCGATGCTGACACTGCTGTTGAACAGATCATAGATGTGAATAGCGTGTTCATGATCGTGAACAAGCAAGCGGCTTCTGTGCTTTGTTACTTCATCGGTCAATTCCTTGAAAACTCTGTTTACTTCCCGAATACTCGCTCAATTGGCAACATTCGCGTGTTTGAGAACGCTGCAAGCGACAGTTCAACCGATGCACGAACCCCATCACACATCCCAGGGTCCATGAACACTTCTTCCACAGAGGTGTCTTGGGTCCTGTACCTGCGAAACATGCGGCAGAAGCATAGCGCGGTTGCGAGCAAGACAATCAACCACATCGAGTTGCCAAGCATCACAGGAATTGACGTGATGGGTAACTGTGTGTCATTGCTCAACGAGCTCTGCACAACCACGCCCTGCATCCTTGCAGACGCGCTCCTGCGGTTCTTGGATGTGCGACTTGCGCGCATTGACGTCGACGAGCATACTCGAATGCTTCTGCGGTTTCCTGATGATTATGCTGCAGGATCCGATGTTTACATGGTCAATCGCATGGTCCCGCCACGTACGGGAAGTCCTGATCCAAAGTACAGCGTTGCAACGTCGTTGTCGTACACGATGTCGACGCCAATGACACCAATGCCTGTGTCAACAGAACGGGTCACGTACATTGCCTTCTCAGAGACCCGGTATGCGAGTCTGCCTCGTGGTGATGCTCGAGCTCTGATTGTTGCCACAGCTCCGAACTTCACGCACGATATGGGTGCATGCAACGTAATTCTGTCGATCGCTGCTATGACAAACTACCATAGTGCGTTCCCGTTCTTCAACGACATGACTTTCGTGGACAAACGCTTCGAAAACGTGATACTAAACACTGGAAATGTGGATATTCTTGGGAGAACGATGACAAACCACACTCAAGCTTCGTACCTGCAGTCGGCGCCTGAATCTGTGTGGCCTGATGAAATCGCAAGCATGTTTGGGGTGCTGTACTTGGATCGTCCGATAGCCTTGTGTGCGCGAGCGATCCTTCGCGGCATTGCAGGGGACAGCATCATTGCTTGCAACATGCATACGCCTCGCTTCCTGCGTGAAATTGGAGATGAATTTGGCGGCAAGTGGGCAACATTGGGCAACGCCGTTGCCGACTTGAGTGCACACAAGTACTTGTTCTTCTCTGCTTGCAGATTTCTGTTCCAGACGGAGATTCCGCCAGATCCTGAGCCGATCAACCCAATCAGCCAGATGACACCTACTTCCTTTGTTTTCACCGATGATTTCCACGAAATGTACAACGATGCGCTGCTCAACAACACACAGCCAATCATGTCAGCAACACCTATCGGCACGAACATCGGTGAGACAAGCTTCGCTTCTGGATCGTTTGCGCGCAGACTCGTGCGTGCGATGATGGATAACAAGCTTGGCAAGTCGCTTGGTGGTTGTCAGATGACAATCTCCGTGTTTCCTGGAGAGAATCTGTTCTTGGATGGAATCAACAGGACATTCAAGGCGATGCGTGAAACGAAGCCGATGACTGTCAAGATTGTGTGGCGTTTGTGGCTTGATCAGACCTGGCCGTCGAAGTCTGCAGCGGTCATTGCAAGCTTGATTTTCGCCATCCTTTCTGAGCCATCAGTGCCCAAGAACCTGCTCCCGCGCATGGCGCAATTCATCGCGCTCGTTCGATCAGATCAGCTCCAGCTTCGCAAGGAGCTCTTCGAGCACTCTGCAAAGATGCACCCAAGTCACTGGGCGAAGTTTGTCGCTGCGTGTAGTGAGGCTCAGATTATGTGATGAGGTGTGTAACGGAAGTAAAATCAAGTTCATTTTCAACTCACAGGTGCATGCACCTCCACCTCCTTCGGCTTCCGAGGCTGCACGGCCGCTGTGAAAATATCACGTGCGCAACCATATGCGGACACATAAATGTCGCGATCATGAATGCCGGTGCCTCCCCAACCTGCAGACCAGGCGGTACGCATCTTGCCGTTGAAGGACACTGTACTGTCCTTCTCGTCCTGCCCGTTGACGACGATGTCAACGTGCGTATTCGAGTCTGGAACGTCGACGGTGAGAAAGAGATGTGCAAAGCGGGAGTCCTTCATGATGATCCCGTCTTCGTTCACAGTCGCAACGATCACAACATCATAGTCAGGAACGTCCAACTCGATTTCACTCCCGGGATTCAAGATGTAGATTGTGTTGGGCTCCTGGCCAAGCGCATTCACAGCGTCAATGTTGCATGCGGGTGCATGGAAGAAAGTGTCACGATCCTTGTTCACTGCTTTCACTTCAGCGCCCTTGGGAATTTGTGTCACAATGAACTCGTCGCCATTGCCACTTGCCCACGGCTTGATTACAAGCTTGAAAGCCATTGACCGTTGCACTTGAACAGAAACGGATGTGCGAAAGTCGTGCAACAAGCAAATCACTTATCCAGGCTCACAGGGATGGTTTGTCACCGGGTCCATGTTGCTTATTCCATGCGTTCGCCATCCCGTGAGCAGCCAGGCGTCCAGACACCCACCCTCCTGCACCAGTGGCCACAAGAGGTGTGAAGACTTGTTGACCCATGTGCGAACCGTAGTACCGCAACTTGTTCTTGAAAGTAAGAGCTCCGACAAGCACGGTGCGATCCCATGTCGTGTAGTGCTCAATCACCCAACGCAGCTGCACATTATCTGCTTCTGTCAAGACTGCGTCTAGATCGGTTGCAGCACGAAGGAGCTCATCACCACCAGCACTCCTTATCGTCTCGTGATAGTCTTTGCGAAGAGCTGCGACGCCCCCGTTCTTGTCAAGGTCTTTCGTGCAGCGTTCCGTCAGCCAGAGTTCCTGCAGGTATGTCTTCGGACGGCGCCGACCACCCTCGTCCAGCATCCGTATCAGATTCTTGTACAGACCTTGGCATTTGCTTTCGGTCATTTCCTTGGCCATTTTCACAGGCTTCCCTCTTCGGGATTGTTGTGACTGGCGGTTCACAGTAATATAGGATCGATGTACCTGCAACCTGCGTACCCGCAACGTCGCAGAATCATGCTCGTGAGCAACGTTGCTGATCAACAAACTTCTTGAGTCACGTTACTGTGAAGTGTTAGGTGATTGTAATGACAGGTTGCGGGATCCGGTTACTGACATGTGTGTGACTGTAATCATTGGGTTACCATCGTAATGATCCGTTACCTTCACACTTATCATGTTACAGGCATACAGTCACTGCTTCGTGTTGCGATACCATTATTAGGGACATATAGATGTGCAATCTAGATGCTGTAACTTGAATGTCACAAGAAAGGTTTGCGACACTCAGATTGCTCAGCAACGTAATGACGTCAAGTTGCTCAACCTGCCATGGCAATACCTTGACACAGTTTGCGTGTGCTTAAATATGAGCATGTCGCTTTGAGTTCGAAGTGCAACAAGCATTCAAGATGTCGACTCCCGCTCAGGAGCTGGTGCCTGCAATGGACGAAGACTGTGTGCTCGTGCAGTGTGTGGTCTGTAGCTCGCTGAATCTCAAGGTTCTTGAAAATCAAGTCGCGCCGGACCGCGTGTTCTGCGACTGGTGCAACAAGCAACGTATCTATCGTGATGTCGACATGGTGAAGCCTGCCTTTCTGTTCGGGAAGCTCTTCGGCCCTGCTCAGCCGAACGCCATGTCGTGCCGCAAGATCCTCAGGAGCGCGCTTGAGGGTGTGCAATCAACTTTTGCCACTGTCGATGCAGCGAGCTTGCCATCTTCCCTGAATTTTGTATTCAAGCTTGACGCGACTGCCATCGGCGAGTACATGGGCTGGTTCTGGCGGTGTCTTGCGAAAGGCGTCAAGGACAACCTGTTCTCCCAGCCGGACACCAGCATTGATGCTCAGGAGATTGCTGCGTTGGAGCGCCTCACACGCATCAGCGGCTTCATTCCTGTGTGTAATCAAGACTTGTTCGGTGTCAACGCAATGTTCTGTTTCTTGAACGATTGGCGAAGTGTTCAGACGACCGCGGACCCGTTCCCTGCGATCGCGCTCATCATGCGATGCTTGTCGAACATCTTCCGGATGCCAGGATTCTGCGAGCACATGCTCGCGATGCTTGGCGACCATGGTCACGGTGTGAAATCTCCCGCTGAGACAATCACCTTCTGGGTGGACCGCCTTTGGGCGCTCTACCAAGAGTCGCTGATGCGGGAAGATCCCGTCCTGCAGCGCATGCGCTTCCTGCATGTTCATGACGCGATATCCGCGCTTGCTGCTTTCATTCGTGGAGACGGCAACTTGATTACCAAGAACGTCACTGCCGTTTCGGCGTGCATGCCTGGTCTGGCCTCGGTCTTGAATTACCTTGCAGATATCAAGTGCACAGAGGTGCCTCTCGAGTGTCGGCAAGTGGGCGTGATCGTTCTCGCGGACGTGGCAACCGTGGCGCCATGTCGCATGGTCCTGCAACAAGTTCGATCCACTGTGCCTGTGGCTGTCCAAGGAGCCATGATCGTCCAGCGCATGCTGGACATCATCGAATCAAGTCCACGCAAGCGTGTGTTCCGCGGATTTGCTCGAGTGCTTGGCGCTGCGTGCATGGCGATGCGCATGTTCCTGCTCGACCTCGACAACGTCAAGCTCCTGTGCAGTGCTGACCGTCTTCCAAGCGGTGTTGCCATCTTTCCGCTCACACTCAGTCGTGTTCTGCACAACGCCGACTTGATTTCTGATGTTGTACGCGCCGAGGCGCTTGGATCGATCTGGAACATCGCAGCGAAGGGTTTGGAGTACAGTCACTTTGTCTTCGCACTCATCTCCGACATTGTGCAGGCATTGAGTGATTCCCTCATCAAGGACGTCGACTACTTGGTTGTGGAGCGTGCTCTGGGCGCGCTTGTGCAGATCACGCGGCATTCGCACCCAGCAGTCATGATGCTTGCTCGGTCTCGTCTTGATTTCATTGACCTGTTCTGTGGTGTGGTGCGCAAGTTGGGTGCGAACTTCACGGGTGCGCACTCGCGCGCAAGTTCCGTGATGCTTCACATCAGCACCTGTCCTGAAGCGTGTGCTCTCCTCGGGCTCGCACGGCCTGCGGGCTGGAGCGGCTTGCTCAAGCAGTTGCGGAAGGACCCGGATTCTATTGATGACAGGAATCCGACCGCTCGCGAGAAGCTACGTCTCTGTCTGCGGAAGATGGTCTTGATGCTCTACCCGCTCATCCGTGAGCCGTCCCACTTCCAGGATGGAATTCATCTGATGCGGACTATGCAAGACCTTGGCCTTCTGCGAGAGGATTTGGAGCGTCGTCCCATTTATGAGCGCCGACGGCGCATCGAGCAACATCTGCCCGCTGAAGTCGCACTGCCATTCCAGTTCGTCAGAATGTTTGGGGGCAACTACGACCTGCGTGCTCGATTCATCAAGCATCCTGACGACTCGCTCAGTGTACTGGCGCCGATAATCAAGCGGCTCATGTACCCACCTGCCGACGAATTCCAGGATGTGCGATCTGCGATTGTGGCAAGCTTGGATCAGTTGTTGATGAACGCAGACTCTGATTATGCTCGCCGCGTTGCGATTCGCATGGGTGTTCTTGATCTCCTGCGGAATTGGTTCATCATCGGACGACAGGTCGACCCTCCCAACGAAGTTGCGACTGAATACTATGCTCAAATCTGTGATACTCTGCGCGCAAGCATTGCTGTTGCGCCGACGCTACGTGGTGCACACATCGCAGCACTTCCAAGGTGCAAGGAAGCAGGAGAGTGCGCCATATGCAAGGAGCCGCTGTCGATGGAAGTCGCGCGGACATTCCCGTGCACACACTCGTTCCATGAGAAGTGTGCAAGCGAGTGGTTCTGTCGGCCCTGCAAGAATACCTGTCCTGTGTGCCGCGTTCCGTTTTTGCCTTCAGACCCGCAGGAGTGGGATCCTGAGTACCGCAAGTTCTCTGTGTTCCAGCGCGACGTGGAGCGTGTACTTGCAGACAAGAGCTTGGTCCCGGCGCTATCGCTCCTGACCATCAATCAAGCCATCGCATTGCCAACGGAGGTGAACGTGTTCCCGCGACTTGCAGAGTCGCCACGGACCGCACAGACACCAGACGAGGTGCCCTTTCCTGATGCTTAGCCGTGTGTGTGCGTGTGAATCAAGAAGAATGAACGATTCTGATCAGATTTATGCGATGGCGCTCACTCAGTAACAATTGATAGACATCTGCACATCCGCAACCCGGCTCGTAAGGCTTCTGGAAGGACGAAAGTCTTCTTGGATCTTGAAAGGTAGACGTTCCGAAGTTGCGCTTGCATCCATCAGCCATTTGACAAGACCACTGAATATTTTCCGGCGAGTAAGACGAGCTCGAACACCATCCATTGTAACATCTTTGATTTCTTCCACAATCATGGTATCATCGTCACGCATTACACACTTGGAAAACAATCCATACGCCGCCTCGCAATATGCCATGAATACTTCATTTGCAGCACCGGGTCCGCCAGATTTCAAGATAGGATGCAAGAAGAAGCCTGAATACAGTCCATCTGCTCTGGTCACAACATAATCAAGCCCTCCGGGTGCGTGCATAACACAGCAGGTCGTGACACAAGAGGATCGACGAATGAAGGTCCGAGCCTGGATGAATCTACCCCGTTGAAGCGAGTAACACTTCGTTGATTCTCCTCCCAAATCAAATGGCCCCTTTGGTGGAGTACGAGCCAACACAGAAAGCACGCCGTCCAAGTAACAGACATTGATGAATCTGTTGTCATCGACCTCGGCACTTCGGTAGAATGGGTAACGACGAGCAGAGATGATTCTCTGATTCACACAAAGTGCTGGATCAAAGAACAGCTCGACAATATCCACTGAATTGAACCCTCGTTGAACCAATGCGATCTTCCCGCGATACCATGTCAGGGATGATGTGTAATCGATGACAAGAGGCGGGAAGTTGGCACTGTTCGCGAACAAGATTGTCATAATCTTGGTAGGATCGTGATATGGCATATGTAGACTATCTGGACATTCTCCGCGAATCAAACAAACTTCGGGAATTGGCAAGCGAAGTTGCAGGTCGTCGTAGAACAAGCGAAAGCAACAATCTCCCGCCTTCTCAGGCGCATCGACAACAGACTTGATAAAGGCCGTGCAGCGATCTTTCATGGTGTACCGCAAGCACACACCTCGCCAGATAGTGTTCGAGCACCAGATAGCGCGCATCTCCTTAGAAAGGCCGAGCAGCTTGCTGATGTGCTCTACAGGAAGCATCTCACTGAGCGCGATATGCAGGTCCATGCTCATGGCCTCAAAGTGCGACAAACCCGCCATTGCGCGCGGCGGAAGCATTTGAACAGAAAACAAGGTGCGATTCATTGTTTTTCAAGACCACTGCACGCGATCCACATAGAACTTCACGATGCTATCTGGTGTTGCCACGGTCACAGCAAAACCGGTATGCACGTTGTTCAATCCATCGATGAACACCTTGTAGACCTCACCAGACTCTGCATCTTTGTACATGACACAGAAAACGAGTCCATGAATGACATATTGAACTTCGTAGATAGCATGTGGGAGCTGTGCGAACAACTGGTGAGCGATACACGGAACAATAAAGAAGCCATCTCGTACGTTGTCAGGCGGGCTGAGGAACATTCGATCATGAATTCTCAGATAAATCGGTGAATTCCCGTCCTCGTCACGAAGAGGAGGGTCAGTTTGATTCTTGAGTGCTATGGTGAGGTGTGAAATCCAAGTGTCTGGCACGATCGTTAGCTGAGCTCCATGCTTGTTGTTGTACAGAAAGGACTGTTTCGATTCCTCCCACTTGACACCGTCTTCAATCGGCAGACGCCAATCCTTCGCGTTGTGTATCAGGTGCAGCAAGAAACTAACATCATTCGAGATACCAGACGGCGGGTTGTGTGCGAAGCTTGGCGTTGTGAGCACAGCACCTGAGTTTTTGTGGCGAAGAGACAACACCATTGAATAGATGTTGGTGTCTTTTGTTTCCTTGCAACTGATGTTGAGAGACCCATCAAACGAGCCACCAAGTCGCGCCAGCGGATCGAATAGCAACAATGCCGGATTCAAGTTTGCTCCACATACAAGTCCGCCTGCGGACCAGATCCACATATCATAGTAGTTGGTGCCATGTCTGCAGGTGCCGTTGACTATCAAGGAAACTCGATGGAGAGAAGGGTTCCCATGAAACAAGCGGATGATCGTTACATTGCTCCCAAAATCCATCGTTGTCATGCCGGTATCGATGGTCACACTAAAAGTTGTGTTGCCGCAGTCATGAGGCGGGCACCATGCATCGGCAGAATCTTGAGAATCGACTTGTGGAAAGAGCTTCGACAAGAGGACATCATCGGTGCACCTGTCAGCCTTCGACGCAAGCACTGTTGAGAAAGTCGCAGCAATCAAGCACAGCAACACGACGATCACCACTGAGCGGTTCATTCTTGTTGGCAAGCAAAGTGAACGCGAGCAAACCGCGACAAATCAAGCTTGAATTCCTTGAATTTAATGCGTTGCGACGGAAATGGTGGCGTGCACAATATTCTGATTTCCCCACGCCTCGGGTGTCTTGAAAACTCCACATTCACGAGACGTAGAGACAGCCGGCGCATCGTCTGTGAGCAAGTTTGAAATCGTACAAACAGCGCGCTGGATTTCATAAGGGGCATCCTGAGCGCCCCATCTATGAGCATAGCTATTCGAGTGGATCACCACATCACCCGTTGACGTGAAGCGAACAGAACTCAGGTAGAATTCAACCTGACAACCAGGCGGAATGAGTTTGACCCCAATGACACGGCGAAACTTCCCTTGCGACTCGACATCCTCGATCCGTTCAACCACCAACAACCCTGATTTCCCCACGGCATAAGGGCCAAGTGGAAAGTAAGCGAAAACATAATCCCCGCCACCAACAGGATCATTCGCGCAGCAAATCGAGCATGCAGGAGCAGGCCAATAGCATCTCGGTGGTATGGGCCCGAATGTCGAGTCATTCACTCTTTCAACTTGCAGAAGCATGTCTTCAATGTTAGTGACCGCTGCAATACACAGTTTCTCGCGCGTCATGTAAGGTGTGCGATTCACAACAGGGATACTTGCATTCTCGCTCGCAAAGTACTGACACGACGCTGTGATCTTCAGCGTCTCGCCAAACTCCGATTCTGCAACGCACAGCCGCCAGAATCGGAAGCGGCTGTTCGGACGGAAGAATTCACTCATCTTGTCTCCATAATCAGTGTCAATCAAGATGATATGGCCACGATACCATGAGACCCCAACGATCGAGCCGGTCACGATGGGCGCGCACCGCGACCCGTCGAACATGATGGCGTTCTTGCTCTGCTGCGTTGTCAAGCAGGAATAGGGTCCTGCATCAGACAGGCTTGATATGTCATCAGGCGCTTTCAAGCACAGCACGGGAACCGGGAGGCGAATGCGAAGGTCGCTCATGTAAAAGGCGTAGAACGATTCAACCAGAGGATTGTGTGCGTTGATTTCGCACTGCAGCCCTTCTGCAATGTCCGGGTCCCGCTCCAGACAGCGCAGACAGATCTTGCGCCAGATCGCGTCGGAACGCCACATTGCCCGCATGAGGCGGGACAGGAACGAGAGCTTGAATACATCCTGAACATCCAGCATCTCGCTCAGCGCGATGTGGTTGTCGAAGGACATCGTGGTGAACGACTCGTCAGACATTCAAGTGGCGTTGAATTCAAGTGCAATTCAACCCGACTGGAACTGAGCTTTGAAGCAATGACATGAATAAATGATCACTTCAAATCGCGTTCAATTGGCCGATTTCATGGCGCACTTTGGCGAGCCTGGTGCGGTCCCTCCTGTTGCTGTCAAGCACACAGATCCTCATTTGCGCTATGCAGTGCGCTTGGTGGTAGCGCCCCATGGCGTTTACCCTATGTACAAGCAACGCTGGAGTTCAGAGAAATGGGAAGAAGAAATGGCCCAGATACGGGTGGAGAGACAGGAGACTATCAACGAGCTTCGCACTCTTACTCTTACGCCACTCCGCAGAGCATTGGGTACTAGTGCGGTGTTGGCTGACAACCGCCTTGAGATAGGACCGCGATGGTCGCCAATCGCTGAACCAATACTATCGTTGGATTCATTCATGGCTGGGGTCAAGTACTTCTTCCGAGGTGATAGTGTGCTTGAATATCGCTTCGATGGTGATGGACCTTCAGTATTCAACGTGACAAATGAGAAACAAGGAGGCATGCAGGTACAACGTTTCATTGATTGGATCAAAGCAAGTCAGTGTCGTTTGTGGAGCGGTGATGGCTTGAAGTGTGCTGGTAACTTGTGCCCAAAATATCTGATGGATGCCCTTGGGGTGAACTTCATTCACGACCCTGAATGGCGTTTGTATTCCATCATTGCAGCGATTGTAGTCACTGAGCAACCCACTGAGACAGGATGTCTTGTGGATGAGAAAGTTGTATGGCTTGATCTTCCAGGATTCCCGTTCGAAGGCATGCCTGCAGTGCCGCACTCCGAGACAATGGAGGTCGCAAAGGTCGCAATCGATACAATGGTTGAAGCACAGAGAAAGGAAATCCTCATCCTTCGCTCCAGGGTTGATTTGTTGGAGCGAACCTTGAATTCTTACCGCCATAAGCTTGAAAACTTGAAATAATGACATCGCTTGAATCGCTCTTCCCAGAAGTCCAGTATGAGCCCCACCTGCTTCCCACATCACACTTGCCGCACGGATGGCGACTGAGCTGCTGCACGTCTTGTCTGCTGGCGACTACCCTTTCGAAACCAAGACGTTCGCAGAGCTCTTGGATCACATTTATGAGCTCGACAGGCTTAATTATCGTGACAAGACGGCAATTGACTTGCACGATCTTCTGTGCCTGTGTATTGGGAAGCGGCTATCTAATATTCTCTACAATGACGACGATGAAGCAGCAGGGGTGAAGATCATTGATTCCCAGAACAACCACAGATTCATACAGCTGAATGGACGTCAAACGATCACTTTGATTCGTGCGCTCAACACGTGCGAGGCGAACAAGCAAGATAGGCTTGATTCCATTGCGCAGAATGTAGATCTGTTGCGAAACAAATGAACTCTGTATTCTCCACCATTCGCTCTTGAAATCAAGAGAACTGACGTTCACACACACTGTTCCGGCGTTTTGACAACGGAGAAGACCATGGCACCACCGAACCCTTCGTGGCTGGATCAATGGTGACGAACCCATTGTCCTTCACCTCCAGAGTCAGGACTCGTTGCTCCTTGAGGTAGAATGTGAAGATGTCATTGCATGGATGATGCACAATGTGTTGTGTCCTGACGCCAATCATGCCTGTGTCGATCCGAACCATCCATGCCATTTCGTCGAGGTTGAATGTCCGGATGCGCATGCCAGTGTACGCATTCCATTCTTCAACGAGCACTCCGGCATTTCCTGTGCAGAACAAACGTGGGGAATTCGTGCGACATCCCGAACTCAGGTAATCCATTTGGGAGTCTGACAATGGCTTCGCTTCCTGCTTGGTGCGAAACATCGCATCGCCGTTGAAATTCTGCAGCCAAGTGATGATCATCTCCCCTGTTGGAGAAACAAACAACACATCTTGCGGATCCAGAGGGACATTGTCCCCATACCCGCATCTCCGCGCGAAGTCCTGAAGCTTCACAGGGCCTCGAACTGGGGTGATGACATCGACGGTGGTGGGCTTTGTTGGCAACTCGAACTGCCAGATATCAAGCTCAGGCTCTGTGAAGAAGAACACACGGCCATTCTGGATCTCTTGATTCATGGGAATGATGATGGGATCATCTGCTGGAGTTGACACTCGCCAGCGGAGGTAACCTTGACGAACTATGATTCCATACCTCGACCAAGCGAGATCGAAATCAAGTCCTTTGTAGGTGACAGAGTAAGGTGACTTGCGTTCGTGCGTCTCGTTGTTGTGTGACACATAATTCACTCGCGCGACACGAAATCCCGTCTCTTTGACACTGCCACCCCAGCAACGGCCACGGCCACCACGCGAGCCGTTGAATATGTGTGTGAAGAGATCAGCCCTGTCCATTGCATTGGCAAAGTGAACTTGACAGTAACAGGAACAATGCGTGCATGTCGCAGATTGACCGTGTGATCATGAAATAGTGGTTGAATCTCGGAAATCAAAGATTACTCTGCGAAACTCAAGGCGTCTGAATGTTCATTTCTCAACAACAACGTCAACTTCAGGCGCGAACTGACGCTTCCTGGTCATGAAATCCTTGAATTTCTTCGACTGCAACGCAGCCTCCGCAACACTGTTCTTGAAATGCGCGACATCGACACTGTTGCCATCACAGGAGAACATCATTGTACAGAAGCAAGTCCGATCCATCGAAACAGAGATTGAGCTCTCGCTCCATCCACAAGTTTCGTGGATCTTGATTTCGTACTCCACATTCGACCTCAGTTCCTCAGCGATCGTCGCAAGCTTCGACGTTGGACCGTCTGTACTGATGGCATCGTGCTCTGCATCCTTCTTGCGCCAGCAAATCATGGATCTCGCGAAGACTCCGCTGCCTTCGAAGTACCGCCGCGTGAACTCACGCATTGACACATTGTTCACGATCTGCTCTGCATACCACGTAGCCGCGACAAGACTGTACATCAGACGCACAAGATGACAGTGATTCACGAAGCTGATGGGACCGCATGCGACCAGCAGCACAGACATGCCATCCTCGATAGCAACACGGTTGATGTGAGCATCTGTTGGCAGAGTGAACTGCTTTGCGTGGTCGCGTGGGAGTTCGAAGTTCAGGGTGCCGATTGCTGCAAGCGTCATCGCACGACCCAAGTCCAAGAGCTTGTCGTTGCAGTCTGGGATCTTCTCCTTCCTTGTCGCGTAGTCATCAGAGAACGAAGGGTCGGTGCAAGCCGTCAGGAAACGGGCCTTGGCTTTCTGCACCAACTCGTCGCTGAACTTGCGCTCGAGAAACGGAACGCAGGTGTGCTCCCACACATGCAGAGCTGCGTCCCCACCGACGTAGTCTGCGTATGGTGGCGGAGGGATGCTGGAAGCCATCTTCTGGGGAGCTTGATTCCACGATCTGAAGCACACTTCGAACAGAATTGATGCTGCAAACCTGAAACAAAGTCGAATCAGAGATCATCCTTGTTTCGAGTTGAATTCCGCAGTAATTCAAGAAGTATGGCGGATTCAAGCGAGTCGTCATCGGACTCTGATTCCAGTGATACTTCAAGTTATTCCCCCTCTTCATCGTCATCCAGTCCCATGGATAACTTCTTTGGTCATCAACACAAAGCTCGACGTGCTTCTGCGCGACCTCAACCACAGGATATCACTCTGAAGATACAGGAATGTAAGATGTGTCATGAGCTTGTGCTCTATGAGTCAGAGATCTTCACCTGTCTTTGCTGCAGACACCTCATCTGCTCTGCATGTGTCGAGGGGCATGTCATCGAACGATGCAGCAGTTGCTTGAAAGGCTCATGTGGAGTCATCCAACGTGGTCGAATGACTGCATCTGTGATGCTGATTGCCTGTGAGGAGTGTGAATGCATGGTGTGTGGTGGATGCTCAGAACTTGATTTCGCAAGGAGCCGCGTTCTCTGCGTTACGTGTTATTCGCGCGATCACCCAGCTCAATTCCCCTGAGCTGCAAGCCAAGTCACATAGTTGCTCAAAGAATGAAAACTCGCTTGTTTCCGTTGATTTCTCGCTTGATTTCCAGAATTGAACATCGCAATCGATGGATGTGGCGTCACATGCTCATCGCGAAGCGCGCGACGATGCGGACTCGTGCGATACTGCAGATCCATCGCCCACCGAACCTCCTGCGGATCGCGAGCCGTGTGATAGTTGTTGATTTCTTGCGTGTACAGGCGAATCGTGTCTGCAAGCTCTGCAACCTGCGCAGGACGGATCTTGTTTTTCAAGTTCCAAGCGTCTGTCTCTGCATAACCAATCCGCACCTTCCATTCGTCGCCCTTGCGATCGATTGCGTCCTGCACAAAGCCAGAGAACGATGGCGGACATGCTTGCATGATGATATTCCTCTGCGTTGTCAGAATCGCTCTGCCGATCGCGAGATTCGGGGATCCAAGCGCGGTTGATGATGGTGTGAACACAGTTCCAGAAATGCCTGTCACTCGCTCGCCCTTCGCATTCAAGCCTGTCATCCAGCGGAACGTCAGACCAGGGAATGTCGATCGATCCATGTCTGGTGTCGCAATAGTCTCGTCCTGTCGATCAGGATCACGCTGGCCTGGAGCAGAAGCTTGCTCTGGTGCGTTGCTCATCTTCGCAGCGTCGACACCTCGCACGAGCCAATCAACATTCGTGAACGTTGGGTTCTTCGCATCCATGACGGTGTTGCGGATGTCGGGTGACGGACTGATTCCCTCGTTAACATGTCCAAGAAACGCAAGAAACTGACAGAACAGCATGCATCGCTCAGGAACAGACTCAATCGCGCCACTGCCTGTCATGTTTGAATGATCCCATCGCCCGCGACCGAATGGTTGAAATGTCACGGTGCAAGCAGGGGACGCCAAGCTTGCCATGCACCGCGATAGCGCATGGTACACCAACTTGATTCTATGCTTCCAAGTACCCTTCGACGATGTCCGCGTTGTGACGTGACCAACCATAGATTGCGTCTGGGTCCCTGTGTTGCAGACATCCACAACTGTGTTGTTCACAACGACGTTGGGAATAATCAAGTTCTCAGGCCTGTCGCTAAGTTTGAGCTCGTCGCCACTCGACAGGAACTCTGGAATCATGCGCCCAAGCGCATCCATCGCTGTACAGAAGTGTTTGCGATCCTCACGCGTCAGGAATGGAGAATCATCTTGAATGTCATCTGGTTGCTGAGTATAACCACAGAAACTCTCCAAAGCATCCATGATGTAGGCCCCCTTGCCTTGCTAATGAGCTCAGACCGTGTGAATCGCGCGGATCTGCGGTATTCTCGCGAGAACGATGGTTGGAGTCGAGAACAATGGGTCGCGTTCTCTCGCTTGCCTGGTGTCTCAGTCTACGTCGATCTTGATGGCAATCGGTATCTTGAAGCGAACGAGATCTACAACGGCTTGGAGAAGGCGCTTGAATCAGAGGGAACAGTGCGCTTGAAAGCAACGCGTTTTGCACTGGTACATTCGGACGACACAGCTGCGAGTCGTGCTGATCTTGATGCCAACTTGAATACGATCCGCGCAAACTTCGCTGATGTCGTCATGCGCCGAGTTGAGGGAAGAGACACTGCGCTCATAGTGAATCCAAGTCCGAAGCAATCGAAGCGCGATGCTGCGTATCTCGCTTACAGCAACACCAACTTGTACAGGTTGAAGGATGTACAGAAGGCAAGGGAGAAAGGCGAAGAAGCAGTTGAAATCGCTGCAAGAATCTACGTTTCGCGGTTCGATCCGTCTCATGCGCATCATTGCTCTGCTGTGTATTGCACCATAACGCCAATAGACACCTAGTTGCTGCTGAAGTGATTGAATGTGCACTGGATGTTCTTGAGGATCAGAAGCACAAGCAGGACTGAGATGATGACGATGCACAGCAACAATCGCTCATCTTCGAGAATCGCCTTGAATACCTGAGAAATCCCTGAAACATCTGCAACACAACCCGGTTCACTTGATTTCTTCTCTACAAGTCCAAGCGCTGCTCGATGCTGCGCGATTGGCTTTCCTGTTGAATCTGCGACCTTGCCACTCTCGATATCAAGTGTTCTCGCCTGTTGCGAGCGCAAGGACGCCTGGAACAATGGAACCGATCCAAGGCGCGCGGCCTGCACAGCCGCCGAAGGCCGAGGTGGTCTCGCTGAGCTACGAGTCCCTGAAGCAGATGAAGACATCCTCAGATGTTACACACGGCGTCCTGTCTGTGTTTGGATTCAAGCATGACTGGCAACGACGCTACTGGAACGTGATGATCCACACGGGCTCTGTCGAGATAATGCATGTGAAGCGGTCACCTTCCTGCGAGCATCTGATTCCAGTCTTCACAAGTGCGAAGTGTGACAAGGAGCCTCTGTGGATCGGGGACATACGGAAATACCTTGCAAACACGAAGACGCAGGTCTGGATTGTCGTGATTCAGCAGAAGGGTTCTGATCCCAAGAAGGCGATCCTGTGTGGCTACCTGCCTCGAAAGGTGCTGCTATCGAGCGTGATCTATTCAAAAGAGTCATCAGCTTGGTACACGATGCGGACGTTCCTATGGGAGCTGTTCGATGGCAGGGAGCCTTGGCGCGACATCGACGTTCATCGCGCGTTGAATCTTCCTGCATTGCGTGGGTTCCCTGACCTGGGATCTCAGAGTACGGTTGTGAGCATGGACGCAGTGAAGGTGACACGAGACTTGATTGATCTGATCGAACGGAACAAGGAACGTGGAATCTGGACGCGTTTGAATCAAATCATGACCGCAATCACAGGAGCCTCTGTGCCTGCTGTCGCAGCTGTTGCTACTCATCGGCAGTTCACCAAGGAGAAGGACTTGGGCATCACCGACCAAAACATCACGCTCGTGAACGTCTTGCTCATCGCTTATGTCTCGCACAAGGAAAGAGCGACTCCAGGATTTGCTTCGCAGTTCCTGTCGACTCTCTACTACATGCAGCATGCATTCTTCTCACTCCTGCAACCATCACTTCTGAAACTGCAGCCGAAGCTGGTGTTTGCCATCACAGGCATGTTCGTGCCGAAGGAGTCCTCCGACTTGCAGGACTTGTGTTTTGCAATGACGCAACGCGCGTTCCAGTCGTCGTGCGACTTGTGGTGGCGTTCAGAGGAGGACCACGCAGTTCCTGAGATCATTTACTCACGGTTCATGGCTACGAAAGTCGCTAACGACGAATAAACAGCGTTTCATGACTTGGTGTCTTGCGGATCGCGAATTCAAGTTCTGATAGTTCGTATTGCCCGTCACTTCGCATGATCGCCAGGTTCCCACGCTGCGCAGTCATGTTCTCGTGCAGAACACACAATAACTCGATCTCGTTCTGCATGCAGATGCGCGAGATCGGCACCTCGTTCAGGTAGAGCGTGTAGTCCATGTCAGAACAGAGCGACATCGCTGCTAGAGTCAGGAGCGGTGACATGTGGATCTCTGCAGGTACAGAGATGGCATCGGCACCAACAAGCTGCGTCTGGAAGCATCGGCAATCGGTGCACGGTTGACGAAGCTTGTACTCTTGGAACATTCCTGAAATCAACACCAACGAGACTGCAAAACATGTCAAACTCAAGTGATTTGCCATTTTCAGCGTCTTTCTCACACAATTGAACCACGTTCTCACAGGACGAGCTCGCAACCTGCTTGTGGTAATATATTGATGTACAGCATGATCAACGAGATGTTTGAGCAGGCTTTTGCTGATAGAATGGTGTCACTCCGCATTGCTGCAGCGGTAACGCTGCTAGCATGTCTTGCCATCATCGGATCGAGTCGCTCCGTTAGTGCTATCTGCACGTACGACTTCTGCAATGTCTGCAACGGAACAGGCATCACTTGCGCTGCGGACAGGAACTACACTGCAGTGTCAGTCATGTGTGACGCTTGCGTAGGAGTTAACACAACCGACGTCTGCAGTCCCTGTTACTTGAATTACACCTACGCGACGTTCTCGTCGTTCCCTGCGATTTGCATCAACTACGTCGATGCTGATCTCTGTGCACCACCGTTTGGACCTCCTGTGCCTGCATCGTGGGATGGATTCCCAGGGAACAGGAGTCTCGTCTCGCAGCTCATTGCTGGCCAAGCATTCCAGAACACCACGACTGGACTCAGCACAGGAGTTACTGACTGTCTGAGCGCAAAGTTCGGCAAGAGCCGTCACGTCGCGTTCTACATGGACAACGCATCAGGAGCAAGGACTGCGTACTACTACGACAGCACAGTCAACGTGATTCGCGCGATCAACATGACGAGTGCGACAAACTGCACAACGTGGATCTTCTATGGTGATGGCACAACAAGCAACTCTCCTGTGTACGGCACGGGAACAGAAGTGGCATTCACGTCGATGGTCACAGCGATGGCGTTTGATTATCACCAAAGCAAGCTTCTGGTCCAAGTTGGCGCGATCAACTCGACGTTGAACTGGTGTGTGATCATGGCAATCGATCCAGTGACTGCTGTGTCAACATTCCTTCTTGGGAATACGTCGTATTGCACGAATGCAGTCTTCACGAACTTGCAGTTTAGTCAACCTATCAGTGGAACAGCAGGAGCAGCGGCGTTTGCTTCTTGGGGTGGTGAGGGTTATTCTGTCGGCGCGAATGGCGTCTACGTCTCAACACAGAATGCTGTGTTTTGGCCATCAGGGCTGAGCTCCACAGGGACGTCAGCCACTTTCAGCGGTCCGTCGTTTAGCATTGGGAATGTGTTTTCGGCACTCACCATGTCGCCTGATGATACTCAAGTGTATGGGACATGTTGCACTCCTGCATACATGTCAGCATATGATCGCGTGTATTACTCATGCTCGGTTGGTGTGGGATATGGTGCTCTACCATATGTACAATTTCTTTACGTGGTGAATTATGCATCGAATGATGCAGCATACGCGATCAAGACCGATTCTCCTACAAATTATGGTTGGATCGGTGGTTTGGGGCCATTCTGGGGTTTTGGTGACTTTGGCTACTTCGGCTCTGCGACACTGGAGTCTACCGGTGGGACCATTCCATATCAGGCAATGGTGGTTGATGTGCACAATATCAGCGTGTATGATGCGAGCTTCCCTGGGGTTTATGCGCGCTGGACACCACTAGAAACAGTTCAGAACGAAAACTACGCTGAACGGGCGGTCGCGAACGCGATCACAGGCACTCTGCAGAACATGGCGGTGTATGGCATGAGCTTCGCGCCTGGGGTTTCGTACACCGATGGTGTGCTTGCTGTCTCAGGCAAGGTTTACTACGTTCGCTCTGTTTCCGCCGGGAATACGGTCAATGATGCATGCGGGGTCTGGGAAGGGGCAACACTGTCTTGTCTTGGTTGTGACGGAGTGCCGAACTCTGGAGAGGTTGTCGACGTCTGCGGAACGTGCGGTGGAGGCATCACAGACACTGCGAATTGCCCTTACGTGACGATCTGGGCATGGCTCGCGCCTGTGGTTGCCATTGTAGCGATCTTCCTGTTGCTTGGTGGCGCCACACTCATTGTGAAGCTGATCCGTCACGCATCGGAGCAGGTGATGCGGATTCCGGAGAGTTTCAACCCTGAAAACCTGCAAAACACGTTCTTTGCAGGGGAGCTTGATGCTCTTGAGCTCCTTGGACCCACCGAGTCAGCATTCGCGCCGCTGGTAACTGTGCAAGGTGGAGAACAGGATTTCAGCTTGATTAGTGGGTTAGGTCCGAATGTCATGCTGCGGCGCATGCAATAAGAAATTCTCTTGTTAAAGTTCTGTTATTCTCGTCAAATCACACAATCGTGCACGTATTGCTACAGTAATGCGCCGCCATGTGATCATGTCCTGGCCAATTGTTCATCCCGTCATCACATGTTTCATGTACTTCTTGAATGATTCCATCGCCACAATACGTTGTCCAATCTTCGAGGATGCAATCAAGACGAGCGCAGAGAATGGGTCCAACATAGCCCCTGAAGGAATTCCAGCTCAATTCAACACGATGATCAAAGAATCGTGTCGTTGTGAAGCTTTCTGGATGCACTTCGCTCCATGGCTCTGTGATTGTATCAAATGGACGCCAATAGTGGAACGCCTGTTCTCCAAGCGGTTCAAGAACTCGTCCTCGAGAAGCATAGAGGTCGATGGCAGTCTGGAAATTCGGTGGGTCTTGCGTCCAATCAGTCTTCTGCGTGTTGACAGGTTTGCCATAGTGAAGATCCATGAACACCACAGGTGCGCCCTCTGGCACATCATCCGGTATCTTGAATAGAACCCTGCATACTTCAACCCCGAAAGGCCGCGCCTTCATGGTGATGCCAAAGTCAGAGCTTGCTTGCGTCGTTGTTGCGCATTCCCAGTTGTCACGATCCCGATCGAATGTCAATCCTGTGATAGGGAAGAACGAACTAATCTCGAGTTCTGCAGGGAATGGATGACGATGCCATCTGTAGCGATTGGTAGGATGATGTGACGTTGCTGTGCAGCGCGTCGTGCACCATGACATAGGATCCGTGTCATTGTTCAGGATCCCGAGGTCGCAAGCCTCGTTCGCGTCAACGATCCCATCAGAGCACACTGCAAATACGCCGGGGGTATATGACGAAAACACTGCAAACCCGATAGCAGCCGCAAGAATGAGCGACAAACGTAGGTTCATTTGTGTTGCGTTGATTGTTCTCATCACATTCTGCGGTCAGCTGTCTGCAGCAGAGCAAGATTCTTATACATTACTCACAACACTCACGTACACCACATCGTCGGTTCCAAGTCGCACAATAACGCTCAATTCGACGGTGATTCCTGCAGGATCGGTCTTTGCCACGATCGATATCTATGCAGGTGCAGGGAGTGGCGCAGGTGGAGGAAGTGGTGACGGAGGTGCAGGTGGATACATTTCTGCATCGATTCCTGTCACTTCACTCCTGAATCTCACATTGCACATCGGAGCATCAGGAAACTCCGCAACAGGAGGAGCTTGTGGGATCTTCACTGCTCCGTACGGTCGATACTCCGGTGGATCGTCAACAGGTTGCTATGCTGGTGGTGGATCAACAGTTCTTGTCGCGAATGGCACGACAGTCTGCGCAATTCTAGGAGGAGGGGGTGGAGGTTCCTGCACAGCGTCAGGAGAATCAGGTGGTGCAGGAGGTCGATGGAGTACTCGCGTCACATCGACAAGTTACGTCTACACATTCGATGGGTCGCCGTCGACATCGGGGTCTGCGACTGGTGGATCTCAGGGGATTGGTGGGACAATGGGTGGTGGAGATGGCAGAACGAGCTTGGATGCAACTCTGCCACAATTCGGCTTCTACTGGAACGATGGTGCAGGAAGGGGTGGCTATGCAAGATCTGGAGTCCTTGGTAGTGGCGGAGGCGGTGGGTTTGGTGCAGGGGGCTACGCTATCGCACCCTTGAGAGCAGCGGGTGGTGGTGCTACTGTCCTGAACATGCCACAATGTGGGTTTTCGAACGTGTCTGACATCACAACTCCGCTTTATGGTGTGTTCTCTGCAAGTCCCAACACAAACTCTGATGGAGCTGTCATCATTCGATTGTACGGGAATCCCACATGTCAGCAGTATGCGAACCAACTTCCAGGAACTTGCGGGACTTGCAATGCAACAACGAACGCGACCTTGGACCTCTGCGGCACGTGTGGAGGTGTCTGCAGGACATCCCTTGGATGCATCTGTGACAATGGAGTCTGCAGATGTGGGTGTGGGAACGGAGTCGTGCTTCTAACTGAGACCTGCGACGATAATAACACTGCGAATGGTGACGGATGCAGCAGCACTTGCCAAGTGGAGACAAACGCAGGATGCACGAATTACTTCGCGATTCCATCACAATGTCGACCAATGAACGCTCAATGTGCTGGATCAGCGACTTTTGTTCAAGGACTGACGATTCGAACCGACGTCTACAACAGCACAACATTGCCGACAGTCCTGTTTGCTCCAGCAGGTGCAACAATCCTGAAAGTCTATGCCGTCGGTGGTGCCGGAGGAAAATTGATGCCTGCAGGAACTGTGGGTGGGAACGGAGGTTCAATTGTCGCACAGTTCCTGATCTCGGAGATCTGCAACGAGACCGACGGCGGTATCGTGCGCGGCGCGATCGGATATGCAGGAGCCGATGGTTCTGCAGGGGTTTCTGTCAATGGCGGGTCATCTAGTTACGCATTCTCTCCGTACTTCTTTGCAGGAGGCAATGGGTACGACGGTGGCGGAGCAGGAGGTGGTGGGACGGTCTTCTCAACGGGACCAAAGATCCGAATCATTGCAGGCGGTGGTGCAGGCACTGGAGCGAATAGCTGGGGTGCGAGAGGTGGATACTGGGCAGATCATCCTGCTAACGATGCTGTTGGGACATTTGTTGGATCAATGAGCGGAATGCTCAACATGTCTGCACCAACTTCAGGAGGTTGTGCTGGGTTCGGCAATTCTGTATTCCCGACCGTCGTTTCATGGCCTGATGGCATCATTTTCGGGGGGTTTGGCAGCGGAGCCAACGCAACCACTGGAGCGAACACAGGCGGTGGTGGTGGCGGATATGGTGGCGGAAGTGTGGTTCCTACTTATGGAGGTGGGGGCGGTGGAGGATTCATGTGTTTGACAGCGTATCGGTACCTCACTGTTCGATCTGGCACTGTATCGACATGGACTTGGGGTAGTGCAGCAGGGGCTTCTGCTGTGAACAAGAACGGCGGTATCGCATTCGAATGGATTGCAGGACCACGTAAGTACTACGATAAGTGTGGTGTTTGTGGTGGTGACAACAGCACATGCATTGCATTGCCAAGGTTTGCATGCATCGCGAACAATGCTACGGGATGCTTGCCTGGTGCGCGATGTGGAGTTACAGCAACATCTGGCACTGTGTATCAAGAACAACTGTACGAGGCTGGCGGCGATCTGTTTCTGGTTCCGCCTGGTGTGACGACCGTGAATTTCATGATCACGGCTGGCGCTGGCCAAGACTTTGGCAAGACCAATGCGTATGGAGGGAATGGTGGTGTGACCTTTGCGAACTGCCCTGCATCCCTGTTTCGCGGAAAGACGTGCTATGCAAGAGTTGGTTACACGGGTGACTCCGCCAATTTCTGTGGATACACACGTGGTGGCATCAGCGGAGTTCCGAATCTTGGAGCGTCAGGAACAGGTGGGTCATCAAATGGCAACGACACATACAAAGGTTTCGGCCCCGGAGGTGGTGGTGCAAGCATGATCGTTTGTGACAACGAGATCTTGCTCATGGCAGGAGGCGGCGGTTCACAGAATACTCTGACAAGCGGTTCGAGTTACACTGGATTTGGAGGCGGGAACAGTGGCAACATCGGACTAGCTGGTCAAACAAGGAACGTTCAGATGTCATCAACGGGTTACGATGGTCGAGGTGGTGCAGATTCTGGAGTTGGCATGACAGTGAACGATCGCACGAGTAATCGAGGTGGTCAAGGTGCGAACTCAACTGGAGCACCTGGCGGTGGTGGTGGTGGTTATGGAGGTGGAGGTGTGTCGCAAATCAGCTCTTATGGAGGCGAGGGAGGTGGAGGAGGCGCTGCCTTCGTTTATTACAGCTGCACACAGAGCTCGTTTTCGTACTCGACTGTCGTACCTGTGCATGGAAATGGTGCAGGCTTCACAAATTTTGCACGCGGTGGCTCGATCTTGATTCAGTTGCAAGTATCGAACTCAACAGCACCACCCGTCATGGATTCGTGTGGTGTTTGCGGAGGAGACAACACTTCTTGCTTGTACTACAGCACTTGCGGAGTATTTGGAGGTAGCAATTCCACATGCTTCTTCACATGCTCGACACCGCCATGCTACACAGGCAAGGTCTGTTCCGGGAGTGCAGTTCCTGAAGGAACGCCAACGCGAACGGTTTTGTATACAACGATTTCGATGTCATCGCGCGAGGCTCTCGCCTCGTTTGCACAAGGCGAGACATCTGCTCTGATCTACCTCTGGGGTGGCGCGGGCGGGACATGGAGAGATAGCAGTCCCACTTTGAATTTCGGTGGTCCGGGAGGGATGTTGAAATTCCTTGCGAATCGCACAGTTACTGGGGACAACATCTTGATTCGTTTGGGTCAGGGTGGCTTGTCAAGTTCTGACTCTTCAAATGTGTACGCACGCGTAACGTACGGGACCGGAGCATACCACGGCAACACAAGTTATTCAGGATTTACTCCTGGGCAACGATATCTCGATGGTATGAACACAGCAGGTGCATGCACGTCTGGTGCGGCTTCATCGATACTCTGTAATTGCACAACCGGTTGGTCATGCTTGACAATTTGCGCAATCGCTGGCGCTGGCGGTAACACGGATGGCGATAGCAGTGGGAACCGTGGTGGTGGGCCGGGTGGATCAACAATGATCAATTTCAAGACTCTTGCAGGAGGATGCGGGCTGTACAATATTGTAGGGTTCAATTGTTTCAGTGGCGGGGCGCAAGGAACTGGTGGCGATTCTGGTGTTGGTGGGTTTAGAAACGGTCAGGCTGGGACTCTAAGTCCAACAGTGTATGGCGGTCAAGGCGGGAGCTATCCAACACTTGCTACACAAACAGGTGCTGGCGGTGGAGGTGGTTATGGCGGCGGTGGAGCGTCTTTGATCAATGGTCGTCCCCCAGGTGGTGGTGGATCGTACTTGTTTTCTGGATTCTTCAACTTCAATGTTTCAACAGATCTTCAATTGTATGGTATCAACAACAACACAGTGCTAATTGGTGGCGTATCGTACAACGGTGCGAACACCACATGGTTCTACCGTCGTGATGGCGCAGCGCAAATCACCTTCTTCTCAGGAGGAAACGCGACGTACATGGACGCATGTGGAGTCTGTGGAGGTGATAACACAACTTGCAGAGGATGTGACGGGATTCCTGCATCTGGATGGTTGTACGATGCGTGTGGAGTGTGTAATGGCAACAATGCAAGTTGTAGTGGGTGTGATGGAGTGCCACATTCTGGATTGATCTATGATTGGTGTGGAGTTTGTGGAGGTTTGAATGCGAGTTGCACAGGTTGCAACGGGATCGTTGTTCCTCAGAACACATCCCTTTTCCCTGCGAATTATGGCGGGTATCAAGCATACAGGGTTGCTGGTAACTACACAACAGGCACAGACAACAACGGAGGGGATCCATTTGCTGCGCATTTCCCATCAATCTACAGCATTGTGTACATGCCACCGCCATACGATGCGTTCATCATCGCTCTGAACACAGCAGCTTCAGGGGCACCTGTGATTTACTGGATGAATCCGATGTCGTTTTATTCGACAAGCATTGTCACTCGAAACACCGCCAACAATGGAGCAGGACCTTACTGTAATGGGGTCACGATGTCGACGTCCTCAAGCACGACGTCGATGTTCCGAGGTTGCGCCACGAACGGGACGGTTGTGTGGTGTGGTCTTGAAAGAGCTCCAACAGCAGGACAACCTTCAGTTCGCACCATTTTCAGCATCACGTCAACAAGTGCTTGCGTCTCTGCTTCAGAGTTCTGTCCGACTGCGAATTCTGCCGACTTCATCTCAGGCCCGTTCGCCACGTGCGACTTCGGCCTGCAGAAACCAACGGAGATGGCATTCGTGCCTGGTGCGAACAAGTTGTTCATCTCCTTGAATGTGAACATGAGTGTCGTTGCTGTCGTCGATTTCAACATACGCTATGTGCTTGCAATCGCACTCCCTGTTGCGACAGCTTCAAGCACGCAATTTGCTGTGAAGTATGGCAACAGTTCGTTCATCTGGACATGGGCAAACACAGGTAGCTCGAAGACCCTATACATGCTCAACACTGCAACATACGCATTCACGCTTGTTCAAGTTGTGTCTGCCATTTCGTCGATGGGGTTCGACAACAGAGGAGTGTTGGTGATGGAGCAAACAACTGCGGACAACTCGTACCGCAATCTTGCCGCAGGAAGCGGAACGACTGTTGTGTTTGGTGGCACAGCAACCACTGACTTTGTCGATGGCGTCTACACTGCAGGTCGCACTTACGCAGTGGCAGGGTTTGTGCTTGACACGACTCGAAACCATTTCTATGCCTACACAGCTAACAATCTCGCAAGAACATACGCTCTGCCTGCAACACAAGACGTCGTTGACGCCTGTGGAATTTGTGGTGGAAGCAATTCAACGTGCAGGTCAGGATGTGGTGGACTCTTGAATTCCACGATGGCATACGATGCGTGCGGTGTTTGCGGTGGAAACAATCGGTCTTGTCAGGGATGTGATGGGATTCCAAACTCAGGGTTGATCTATGATGCTTGTGGTGTCTGCAACGGAATCAACATGACGTGTAGAGGCTGCAACGGGGTTCCGAATAGTGGACAGATCTACGATGCTTGTGGAGTTTGCAATGGAAACAACCGATCTTGTCAGGGATGTGATGGGATCCCCAACAGTGGTCTCATCTACGACGCATGTGGTGTCTGTAACGGGAACAATCGGTCTTGTCAAGGCTGCAATGGCATCCCGAACAGTGGACAGATCTACGACATGTGTGGTGTCTGTAATGGCAACAATCGGTCTTGTCAAGGATGCAACGGAGTCCCGAATTCAGGGCAGATCTACGATTCGTGTGGTGTTTGCAATGGAAACAATCGTTCCTGTCAAGGATGTGATGGGATTCCCAACAGCAACTTGATTTATGACTCTTGTGGTGTCTGCAATGGAACGAATCGGAGTTGTGCAGGATGTGATGGAATCCCGAACTCTGGAAAGATCTATGATGCTTGCGGAGTCTGTAATGGTACCAACCAGACCTGTGCTGGATGTGATGGGATCCCGAATTCAGGGAAGATCTATGATTCGTGTGGTGTTTGCAATGGAAACAACGTTTCTTGCAGTGGATGTGATGGAATTCCAAACTCAGGTCTGATCTATGACTCTTGCGGTGTTTGCGGTGGAAACAATCAAAGCTGCGCAGGGTGTAACGGAGTCCCGAATTCTGGACTCCGCTACGACGCTTGTGGCGTTTGCAATGGCACCAATCAAACATGTCTTGATTGTTCTGGAATCCCGAACGGAGGCAGGATCTACGACGCTTGCGGCGTTTGCAATGGCACAAACCATACCTGTTTAGGATGTGATGGTGTTCCGAACAGCAACACCATCTACGACGTCTGCGGAGTCTGCAATGGCACGAACAGAACTTGTGCTGGGTGCAACGGAGTCCCGTACAGCAACTTGATTTACGACGCTTGCGGTGTCTGCAATGGAACGAACCGCACCTGTCTTGGATGTGATGGCATCCCGAATTCAGGCAGAATCTACGATTCATGTGGGGTTTGTGGTGGAAACAACAGAAGCTGTGCTGGATGCGATGGCGTTCCTTACAGCAACTTGATTTATGATGCTTGTGGAGTCTGCAACGGGACCAATCGAACCTGCGCAGGATGTGATGGAATCCCGAACTCCAACAAGACCTACGATGCATGTGGTGTCTGCGGAGGGGACAATTCAACTTGCCCACCACCTCCTGCACCACCCCCTCCAGTCCCGCCTCCTGCAGAAGTCACAATCTGGGCATGGGTGAGTCCATTAGTTGCCGTCGTTCTGCTTGCTTGTGTTGTTGGCGCGATCGTGATTGCGCGTGAACGCAGGAAGGAGAACGAGTTCAGAGACATTGCGAATGTCATTGACGGCGACTTCCGTCCGCTTGTGTCCATCGGACCTGATATCATCGACGACGACCCGAATTTCGCGATTATCAACAACATCCGCGGTGCTCCTGCATTCAGCACGCGCATGCCAGACAGGACAAGTCCACCACCTCCGCTTGTGGAACTTGGCGATGAAGAAGAGATGTTCACTGAAGATTCAGGGAAGGAGATCACACGCAGAAGAAGAGAATACTCTATTCTTGATGGCGATTCGTAGCGCATTCTCTCATTAAAGAGCATCTACCTCCTCATCGCTGACCTTGTAAGCTAGAATAGCACCCTGCGAAATCTGCTGCTCCATAAAACGCACAACGAATCGATAGTTGTCCTTGCGCATGAAGATTGTCAACTTGTTGATATTGTCAACGTTCGAGCTGCTTGCTGTCACGTGAAAGCCAAACTGCGCATGTTTGTCCTCACTGAGAGAGCGGAGATACTTCTTGCCGAACTTGAGGAAGTCACGGAACGTGTGCATGCTTTCGTTGCGTGACAGCAGAACAAGGTCGCTTCGTTCGTTGAAATTCTTGGCTTCTGGCAAGCAGAAATTGATTCCTTTCGCAGCGCGCTCGAAGATTGGAACCGTGCACATGATGAACTTCACAGCCGTATGCGGCCCGTGATGCCATTCCTCATGCTTCAGTTCCCCTGACAGTGTAGGACTGTCCCCAATGCTGGTGAAGCACTTCTCGGCCAGACCGGGATGGAAAGCAGGGGCATTGTCTGGAAAGTGTGATCCAAATGCCTCAATGTAGGCTTGGAAGGCATCCCACAGGAGCTTCACTGACTTCTCGTTGCACTCCTCAGCATCCATTCTCGCAGGCAAAGTCTTGAAACAAGCGAACGCGAAAGCGGGTGAAACAAACACGTTTGTTGCACTTTTTAGAGTCTTTCACATATGAAATCAACAACACTATTCACACCAGAACATTCTGTGTGTGGCTTTCTGTCCTTGGCTCCTTCCATCACATCCCAAGAGGCTCCTGTCCAAGACGTCACGAACAAGCGTTGTGGCTTCCAGTAAAGCAAGAACTCGCCGAACCCGTTCGTGCCAATGGTCGATGGCAGGACGAGTCCCCGCTCGTAGACTTGCTGAACGATCTGCACTGCAGCTTCGATGACTGCGTCTTCCGGAGGGGTGTAGATTCTGCGCTCATCATCGTCATCATCACTGGGATCATCAACAAGGCAATAACCAAGTGGTGGGTCACGCCGGCCACGGATCTCTGCGACAACACGATCTGCGAGAACGACGAGGTGAATTCAAGTGTGTTTTGCAGAGAAACCGTGAATACTGCTTGATTCGCACCCAATTTCTCACGCGGAGTGAGTTCTTGAATTTCAGCCATCTTGAATTCCTTGATTCTTGAAATCAGAGGTGTTTCCCTGAGAAACCAGCAAACGAACGCAATGTAGGCAACAATCATGATGTGAAGGCTTGTTTCATTTTCACTCGCTTGAATGACGGTCCTCCACAGGCCAAGTCTCGCGGCTCTCGGTCAGGAGATTCTGCAGAGTCGGGTCGCTGTTGACGGATCCAACAGGAAGCTCGGCAGTGCTCACGATGATCGCGATCGTGAGATTGGTCTTGAAAGCAAGAGTCTGGATGAGATCAAGCTCTGAACCTGTCGTTGTATCAGACACAAGGAACACGACCATGCCGTACGAAGAGGCAAACACCGTAGGCGCGTAGAACGAGACATCGCGATACGTCATCAGCTGTAGTTGTGGGGATATTCCTGATTTCACCGCAGAAATGTCCGTGACAACCAACGCGACACACCCTGTGGCGGCATTGCAGGACTTGATTATCTCCGCAGGTTGAAAACCGTGAGTCAAGGTCGAAGCCGGATATGCGTCGATTCCGGTCGCAATGTTGACTTTCTGCGCAACACTCGTGCGAACCGCAACAAGGAAGACGTACAGGGACACAGCACGCTCTGTTGAAAACAACTCCAGCGACCATAAAAGACACGGGACCTGTGGACTCATGAGAACCGTGTTAGCAAAGAACGCCTGCGGCGAGCCGAAACGGCTGAGATTCACGCAGAAAACAAGCATGAACCTGTCAACTGACTCCATCACATTCATCAGTTCTGCAAGGTGGTAATCCTGAACATCCCACAAGAACACGACTGTGCACGAAGCCTCAGAGTCCGTGCACTTTGACGTGCTTGCGAGCAACGTTGCTCGCGTCATCGACAGACGCTCGACCGCGGATCCATCTTGGGTTGTCATGTGGGAATACTGATGACCGCTTGATTTCAAGAATGCGAGGTCGCGCTCGTCGAACGCGACATGCAACTGCTGTAGATCAGGGAAATCATGTGCAAACACAGCCATTGTCCTTGAAATGACGTTGTTCTTGCTCCAAGGCATGTATGCGACGCTAAACAGCTTGCAGATGTCATGCATCGAAAGCAGGTGGAATGATGGCGCAATCGACATTGTTTCGCCAGTAACCGGATGTTTCTGCGCAAACCCGTTGATATTCAGACCGCTCATGTTCTCTGTCACATCACCCCAGCTCTCGCGACGCAGAATGTTGTGTGAATCAGACACTTTCGCGTAGCTGCGAGCCATGACGTTAGGAATTGGGCGAAGGTCGGATCTTGGAAGATCTGTTCCGATCCGACGACGGACGTCGGCCACAACGATCGACAAGATGTCCAAGACTGGGAGATTCAGATACTTCATGCACGTTGCTTCGCGCTCAATCGCATTGCGCTCATTGACCTCAAAAACCGCTTCTTCACGCAAAGTCGGGCTGATTGACGCCAGTAACGTTTCGATGTCCACGCTGCGCGATGAAATGCGAGCAGAAGGGGTGCAAAGTACCTGTGAGCAAGTGACAACAAGCTCCGACTGCTGTGAAGACCGCGGAATCTGCACGTGCGGGAACGACTTCAACGATGCGAACAGCAGCTCATCAGGCTCCATCCGAGAGATTTGAATGAGATCACCATCCAAGTTCGACAATAAGATGAATTCTTCTGTGAGCTGCTTCAGTGTGAACTGTGCAACCCAGGAGAGATCAGAGGACGGCCCGGATATCAGGAGCTGTTCCTTCACTGCATTCGCAGCAGCTGTGAGCAGGGTTTTCATGTTTGCCGAAGAATGTGCAGGAACCGACACATGATCCGACTGCAAGACGGAGGAGACCGACGAGACGTTATCAATGACAAATGTGTCATCAGGCAGCTTCCTGAGTCCAAACGAGAACCGTAGCTCCTGCGATGGGAACAAAGGGACAGGGCGAACAATCAACTTGATTGCTGCGTTTTTCGTGGCTTCTCCATGGTTCTTCGTCGGGATGGCGGCAATGAAGTCTGTCTTTGGATTCCATTGCAGAGCAAGGTTCGAGTGTAGTTCTGATTCAAGAACAGGAACCTGCAATTCAGGTGATGGTGCGCGAGAGCGCACGACCGATGTCGCACGACGCGATCGTGGTGGCATTCTTGCGAAATCAACTGCAATGCGTTCGCGTGTGTGAATCTGCAGGTGTTTCTGCAAATATAGCGCTTTGTTGCAGTTGTTTCATGGATTTTGATTTCATTCAAGATTCAAGGCTAAGCTCGCTCTACATCCGCGATCGCTGAGTACACGTTCTCCCACTCAATCGATCTTCGCTTCTCATCCCATCGGTGCCACCACCGTCCTTGCTCATCAAGTTGTCGCTTCATCTCTTGCTCCAGCCTCTGGCGCATCTGCTTCTCATCGTCGTTGACGTTCGCAATGTGTGCAGCAGCCAGTGTGAATTGGCATTGCAATTCATCACGTTTCGTGCAGAGTGCAGCGTAGATGTCTGATGGCATCACATGATAACGTGACGCGTTGATTGTCACGTTGAAAACGTAAGACAGAATCGCTGCTGTCGCGTGCGAACACATGACATGCTCACGAATCCTGTCTGCACCACCAAGGACATTCAGCAGGCGAATGCCGAACTCGTTCAGAACCGCGAAGAACAATCCACGCTTGTCGAACTTCCGCTTCGCGTACTCATCACACATCCCATGCGCAACCATCATCTCGTAGTACGTGCAAGGCCATGTCACGAAGATCCAATCTCGACTTGATTCATTCCACGTGCGATTCACGAATGCACAGCCATGCACGCTGTTGATTCGCAAGGACCGGAACTCAGTCTCAAGTGTTGGGCGCAAGTTGTCGTACAGCGTCTTCCTGCCTTCTGTGGTGTCGGGAAGATAAGCAGGCAGGAAGAATTCACAGTGTCCAACGCGCTCGTCTGCAACTCCAGCACGGAGACCCATGTACTCGTTCACTGTCAACTTGAATATCTTCTTGTCGCCACCATTCCTGAGGTACGTTTGCACGTACGAGATGTATCGCGTCAGACTCACAAACGCTGTTCCCACGAAGAAGCTCTTGTCGCTGTTGAATGATGATTTCGGATCGTCAAATCGCGACAACGTCAGACTCGGTCGTCTCTTCGGCTTCGCTGCTTGGTCACTCGCAATCACGGCAGCAGGTCTGTCTTGAGGCGTGTTCCTCTGAAGAGTGTCTGGTCCAACGCGATCAAGAATTCCTTGAGCAAGCTTGAATTGCACAGAAGGTGGCGCAACTCGCTGAATCAGCACTGGTTCTGAAGTCCCCAAGATCTCTGCAACCTGTTCATCCTCTAAATCACTGTCGAAGTTAATGTCCACATCGTCGTCCTGTTCAATCACTCGCATCAGCGCCATTCGTCAGGTAGGGTGCTCACACATCCACAGAAGCCCTTGATTCGACGCGTGGCGCGACGGCGACCACTTGTTGAACAGGCTGCGCGCCTCTTGGTTCCGATGCGGCTTCGCTCTGTCGGACAGCCTCTCTGAGATTCAGGGCTGTTATGATTGTGTTTTCAACTGACTCGACAGCAGTTTCAGGCCTGATCGCGTTCGGAGGATTCAATATACTTGCAATGCGAGGATGCTTTTCCTTGATGTTGGATTCGACAAGTAGGTCAACAATGCTATCAAGGGACTGTCCAAGATTCATCTCCTCGATGAGCTTCTGTTGAATGTTCTCCTCCGCACGAATCTTGTTGCGAGTCTCCATTTCTGCAGCCAAATTCTTCGATAACTCATTCCTTTGCTCATGAACACGCTTCAGGGTTTCTGGGTTCACAACAGTCAGGTACTGCTCATGCGTAATCAACTGCAATTCCTCTGCACGCATCACACTGTTGTACTTCGCACGCTCCAGTCGCTGAATCTCCTTCTGTAAATAATCAGCTTGCCGTGTATGTGTTGCAAGGACCTGGCGAACCATAGGCTTCTGTGCATCTGCAGGATACATGGAGACCTCTGCCAAGGCCTCCCGCAGTTTCACCATCATTGTCTGGTTTTGTTGCAGACGTTGTTCTTGCAGTTCGATCATGCGAGCATCCAAGCAAGCAATCTCGTTCTCATAGTGTGCGCGAAGAGCGTCAGATTGCGCATTACTGTCGACAGCATATCCATACTGAGCGACAGCGACCCCGTGATCGACATTCAACATCTGCGTTGTGTTTGTTGTCCCAACACTTGGTATTGGCATTGCGCCACGGCGAACCGCCTGATTCAACATCTGCTGAGTCAAGGATGGTATCGCTTCGTTGGTCATCGACATCGTTCCCATGATCTGTGGCGCAACAGCGCCCATCGGCACGCCAATCACTTCTTGCAGGGATGCAGTTGGATCATCATGTTCACCGATTTGCACAAGACGGCACGTGAGCGTACTCACGACACCACCAATCTTGTCCCACATGCCAGACATGGCAACTGCGATCTATATGAGAATGCGACTCAAACGATGCAAGCGACTTGTCTGTGTGTTATAGGCGCCAGTGACAGGATGGCAACTCGAACTTGGCGCCCAAAGAAAGGTGTCTACCTTGCAACGGTGATTCCAGAGAAGTACACGAAGAACCCTGCACATCCTGCAATCGACTTCTCAGTCGCAGAGATCGAGAAGGAGTACGAGAACGGTGGTGACTTGATTCGTGGACGACCTGTGACTGCAGAGCATGATACTGATATGCAGACCTGCGGCATAGTTCTGGGATCACGCATCCTTCCGAACGGCAGCGTCGAAGTTGCGTTCCGTCTGCTTGATGAGAACCCCGTGATCGAAGCACTCGTTGCTGATGAGATCGCACGTGGAGATCTGCCATGTGTTTCGCTGGAGCATGAGACCTTGCCTGTGAAGGACAAGAATGGTGGCACGGTCTACGTGAAAACAGTCTCTGGAGTCTCGTTGGTCCGCACGCCTGGTAGGGATGGGTCGAGCATTGTACGATCTGAGCGTATAACTAACGACCAAACCGAATGGTTAGCCAAGATCAACACAAGCGATCAGTCGCTTCCTGTCTTCAGCACATCTGAAGCAAAGGTCCTCGCACGTCTCACGAACGTCATCCGAGCCGAGAACATGGCAGCTGCACCCCCTGCTGAAGCCCCTGTTGCTGCTCCGCAGCCGGACGCTGGTGAGGAGATCATCCAGCTCACTGCGAAGGAGTACAAGGCAATGATGGAGACGCAGGAGCGTTTGACGAAGCATGTCGCTGCTCAGCAGGCGCGCGAACTTGAGGCTAAGGTTGAGAAGTTCGTTCAAGACACCTATGCATCGATGAATGATGCCATGGGTCAGCCTGTTCTCTCTGGAAGCGATCCTACGGTTCAGTCTGGTGCGAGCGCAATCAAGTTCGCTTTGCAGCGATCGCTGCAGAAGTTTGAGCAGGCGAATCCAGGTTCAAGCGTGAATGATGCACTGACTGCTGTGACTGCAGCGGACAAGGAGGTCAAAGACTCGATTGTCAAGAAGACTGCAGAGGTGCCTGTTGCTGAGCGTCCGGATAAGCTTCCTGAGATTGTCAACGAAGCTTACACCGCCGCGGCAGTTGCGCACCCGTATGTTGCTGATCAGTTGACGGCATGTGCGAATCTGGCGAACTACGCTGCTCTGAAGGAGCGTCTGCGCCAGTTGATGGATGAGAAGTCCAAGGCGCAGACCCAGTCTGCGCCTGCTGCTCGCATTGCTGCCGAGTCGTCAACCCTCTCTGCGCAGGCTCGTGCACGTGTGCGTGCGGAGGCAGAGCGGTCGGTTGGTGATTCATTCAAGAAGGAGGCTGCTGCGATCACGGGTGGACAGGCTCCTGCTGCGCCGACGGCCGCATTCGAGTGGAACGAGCGCACTGCGTTGATGTCGTACTTGGGTTCGTCGGCCTCGGATATCAGCGTTGCGGCAAACCGGTCTTCGTACAATGCTGCTATTCAAGCTCATGCTGCGGAGGCGGCGCCGGCTGCAAGCTCTGCGGGAAGTGCGCCAGCGCGCGACGATATCGAGATCCCTTCGTACCTCAAGCCTGGATGGATGCTCAGCTCTGGAGCAACGCGTGTTCACAATGCGCATCAAGGTCTCACGAACTACATCGCAGAGAAGATGCAGGGCTCCATTGTTCGCTCAAACGACTTCTATGCGTGAGATTGAAATGAACATTCATTGACATACTCTTGTATCACAGCAGGCGCGTATGATTCACTTTCATCGCAAAGCCGGGCACAAAGACTTCCATGGTCATGGTGTGGAACTCGTTTCCCAGGACCCGAGTTTCCGCAAACCAATCTATCTTGAAATCTGACGTCCGACTGATGCATTGTTGAATGTCTCCCAGATCTGGGATGCCTTCATGATCATCAAACCTGATTTGCCTTGACACAGGACCGTATCCCCTGTACTCGAAATGGAGCGTGCAGGATGGGTCTCTCCACTTCGCTCCAGGGACATACCAGTCAAGCATAAGACGGTCCTCGCGATCTCCAGTGCCCTCCTCCTTCACGTCCTTGAACTGCTTCATCATCTCGATGAAATGTGGCTTGACCATGGATGCATGAGGCGTGGGAACAGTACCCACAATCGCAAGCACCGCACGGAGTTCGCGCTCGACACGCGCAGGAATGTCTGCCATGAATCAGGTTGAATGTTGCACGAACACACTTGAACTCAATGAAACTAAAAAGGTACACAAAGTGCGACTCCTCGCATGTATCGCGTATTTTTGGCAGAAATATCTGCTTAAGTATAACAAGAGCGCGCGCTTTCACATCGCCATTCACAGTCTGTTCCGTGAGCAATTCAACAACACTCAACAACAATCAACAATCAAGATGGCAGCCCAGGATGAGGAGTACGATGCGGCGGAGGAGCAAGCGTTGCAAGCTATCGAGGCTGAGCACTCGAACAAGCGTCGCTTGGATCAAAGCGAACTTGAAAACAAGCGTCGTGAATCAACTCTGCAGGCAGAGCGCCTGCGGAACTGGGTTGCGAAGTGGACCTCGACGACGAAGTCGACGAAACCGAATGTCGGCAACACCGAGAACTATGCCTTCCTTATCAAGGATTCCAATGGGAATCTCCGAGTCGCTGAGTTCGTGACCTGTCTCATGCCTTCCAACAGCATGAACCTCGTTTCGCCGAAGAACACCTTTGCTGCTGATAGCAACGAGCCCGGTGCGAACTGCGGCACTGCCTACAAGATGTGTCTCGACATGGACGCAACAAACCTGTTGCCTGTGCCACGCACAGACTTGATTCCGGAGAAGGCAAATCAACCCCTGATGACTCCTGCAGAGTACTTGCTGTACCGCCAGCAATTCACCAAGGCCTTCTTTGATCAAGAACGTGCGATGTACAAGGCAGTTGCTGACTGTGTGCTCAAGTCACCGCATCTGGAGGCTCTGCATGTGAACTGCACCGAAGGGGCTGTCGATACGCGTATCAACAAGAAGCATGGCAAGGGCGGGCTTGCCCGCGTGTGGATGGAGATGCCTGTGAGTCAATTCCCGTTCATGCTCGATCCAAGCACTGTGGACTACATGCGCAAGGTTGGTGACGAGCAGGCAGCTCTGTACGAAGAGTTCCTGAAGCAGCGCGATGCACGCAGCAAGAAGAACTGCTCTATCGCATCGGACTTTGAATGGGACGCCGAGACAGGGCGGTACTACAACGAGTACTTCCAGAAGCTGCTGGTGACCGGGCGTGTGAAGAAAACTCCATCGTTCCCACGCATGATCTACTTCGGTGAAGGCGACGACATGCCTCTCAGTCGCGTGTGTGTTCCGTTCTTCGCAGAGCCTGTGCTTGACGCGAATGGCCAGCCGACAAACGAGACCCTCGTGAAGTTCTTCAGCAAGGATCCTATCATTGACGGATCAAACTACGTGATGATCAGCTACCGTGTCACTGCGACGGTGACAGGGATGCATGGCATCACGATGCACTACGAAATCGTGAAGATCTACGTCGTCCCGAAGGATAGCGCCTCGGTTGCGGAGTCGATCCAGAACGCAGCGATTGACGCGTACAGTCCGTTCGATCTCGCAGCGAACTTCTGGGCGCGTCAGGGTGCTTAGAGACTCTGAATCAAGAGTAAATTCAAGATCACTGTGAATTCAAGTTCCAAATTGCTCATGCACACAATGTATTCAAGCCCTGAGCTGCAAGCTATGCAGAAACACATTACTGCTCACCATCCAACCTGAGCTTCATCATCAAGTGCACTGCTTGAAGGAACCGCGCGCCCCAGGTCCGATTGCCGAAGAGATGCTTGAGATGGTTGCGAATCACATAGGATCCGATGATGACACCATCCTTGTTCATGACAGGAAGAGGCTCGCCTGCAACTGCAGCCCACTCCTTGCAAATGCGGTCGAGGTCCACGAACCCAATCTGCTCGCCCTGCAGAGGCACGACGACCGACATGATACCTCGAGGCACCTGGAAACCGAGGAACACTTGCTTCGCAGGCTCGCCTTCCTTCTTCGCTGGGTTGATGATCGTGAACAAGGCCGAATCAGAGATCGCACCCTTAATGAGAAGGTTGGCATATTCAGGCGTCTGCTCGCAATCAGAGTCCTTCTTGAAGGCATTGACGCCACACTGGCGTGCAGTGTCGAGATCCACGCCAACATTCTTGAATTTGCCTCCGAAGAGAGAACCTTCCTCCTCGCGTCCTTCTTCATGGCGAATGCGAATCGCCAGCATGAGCTTGCCGTTGACCTTGGACACAGGAAGAACCATGACACTCTCTGTGTCTCGCTCGGTGAGCTGGATATTGTCATTGTGCTGCAGGACGCCATCGAAATCGTCGGCGGTATGCACTTGATTGTCAGCCATCTTGATTGTCGTGTGTTTCGAATTGCTTTGCAGATCGAACGAGAGAGTGACAGACAAATCGAGAGAACTTCTGCCTTTTAATGGATTTCCGCATGGTTGCACATCATTACGCAGGCAGAAACACACTTGATTCCAAGAACATTGCGGAAGAGTACGCGGGAGGTGGCCCATCCTGCGGAGTCTGATCCTGAACCTCAGGACGACCGTAGAGTGTCTGAAGGCGTTCCTTGACGTCGTTGTCAACTGTGGGATCCGCAGGAGTGCGCCGCAGAATGTCACTTGGCCAATGCTTGATTTCCTCATTGAACGCACGCTTTGGTTGTGTAATGACATCTGCTGTCATGAGAAGATCCAACAAGGCTTGCGCAGACACGGGATCCCGTGATTGCACGAGAGCGATAGCAGACAACTGCTCCTGAATGATCGCCAACCGCAATTCCACTCGCTTCCACTTCAAACTCTGTTCTCGCGCAAGGTACACAAGGAACGACAGAACGAGTCCGACAGTCATGCTGATCAGAACACCTGTGGGTAGGCTCAAGTCTGCGAAAGAGAACCCAGGATCTGTTGCGTTCGCAGGAAGCGATGGTAGCAGATCGTCCATCATCTTGTCGGCAACTTGAATCTCAGGATGTATGTGCAACGAAGGCGACTCATATCTCTAATTCAATACCGTTCAGATGGCGGAACCTCAACTTGCTCTGTCGGCATCTTCTGTCGCGACACTCACGGCTCTCTGCCTGGCTCTGCAGGAGAGGATCGATGTGGCAGAACGTGTCACTGCTCGCATGAAATATTTGATCCGAGGTGCGAGCTACAAGGTTTTCACACGTGAAGCAATCAAGCACGCCACGGATGTGCGTGCTGAATTTAAGACACTTCTTGCAGAAGTGCCATGGTTTCCTCAAGCAGGCGAGTATTTCTTGGAAGAGCCGACAAGCTCGGTCTGGCTTCACGCACATCACGTCATTTGGAATGTCCGCTTCGCAGTCGCGTATGACCTACTGCATGACGGGAAGCATGGAGCCTTTGTTCCAATCTTGAAATTGCTGGCACCGACACTTCCGAGGACATCCGGTGCCCTGAAGGCACTTTCGCATCAGTCGGAATCTGCTTACAAGAAGATCCACGCGCAAGAACCTCATGCCAGCCTGTTGGGCACATGGTATGTGTTTGAAGATCTGAATGCATACAAGGATCTTCTTGCGTGGTTGAAGTTCCGCCTGTTGGATGATGCTCCTAAGCCTTGGAATCGCATCTTCTGATGTGTGTGAGAGATGGTGACATATTCAAGATCTTGATTGTTTGCGATGGAAATGAAGCAAAATGCGTGATTCAGTGTTGAATTCACTTGTTTCGTTCGATTGTTAGCCTTTGCGAAATGGCGGAACACAAGCGCGTCTTCATTCCTGATAAGAGACAAGCACGTGAGAGACGAGAGGCGTTGCAGGAAGGTGTATCCTCAAAGGAATTGATGGCGCAAGCAACAAAGCGCTCAAATCACATCAGTGACACGATCAGTAACAAATGTGGGATGACTTGGAGATTCCGAAACAACTATCTCACTAACATCTTCGAGTGGCCGGTAATTGCTGGTGCTTTGTGTGCAAACACCACGCTAAACACCCTTGACCTGTCAGGTTCCTGCTTGAATGATTTTGGTGCGCGAGTGATTGCTGATGTCCTGATGTGCAACACATCCATCACCGAACTAAAACTTGATTTTTGTGATATTGGTGATGATGGAGCTCATGCATTAGCCGACGCACTGCGCTTCAACTCAACGCTTAGCACTCTCTGGCTTGACGACAACGCATTCAGCGACGAAGTGGCAGAGGAGTTGACTGCATCAGCGAAGTGGATCATTCGATCATCAGGATTCCGGCTGATTGTATGCGAGAACCATCCCGATACCCCAGCAGCATACGAACGCTGGTTTACCCGTGCGAGATTCCCGAGTATGGATGCAACAGCGCTGTGCACGGTCGGATTGGTACACGTTTGGCTGTCATGCTACAACCTAGGATTGGGACCTGTTGTGCTTCGGTTGTGGCGTCGTGCAGCATATCGTCTTGAAAGCAGTCATGCATGGTGGCTCCTCTCCGAGAGATTCAAAGAGACCAGAAGACCAACACCTGCCTTCTGCCCGCACTTGCGTTTGATGCGGAGAAAGTCAGTGCGCTTCGCTGTGACTGTCCGGACAGTTTTCATGTGTCTCCTGAGCAACAACCGAGGCGTGGACTGCACTTTTGATGTGGTCATGGGTATTCTAGAGCAACTGAATGTTTCGATGCAATAATCAAACAAAAGCGTTCATTCTGCAGCGAATCTTGAATTTGCACCTTGTTCGAGTTGAATTCAAGAGAAATGGAGGAATCAGAGCGCAACTGCGCCGTTCTCCTCAGCAAGATCTCAGGAATGACTGTGGATGCAATCGGCAATGAAGCCATCCCTGTTTCAGTGTTGTCAAGCGGCGTGCGTGGGATGATTGAGAGATCGTTGCAATCCATCGATTCCCTGATCGATGTCGCGCCCGCTGTGCGATACCAGCTTGCTCAGACTCTGAAAGCAAGTGATGCGATGATCAAGCGCCTAGAGGCGGTGCCAGCAGGAGATCCTGCTGCAAGCGAGGGTGCAGTTCCTGCAAGTTCTGCAAGCACTGGTGAAGTGACTCACGCACGTCGCAGAGCGCAACAATCTGCTGCTGCGGCTGCGCGCAATGCGGTTGTGGACTCATTGGATGCAATGCACAAGGAACTGCTTGAATTCATGACGAAGTTCGCAGCTTTAATGTCTTCACGGGAAACACGCGTGAATGAGCTCTCGAGGCTTGGTGGTGACTATACAGAGCGACAGGTCGCGCTCGAACGCCTCCTTGCTGTGACGAATGAGCAAGCATCTGCTGCAAGTCTTGATGCTCTTGGAGTGTCGATTGCTAAGTCTCATCATCCTGCAGAGTAGATTGCGGCTTGTCCTTGCCAATTGTCGCAGCAGCATTGGTCTCAAACGTATTCAAGCGCGACTTCGCGGTTGGTTGCGTTGTGAGCCGGCTTGCGCGTTGTCGCAATACACTGTCTTGAAGCGCAGAAGAGACTTCCCTGTTCACGATTCGCGACACATGACTTGGTGTCATGTTCGTCGGAAGACGGTCATCCTTGCGTCGCGTCCAGAAGCAGTAGCCAATGTAGCCCACAACACTCAGGATCCCGATGGTGACAGTGAGCTCAATCATTGCTTGATACTTCCCGAAAGCAACATACCAGCGTCGATCATAGTCAATTTGCATGTGATACTTCAGAGTTGCCTCCGTACTGTCGCGTGCGCGTAACCAGACACTTGCAGCTTCACATTCCTTCAAGGCTGCCACCTTGCCAAGCCTGATGGCATTCAAGCGAGCTTCTGGATCCGAACATCGAGGCGAAGCTTGAATTGCGATGTTGTCACGCTCAACAGCGAGAACGTGGTGTTGCGCATCCAAAAGCAGCTCGTCTGTGAGAATCAAGTACGATCTGATCTCATTCATGATAATCAAGGCGACAACAACTGCTGCAAGCACTTTGACAGTCGCAATGATCACGCCACGGTTCCTAAACGATCTGGCAACTGCGTCAAGAAGTCTTTCCGCACCGAGTCGATACGTTGCAGAAGGCGCTGGCGTGTCAACCCGAACTCGACTTGCTGCGTTTGATTCAGCCGAATCTCTTGTGCTGGTCGGCATCTGCGCTGGCAAGTTGAATTCTCACGCTTTCGCCTGCGATTAATCAAGTCACGGAACGCTGGATCTTCAGAGTCGCCGACCATCAGTGTGATATACTTGTCGGTCTCTTCCTGTGTCTTCACATAGTCGAACACCGCGCCTGAATTCGAGATCAGACATGTGACCATGAACAGCGGCCACTGGACGTACCAGTCTGCGACCCAAGCAGGCAACGGGGATGTTTCAAGCTTGTACTCTTCGATCACGTTGAAATTGCAGACGTAAATCAAGTACGGCAGTGAAGGCACGAGAAACAGGTAGAAAATCATGAAAACCGTGCGACCGCGCTTGACTCCAATGGATGTCCAGCCTGAGTGACAGCGTCTGTGATGGTTGATTGTGTTGCCGTAGTGATAAGCGAAGCCGATCTGGATCGCGATGGGGACGTAATGGATCACGATGTTGCCAACCAAGTACGCCCCTGAGATCTGACCAGTGCTTGGATCGATGAAGTTGTCAGTTCCCCAGTACGATACGAAAGTCACGAGAATCGCAACACTTCCCATGACTCCGTTCGCAAACGTGTAGAAATAATCAAGAAAGTACTGCATTGTCACAGGAATCATCACTGAAACGTTCATCAACACCGCGTTCAGCCACAAGTACCCCCACATCCACCATGTGAAGTGGTTGAACACAGAGAAGTCCTTGTAAGCGACGTACGCCCAGAAGATCGTGGCGTATGCGATCCCAAGCAAGAGCATCAGCGCGAACTGCAGCCAGCGTGTTGTTGACCTGCTTGGATTCAAGGTGCTTGCTGTATGTTTGCAGCCTTTCAGACGTAGATTGCCCATCTCCAACACTCTGCGGAACAACGACTCCTCGCTCTTGGAGGCGACTGCGGTTGCGACGTCGTCAGGAAGGTCAGGCAAGTACGCGGCTGCGATCTCTGCTTCAGATTCAAGTTTGGTCGTTGTGCCGTAGGGTGTAGCGATCCGCTTCGGAAGACCAAGAGAATTCCGCTCTGGAATCTGTGTCACCCAGACGAAGCTGGGCACCTCGGCTGCGTGTGCAGGCATCGTGATGGCTCGCTCACGAGTGAAGGCGCGTGCTTGCTATACAAAAAGAAAGCGCAAGATTTCATTGACAATCAAGAACCAAGTTACACATTCGCGAAGAGAGACCTGAAAGTGCGCAACTTCGTCTCGACGTCTGCGAACTTGCACTCTGTTTCCTTCAGTCGCTCTTCGCTTGCAGCCAGTTTCTCCTTGAGACTTGCAATTTCAAGTTTCGCGGATTCAAGCAATTCTCCCATGCGTTCCACCTGATCACCAGCATCATCATGCTGGTTTTCAAGTTGTGTGTGTAGAATGACGTTCTGGTTCGCAAGCTCTGCGATAAACCGACCAACGAGCGAAGCGCTCTGTCGTGGATCAGTCATGCTTAAGTTGCTGTCTGAACTCCAAGTTACATCAGAATCACCGTTGATTTCCTCCTGCTCTTCGTGAGCATTCAGCTGAGCAGCAGACTGAGCGTTCCCACGTCGTCGCTTAAGCGTGTGCACATCCTGATCATTCGCAGGTGGTACCAGGATGTCATGACCGTTCTGGTCTGCCTGCGGGAGGTCGAACTTCACGTGGCGACGTCCACGCACTTGATCAACACCAAGGATGTTGGTGACAATCTCTCGCTCGAACGGGTTCAGAAACCGCTCGATGCCCGTCTTTCCCATGACAGCTTCTGCATCTATGTTGTTGTACACGCGCGCAACTTCCTTGTAGTCGTCATCCGTCAGCAAGTTCTGCTCAAAACGACTGCGTAGATCACGAAACTTGTCACAAACACCACGGTTTCGTGGGATTCCAGCAGCAGAAGCCATCTGCAAAGCGAACGCAGGGTAATTCACTTGATATATGCAATTGAAGCGAATTCACACAGAAACTTGATTTGTTCCGTGTTTCCCCGCAAAACACATGTCGGATGTTGGCAAGTTGGTGGATTGCGGTCTCGAGCGCATCAACGACACTCTGGAGCAGCACAGCAAGGTCGCTGCGAATCACTTCAGATTCCAATGGAGTCGATTCATCGACAGTCGTGCGAACATGCACACAACCCTCTCGGAGTATGTCACCGCAATGGCGACAGCATCGCTTGAATCCTGTACTTGTCAGATCCTTGCTCCGTTCGGGGACAACACCTCTGATCTCTCAGCAAGTGAACGGAAGCGATTGCAGACCATTCAAGCGAGGTGGCTTGAATATGTTCAACAGGGAGCGCCGATGTGTGTTTCCCTGCGAATGCTTGAGCAAATCGACTCTGAACTGGCGCTTTTTGTTGAAAACAGACGTGATTCGTTCACTTTGGAGGTTGCAAAGATGTGCAACGCTCTGCCTACAGAAAATCAAGTTATCACTGTTTCTGTTGAATCAAGTCCTGTTCCCGGCAGTACTCCATTGTGGTTCATGTGGCGTGCTGCAAAGTGTCCAGAGTGTCAAGGTGGTAGTTACGGCTTGCGAAGCAAGGACTGTGTATATTGCCAAGGTCGTGAATCTGTTCAACAGCGGTTGTTTGCCATCGAGAAGTCGCTTGTGTCCAACACGCAACCATGGCTTCCCCGAATGTTGGTGGCGCAACACCAGCTTCTGCAGAACCAGCCGTCGGTGCCAACACGAAAGGCAAGGGTTACACGCCGAGTGTAGCTGACATTCTTGCCACGGTCCAAGCCTTGAGTGACGACCCCAAAGCCGCGCAGAGCCTGACCAGCACTGCGCGCCAGCTTGGGTTTGACGAGTCGAACCCGAACGTTGCGAACGCGGTTGATGCTGCAGTCAGCGAACTGCTGGGTCCGGATGGTGGAATGCCGACTGCGTTCAACGACATCCTGACGAAGAAACTCTTGACGGAGTTCGGCATGCAACATCTCTTGGAGAAGAAGCCCACGGATCCGAAGAAGAAACTCAAGTCCTACGAGTTTCCCATCAGAATCGATGGTGATCGCTTGCACGTTGACATCCCGCCTGACGTTCTCGCGAGTTTCAAGACGAAGAAACCAAAGCACGGCTCTGATAGCTCTGATGATGATGAGCTTGAGGCTGCTGCAGCCAAGCAAGCTCCTGAAATTCAAGTTCCGAGGTCGCGCAAGCAGAATCGCAATCGCGCGAGTCGTCGTCGCAGGAAGCATGCTCAAGCCGCTCGCAAGGCTGGCGTTGCCGCAGCAGAGGTGAATGAGGTTCCTGAAGAGCAAGACGATGCAGGTTCTGCTCCTGCGATGACCAAGGAAGAATACGCAGCAAACCCTGAAGCTGCTGCGATTGCACTCGCATCTACATCGATTGCGTTGCAAGCATCTGAGTTTGTGAAGCCTATCGACGGACCAGAAATCGTTGTGGATGGCAATGTTCAACACATGCGTGAGTATCGTGCAGTCGCGACATCAGCGTTTGGAGATGATGAATTTAAGGAAGCACTCAGGCAGCAACGCAATCGCAAGCTAGCAAGCGTCCAGCAAGAGATTGATCTTGCACAGCTTTCGCTTAGTACGGCCGAATCTGTTGTGACGGGTGATTGACAGTAAACATCGGCGGCATTCGTATTGTTGGATCCTCGCTCAGCGTTGTTGTTGGCACAATCGCAGGCACATGCGTCCCTTGTTGAGTCATTGGCGTCCCAAGGAGTCCAATCAGAATCGCTTGCGTCCTTGTTATCGGCAGACTTGCACTCGGACTCGATCTTGAAACTTGTTGATCACGTTGCGAAGCACGCACAGGAGCAACCGGTCGACCGTTCGCTTGTCGTACCGCTTTCATCAGACGCAACATCTCTTCCTGCATTCCCTCATGCATCATTCGCAGATAAGTTGCGTGGATCGCACTGCCCCATGTATGCGACGTTTCCCTTGGAACGGCATCAAGCGCGAAGGCATCTTGATTTCCATTCGGATTGCGAAACGCAGCCATCTGAATCGCACTTGATTCGAACAAAAACTCCCCGTTTCTATGGGATTCGTGCTAGAACGCGGTTGTTGCTTGTGCAGTTATAGTAACCGCGTCACGCTCTGCTCATGAACGCGCCCGGGAGAATGGGGGCAGTACTCAAGTGTGCTGACCCAGCACGCCTATATGTGCGAGGGTATTCTGCTATAGTTCTCGCTGGATGCTGCATCAGCAAGCGATCAACCCCACGCCCGCAAGAATGCCGTCGAACGTGCCGCGTCCGCGCATGTTCTTGCCCGCGCTCGTCAACAACGATCTCGACATGTTCCCGTTCTCATCAGAAGGCATTGCGCAGTCTGGTTTCAACCTGCTTGCTCACCGCGACAACTACCATCCGGCAGCCGAGCGCGCGATTGCGGACTTCCGAGCGTCGCGGCCGAACGACACTGTTCTGCAGGATGAAGCGATGTTCCGCTTGTTCCAAGACAAGGTCAACACGAATGGCATGCTGTTCGCGAACGCGAAGAACCTTGGCAAGGAGCCGACGCATTTCGAGGCCAGCTCGATCTGGGGCTCGAATCGCGGCTCTTGGGGAAACCCGGAACTCATGTCGACGTTCGTCTACACTGCCCTTGGTCGTCTGCCTGAGATTCTGCGTCGTATCATGCCGTACATCAATTCCGATGGCATCCGTCGTGCTCAGGGAATGAGCTTCGTGAAGCTGAATCCGATTGTGGCGCCGCGGTCGTCGAACTTGGTTCCGTTCCCATCTCCGACGTTCTCGATGACGGCGATGATGTTCAAGGCTCAGGATCATGGTCTGTCGATCATGCTCACGGAGGACATTATGCAGTCCCTGAAGGAGAGTGGTGGTGACGTGCGGTTCGGCGCGTTCCTGATGCGTTCGTTGACTGCTTGTGTCGACATGACGTACTGCTACTCTGCAATTCGCTTCATCTACAGTGTCGCGAACAACCTCGCGTTCTCGGCTTCTCTCTCGAGCTCGCAGTCGGAACGTACCACGCTTGGTGGCGCTTCAGGTGGCTATGTCGACGCTGTGCGCTGGGCCGTCCGTCATGTGCGCAACACGGTCATGGGCTTGTTTGTGCGTGAGCCTGGTCAGGTCATTGCGCAGATCCAGCAGATCATCTTGGACATGGCAATCTCAAGCAAGCTGACGGACATGGGCTACACTGCGTTGTTGCTTGCACCGACTGCTGCGGCTCCGAAGTTGCAGCGGCTTGTGACGTATCAGGCTCCTGGGATGGTCGTGAACACAACGAACGTGACTATCGATCCGTCTGTTGGCATGGCGCGTATGGGACCGCTCGACGTGATCTTCGTGGATCCGACTGTGATCACTGGATCGAACACGATCGACGTGTCTTTGGAGAACTGGGGGCCTTACGGCGTGTTCTGCATGACAAATCCGAAGCATGATTCGTCAACTCGCACGACGTCGCAGTCGCTTGCCGTGCTGAATTACTCGACGAACACCCAGACGGTTGTGACTGCGAAGGACATGATCGAGGCTCAGGGGCCGTGGGACAAGCAAACAGGTCTGATCTCTCGTGCAGCATACCATGCTGCTTTGAAGGACAAGGTCGACTTCGTGAGCCGCAGCCATACTTGGGTTCATGATGATGATGAGAAACCGGACAAGAAACATGGCTTCGCGCTGACGTTTGGCAGCTACGCTGCGACTATCAAGTACATGAGCGGCATTTCCAAGGTTGAGCGCGATCCGTTCGATGCCAATGTGCGCCGCGGTCTCGCAGACGCCTGGCTCGATGCAATGCAAGATCGCCTATTCCGTGCTCAAGTTGGAGGCGCTGACAACCTTGATGTTGGACGCCCATCAAATCTGCGTGAGCATGTGCAACGGGTTTTCGAGTCGCTGTTTGGTGACACGCATGATGGGGGAGTTCAGGCTGGGCGTCCGGGTCCGGGTCTGAATCCGACAGACTTCGGTGCTTTCGCGAATCAATATGTTTATGGCTTCGCCGACGACGAAAACTTTGAAGCTCTCATGCGAACGATCAGTGGCAACGTGGTTGAAGGCGGCATTGCGCAAGCCGAGTGCAACAAAGCGAACGCTAAGGTTTTCAAGAAGCGCTATGCTGAAGCGAAGCAGAAGCTCTTGCGGGCACCGTCGTTCTCTCTGCTTGTCCAGCTTCTGCTTTTGTTCGTTCCGAACACGCTGACTGCGTACGACACGATCATCACAGAGCACAAGCTTCCGATTCCTGGAGGGTTCATCTTCATGCGTCCGACGATTGAGTATCACGACGCAACAGTGATCCTGTGTCTGATTCCGGACGGTGGTCTTGCTGCGTGGCACATCGGCAACCTGCGCACGATCGACGGTCTCAACGCTGTGACGCGTCAATACATCTGGACGATGCAATTCACCACGCAGATTATGTGGAATCCGCTCATCATCGATGGATGTGTGATGTTGATCAAGTGTGCATTGCCATTGGCATGCAATGAGGACCATGGTGGCACAGAGATTTTCGATGTCGCCAAGGCGAGTCACGATCCTGTCTATGCCCAGACGAACCCCATCTATCCTCAAAGCCCGCTCGACGCACCTGCTGCGTTCTGCACGTGGATTCCAGGGTGTTGCTCCGCGGCAGATTTCGGTGATCTCATCTCGCCTGTTGGGCGTTGGGACTTCGGATTCGATCACGATCTGGTCAAGGCGCAAGAGGCGTCTCAGGGTGATGATGCGCAGAAGATTGCACAGTATCAGGACGCATTCCAGAACGACGCGGAGTTCCCTGCGATTCCAGGCATCGGTTGGCAGCTCGGACTCGCGAATTTCAACGTCGCTGCTCTGCGCGAGCAGATTCGCGGAACCGCAGGCAGTAGCGTGTACTGCAGCAAGGAGTCGTGCGGTCACCCGTCGTACGATCTCACGTACTTCCGTCACGATCCGGGACAGACAAAGTTCGGTCCCTCTGCTCAGCATCCTTCGAACTGTGCGGCTCGGCGTGGCGAGGGATTGCCGATCAAGGAGGTCATCGACATCACGAACTACTGGAATCAGGCTGGGAACGCGCATGATTAGCTCCTCTGTTGATCAAGTGACTTCGCTCCTTCTCTCACACTCTCGACAGTCCCCCTCCTGTGTCCCCCTCCCGCACAACACTCTCTGTTCGTATCGAAAGCAATACATTCGTGATGAAAAGTCTTTGTATTCTCACATTCTTCACACTGCACCGTTGTGATGTTGACGGTCTGTGAGCTCCGTGTCAGCCTCAAGCAGCAATGCATGTCCTGGACGAATCAGCGGCATCCCTTCCTTGACTTGTTCCTTCGCATGATCATACAACTTCATGTACTCCTCGAATTCAGCGTTCCACCGCGCCAGGCTAACTAGGCCCCCGCTTGAGTACTTGTCGTACATTGCCTGGAGACGTTTTTGCGTTTCCAACACATCCCGCAGAAAGTCACTCTGCGCAATGCTGCGATCGATTTGGCCATCCAAGTGAACGCGACCGGCCATTTTGTTGGCGATCACGATTGCAACTACATAGGCAGCATGATCAAGCTCATAGGATCGATTCATTCATTCGTATTGCCCATTGACATCTCTGATGCGCACACCTGCAGCCCTGAACACTTCTCGAAGCTCAATTCCTCGGCTGGGGAAGTCAACAATCACGACACGACTTGGATCGTTCCGTACAAAGGTCAGGTAGAGTAATTCTCTGTGTGTTAAGGGACCTACAGGTCTTCCGATTGACAGAGTCACAGACCGGTCATGAGTTTCGAACACAGCATCCGGTGGATATTGACTGCCATCCGGAACTTGAGCTGTGTTCAACTCGTTGGTAATGCGAACGAAGTGTGTGTTCAGGATGTTGTAGATTGACCACCACATTCCTACAGGTCTGACAGCCCAGAAAAGTATCTCTTTCGTTGCAGGATGAGATGCGTTTTGTGAGTCGCGCAAAGCAACCAACAAGTTATCAGTTGCTTGCTTTGGATGCAAGACATCAAAGTCTGGGTTGTAGTCTCGATCCCTTTTGAGACACCAGAATTCAAGTGTTGCGTTGCGGATTCGATCGCGCGTTAGGTTCATCGCTAAATCAACCGCAGGATCCGCTAACTCTGCAAGGACTTCATCGTAGGTCATCGTTGGTCTTGTCACTACAGGCACGCTGATCCCGATGTTGAACATTGTTTCCGCAAGAAACTGCACCGCATCAGTGTCATCTGCATTCAAGTGCTCAGTCCGTACAATCACCAAGCGATCGGTTGGACCCATCACACCGAATCTAACATCACGAACAAATTTCGAGTCTGCTCGGAGCGCAGCGCTATCGACGACACCAAACGTCCTGAAGCGATCACATCTCAGAATCACGTTGCGTGGAACACGTTCGTCAGAACCAGGAATTGTGTCATCCTCGATTTCACCGCGGCGTTCCCTTGCGGTGGTTCGCCACCGGAAGAATGTGTTCATGCGTCTGAAGCTGAATTCATCCATGATCAGACGCGCGTGACTGCAAATCGAGCGCAGATGATCGAATTCCATATCTGTTGGCCGCAAGTCAACGCACAACGCAGGCACTCTCCGTGTGACTTGTTCATTTGCCCGCTCGACAGCACCGAGATGGTGATCATGCACGTACACCAGGCGAATGTGTTGCAAGAGTTCAATCCCAACATCATGGACGAAGAATCGATGACTTGATACCAATTTTGATAGAAGGCCGAAAGCTGCGTCGATAATCCCAAAGACATCATTGAGAAAAATCACGTTCAGATCGTTCTCCTGCTCCTGTGGATCAGTTGGCTCATGTCGACGCACAAACAGAATCATTCGAGTTGGTTCATCGCCAAACTGAGCTAAGTTGAGCAGCATGACTGTTATGCCGAAGACATCATGTTGAACACGCACGTTGGGCAGTGCAGAGGACAAACACAAGTGTACAACGCGAGTGTACGTTGTGATCGCGAACACAGAATGTGGTGGTCGGTCAGGATACAGTTCCTGCATCGTTGCTCGCACATTCTCGATCTCTGGATCCGTCACCTCCGCTAAAACGGTTGACAAGGTCAAGCGCATAATAGCGAGAGATTCGATGCATTCAGGCGACGCGTCTGGCCGAAGTTCGATGAAAAGTGTGTCAGGCCTGTTTGGAGTGTTCCTAGTTGGTACCGTTGCCTGCTCGAAACGAATGATGAACGCATCGAGTGGAATCATTCGTGGGATGAAAGGATTGTTCGATAAGCACATCGCAAAGAAGTATTGTCCTCTGTCACTCGTTGCTTCGTACAATCTGAAGTCACCTTGCACGACATCTTCCAGAGCAGGATTCGCCATGGACTTGGCTGTTCAGTGTGTCACGCAATCAAGCTAATACCCTTGGGATCTTTACTAAAACTGCCAATATCTCAATCCTGCGATGTCCTCACTCATTCACGCACAACATGTTGCTTCGTCATCTGCGTCTTCGCTGTTCAGGAGGTTCTCAGGGTCATTCGCGAGTGTTGTCATGATCTCGACTTCGTACATCTCGATCGAATCGTTGCAGATGCCGACGTGCGTTCTAGACTCGTCTGTGTCTTCTTCCTGCCTGGGATACAGCGTCTGCACGGTCAGCAAGAGCATGAACCTCCTGAAATTCATCATGTCCTTCCTGACAAGATTGTTGTCCATCTTTGCGGCAATCAAAGTCGCAGCGACTGCTAAAACCCAATATGCTTCAGGTTTCAGACGGATGTTGCGTCGTGTTCGCATGTACAACTTGATGAACCCTGATGCTCGCTGAAACCATCGAGCTGCTCTCAGGGGATTGAATTTGTGACGATTCACGCATGAACATGTGCATGTGATTGTCAGGATCCATCTCAAGCACTTCCCTGGCTCGATGGAGAACGACGATGTCGCAGGGGCACCACCCCTTGCGGACCTCCAGTCCATCGACAGCGACGATGACAACGACGCCGAACGCGAGGAAGCGCTGCTTGATTCAAACCTCTCCAAGCTTGCGGAAATCGCTGATGAAATAGCGATCCTGCAGAGTGCACCCTGTCTCAATCCGTCAGACTGCGACGCTACCGTGATCGCAGAAGCCGAACGTGCAGACTTGATTTCACAGGGACTCCTTGATCCACATGCGCCACCTGTTGATGTTCTTCCAGAAGATATCTACAACTTGGACTTGAATATCCACGATTCCAACATCGACAACGTTCCTCTGACGGACCAGATGCTCAGCATGCTCCAGCGCAACTCCCTTCTGCAGGACGCGTACCGTTGCGTCCGATGTGCACTTATTGCCTGCGTCGCGATGGCCAAGAAGCAGCAGGGAGATCCGCCGACGATCGAGGACGTCGCTAGCGCGATTGCGACTATGATGCAGCAGACCGGAAGCGCGGATCTTGCGCGCATGGAATTCGAAGATGATCAGTCTGGACGCAGGACATGGCTTGCTCAGTACACGATGCAAGCTGTCGTGATTCACGTGAAAGTTAGTCAGATCAACAACCAATTCTTGCCGCGAATCATGGTCGCACGACGCAAGAAGAAGCGATAGTACGCTCTGCACCTATATCATACGGACAATACATCGCGAACTTCCAAGACTCCCTTGCCGACACAATGCGTCCACCCATCACCATGCGTGTGTTGCCAAGAGTGAACGCATCACGTGCGTTGTTGACAGTCTCAAGAGCGCAGAGCGTTGTGAGACCATCAGCAAGTGCATCACGTAATTCAAGACCAATTGCGCGTTCATTCACTGTTTCTGCATCGACTCGCATTCCAAGACCAACACCCCGGGTCGCAGCTCCCGTAGCAGTGTCACGGCCTGCAGCACCACTCCGGAATCACGCTCACACAAGGCCTGTGGTCCTCTCTGCGTCAGCGACGCGTGTGCTTGCACAAGCTGCGAACAGACCGAAACCTCTTGCTCGCGCTGGACCCGCTGCTACACGCGTTCGCAAGCTTGAAGAGATCCTGTCGCAGTCGTTCATTCCTCTGGCAATCGGTGGCGAGGTCTACGCGACATACAGATCGATTCTCAGGAACAGGCGTGCTCTGCTTTCTGTTCAGATGGTCAACAAGGCATTCGTGTGGCAACGACGCACACGACTTCGCGGTGTGCATTCGTTCATCGACTCGCTCTACGACGGATCCCTGCAGCACTTCGAACCTGATCTCATCGATCAGAACTGCGACACAGGGGACCTGCCTTGTCTTGGACGTTGGCACGGGATCTCACTTCTGCAAGCTGCCGAGTCACATGGACTCGTCGTGGAAGCAAACTTGCGTGCGATTGCACGCGGCGCGCTTGGTCCAGGACCTGACTGTGATGACTGCGCTGTGTCATTCTTCAATGCGATCAGACAACTTGAATTGATTCCTGCATACATGCAATTCAAGGTTGGATGTCCTAACTTGATGGTTGGCACAGCCGCGGATCTGCTGTGCATCGACAAGAACGGGAAGATTGTTGTTGTCGAGATGAAGTGCGGTGCGCAGCGGTATGCGATGAAATCAGGGTGTTTCTCTGTGAAAGGCCAACATGGCGTTGCTGTGCCACCGCCGTTGCCTGCAACACGACAGAACAGGTTCCTCCTGCAAGCAGGGGTCACCGCGGAGCTCCTGCGTCGACAGTTCCTGCTCATGCCATCCATGGTTGATTTCATCGCAATTCAAGTGCTAAACCGCGGTAGTGCGCAAAAGACCAATGTTTTCAGGGCGACAGCTGAAATCAAGACATTCATCGAGTCTGCGATGAAAGTATAACGACAAGACGCTTCTTGTGCGCAGGAGCGAGCTCGAAGGCCTTGAAGAATGGATGAATCTCCAGAGCCTTCAAGTGGACAGTTTGTTGTCATCGAAGAACCGAACATCCCGAAAGACTACGAGTTTGACGGACAAATGCGGAAGTTCTTGGAGAATCAGTGTCGTTTGAAGGTTGATCAAGTCGACGCGTTGCGTCTCGACTGGCGTCAGCTCTACACATGCTATCGATCTTACTACAGTCACATCCAGATCGTTGGAACACTGGAAGCGATGAAGACGATGCCTGTCGAGATGAACCCACGTCTGCAGAGCCGCACTCTGTCAGAGAAGATTGCGGTGGAAATGATGGCAAACGAGGTGAAATCACATTCTTTCCTGCAAGTTCTACTTGATTCTTGCTGTCGTGCAGTGCGAGGTTCGCGACTTGAATATCGCACGGCGGAAATTCAAGACAAGCTTGATGGCGACAAGGGACCACTTGCGATGTTCAACACAGAGTGTATTGTTCGACAGAAGAAGTTCTTGCGCAAGAATCGCAGCGGAATCGCGTTGATCACGAAGTCTGAGACGGGTCTGTGCGGCGCACCTGTTGTACATCTGACAGAGTTTCAATAACAGCCACAGCTGCTTCGATCTTGTTGCATGCCTCCATCACAGCAGCCACAGCAGCTTCGTCTTTCTTGATTCGTTCATCACCATCAGGCAGAAACGGTGCGTTCATCACGTGCATGCGCATGATCCTCGCTCCAAACATCAACCGACGATGCAAGGCCTCCATCTCTGCGACCGTAGGGAACAACTTCGCAGTCGGATGCTCGCCATTTGAGCGAGGAACCTTGGCGACAGGTGCTTCGGTCTCAGGTTCATCCTCTGAGTCACTCGCAAGCAGGTCCTCGACCTCGTCACCACCGAAACCATCAGAAGCAGGAACATCCGCCATGGTTCGATCAGGAGCTGATTCCTGCAACACAAAGTGATATGAGGCGCTTGTACGGAATTAAGCGGTGTTTGCGGAGTTGAATGCGTTTTGAACTGTTTTCGAGTGCGAAAATGGCCGGCAGATACGCTCTTGCGTCATCGTTCCATACCTTGTTCGACGCAGGTCTCATCTGCGCTCATTTCAAGATAGCAACGCAGCAGTGCTTCAAGCTGATGTTCACAGAACCCATCGTGCCCTTTGCATTGTGGCCACGCGGACGCATTGCGCATGGCATCTACTCATTCACCGATGTTGTGGAGCAGGAGGATGATCGCGAACCGCACGCCATCTTGCCGAGACAGGTCTACACGGTCTACGTAGTTGGCCCTTGGATTCTGCGAGACAGCAGAATCGATGTGACCCACAAACACCATCGACTGCTTTACCCTGGAAGCGACCGTGATCTTGGGACTGTGCATTTTGATGCTGATGAAGTTGAGCATCTCATGCCTGATCTCGTCAAGGTTACAACACGCTTCTTGCGATTCCAACACCCACTCCGTGCTGCGTACGAGATGGATGTGAATCGCTTCTACAGCACTCTGTGTCTATTGACGGATTTCGCGCTTCACAAGGTGTGGACGACGATTCGCGTTCATTTCATTCCATCAGAGAAGTTGCAGATTGTGCCCTTCAGACTGCGCACGGCAATCCGCAACGCGGGGATGCCAACCTGCATACCTACAGTCAGACAGGACATCGCTCGCTATGATCAGGCGGGACAGCTACTTCGTCAATTTCTGTCGGATCCAAAAGCGTCGCTGGTTGGGCTGCTCGAGCGCTTCGCTGGGCACCCTGGAGATCCATTGCAGAGTGGTGATGAGAATGATGAGAACGAGCTCCCGGATCTTGAAGGATCGCTGCTTGAGGAAGCAGAATACGCTCGCCTGCAAACCCTGATGGAACCGATGCCAGAACTGGAACTGGAGTTGGAACGCTTGCAGGAGTTGTGATTCCGTTGATTTCAATACACAAACTCATGTTTTCTTGGCGCAACTGCGCTACTTCACGACGGAGCTTCGTGAGCTCCTCCGTCGCGATTTCAAGTTTGTCATGCTCACTTGACATCGCCGCGTTGAATTTGTTCAGCAACACAGCAGTGTCCTCCCTGAATTTCGCACGCAACAACGCACTCTGTGTCTCGTACATCACAGGCAGAAGTCGAGGCCATAGCTTCGGTGCCCCGGTGAGGATCACATCACTTGACACACGCACGCCATCTGCATGTCGAATGCCGTAGACTTGAATGAAATCAAGTGAGATTGCACTGGATCCAGGGTGTTTCGACATCTCACCATGAGCCACGTTTGTGAACTTCTCGCTCAGTTTCGTGACCTGAAGATTCAAGTTCCAGACTCTGCTGTTGCAGGAGTCGATCGCCTTTTCAAGTCGATGCTGCTGCTTGTCAGCGAAGATGTTCGACGTCGTCACAGGCAGATGACCTTGATGCGTCAAGTGATCCTGCAGCAGCGGTCGAAGGGCATCCACATTCAGGGAAATGTGTCGCAACGCATCCAATAGAATCTCCAAGACAATTTCTGCATGCGTCGTTGTCAAGCACGCTCCACGGTCCGCCTCTGTGAAGACCCCCTGAGAAACAGCGAATTCAGTGTGAAACACGTTGAAAATCCCGGAAACAACCGTGATTCCACCTTGAAGTCTGTCCATTCTCTGAGACTCCGTAGCAAATCATTTCGTCTTGAATACCCACCAAGCATGTCTCTGCGTTGTGCAGAATCGATATAGTTCGCGGTGTTATTGCGCGTTGAATGGCGATGCAACGTGGGAATCAATCAGCAGAGTCGATGTCTGAAGAATCGCAGGAAGTCGTGGGCTTGGGGCCTGGTGATGCGATCTCGCCAATGCCGCAGACGTCACGCCTGTTCGAAGTGTTCCTGACAGGGGCGAGTCCAAGCGCTGTCAAGAAACAGATCGACGAGTACCGCAAGAACCCTGGATGTGCAGATGTCGAGTTCGAAGAGGAGCCTTGGTCCCGTGTTGTAGTGTCGAACGAGGCGATTGCAGCATCGAGGGTGTTGGTGCCAGTTCATGTCGCATATGGTCTCGGTCCTGTTTCGCATGTGACCAACCTGTTTCCTGACGACAAAGTGGCGTTAGCCATCAAGCACGGGACTATGCATGTGAATGCTCCTGTGCACACCAGCTTCAATGATGCATTGAAGGACGGACAGATGGGGCGTGCTGTAATAATGGTTGCAAGCGTTGAGGGACACGATGATTGCATTCGCTGGTTCATTTTCGAGAGGTCCGAGCTCGACGCACAGCCTGAATTCAACCAGACTACCTACGACATGTTCTTTTCATGGTTCGCGACTGACGCCTCGATATGGATCCAAGATGCCACGCAAATGCAGATGAACCATCGCCGCGTGCCCATCTACCTGTGCTGCGACGATGATTGCTACGCAGGAATTCAAACCGAACTGCGCAATGCGCCGTTGTCTGATTTTCTGCGTCCGGTTGTTCTGATGTACTCTGTGTACGTCAAGAGCGTCTTGGGCATGAGCGCATTCGACGCTCACATTCTGCAGCGTGATATCAAGCAACCTCGGGTTTCCAAGGACTGGGCAAACACGCAACTCGCCGTCGAGATTCAAGGCAGCTACCGCTGCGTTCTGTACATGGATGCCTACCTCACGAGATTCAGCCGCGATTCGATGAAGGATATCATCGACACTTCAGGCGATCTTCAGGTGTCATCAACAGCAAGCTGGTTCCTGCGCTCAGTGGCTGTCGCACACAAGATGGCGCTCCCTGCATCGTTCCACAGCGTCCCTGATGCGCCAACGATCGGCGGACTCGTTCACGCAGTCCCAGGGACTTACATCGAAGACGTTGCAGCGATTGACTTGCGTTCTTGCTATCCATCCATCATTGTGGCCTGCAACATGTGCATCACGACGTGTGTTCCATCACTTGATGCATGGGATGAACACGCTGTCGTCAAATCGCTCGAATCGCTGGACAAAGGCGACGCAGAGAAGCCGTTTCTCGTGAATGGACTGTCTTTCAAGCCCAGGACTGAACTTGTTGGCTTGTTTCCACTCATGATGGAGTACTTGATGGGATACATTCAAGAAGTCAAAGAGATGGGTCCTTCGCTTGCATTCTTGCGGTCATATCTCAAGCGTGTCATGAATTCGTTCATTGGTTTGCTTGGATCGAATGCTCAGCACACTCGTGCTCGATTCATCAACGCTTGTGTGACATCGACAGCTCGTGCTCTGTTGTCTCAGATTCATAATCAAGTCACAGTGCAAGGTGAGAAGGTACTCATGCACATGACTGATGGTATGGCAGTCACAATGCGAGCACGCAACAACCAAGGTCTCTGCTTGGGCATCGACGTCAAGACGCTTCCCTGTGTTGCAGCAGGATTGCACGTGAATCTCGACAACATCTACAGCGTCTTGATCGTGTTCGCAAACAACAAGTACATCGGTCTGATCAAGGGCAAGCGCGAGATCGTGGTGAAGGGGCAATTGTTATGCAAAGATGACGCTTTAATCCGTGAAAAAGTCGTCATCCCGTTCCTGTCAGAGATCCTGCGACTCAAAGCGTTGCCTGAGCGCGCTTTCCTTGCTTGCTTGCTTGATGCTGCTGGAATCACAGAGGTTGCTACACGGGTGGGCCTCTACCGCGACTTGGACGCGCTCTTCCCGAAGCGGGCCTAGAATTAGTCCCCTGTCCAGGCAATACCGTATGCACGGGCATAGGAATCTGCTCCAGTGCACGGTATGGCCTTTGTTCCAAGCGAGGTTGTTTCGCAATGTTCTGGATAATGAAGCGAGTATAGCCACGCGCTTCCTCCTCACTCACAGCAGGAATTAGCAACGGAGCAAGTATCATTTCACGATCGTAGATTTCCGCGCCTTCAGAATTATCAGGAAGATCCTCCTCCTGTCTGAGCAGCGTATCCACCATGATACCGAGTTCCAGCACATCATGATATGGAACGCCAAGTTTGCGGACATGTTCTTGGATGAGCCGCCCCACTGCGGGCTGTTGCGCTGGCGGAGTTTGGTCCCTTGCACTCAGCCAAATGTCAGCACCAATTCTGAATAAATTGTTTCCAGAGTATACTTTCATGATATCATTGGCCATCGCAACCAAGCTCGTCAATGCGAGAGCGTTCAAGCGTTCTGATGGAATCTCTCCAAAGATCACAACAGGGTCTTCCCCCTGTTCGACATTGTCAACAGGGACGACTTCAATGGGTTGGGGTTGGAGAGGGGGCAAATCAGCTGCTGGTTCGGCGATCGATAGTTGTGTGATCTTCATGATGCTCTCTATCATCACCTCAGTGTATCTAGGACGAGCATGCCATTGATGCATCCCTGCCTCAGCAGGCACCTTGCGATTGCCAATCTTGTACGCCATGAAATGTCACGAACACACATCCTTGCTTGACAAGCATGTAAACGATGATATACAAGACATTGGCTTTATGATTCCACTAAGCACCGGGCTCGATTGGCGCAGCAAGAGCTTTGGAAATCCATTTCTGACCCATGGGTGCTCCCGTTGCTTCAACCATAGCAAATCGCTGCTCAATGAGGGAATGAGCAATCAGAACAAATTGAAGTTCCATCGTTTGAAGCACTTCAGGATTCAAGACTTGATCCAACCTGTCGTCCGATCGAACTCCAATCATGAGCCAGGCATCCAATAGATGTGCGAACGCCACAATTACTTTGTTTCGTTCATCCACATCCTGGATGCCTTTGATTGCTTCCCAGATCGGACGAGCGTCCGCAAGCATGGCTCTGCCTCTGATACGTGTTTCGCGCGCAGTTGCGAGTATTGCATCGTTGAGTATCTGCACCAATGCTGGCTCCTCCGCAGGGACAGCTTCTTCATCGCCAGGGCCAGCCTCTTGCTCCGCTTCGGGGACGGGGACAGGTTCGCCGACGGCGTCTTCTGACTCTGCGGTTGAGGATGTTTCCCCTTCCTCCTCTCCTTCCTCCTCTCCTTCCTCCTCTCCTTCCTCCTCTCCTTCCTCCTCGTCACCAACAGGAGCAGGCTCCGCTACAGGCTCCAGAATTTCGTAATCATCAGCGACATCTACAGGAGCATCAATATCCGCCATGCTTCTGGCTATGCGGACGTCGATGAGAAGCTAACAGCACTGTTATCAACCATTATAGCACGATTTATGAGGTTCACGACGTGCGAGCAGGATCGAAACCGTAGTGATCACGCCAGTAAGCCTTGACAATCTCTGACTGAGGCATACGAAGGTACACAAGAGCGTCTGGCTCGACCTGACCGCACGCCCAGTAGCGGTAGATAGCGTCGTTGTAGCAGATGCCTGTCAAGCAGGGATTCGTGCACATGACCTTGGTGATGTGTTGACTGTTGTCAGGGTCCTCGGTGATGATGCCAGCTGCGAAGAGTTCGTGGGCGTCGCTTGTTGACATGACGTTCGGGTATTCAAGCGGCAGGTTCACTGCGTTGCGGTTGAGGATCACAGTCAAGCGCTCGCGAAGCTCGTACGGGATGCCCATCTGTCGAGCAGCCATGTCTGCTGAGAATTCGTCGAGATCGCACGTGATCCTGATCTCACCTTTGCTGAGCTCGTAGCCAGAGATCCGCTGTGGTGGCTGCATGTACTCTTCGAGGAACTTGCTGACAGAATCATCAGGTGATTGCGCATCCACACGGATAGTCACAGACTTGCCCGGCACTCGCTTGATTTGCAGGTATCTTGGCGTGAATGTCGCTACCGTGCCAGGAGTACCCTTCTTGACAAAGTGGCAAGTCGAGATCGCTCGCGGGATACAGTTTGAGGTGCTCACGAAGGCGACGATGCCATCGATGATGCAACGTTCAAGCTTCAGCAACCGCATGATGGATGAATGCACGCCAACAAACTGTTGCTTGCTTGGTTTGTCTGGGAACACCTCGTTGCTGTGCACAATGCGGATCACAGAAACTGGCGATCCGTCGTCGCCAATCACAACCTTCGCCATGATCCATGAGATGATCGAAGCAATCGTTGAGTGATCTGTCTTCTTCGAGTACGGCGCTTGCTGCACCGATCGGATGATATGCTGGACGAACTCATTAAAGGAGCCATAGTAGATGTGGTACTTCGTGTTCGCATCAAATGTCATCGCAATCGACTTGAATGGCCGTGTACGGTACGTTGCAGGATCCACACCGATGGGAACCTCCTCAGGATACACAATGCCATCGTAGCGATGCGAGCGTGTGAAGCAGAGTTCCTCGAGGAAAGAATCGTCAATCATGCTTGCGACGACTTCACAGACCATGCGATGGTTGTCAGAAAGCATGAGTGAGTTGCGGCGCAGATAGACTGCCGCGACAACATCCTCAACAGAGATCGTCAGGAAGTTTGTCAACATCGAGAACGCCACAAGCAAGTCGTCCCCATGAAGACCAGACAGCACACCTCCTGGATACTGTTGCTCTTGAATCACGCGAAACATGCAGACTTGCGACGCCAACTGTGCACAGTACTTGATTTCGCGATCATCCAGCTGAATGCCGATCTTGTAACTCGTCGTGTAGATCACCTTGCGAAGCAGCACCTCCGCGACGAGCTCGTTTGGCGTCCAGCTCATGTTGCAGGTCTGCAGCATGTTAATGAGCGCATGCAGAGTCCAAAGCTGGCGGACCTTCGCATACGGATCAGCCGTCTTCGTGTGATTCAGCACTTGCACTACGCGATCGGTGCCATCGGCTTGGAACATGACGACGAATTCCAAGAATCGCTTGCGAAGCGCATCATCGAAGTCGGACGGAATCAAGTTTGTGCATCGGATGTCGCCGTAATGCTTGAATAACGTCGATTTCAGGACCTTGCGCTTCGATGCGTACCGATCGTTCGGATCCTCCGAGAGCATCGCGGTGTCAACGTGAATGGCAGACTCCGTCAGGCGCGACTTGTCAAGAGCATTCTGCTGATGCTGTGCGAAGTCAGCGCCGACTTTCTGCGATGCAAGCAGAGCGTCTTGATTAACTTGAATACCACTCAGATCATCACTGTCCATGGTATCGACGCGGGCAGAGCGCGCATTGCTCTCGTGTGCGCATCCGACTGGAAGCTGTTTCATCATCTCCTGAGCCACACGCGACTTGCCTGCTGCTTGCGATCCAACAATCAGAATGCCTGAGGACAGATGCTTGAAGTTGTAAGTGGTGCCGCTGAGCAAGCCACCAACAATCAAGAGACTTGGATCGTGGTAATTATCCAGAACACGGTTGTAGATAGCCGCAAGCGCTGAGAAGAAGCTGCCAAGCGCTGAGACAAGGTTGAAATTCTGACTGTCGTGCGCAGTCATTGCAGTCAGCTCTGAGCCTGAGACGTTCGCAAGCGGACCAAGCAGCTGCACACTGTTTGGTGAGCTCATGAATTCCTTGAAATGCGAGATGATCGCCTTGTCAGGAGGCGCAAGTCGCGCAGTCGGTGCGAAGAGTCCGAGGAAGTTCTTGATTCCTGACATGCACAAATTAATGTACGCGTCGTACTTCTCGTTCATGATGTGCTCAGACACTTCAAGCTCGCGAGCAAGCTGATTGGAGGTGTTCTCGTAGGCTTCCTCAAGGCTGGCACGCTTTGATGCCCGTGTCGCTTCCGCAAGTTCCGCATCTTGAATCTCCGCAGCATCGTCGATGCTGTTCTGCTTCTCGATGTAGTTGTGTGCAGCCTGCAGAAGCGAGAACACAACAGGTCCTGCGGCGACGTAGTGAGTCTTCATGAACTCGTAGTATGTCGTCTGGAAGAATCGCACACATTGCTCGACTTGCTGCGCATTGAACAATGAAAGATCCATCGCTTCGTTGCGCAACGCGAATTGCCGCCGCGAGCACTCTGCAACGACCTGCTCCTTCTTCTCGTGAAACGAGACATTCCGCGTTGCAAGGTCCACGCGCTCGATCCCCTCCAGTAGTTTCTCCTCGTATTCTCCATGCTCACGCGGTGCATCCTCAAGGGTGTTGCTCGAGCCGCTTGACATGACACTGCTACTGCGCTTCGATCCAGAAGCAGCAACTTCAGAGTCATTAGGGCCATCACGCATCACGCTCAACTCGCGGACTTGCTCAGACCAGATTGCCGCAGGCACATTCGGGCCCCGGCCAGCACGCTGCGATCCTGCACCTCGAAGTTCTGAATGTCCACGACTCCGACGCGACAGTTCACTGTCATCGCGAGAGTACCGACTTTCTGATCGCTCACGAGCTCCAGCGCGCGAACGCTTGCCGCGATCGAACAACTCGAACATCTCGTGAGAGATCGATAGCAGAGCGGACGAGAAGACTCCTGAGAACTTCTGCAAGGTATCCTCGTCATCACAGATCAAGGGGCCATACGACGCCGTCGAAAGCGACTCTGATCCCATGTTGAAAACACGATGCAGCCGCTGCACTTGATTCAGGAACAGCGAGTACAGAGCGGTCTTCGGTCCGAGTGCACGCCAGTCGGGGAACGTGCGAACGAGTTCGTCCTGTGGAAAGCAGAGACGATGCCCATCATCTTGGCGGTACATCGCGACGTATGCGTTTTCGTCCTTGAAATCCTCAGGAATGTGTGGATTCGATCGAATTTCAACTGCAACCTTGAAATTGAAGACGAGCTCGAACAGCGTGCACAGATCCAGCTCTGAGTACTCCGGCAAGGATTCCATGATCAGAAGCTGCTTCAGACGATCGGGTGTCATGTTGTCAAGCTCCAGGAACTTGGTGTCGTTCCGCATCAGCCATGACGATGTGTTCGTCGGCTTCACGAACTCTGCAATCTTCTTCGTCAGAGACGCCGAGCTGTGTCGCGAGCGCGCACCAGCTTCTGCCACCATCGCATTGATGCGGCTGCTTGGGTCGTCCGAAGCAAGACCTCCGTTGCGGTCTGCCTCATTCGCGCGAGCCGTCAGACGCGGAACTTTCCTTGGATGCGCACACTTGCTCAGGAACATCCAGATGGACAGCTCGAGCAGTCGCACGAAGTCTTCCTTGGAGAGATTCAACTTGACGCAGGCCATCACTTGAATTAAGGCAGGCGAAGGCTCGTTACTGTCAAAGATCTCTTGAATTGAGAACTGTGCACAGTCATGCATACCGAAGCGTTCCATGTTCTCCATGACCAGCCGCATGATGGCCGCCCATGCACAGAACATGAGGCGGCGATCGCGACACCGCTCGCTGTCACGAATGTCCATGATGAACGATGGAGACGTGTTCAGCTCCTTCTCTGCGTCGATCACGAACGCCATGTGAACCGGCGTGATGTCGTCGCGTCCTTCCGTGATGTCGCCACGGAACCCGCGCGGGATGATCTGATTTCCGAACGTCAGGCTCGTGATCGGCTGGTCGACCACCGTGCTCTCAGACTGCTTCAGAAGCAAGCTCCGCATCAGGTTGTCCTCGACAGTCAACTTCCTGAGGGAGTTCATCTTGGCGGCGCGATCGCACGAGCAGACTGGCGCTTTTCAACTGATATAGAGCATGGGTAGGTGCGACAATGTGCTCTCCTTCGCAGATTCATTTGCATCGTGCTTGTTGCACTTCATTTCACAGAAGACAGTGCCTGAGCAAGATGGACATCAACGGACATGAATGGCAGTGCCTGCGCGAGATGGACCCCAACGGGAATGTATGGCCGCCGTGGGAGCCCGCTGAATCTCGGCAACGCTGTGCAATGCAGTTCCCTGAAGAAATCCGATGCAGGAAGCTGCTACTTGAATTCAAGACGTTTGCTGCGTGGGCGGCTGTTCGTGATCGCTGCCATACAGGTGAGGATCTGTTCACAGAGAAGTGCGAGTGCATTCTTGGGGGAGAGAACAACTTGCGCGAGTTCGTTCAGTCATCGCATCGCAAGGACTGGGCACGGAACCTCGAGGAATACTTGCTGCAGAAGAGTGGAATCAAGCGAGTTATGTTCATTGCGAATCCACATCAGATGGCAAAGTAAACATGAGATTAGGTCTCGAACAGAGCGGTTTTGAATTGGTTTCCCAAAACACTCTGGATGCTGCGATCGCGTGGCTCGAAATTCAAGTCTGACAGATCTGCAGGCACTGCGCCAAGGGAGAAGCCGAGCTTGCACATCTGCTCGAGCACGCTAGGGATGTCTGAAATCAAGAACGGCACAGCGTTCATGATATTGTCGAGATTGATCTTCCTCGAGAACCACATGCTGAAGGTGTGTCCATGCACGCCCTTGCATTCAGTCTCCCACATCATCCACGCAACTTGATTTGTGCAGTTGCCAGAGAACATGTCACAAGCGACGTTGCAGAGTGCTTCGAGGCAGACCAAGGGTGTACAGAGGATTGCAGCGTAGCGTCCGTCTCCGTAGTCCTTGCCAAGCACGCGCGCAACAGGGATGACTGTGTGAAGTCCTTCAACAAACCTGACAAATCTCGATCTCAAGGGGAAATGTGCTTGAAACTGCGGTGTTCCTGCCATCACCGCAATGAAGCGCTTGAAATTCTGCACACTTGCGACATCGCTGACAGAGTGCGCCATGGTCGTGTTTGCACTCCACATGCCGGGGGGAATCAAGGGTATTCCGCCAGATTCAAGTGCTGCGTACCGACAGTCTGCAGGCCGGTTGATGTCCATGCGCGAGAATGACACAAGAGCGGGCAACCCTCGCAACCATGTATCGCAGGCAACCCTCGGCTCGCCACACGTAGCACACATATCAGGGACGATGGACTCTGGGACTTCAGTGTCCATCGCAGAGACCCTGCTTGACGCGAGGATTGGTTCCAATGAACTCGAAGACTCAACGCGAGGTGAGTCGAAACTGCGAAGTTCAGGAGTCTGTGGAACTGCTTGAATTGTCGAAGTTTCCGGCTTTTTCTTCTGAATCAACACCTCAATTCGTCGCGATGTTGGTAACGCCTTCTCCAGAGGTGCGTGGAACTGCATGTTGCGCCAGATCCTCCTGAGAGAGCTTTGAACGTGCAAGTAGTTGCGATGACGATTCACAACAGCATGACGCTTCAGGAACTTCCGCGCAGCTCGACAGAAGTCGGGGTTCTCGATGATCTGACCCCTCGACCGCTCGACTTGAGGAAGAATCGAGCGCTGCTTCAACCACTGCTTCAGCAAGGATTCCTCGATAAACCCTTGCGTCTGCGGTGACTGCCTGTGCTCCCTCTGCCTCTGGGGCTGCGGCAACATGAATGGAACGAATGCCATCTCTTTCGCAGACTTTCTGAACTCTTCAGGCATTCAACCCAACACACACCCACAATCCTCCCTTAAATGATTTGCAACACATTCGTAATTGGGCCAAATCAAACTTACATGTGCAGCGCACCAAGGCGGTATGTGTTCTGTTTGAGTTGAGTGCCGATGCGATGGACGAGTTCTGCCCAGACAAGTATGATCAGAGGGGGTGGTTTGCAGAGCAACGGAGCCTGCGCAAGTTGTCGCATCCGCGTCCAGAGTGGCAGAGTGTACAGGAGCCTGACGAGAACGCTGCCGTGCGAGCGCCTTGGCTCTGGATCGAGCAGGACCCAAGTGCGTCTGTGACCGTCCCGCTTGGGTGTGGACTTACGAGCTATCTCCTCGTTCGGCCCTGCGATGTTGTACAGTCAAGCGCAATCAAGACCCCGGTCTTCGGTTCAACAGTTGATCGCGTGTTGCGGCCACGTCGTGAAGCGAGCTCGAACCACTGCAGAATGTGCCCATGTTGCTTCCCGAAGTGATAATGAAATTCATGCTCTATAATGACTCAAGCTGCTTGCATGGAGTTGCTTGCTGCAAGGTGGGGTATCATGGCAACACACCACGAACGCGCCACTGAGAAGCGCGTGTATCAGTACTTCGATCCTGACTACAACCTCGACGATGCGGCTGCTCGCATCAAGGCCGCGAATGCGGTCGACATCATCGCAGCTAATCGTGCAGAGATGTCGCGCATGATGGCACCGTATCTGACACAAGCTTCACTGTTGGATCTCTGGTACATCACATTTCAAGTGATGCACAGTGCGGAAGGGATTCCATGCTTCAGAGATGTGCTTGCAGATGTGCAAACGTTGCCTGTTTTGCGTGAAAACTTGGTTTTCCTCACGAATCCACGTGTGAGGTTGTCGCTTCGGAAGAACACGCTCTACAAGATTTATCAGTCGAATCACCGTGGCGTAATTGTCTCTCTTGCAACAACAGTGGCTGCAAGTGCCGTGCAACATGACTACCCACCTCACCCTGCAGTGTGGACGTCAGAGAATCGATCGGCTGCGATCATTGAACTTCATGAACTTGTGTGCAGCGTCATGGACATTCCGATTGCGAGCGAAACAACCAACCTTTCACGAGTTGAACCGCAGTTGTTCCGTGTTTACGAGGAGCTGCATCTCGATCCATCACGGATTGTCGGGTACTTGAATCCCTTGATATTCAGCGCTGACTCCCCCGAGAAAGTCGCAGGACTCGCGAAGCTGTACATCGCTTGCAGGCGACATCATGAAATCTTGAATGCTGATGTGCCAACAGTCGCTGCGCATGAGAACATGATCAAGGACATCGCTGCGAGTTTCGGGCACAACGCGAACTACATGCGTGACTTCTTCTGGATAATGTGTGAAACCTACCCTGCGTTCGCATTCGAGCAGGATTCAACTGCTTTCGAGTTGACGCGTGGAACAGTTGCAACGATTCTGCCAAGCCACATCGCTCTGATGCGCGACTGCATTGAAGCTTTGCAACCGAGGCAGCAGAGTACTTCAGGAATCAATCGCAAAGCAATACTCAACGAGCACATATTCAGCGATTCAGGCAATGCCGTAACACGCATCGATTTCGCGACTTGTTTGCGTGTCGCCTTCACGAATGTCATCAAATTCAACGAGATTGAGCCGGGCGTTGCGAGCATGACTGCGCAGGATGCTCTCAGGGCTGCGCTCACGGTTCCTGACCCCATCGCAATTCAAGGTGGTAATCCCGCAATCGCCGTTGCTGCCATGATGGAATCAAGTCGTCACAACGACGCAAGCACTGATGGTGTCGCAGACATCCTGAGCGGCTTGAAATTCGAGATGGATCGACTGAGAACCCAAGCGCAACCAATTGTCGCTCCAAGTGGTGGCGCCATGACTGCACACATGCAGGCGAAGGGACATCCGCTTCAGAGGAACATTGAAGCTTTGCATGTCAAACCAAACCCTCCTGTGATGCCGCCGCGACCTCAGCAAACTCCTGCGAAACCCGTGCGGAGGATCCCACAACCTCCTGTGATGGCGCAACGTGAAGTGTTGTCCCGCAGCGAGACTCCAGTGTCTGTGCAGACAGACCACGGTGGAGTTTCTGTTGATGATCGGAGCGAGCAACCTGATGACAGTGTGACCGCAGATGACCTCCTGAGCGTGCTTGACGATTTCGATCACAATGAGTACGATCCAGATGCTTCAGAGATGGGAGTGTTACATGAAAGCAATGTCGCGCACGACTTGGCGAAGGGCCGGAAGATGCAAGCTGACAGAGATGCGTCGATTGGTTCATCGTTCGGAAAGCAAGGCAAGCCACAGAGTCTTGTTCAGGCGTCGAATGCCCTTCTTGCACAAGCTAGCACGCCGAGTTTGCAGAACCCGAAGGCTGTGTTTTGATTTACTTGATCCTATAAAGCCAGCAGCATCATCCAAAACTTGTGTTTAGCGCTGCAAACGTGACAGAATGGCTGATCTCTTTGGGATCCAGACAGGACCACAACATCCTGATCCGCGGAACGCACAGCAGTACCCGCCGCACCACGAAGTCTTGGACAGTGAGGGGCAGCTGCCGATCCAGGCGCTTGAGCCGAATGCGAACGTTGATGTGCGACGACGTCAGGTCGCAACGAGGTCTGTGGATGCGTACCCACCTCAACAGTTCGACGACAGTATTTCAGTGCGATCGACAGGGTCGAATGTTACTTGGAACACACGAGTTGCAGATCCTGTTCCACAAGGTACATGGTACCCTGCGCGACCGCAGCAAGTCCACTTCCGTGATGGTGATTCCACGATCCCTCAAGACGGGAGTTCGGTTGCGGCATCAACAGGGACGTTCGGATACGCGACAGTTCCTGCACCTCCGCCGCAAGCAAGAGCGCCAGAGCAGCAGTCCCGTGCTGAGCCTGTGAATCCTGTGAACACCTCAACCATGGCAAGCCCATCACTCCTCGACCAGACGCGTGAGCGTTTGGGGATTCGATCTGTGTTCAATCGCAGAATGAACAGGATCAAGCTGGCATTCAGGGCGGCTGGCTTGGTTGCAGGCATCGTCGCATTCGTGTCCGCGCCATCGATCATCATCATGTCCGAGATGGACACTCTGTCTGCTCTTGGAGTTCAGACCGCATTCGCGTTCCTGGTGACAGTCTCGATTGCAGCATTGCCGGACATGATCTGCTACGTTGATCGCTGGGATGACATCGTCATGCCTAAGGTCCGTACTGTTGTTGATCAGAAGAAGACTCCAACAGTCATTGGCAGCTGGACCATGCGCGACCTCGTGGTGTCAGCCTTGTTCCTGATCGTCTACGGTTGGGTGACAATGTCATTCGCAGGGCAGAGTGCGAGCTTGGACTCTGAGCCTCGCACGCCTCAGTTCCAGTCACAATCGACGCGCTGCAACCCACTCCTGCCGTTCGATCAGACAACTGTGGTTCTGTTCAAGCGAACGCTTGTGAGCAACATGGACAAGTACTTCGCGAACACGACGATTGTTTATGGACATCAGGTTCCGAACATTGGCAACATCGACGCCCCTTGCTTGATGGCAATGGACATTCGGTCTGAGGCTGATGATCATCGCACTGTTCAGATCTACATCAATCCTCGATGGAGTGCACATGTCGATGACAAGGGCGACTCTGCAGCATCAGCGAGCTTCAGGATGAAGGTTCCCATGTGGCCAGAAACTGCAACGAAGGAGCGGCTCTTCACAGGACCGTCCAAGGTCGTCATCGCTTATCAGGAGAGCGCGCTATCGCAGGATCAGGTCACTGAAGAGCTTGCAGGACGTCGTGGCCTGTCAATGGCAATCGCAGTCCACGGATGCAATCACGGGTACCCAGGCGTGAGCGCGACATTCCTGTCAAAACGCAAGAAACAGGTGATGTGATTGTATATTAGCATGTGGAACGGAGTAAAGCGTCACGTGGACATCACATCTTGACATTCAGGTCAGAACTGACGAGAATCATCACCGCCGATCACAATGGGTCGCCTTTTCCAGAGCCCGACGTATGCCACGAGCATGCCCAACGTCATGATGTGGCTGGCGCTGTTCCTGTCGATTGTCATCCTGACATTCCAGGGAATCGAGTACCATACCATCACGTCGTCGAGCAACACTACGGCTATCACAGCCGCAACGCTCTCAACCTGCGCACCGACCGCTTCGAATGGCAACTTCAACATCGCGAAGGGCCAGACCTTCCTCTGGGGCTCTCTGTGGGTCAACATTGCATTCACCTTCCTTTGCACAATGTACCTCCTGCGGTCAGAGATCCATGTCTGGCTGATCGATCGCATGTTCAACCCTGCAAACTGGACAAGCAGCGGACGCATTGTATCGGCATGGCTTCCTGTTGATGCGAAGGGCAATGTCATTCGGAATAGCCCGGATGTCCAGAAGCAAGTTGAAACGCTCTACGTGGGACAGTGGTTCTGGACTGTCTATGCTGGGGCCATGCTCGGTGCGATTACCATTTGCGGGATCGTCCTTGCGATTGCGCAGACCTACCTGTACTTCATCAGCTTGGATGGGTTGTCGTACTTCAATCAGGTGTTTGGCGACTTCTTCCCCAAGGACATGTGGGTGTTCTATGTCGGCATGGGCACCCCTCTGGCTGTGTTCATGTTCATCTGGTACAACTCTGTGCTGAGTGGATTCTACTTGACGAGGAAGCAGAAGGTCGTTTATCAGATGCGTCAGGCTGCTGGACCCCAAGGCCAGGATCCTGTTGAGTATGGTGATCAGGCTGGTGTGCCGCACATTCCCACGAATGCTGTCCGTCTGAATTTCCAGCCGACGAAGTTGTCGGCTGGTGCGATGCAGCAGCCCAGCTTCCGGACGGTCGCATCGCCGTATGCTTCAGCGGCGCAGTTCGGTCAGCCGATGTCGTACATGGCACCGAATGGGATGCAGGTGAATCCGACGGCGAGCACTGCTGCAATGTTTGCATCGAACATGATGCAGCGGCAGGGAGCCGTGCCGATGATGTATGCTCATCAGTAGCAACATCCCGCAGACACTCGACTCTCTCTCACCCTCGCTTGGGACAGAAGCAGGCATCCGCAGACAGGAACTTGGCAGAATGTGAGTGTGGTCCGCCACTCTCTGTGATCATTAAAAGCTACGCTGTAGCACCAATTTACTGCGTTCTCATCACACACAAAGGGCACTAAAGGCTTCAAGCCTTCTGTTCATCGCAGCGCACGCTCGAGCGGGGTGGCTGCGGCACGACACGCACAACAGGCGACAGACTCTTGGTGTTCCTGCGAGTCCGCATCGCAGGGGAACTTGGCGGCGCGCGAGGCACGGAGCTGGCATGCACCACAACCTTGTCGTCACCCTTGTCGTCACCGAGCACCTCGACATCATCATCTTCGTCGTCCACGTCAACAGGTTCATCCCTGTCAGCAACGATCGCTTCGATGTCCTCAACAGGATCCTCTGAGTCGCGACGTTCAAGCTCGTACGACGCAGGATCCGTCACGCGACGGTACTGGGAAGTCTGGTGACGACGCGGCAAGTCCGCCATCCCGTTCCAGAACTCGGCTGGATGCAACAGGATCAGAGCCGTCTCGAGGCGGCGCAACATCGAGTACATCTTCTCGATGCGTCCTTCAATGCGCTCGTGATACTCGCGCTGCACCTTGGCCTGAGCCCGGAGCTCCGCAATGCCCGACGCCTCAGCGGATTGATTCTTCTTGGGGAGCACCATGTCAGCGGCTTGTGAGTTTCCAAAGTTTCTGTCACTTGAACTGCATTGAAGGTGGTAATTCGTGCACACCCATGAACCCTTTTAAACCCCACAAACCCCATTTCTGGCTCAGAAATTTGGCATTGGCACGCTGGGCCATAAATAACAGTGAAATCCAAGCCAAGTCATGCCGTGGCAAAACCACCACATGAGCTATGTGTGGCACGGTGGGCCTTTCTGTAATTTGTATGCGTAATTAATATTGATATTTAATTGTGACTCTGTGTCTGTAACCGTTATTATTAGTAACGGTCACCTTGTAACGTATCCGTTACATGATCGTGCAACCGTTGATGATGAAATGTGATGAGCAACAAGGTAGCGTGACCTTGTCTGACAACGCAAGTGACAACAACATGTTACAGTCATGGGAGTTCCTGAGAACATTATCTGTATTGTATCAATCAAGCCCTCGTGCCCATGTTTGAGAGACCTGAGGCCGCAGTGAGGAGTCCGCCACCGCGCCGCAGCATGGCGTCTGTTGTGTGCGTAGCAGAGGAGCTTGAGCGAATGCTTCGTGAATCAGACAGAATCCCAGAGTCGCTTGCAGCGCCAGCTCGCTTTGCTTGTGCGATCCGTTCTGCGAGTTGCTTCCTTCCGGTCGCGACCTGTGCGGACTCGCTTGATTCCGTCATGTTGGCAGGAGCGCTCATGCGGCGCGACAGATCGACGCCGTTGTCGCGCTTTGTCTCGCCACTGAGTTCCCTGATCCCAGACAAGCCTGAGATCGAGCTGTTCAGGTCGTTGCCGAAGTGCGAAGGAACAGAGGGTAGATCATTCGGATGCGGGTATGGACGCATCACTCGCATCTCGCGTTCGTTCAGGATGGCAGGCACGTTCTGGATCCGCTTGCTCACTCGCACAACATACCAGACAAGGAACAGGAGCACAAGGACTGTCAAGACAAACAAGATGATGACTGCACTATGCACATCGATGGATCCAAGAGCCTGCCATGCTGCATTGGCGCTCTCGGCAAGCACCGTTGATGAGTCCCGTGTGGGTGGAGACGGCGCAGGGATCGCTCGACTGACCTGCCGCTGAAAGACATCACCATCTTCCTGTGCGGCAGCCATTGTCGAACTCCGCTATATCAGATTCAGAGAGGTTACAAGCTCAGCGACACAGATCATCCAGTGCCATATACTTGGCCGCATGCATGCAGCACATGCAGATGAACTCCCTGGCAAGGCGATCTGGCGGACATATGGTCTCTGTTGTGAAGAACGCAGGCGGCTATCTGACATCACAGGAGGAGACACGGATCATTGACGACATCATCGAGCACCTCAACAAGCTCCTGAAGGATAACTCCCTGAAATACCATTACGAATTGCACTCGCAGGATCGCTTCAACGGCGGCTTCCGCCTGAACGGGCGCGAGATCTATTGCGACATCGTGATCCGCTCCCAGAAAGACGACAATGGCGTCCTTGCTGACTTCCTCAGGCAGGTCATGAAAGTCGACATCCAACGAATGCGCGAGTGCATTCGCCTGCGAATCGATGCTTCCATAGCAATCAATGCACAAAGAGAAAAGGATGCAAGTGAGCGACGCATGGCGCGCGGCAGTGATCCAACAAGTAACCGACTGTCCAACGAAGCGACTGAGATGCTTGCAACCATCGAGGAATTGAAACAGAAGCTTGAAGCAAGCGAGCGCGAACGAACGCTCTATAAGAGCCAAGTCGCGCCCGACGTGCCACAACCCAAGGACCCCGAACCTCGCGTGCAAGAGCAAGTTCCTGTTCTTGCTTCACCACCGCTTCCGCAGGCAGCAAAAGCAAGCAAGGGCCCCATCATCGCCATCGTGTTCCTCTTGATTGTTGTCCTGGGCCTTGGAGTCTTGATTCTGCAAGGTCAGATTCTCAAGCAGTGACAATGTCTGGTCAACCCATCGGGCAAGTGATGCAACTCGGAGATGGACGCTTGGTGATGATTCATGGCACTGAAGTGCGTGAGCTGCACACGGTGCAACCTCTGCAACCCCAGTTACCACCTGCACCAGTCTTGATTCCGCAAGTTGTCCAGCAGCCTCTGCCTCCGCAACCAACAACTCCAGAGCGTGTTCCACAACCGATCCAACAACGTCGGGAGGCACAACCTGTCATCGCGCTTCACGCGTCGTTCGACGCCATGAAGTATGCGAATCTTGATGATCGCACCAAGAAGTTGTGCCTTCTGCTCGCACATCATGTCCAGTCGTTCCTGCAGTACGAGGTCCAGATGGAACCTGTGAATGTATCACCAGTGTACACAACGTTCTCATTCAACGTGAGAATCGCGCTTGAAAAGGCGAAAACAGAGACTTCTGCTACAAACGAGCGCAAGCATCTGTCAATGTTTGATCTGGAGGAGTTTCTCCGTGTTGTTCTCAGTTTTGACATGATGAAGAACGATTGGTACAATCGCCAGATCCCTGTGGAAGATGTTGTCTTTGATTTCAAGAATGGCACAATCACGTTCGAGGTTTACAAGGATCCAGACCGTGATCCATCCTGCTACACCAGCAGCGACCATGAATTTGATGACCGACGGCATGCAGTTGAGAACTTCTTCATGGTGTCAACCGGCGCGCCGAACATTGATGACATCAAGCGCGCTCTTGGCAACAACCCTGATGACATGTGCAAGGCAGGCCAGATTGTCACCTTGATGTTGCGTGGGAACGAGTTGAATGGCGCAACAGGTGACAGTTCAAGCGATCTCTTTGCTCTGACGCTTGGTGATCGGCAATACGCTGTTGGATTCAAGAATCTCACTCAAGTGCCGCTGTCCTTGTTGATGGAGCTGAAAGCAGACTACAACAAGGAGGTTGTCGCGTTTACTGTCGTTTATGATTCATGTTCGCTGCAGATGCTGACTGAATTCCACGAGGACGACCCTGCCTTCTCAATCAAGAACTGCGTGTACTTGCGCATGAACAGGTCATGCCCTCTGAGTCGCTTCGTTGACGAAGACAACGCTCGCCTTGGCTCACGCATGGGACGCGTCATGAACGGCCTTGCGAGCTATAATTCAGGGATGGCACGCCAACCGAACACGACAACCAATGTGACGGATTTCCTGCTTGGTGGTCGGTCGTAGCGCCAACTTCATGGTTGCGTCGAACGATCTGTTCACGTTTGTGATCTTCTGCGCTGTTCTGCCTCTCAATCTGTTCACGTTCGTCATCGCGCTCGTATCGATGCGGTATGCACGAGAATCCGAGGTTTACCGCGCAATCATCGAGATTCAGAAGAAAGGGGACACAGGCAACCCAAGTGCTCCTGTCAGCAGCCGCGCGTCTCAGTTCGCTCCAATCCATCGCTCTGTTGGAGACATGACAGTCGCACGCACATCGAATGCGCTCGTTCCGATCCCGAAGGTTGGCAGGTCGACATCTCTGCCGCAAGAGTCAGCGTTCGGTGGGATCGCGAAGGAATCAAGTCGTGGAGCTCTGCTGACACAACAACAAAATCAAGCTGTGAAGAATGGCTGGGGCCGTGGTGCGAATGCGCGATACATGACTGTAGGACGAAGCTAGAAACTTAATTAAAGTTCGGTGACTCAATCTCTTGGCGCCACACCTCAGTAATGCGATGCAGCGCTAGATTGTAGGCGTCAGAACGGGGAAGGTGTGCGCGAACTGCATCGAAATCTATCTCTGAACAGATTCCATCCACTTCGAGACGGTGCGAAATGACTCTGAGACAGATCGACTCCGTCGTACCAGAATTCGCGCCGATTGTCTTGAGTTCCTCTGTAGTTGGCAGCGAAAGAGCAGCCGATGACGAAACGTAAGCGATCACGTGCGCAATACACCGATCGCGAGCTTGTTGTTGTTGCTCTGCAAGCGCGGTTTTCAAGTCTTCACGACTCTGAAGCAACTTGCCAGCGAGATCCACTCTGCAAGAATCAACCGATGCACGCAAACACTCCATCGCAGCACTTGAATACATCTCGCCAAGTCGCGTCAAGACAGGAGTCAGTGTCGTGTTCAGGAGAGTCTGTGTCCTCGGGTGATTGCGCCAGCCGACGACGTAAGGGTTGTTCAGAAGCATGTCCTGCAGAGCATTGGCAATCACATCACTCATGCGCGCATTGAAGCTTGCTTGTGTGTCGACAACGTCATGTTGCAGATCTGTTTCCGCAGCAACGATGATCGTCGATCCAACATCAACGAGATCGTCGTCTGTCGAATCCGCACGAATCTTCGTTGTCGCTCGTACGCGCAACTGAATCAGAGCTGCAACATGTTTGTCAAGGATGCTGCGCAACTCCACGCACGCGTCTTGAATATGCAGAGATGCTCTCGTCGACCAGTACTGGATCAACTTGATTTGCACTGCAGAAATGACTTGATCAGGTCTGGCTTGCTCATCACGAGTAGTCTTGGCTTTCATCATCATTTCTCGCAGATTCAAGCCTGTTTTCATGATTGTTTGCTTCACCGCCTCTGTGAACATCTCAGACATGCGCTGCACAAGTGCGTCGACTTGCACAAGATCGCGATCGCTTCTCTGAGGCGACTCCATCAGAGCGAGAGCGTGCGCGACGCGAACGTTCCCAGAGATGTCCTCAAACAGCTTGACGAACTTGCGATGAACAGGAGCAAGCGACTTTGCAAGCACCACCCGCGCTTCCTCGAACCATGCACTCCAGATCTCTGTTTCATCAAGTGTAAGCATGCTGCCATTCAAGATTGACTCAACGATCCTCTCCTCCAAGCTTGCCTCGATCTTCAACATGCGCGTGACACCGGTCTCCAGAGTTGCTTCGAAGACAACATCGCAGGCGGATCCGAAGTCAATCAAGCACTGATTCACCTTGTTTTCAAACATATTTGCCAAAGCAAACAACAGATGATCAGGTCTGACGGTCCCGAACTTACTGCTCGTGCCTGATGTCGGCGGACCTGGCGGCTTCTCAACAGCAGGCTCCGCTCCTGCTTCATCAGGCAAGAACTCTGCAGGTTGTGCAGGACCCGCGGCTGCTGCGCGATGACGACGACGTCGAGTGTTGTTCGCTCGTGCAGCTTCAAGATTCTGAAGCTCGTCAATGCGCGCAGCTACCCTTGCGTCATCTTCATGATTCAAGACAAGCGTATCACGCAACTTCTGGATAAGTCGCTCCAGTTCTGGAATCGCTTGTACGAGCCGCGGGCGAATAGGTTGGTACATGTACCACTTCAGTACACTTTGTTCAGGCGAATAACTGCTGTCCAGGTTGGACAGCGAATTCCTGAGTCGCGTCAAGCCTGCCTCATGTCTCTGCAACTCGCGCTCGAGATACTCTCGATATTGGAGCAGAAGATCTCGCGCATCCTGCATGATGCGAGTCTTGTGGCTTCCCGTCGCATCCAGAACTAGAAGTGTTTGGATCTCATCGACTTGATGATCAGCGGAGCTTGTGATTTTGTTCTCCGACTCTGCGATAGTTAGAGAAACGTCACGAAGGTACTTCTGCAAGTCCCTGAACTCCTTTTGCAGAACTTGGAAATCCTTGTCATCACTATCAGGCTTCTTGCCCGCGATAAATCGTTGCAAGCGCAAGAAATCATTCTGCATCGACTCGATCTGCGCTCCGAGATGTTGTTCAGTGTTCTTCCACTGCTTTGTTAAGCGTTCGCAGTTTTCAAGATTCGCCTGCAATAATTCAAGCCGCTCCATGCAGATTCGTTCGCGATCAGCACACTCTTCACGTTCTCGCGCAAGATCACGCTCAAGATCTTGATTTCGCTGCACTTTCTCAGCAATCTGCCCTTCTAGCGTTCCCACCGCAAGAGCTGCACGTTCGGCTTCCAATCTGGCTGCAATCTCAGTCTTGTTCTTCAATGCCAATGTCTCCTCGAGCTTAGCACCCGCAGCGAGCATTGCGTTGATGACATTATTCAAGCGTTCGAGTTCCGCATCTCCTATTCGAGTTCTTTGTTCTGCTTCCGCCACCGCAACTCGAGTTCTTTGTTCTGCTTCCGCGATCGCAACTCGAGATTGGTGTTCAGCTTGCTGAACTGCAAGATTGGCCACATTCAAGAGTCTCTGTGCTTCCCTGAGTTCCGACGTCGCAACGTCAACTCGTTCCTCAGCTGCTCGACGTTGCTCGACCTCAACATTCAACATCCCTTGCATGCGCATGTTTGCAGAGTCTGCGTCTCGCAGTCTTTGAGCTGCCTCTTCCATCACATGCTGAGCTTGCTCACGTTCAAGTTCTCGCGCATGCAGTTCCATCAGTTCTTCTTCAGAGAGCACCACTCCTCCTCCGCCACCTCCCGGTCCTGGACTTGGTCCGCGACTTCCACCGGGTGAGAATGATGGTGGACTGCCAGGAGGTGGAGACTCTGATGGCGATCGAGAGCGAGCAGGAGATTGTCGTCTCGCGCGATTGATCCTGTCTGGATCGTTGATCGCAACGTTCGCGATGACGACGTCGAAGATTCTTGGATCCAGAATGATTGTCTGTGCAACATCAGCGATGCTTGCATCTCCGAAGTACACCAAGTGCTCAGCACGTTGCATCCAGTTCGCATTTCGAGGTAGAAGGTCGTCAACGTCAGGTTCCCTTGAGAAGTCTGTCTGCAGAGCGACAACTTGATTCATCATGTCATCAATGACCGCGTTCCGGGACAAAGGCGCAAGCACCAACGCGAAGTAGGCGTCTGGCCAGTACTGCACCTGCGACACATGCGTGAAGTGCAGCCGAAGATGCGCAGGATCTGACAAGGGATTCAAGGCGTTTGCTCGCACTGGCGGCAATGGCACAGCAGCAGGATCCAAGTAATGCGGCGCGATATTCAAGAGCACATAGTTGAGTCTCCTGCGGATTGCGCGAGTGATTGCATCATCGACAGTCTCGCTGGGGCCGTTGTGAAGGTCATCGAATGGCAGAGTTGCTGGTGGAACGCGACAAACTCGCGCGCTTGATCGCGCCTGGAAGTGCTGTCCATCCAGAGGGTGTTCGATGGTCACAAGCGGGATTTGCATGTACCCAATGCGGCTCCAGACGGTGTTATCGAGGATGTTGATTGCACTGTCGTTATCGATGTCGAAAGCAGGTGGCACAGGTGGATTCCTCTGCTGCAGGGACATGTGGAACTCGTTCACAAGTTCTCTGATCGTGACGACAACCGCTTCGACCTCGGTCCGGAGCCACTGTGCGTATTCTGCAGCGTGTGGAGCTAAGTTGTCCATGAAGGCAGCATCAAGTTCACCGGCGCGCTGCCGATCATCCATCGCAAGCTCATCTGCGATGGCGTCGAAGGCCTGACGTGCGGCGCCCGCCATGACTTGTGATTCACAGGGTAATGCTGGGAAACAATCAAGTTTGCAGTGCAGAGCGATATAGTTTATGAAACCACACTAATACACTGCCGCGCACCCTCCTTTGCGAACTTCTCTGCTTCGATTTCAAGACGATTCGTCTCCTTCTGGAGCAGCAGGAACACGAGGTTTCGATGCATGTAGCGCTCCTTGACGTCGCTGATGACCGACAGGAAGCGAGCAATCACAGCATCCAGTTCGTCCTGATCCTGCGGCGTGGGTTCACCGTGATCATGGAGCTCGCGCGCAGCAACATATGCATGACAAGCAGCGATGAGTTCTGGCTCTGACAGGAGCATTGTCGTCAACGCACGTGCTGACGTCCGTGCGTCCAAGTACGTCGCCTTCTGGGTAATCAAGTTCAGCAGGCGTTCTTCGTGCTCAACGTACTCGCGCTTGACATCGACGATGAGAAGATCAAGTTCTGCAGCACTGATCCCTGCAGTGCACACGACGTCGCGCCGCATGCCCTCAAGGAAGGTCGTGTACAAATCAAGACGAATACAGTATCGCACGATGCAACCTTCGTACATCGCAGCGAGATCAAGCTTGCGAATGGACAAATCAAGCACATCGACGGTGTTTGCAAGCATGCCCAGAGTACTGTCATACTCGCTGACTGCCTGACACTCGTTGTACCACCGCTCCGAAGCGTCCACGCTCTCCCTTGACATCGCTAGTAGCTCGCGAACATGTGAAGCATTCACTGCTTCATCGATGTACTCGCTCTGGGACGTCTCGATTGCAAGGCTGAATGAACGTGAAACAGAGTCGATGTTCTGCTGCAGGGAAATCAAGTAGTTGTCTGCACCGAACGACTCAGGCAGGGATGCGCGAGACGCCTTGATTTCATCGTACAGAGCTTTCGACTTCTCAAGGAAAGCACCAACCTCCGTTCGCAACGCACTGTTGCGGTAAGCGCGCTCGACCGGAACCCATGACTCAGACTCCTTCTGGATGCTCTCAACATTCGCGAGCGCAAGCTCGTTCTGGAGCAAACGACCCTGCAGATCTGCAATCAACCGACCTGTCGCTGCATCCATGTTTCAAGGCGATTTCGGGGCATGAACAGACTTGAAATCACTGGCTTCCGAGTGTCTTGATCTCCAATATAGTTTCTGACCAGTGAAAACAACAGAAACTCTTGTTTCTCTGCGAATCGCACATGATCTTGATTGTTTTTGGACTCTTGATTATGACTTGAATCCGAAACTCTGGAATGTCGCAGGATTTTGCGATTTCTGTGGGATTGATGTTCATTCGCCTACAGCATGGAGATCACGTTGCGCTGCCGCGACAACATCAACGTCATGCATGACGTTGATGTTGATACGACTATCGATGACCTTGTGGACATGATTGTTCGTGTGCTTGGGGAGGGTAGAGATCCGGATTGTCTAGCCCCACACAAGTTTCATCCCTTCCCAGAGAATGAAGGCTCTTTGTTTCTCAAGAACAGATGTTGTATCATGGATCGGCCAGGCAATCTATCTGGCAACTGCCGCATTCGGGCCAGAGATACCATTGGCTACTTGTCCAAAGAAGGATTCAAATACTTCGAGGTGTGGTATCCTTGCTTTTGCATGGTGCTTGTGACTTGGAACAATGAATAAACCCATCAATATCGCATCGAATGCGTATAACAAAGCGCGTGTCGAACCCGACGACATGCTGCAGACGTCAATGTCTGATGACGAGAGTGACCTCGGGGCGCTTCGCGCTCGAGATCTCGGCGACATCGAACTGGCTTCCACGAAGTCAGAATCGGAGGACGAGCAAGACACGAACGAGGCGAAACCCCTGGTGAACGCAGCAACCAATGGACACAGTGACAGCGCCCAGGCTGTGAGCGCTATCACTGAGAAGAACGGGGATTCCTTGGTGCGATACCTCATCAACTTGTTTGGCGCTTATCTCGTGCCGCCGCCCAACGAGCTAATGACCGCAGAGGAGCGTGCGAGTCGGATGCTCATGGGCATCGCACCATTGGATTTGTGCTTCCCTGATGAGGAACGCTTGTTCCTGAACAACAACTGTGCAGGGTACACATGGTTCGCGACGAACGAGGCACTGATGATGCTTGCCGCACATCTCGCAGCTCGTGAGATGGTCCGCACAGGACTTGATTGTATTGTGATGTGCATTCAACGAGAGATGAAAGGCAGTCTTGAAATGTATCGCAATCGCTACGGCTCTGCAGGCGAGATCCATACGTTCTACGACGCTCCGAAGCATCCACTGTACGGTCCAAGCACGGCTGTGCCGAAGGCTGCGAACCTTGCGCGATCTGCAACACTCTGGACAGATCTTGATCCGTACCAGCAACAACAGATCGTTGTCACGTACGTCGAGGGCTATCTGATGAAGTTGACGTCAAGTCTGCACGGTCTGTTTTACTATCAAGTCCCAGCAGACGCGAAGCCTGTGAAGACTGCAAATGGCGCGACAACTCCTGTTTCTCCTGCAACAACACCTCAGAATGCGTCGCAGAGTGCTTGATTCCAATACACGTGTGATTTCATGAATATTTCGCAAAAATCGGTTCATTCACACACATTCACAACTTGATTCAGAGTGAAGGCACGACTCCTGGAGCTGCGATGCGGATGAGACCGCTATCAATCTCTGCGCAGACTGCGAGGTATGAAATCGCCATTGTCGCCCAATCATCACCCTTGCCGCGTCCAGGAGGAAGATCCTTGCCTTCAGAGTCGATCTTGCCACTGATCTTCCGCGAGACTTGCTGCGTTGTGTCGCTTCGCTTCGTGTGAACACGCAGACCTTCGAGCTGTTCACGCATCAGAATGCGGACTTCGTCGATGGTCATCGAATCAACATCAGTGAACAGGTCAGGACTGACGATGAATCGACCCGTCTTGAGTTGTTCCTTGAACATGAGCGAACCAGTCTCTTTCGTGTCGTTTGTCGTGAGAAAACCTGGTTTCATCGTTGAACGTGTTGGATCCGTGTTTGAATGCGTTGTTCGGTTCCGCATGACTTGCCAGCCAACCGTGAAGCGGAGCTTGCGTAGATCAGTCTTCTTCTGCATCGCGTAGATGTTCCTGTAGAGGTTGATTGACTCCTTGCCGAGATTGTTCTCACACAGCAGTATAACTTCACAGAGTGCGCCGAGCCGAGTTTGCCGCACAGAACGGATGTGTTTGATGACATACTCCGTTGTTGTGTCATTCTCCATGCCGACATCCTCCTCGAAGACATCTGTACCCAGAACCTGCACCATGGAGCGAACGCGTGAGACTCTAACGGACCCGCTCGAGCGACTAATGCTGTGCTCTCTGACGCGATCTGACGACCGACAGGCGGTATTCAAGCTTGCTGCGGACACTATTGCGCTCTGGCAATCTGCAGGGTCTGATCATTTCAAGACCATGACCGATGGCCTTGCGCGGTACTTAGCGCTCTGCAGAGCGTGGGATGCTATCTTCATGAAACAAGGTCCTGACCAACCATTCACACTACAGCGAGCGATCTTTCAGCTGCAAGCACCTCGAATGATGCTGTTTTTCGTGGTTTTCTCGCTTTTTGCATTCAAGCGACCACTTGCGGAGTCAATCTGCAGACTCGCTCGCTCGCAACATGAGCGAGCGCTGTTCATGTATCGCTTGCAAGTTGCCTGTCCTCGCGCTGGTGACGAGACGTCGCCTTGCATTTTCAACACATTCCTGTCAAATGCTGTCGTGCCATCGCACCGGTTGCTGTGCTCTCTGTTGACATTCGCTGTGAAGTGGCAAGCAATTCGAAGACGTACCACATGAACAGGCTGGTGATCAGCAATGCTCTTGAATGTTCCAATAGACGTGACTGCAGTCTTGGACCCTCCATTGCCACTTGCGCCACTTGGATCCACAAGAATCAAGATTCTGCCTCCATCGCGATGTAGGTCGTCGATGTTGGTTGATTGGCTCTCGAAAATGTGTGCGATGTCGTCCTTGTGGAAAGCTTTCTTGACAGAACCTTGACCTGCGCGACCAAGCATTTCCTGCTCATAATTCTGCTGCGACATCATCAAACGAAGCATACTTGCCTTGTAATCCGACAAATGCGCAACAGATTCATCCACTTTGTGATCACATGGCTTTGATTCTCCTAGAATCTTGCAGGTTTCACAGGCTTCAGTGACTGTCACTGTGTCAACAACAGGCTCGCCATTCTCCTGCACAATCAAAGACATCTGTGTGGCGAAGTTGTCCTTATCGCTGGGACTTGAAATCGACAGGACACAAGCAACCCCTCTGCGCGCAATCGGCAAGCACACTCGCTCGATGAACGTCGGATCCGTGTGAGACAGCTCATCGATGTACAGATCGTCACAGCCTTGGCCTCGAACTCCCCTGCGAATCGCAAGAATCACAGAATCACATAGATTTCATGAGTAATCGCGAATTCAAGATGTTAGTGGTGTCCTCCGGGTCCTTGGCAAGCAGTGTCTGCATCTCATGAATGGATATATGCTTATTGCATTCTTCTTGTAGAAGTGTGAGAGAATCAAGGCAACCACACCATCAAGATGGAGTCATGGGCAGAAACGATGCGGAAAGCTCGTGAGAGAACCGCACGCCAGCAGGCGCAACAACGGTTCGAATATGGCGTGCCTAATGAAGACCGTGAGGAAGTACTGCTTGATAGCGGTCCATACGCTTGGGGAGGACCTACGCCTGAGGCGATAGAGGAGGCCGAGGCAGAGGAAAGGACGCTTCAGCGAGTGATAGCGATGAGCCTTGAAGAGCAGAAGCAGCGTGGTCCATCTCCTGCCTATTCTGAGGCGTCAAGGTCCGCAGATGCTGCTGATGCCCGTCGCGTAGCCGCAGCACAGCGGAATCGCCATGGTGGAACGAGGGGAGCGATGATGTGGCCTGGATGGAATCAGGGGGTGGATCTGTCGCAACAGGGACAACCTGATGAGCGTGCCATCCATCGGCCTCTTGGACCTCATGCATCCCCGGGACGCGCCAGGTCAGTTCACGGTGACAATAGGGTTTCCGAGGAGGCACTTGCATTTGCGAACCACACAGTCCGCGGTAACTATGAAGTGGCTGCGCAACTTGAAGGTATTATTGCGCAAGGCGCGCATTACGAACTTGTGATGATCAAGTCAACCAGGACAACCAATGGTGAAAAAGTTTCTCTGTCGTTCAGCACACAAGCAGTGTTGAATCAATATGACCGTGATACGTGGGTGGTGATCGTCAGGGCTTACACTCGTGATCGGATGGTCCTTGCGGTTGCGGCTTCGCCATTGCCAGGCCACATCTCACATATTGAGATGGATTACCTGCGAAGCTTGATTTTCAACCATGCGAAGGACGCCCGGAGTCAAAGCATTCAGAAGTCTCTGATGGAGAAACATCTGGCGTATTGTGCCAAGAAAGGTGATTACACGTTGTGAACCCAATACAATTCAAGATTCATTCAACTTTCGCACACATTCACGCCAACTGCGTCGCTGGCGCCTCGGTTCGTGGATTACAAAGACGCGCTAGCCACGTATCGAATGAGAATATCACAACCAAGCCAAGGAATCCGGCACACAGTGTCAATCCTGTAAGAACGTTGAACGATGGCGCCAGGGAGTAGTCCTGCTGCTTGTAAGCATTCGAGAAGCTTCCCAGCCATGATCCAACGCCGAATATCGTGAACAAAGCGGCAGTCGCGAGAAAGATGTACACCCACATCCCATGTTGATCCCACCATGAATCAAAGCGAGCACTACGCTTGCTCACAATTTGCGGGACAACGACGCAGATATCCAGGACTGCAAAGAAGACGACTCCAGCAGCCGCTCCCAGGAGAAGAACCGTTCCTGTGATCGCCCACGCTTGCGGCAGAACAGTCGACTGCGCTCTGCCTGCTTCAACATCCATCCACCAGAGGTATGTCAGGCATCCGAGGAACCAGCAGAAGAGCAGGGTCAGAATATCAACCAACCACGGGACCATGTTCAGAGGACGGCATCTTGGCCGATGTTGATTCGTTCGTGGCATGAAATGTGGCAGAAACCTTGAACAACGACGGATTTCAAAGCGAATCACCTTGATTTGTGTTCAGTTGGGTGTCATAGGCTATATGACTGGCCTCATAACGCGACTATCTTGTTCGCAGACGCAACCATCAAGGAATCCACTTGAATTCAGACAGATTCTGCATCAAACATGGCATCTACACAATCAAGTGCTCTTTTCGGCCAGCGTCGTCCTCCTGTCACGAACGGCAACCCGCTGTCGCGGCCTCCCACAGAGAAGACGACAAGCATCCTGAACAGTCTTGCACGTCAGAATCCCTCTACAAGTTCCTCGGCCTCGAGCGTCCTTGCGCAAGCCAAGGCGCCTGCGAGCACCCAAGCCCCGAAGCCCGTCACGACCTCTGCACCTGTGAGCAAGGAGCCTCCTCGCGCACCTGCGGCCTCGCATCCCGCACTGAAGCCGGCTGCGCCCAAGGTGTCAGCAAGCCATGCTGAGAAGCCTGTGGATGTCTACAAGCTGGTGGACACTCAAGCAAGCGAGGCGAGGGATGATTACGATGAAGACAATCATGGCGGCTCGCGTCGGTTCCGGGAGGGTCGCGATGCAGAGGAGAGCTCTGACGATGCGAACTCGATCATCAACGACGAGCCAGTGCGTGATGGTGAGGATCCTTGGACTTCAAGTGATGGAGAGGGCGGTCAGGATGGAGACGATGCCGATGATGCTGACGATGACAAGATGACGCGTGAAATTCGGCGCGCAGAAGCAGAGGAGACCTCTGACGAGGGACCTGTTGCTCCTCGCAAGCGCAAGGTCGCGAAGCGTATTGCACATCACAGCGATGAAGAGGAGGTGCAAGAGAAGCCGCAAGATCAGGATCCTCCGCAAGCAGACGCTGCAGATGAAGACGGAGGTGAGGAACAATCAACTCGTGATGAAGTTGTTGAGCGTGCGCCACCTCCAGCAACAAGCTCTTCAGGTCCTGCAAAGGTAGCGGCCCCTGCAAAGGCACCAAGGAAGCGTCAGCCTGCTGATCCGAATGCTCCGAAGCGCCCACGTGGAGCACCGAAATCAAGTTCGGCATCCACGAAAGTGCAAGCTGTCATCTCGTTCCCAAGTGTGGAACCAATCGCGCATGCTGCAAGTGCAGAGGTGCAAGCTCCAGTTCCTGCTCCTGAGAACCATGGAGTTCAGATTCAAGCTGTGGGATCGCCTGCGCAGGTTCCAATCTCATACTGGCGTGAGTTGCTGCGCATTGTGCGCCTTCCTGGACAAGTTGTGCAGCGGTTCTCTGTGTCTGAGAAGGGTTACGAGATCGACTTGATCCAGCCACCTGCAAGCAACTAGACTGATTACAATGAAACTATGTGATGATGACAAACAAAATCACGTTATTGGCGCATCACAGATTGTGTATTGTGTTATTTCGGCTTCTTGACGTCAGGATCACCTCCATACGAATGCTTGTTGCCAGGATAGCGCGGTTCCCAGTACTGTTCCCTTGTTTTCACATCTTCAATGACGGACGAATTGAAACAACCGAAGCCGACTTTGACCCGACCTGTCGCGTTGATTGCCTTGATAATGGTGTCGGGTTCCGGACCGTATTCTTGTTGTGCGAATGCCCATACGCGAACTAGATCTTTCTTCTCGAGTTCGCGGATGAAGAAGCTCACCACTTCCACAGAAGGATAGACACACTCCCAAAGACGGAGGAGGTTCATGATGCGTTGACTATCAAAACCTGGATGCAACGGTTCACTGAACTGTTTCTCAACACGCGTCCACCACTTGTCGAAGTCACCTCCCGCTTTCACAGCAGGCACAGCCTCGGATGCCATTGTTTGATGGCGTTTTGAATCAAATCGGGTTGCAACTAATAACCCTCTGTCTTCGCTACTATAAAGGATTCTGTTGCAATTCAGTGACATTCTTGAATTCTGCCGCCTTCCTGATGGCAACTGTGAGTGTCTCGTTCGCAGACGTCCAGTATCCTGTTGGAACAGAGGCAGTGCCTGGAGTCTGGCCAATCTGTCTTGTCGTGTATTGCGCATATCGAGACAGGCCACCGTTCCATGCGGTCATAACAGCAGCATCGCCACAGAGCTTGGCGCACACTGTGGTGTCTGACATTCCACTTCCTGATTACCTTGTGGACGGCGAAGGCATCGGCGTTGCGGTGTACTTCGCACAGGTTGACACGCCCAATCGCGTCAATGTGAACCTGCGCATGTGGGAGAAGGGGGACAGGAAGTTCTACATGGGCGCCGCTGTGTTCCCGTACAAGGATCTGAAGGAATCACAGAATCTCAGTGATGCACGCTATGCGCTCATGTACGAGTACCATAGCAGTGTGAAGCAGAAGGTCGCTCTTGCGTGTCGAATCGTGCAAGAAAGCGACGTCAAACCGACATTCAGGACGGGAAACGCAGTTTCAGGGTCTGACACGTACAGGCGCGCAGCAATTGATGGCGAGCCGAAGCTGTTCGCAGACATGTGTTTCTCGAATTTCAACATCATCAACGACACGACACCGCAGCCGTACAAATCTTGGGGAAGGTACCAGACCTATGTGTTCCCAGGCTTGAATTTCTGCTTGCCAGATTACGCCATGTTGATTCAGTATCCTGAATCAAACACGGAATCCGAGGTGATTCGCCAGTTCCTGATCTGCACCTGCGCGCTCTACAACTGGACGCTCAAGATGTTTACTGACGCAGTGAACAAAGCTGTTCATGCTGCAGAATCAGGCGTGACGATCGACGTCAACTTGCTTGGCTACATCCTGAACATCGCAGCGAACGTTCTCGTTCTGCCATCACGCGCGCTTGGGTACGCAGCAGACAAGACTCTGCCTGACAATCCTGGGCAGGGAAGCGCGCCACGTGAGGTTGATTTCGACGTTTGGCTTGCTGGTGATGACTATGGCCGTCGCAATGACTGTGAAGATGGCGCGTTGAATGCGATGAATCTTCACGACCAGATCTGCAATGACTCCTTTGAGGACGAAGCATTGCAAGCCCTGCAGACTGTTCTTTCGCAGTACTGCATCGGTGTCGTGACTTGTGCAGCAACTGGAGCTGACGTTGCGACTGCAAGGAAGTCGGATCAAGAAGCCGATCCCGCAACATTCAACTCTCATACATTCGCACACATGATCCTGCCTTCACTTCTTTCACGGATGTTGTTGGTGGACCCACAGATGGTTGGTGAAATCGCCAGTATTCCGACTCGAATCCACGTTGGCAAGCATTTCAACTCAAATTTCGCTGATTTGTTAGCTAAACACGGACACACCCAGATTCCGTGTGAATCAACAGCGTTCCTTGATCCTGTTGAAATCCCAGTGAAACCCGCACGTGGTCGGTCACAAGATCTGCAGCGTTTTGGCGAAGCAGCACAGATTCATGTGCATGTTGGCATGCGACGCAAGGACATCATCCCGAACAACGAAGGCGCGGTCATGGAGGCGAATTTCTACAAGGTAATGTCATCTTTCATGAGTCGCAGTCTCATGCCAGATCTGTCAGGAGCAAGCGATGAGGACAGCATGGTCGTCAAGCACGTCTTCTGCAACACGAATGGTCGCTATGGTGCTTGGTTCAATGAGCTGATCGAGCATGAAGCAGACATCCAGCTCGTTCCTGTCGTCAAGACAACCAAGTTCCTGCTTCAACGCATTCAGCGCATGCTGTGCATGTCACCACCAGTGCTTCCGTTTCAGCAACGATTCCCGACTGTTGAAGTCACAGAGCCGCCATTCGGTGAACATGGTAATCGTCCAATTGAGATCCGCGTCAACATTACGCCTTCGCCAAGCGTTCTGGATCTCAACAAGACAGGAAACGCACTGTGTCTGCCTATCGGCAGCTCTTTGATTGCATGTTAGCAAGAAAGTGTATTAAACTGCAACATGTCTGAATTCAAGCGTTTAAAAGCAAGTTTCGCGCGCGTTTCTTTTACATTCGTATCTGATTCAGCGCGCAAACAACATTCCACACTTCACAAAGTCATGGCAACATCGTCGTCTATCAAGATGCGGCTTCGCCGCGGCCTCGTTGGCACAGTCACGACGTCAGCAGGTGTTGCGTTGTACGGCCGCATGCTGCCTCTCATCAAGAGCAACGTGTGGGTCCCTGTGTTCACCATGCCGGACAAGGTCATGAAGAAGCTTCTGCGGGAGAATCAAGCAATGCGTGTTTCACAGACATTCTCTGTGCGTATGCGCATGCCAGTCCGTTCGCCTGATCGCTACAACGCAATCACATCCCGACCCTGGCAGAATAGCTTGAATTCAGAGAGCGAGTTGTGGATGGCACCCATCATCTTCAAGGATAGTCATGAGGTTCTCAACTTCGCAAATCTTTGCTTGCTCATCTGGAACGCGACTTGTGCCGACCCGAAGAGGCGTATCTCCATGGACTGCATCGACAACCGTCACGTCGGTAACTTCGCGAGCTTGCCAGAGAATGTTCGGCGTGCCATCCACCACGTCTCTGGTCTCCACAAATTCGACGAGCCATGTTTGGACGGCAGGATGATTTGCCTTGCTTCACACTTTGCGTTGTCGACTTCTGAAGCCCCGCTGATCTTCCTTCGCAACTGCAAGTGCTCGATGGTGATCCACACGAACCCGCGTCGCGACACCGTGGTTTACGGGCCACCCCGTTCGTGCAGTGAAGCTGCAGAAGACAGTTGCGGTTCAAGCAGCAGCAGTCCTGTGTCGCACGGATCTGATGACACGCATTTCACAGAATCAACGACCACGTCGCAGTCGTTCGACTTGAATTCGCCAGTCTTGGAGTCTGTGCCTGTATGTGACGATGTCAAGTCCCCTCCCAGCGAGGCTGACTTGTTGTCAGAGTGGATGTGGTGTCCGCGGTACGTATAAGTTTGATGCTCAAATTGCGCATGATCGCCGAATCTCATGACTTTTCATGTTCGCTTGAATTCGCTCGCGGTTTGCTTGCTGTTCGCAGCAGTGGCAGCGATTGCCCTTGCAACCTCTGCTTCTGCAACCGTCTCGTCAGCGAAGCGGCCGGCCAAGAGGAATACAACACCGCATGGTAGCATCACTGAGCCGCAGAATGCTGCGCCAACACCCAAGACGAGTGCGCCCGCAAAGCCGACAAAGGCAGAGGTCAAGGACCCTGATGTTGTCAAGGAGATGAGCGAGGCAGAGAAGGGCGCGAGATCGACATTGCGCCCTTCGTTTGATGCTGCAGATGTGAATAACACTGCAAACAACACACGTCCTTGCCCATCAGACGCCGAAGTGTGGAAGTGGCATTACGATCGTGTGAGTCAGGTCTTGTCGGTTCCTGTCATGACCGCATGGAAGCTGAAGATCATCGAGTACTGCATGTTCCATCGATTTGACAAGTGCCCAAGTGCGCGAGTTGATCCAGCGATGTACGACCTGTTCAGACGGTGTGTATTGCCAACGATCATCATCATGAATCCAACAGTCGAGCAGCTCCTGTACGAAGCAAGCACTGCGAAGACCGCACCTCTGGACTACAACATTCAAGTCGCAGCAGCGCAAGCTTGGCACACTGATGTTGTCATGTATCAGACGAAGCAATACGAGAGCATCTGCTCTGGTGCGGCGGATGCAGTCGCTGAACGAAGGACGGAAGAATACGAGAAGCATCAACAAGGTGCTAGCAAGCAGAAAACGCCAGAGAATGCTTGAAACAATGTATTGTTCTTTGATTCACGCTGCTGTGACCTTGACGTGACCAATCAGGTCTTGGAGACTCAGCCACCGCCACAGCGAACACGCCGCATCGAAGATTGCACTGTGGTCATTCAGAAGCAGTTCTGGAAGGTCTGGAATCACAGCACGCAACTTCGGGGCGATTTCCTGCGAACGCACGCGTTTGTAGCCAATTGTTGCAAGAACCGCATAAACTTCGCGGAAATCCTTGACAACTTTGCCTGCAACCAGTGATGCCACGATACGCATCTGCATGTTCACGTCGTCAGACGTCACAAACGCATCGTCATTGCCATCGATCGTTCGCTCATGAATTGCGGCGCCGAAGATCTCAGTCATCAACGCTGTGAATGCCGTCTCGTCTGTCACAAGGTGATCCGAGATGAACTTCACATGTGGGTTGAGCGACTTGATTTCAGACAGAACTTCACCGATCTCTGCAATAGCACGGACACGATCGATCGCGCGAGTTCCCTTGAGCCAGACACGCATCTCCACAGGAACGATGCGGTTCCAGAAGTTGTCGATTGTCTTCTTGTGTGCAGGGTACGTCGGTTCAAGGTTCCAGCACGCAACGATCACAATCTCACGGTCTGCATTGACGCCAACGAGCGCTGCTGACACAACACGACCGCTGTGGCCCGGACCCGTGAGCTCGCAATCGATGCCAATGGACACCGGATGAGTTGACGGATCAGCCTCTGTGACTGTGCTGAAGAAGACAGCAGCGTGTTCACTCAGCGGGCTTCCATGACGATAATGGCGCCAATTGTCGTCACTTTCAGGGATCTTGAAGTCGAATGACTCATCGCGCGCATGGAAGGTTGCCATCTGCAAGGCGGTCGCAAGGGATCGTGCATTCTTCGGGGGTGTTTATAGGGGGGACAGACCTACTTCTTGTGCATCTTCGGAGGATCCCTGTCTTGTGATTGCAGTTGCATGGCAAGGGCCAGAATGACGAGACTTGGCAGGGTAGAGCACATGAGCGGCCAAAGGGAGGCGATGGATCGTGGAATGACACTGACAGTCGGACATTCTGTTGATTGAGTCGCAAGGACAGCAACACATCCAAGACGCATGACTGTGCTGATCAGGGAGGCATGGAAGAGTCCGTAACCGCAGAGACACAGAAGTGAGTTGGAAATCAGGAACCCAAACGCGAGAAACGACCTGTTTGTCAGGGAAGCATCTGTGTTTTGCTCGAAGATCCCTCTGCCTATGTTGCTGTGTGCTGCAAACAGCGTTGCGACTGCAAACACCACACCAATTGCTTCAACATACAGGCCATAGTCTCCTGTGATTGTTGCGACGATTTGACTCCCGAAATGTGTGCTGACATGTGGCGCATACGACGACAGCATCCAGAGCGTGACCATGTTGCAGACCAGGGATGTGACTCTGTCGCGGAGCGCTGTGAAACTGATGATGCAAAGCAGCAGTCCCAAGACACACAGCATGCCAGGCCGATGTTCCAAGAAGCGCATTGCGACAACAAACGCTGGCAGAAGCCAGAGCGTCACATGGTGTGGTCGCACAAGTGCGGGAGCAGGGACTGTCTGCATGACCGCGGCAACATTGGAGATTCAGGTGTTGGCTACGGCGCGAGCATGCGCGTTCCGTATATAGCTGTTCAGACGATCAAGTGTGCCATGAGAGTGAGGTTGCGCTTGAAGCGTTGCCAGAAACATGGGTGACAACTACAGGCAGTATGCACGTCCTGCAGAAGACTATGGACAGTACGCGCCTGCGGTAGATGACTATGTGCAGTACGAGCAAGCTGTGGAGGACGCGGGACAGAACGAGCAAGTTGTAGAAGCTGCTCAGTCTGTTGAGGAGATGTACCATCGTCTGTACAATGGATACATGCTCCCTGATGAAGTGGAGTCACAACCACTGGTCATCGGATCGCTTGATTCGCCAAACGTGACAGATGCTGCGATTCAAGAGTTCATTGACTCAGTCTTCCCTGAACTCTTCGAGGAGGATGGTCATTCCATTGACACCGTGATGGGTCGCAATTCTGCTCGTGAGTTCAACTTCGAATTCATCAAGGAATGTTCTCCGCCATCATCTGTGCGTGAAGTTGGGCGTGCAGTTACTGTTCTGAACTCCATTCTTCGACATGGATTACCCGGTACTGGCATCACGCTATCGGGTATTCTTGACAATCTCATTGCGAGACGTGATACCGCGCGCAAATTTGACACGAAACATGGGATCAGAGGCGATTCTTTGTCGAAAACGCTGAAGAGCGACACGAATCTCCGGAACCTCATCGACAGTATTTCCGCAAATATCAAATCACCTTCCGTTGAAACAGGGAAGGTGTCCCGACTCTTGACCGCCTTGGCAGGGAACGCATTCCCTGAAAGTAGCACACTTCGCAACCAGTTCGATATTGTGCGAGATGCCTTCCGGTATGTCCAAACTGCAACGACAGGAAGTGAGCTCGAGATGTCTCTCTATTCGTTGCTCGAAAACTTCGCATCATGTTTGGTGCTGTTCGCAGCGTTCTGCTTACAACCACCCGTAACAGAATTGTTCGTCGCCTACCTCGAGGTGCAACGTGACGACCAGTTTGCGCTCTCGTTCACCAAGTATCTAGTGCCTCGTTTTCGCGATTTGGTTGTCGCGATGAGCAATGCAGCGTTTGTCTACACACATGAAAGCGAGACATATGCTGCGACACACAGTTTACTGGTCGATCAGCCTCGTAACGTGACCAATCTCGGTTACGTGGATATGTACCTGATGGCGGGACCTTCACGCTTGAACGTGATCAACTTGGAACATACAGTTGCCGTTGAAGGTGCGCTGTCTCGCAGCGAAGTAATTGACGCCACGATCAAGTTTGTGAATGAGCGATTTTCACAGTCGGAGTCGCGTCTTCCGTACATACGGGTTGCGATTTATTGCATTCCCATCAATTCTGCGACGCCATTCAACCACCTGTTCACTGAAATTCGATTTGTCGACTGCATCGACATTGATAAGCCAACAATGACCCCCCTTGGCAGAACACTTGACGCTCGCGTGGTTGAGCGAGTGATCGTGCTGCAGACTCCGGCGAGGCAAATCAAAGCGGGCCTTGGAAGCGGGCCTGTGAAGTACGACTCGCTGAACGCTATCACTGGCGTGGCATGCCGAGTTGTGAACATCTGCATTGAAGTCGAGAGTTTCATTCCGCCTTCCGTTCCGTCAGATCGCACCGCGATCACGCCAGAATATTGGGGGTACTCGATCTCTCTTGACAAGAACTGCTTGGGTGCCAACATGAAGACATTGATCATCCAAGGTGCTGGGGTTCAAGTGTTCTCTGATCTGAAGACTGATCAACTCAAGAAGTTGAGTTATGTCTACTTTACGCACGTGTTTCAGCGCGATCTGTACCAGCTCAAGCGGTTTGGGCGCGCTGGTGCGGATCGGAGGGAAGTGCAGTACACGCCAAACACAGACTTCGCGCTTGTGCGCTTGCTGATGCGCGTCATGTTCAACGATCCAAACAATGTCTTCTTGGTTGAATCCTTCTCGAATGCAGAGGAGAACGATCTGTGTATTCAAGAAGTGAGTGGAGTTTTCGGGATTCTGTCTGCGAAAATCTTGGAAGTTTATGGCATAGCTGATGATGCTGGACGAGCTGTTGCAGTCAATGAGCTGACCATGCAACTGTATCGTTGTTTGTTGGCACTGACACCGTTTTACCACGATCACCTGTGGCTACCAAGGATTCCAGTGAAACTACGAGGGTTTCCGATGTCGCACCTGATCCAGATGGTGAATCCTGGCGTCAGCACGTGGCAAGAGGTTCTCTTCACAATCGAGATCGAAAAGATCTTAATCGCTGCAAACAACGATGATACTAATGCTGCAGACTTCACCTATTGTCGGGCGATGCTGCCGAATGGGTACTTCTACCGTTTGCTTGCTAGCACCATGCGCTTCCCGTTCATGACCAATGAGATTGGTGGCTATCGACCAGAAACCGACCTTCTCTTGATGCAGAGATCTTGGCCTGTGAACGTTCATCACAGGGAAACACTGGTATCACAGATTCCGTTCTTCACTCACCACTTTGCTCACTTCTACGAAAGGATGCATGGCGCGGATACCCTGACACTTCAGGGAGTTGTGCAGATCTTCCAAGACTACGTTTCGATGATTCGTGACTCAGATACATATGAGCGCACTTCCGAACCTCGTCGTGTACAATCCTATCCGTGCAACTTCAACAACAAACGCAGTCTCATGATTGCTTGGCTCACGGCGGTGAGTGTCTTCTACGAATGCGCCTGCGTCGACGCCATCTCTACGGCAATTTCGCTGCTGTCTGCAATTCACGAAAGCCGCATTGCGACAGGAAGACCCGCAACGGCGTTTGATTCACACGACGCGGAAGAAGACAACGTGACAGAAGAAGCAATGAGACTCCGTATGCTTGGTGTTTCGCATCGGCAAGCAATCGAGTATCTTAGTGATCTCGCTGAGCGAACTGGCGCGAGCTGGGCGCTGCGATTGTTACATTATGGGAAATTCAAGAATGCTGATGCAGGGACAACTTCTGCACAGAGCAACCCGGACATTGAACGTCCTTACTTCAACGATCCAAGTGACGTGAGAAGTGGTGATTATGTATGGGCACACAAAGAACCTCTTCCGACCTCGAGCACGCTATCGAACATCTTCAACGCAGCCACAGCTGATCTTGTCGAAGCCGCCGTCCCTGCTGACCTTCAACAACGTGTTCCTGTCGTCGTTGCGCCACAGACATTCGCATTGCCTAAGTTCATGCGGCAGGCATGATCGTTGATGCTATAAATTCAAGATAGCATCCATCTCAATTTGTATCTCGTTCACTTGTGCACAGCATCAAACATGCAAATGGATTCACAAGTAGCGACGGAATCGCTCCGCGGTTGCAGGTTGCGCGTGAAGCTTGTTGCTTGTGAGTCATACTACGACTTGCTCGCACTTGTTGAGACGTTCTGCACATTGAACAAGCATGACGACATTCTGCGGACTGACCGAGAAACAACAAACCTGAGCTTGGATGAGCTGATACTGTCAATTGAGCGCAGAATCCCGGAGAAACACTGCACCTGTATCTTCAACGCGCTGTACAGCTTGTTTGACCATCTCGTGTCGATGCGGCACTTCTTCCCATCACACACAGGCACCGTGCGATTCATCATGCGTTCTCCTGCATCATCATCATCAACAGCTGATGTTTTCATCCATGGAATCATGTTCCTGTTGCTGATCAACAAGCTTGATCTTGCGCGACATCTCGACAGGCACATGGTTCTGCTCATTCCAATGCTGCGAATCGCTGGCGTTCTGCCCTTGGTGACTGATGCAGAAGTCATGGCGATCGTGCGAATCCGCATGGAATCCTTGATTATCATGCGAAAAGCGGTCATTTCATCAACAACCACGGAATTGTTCCACTTCTGATTGAATATAAGCGTTTTCATGAACTATCTCGACACATCCCTGCAATTCAACTGTGCCGTGTGAAATGAACACACTTGCGCTCCTGCGTGACAGGATAATTGCAAGACGTCCGCCGAACACGCAGGTTCTCATCGGACATCGTGATAAGATCCTGCCAAACAGGCTTGAGCCTCTGAGCGACATCGAGATTGCCATCGAGAAGTACGTGAGAATCGAGGAGAATCAAGGATTCCGCATGCAACACCTCCTGAATGTGATGTACTTGGACTTGTCCGCACAACGCCTTGCATCAGAGACTCTTGAATCTTTCTGTGACCAACTACCACAACTTGAATCGCTGATTATTCAAGATCCATCACGTCCCGAGCGACCGAAGATGTTCTTGAATGTCGGTGTGCGCTTGCTGAGTCTCAAGGTCGACAAAGTTGCAGACTTGAATTCCTTCTGCAAGAATTCAAGAATTCAAGGCAAATCAGTTGCGATTCTGTGTTTGCGCGCTCGGGACTTGTCAACAACAGAGAACGTCGAGTACCTGACGTTGCCTGTAATCAAGTCGCTCCCGAGCTTGCGCGCTCTCACGGTGGCTGCAAACTGGCGCATTACGCATTTCACCCATGCAGGTGCAGACTCTGTTGACTTGTCGCAGCTCAAGGTCCTGCGACTTCCATGCGCAGTCGTTTCGATTCACGCGCTTGCAGAGTCGAATCTGAAGCACGTCTACGCAATTCAAGTCTTCGAACTGTCGATTGATCACGTCGAGGCCGACCCTCTTCCTGCGTTCCGACGGCTACTCACAGAAGCCACAGCGTTGCGCGTTTTCAACGCGCGATTGCCTGCTCCTGTTGAACACAAGCTCCTCGAGGGGATGCTGAGCGAGCCTCAGATGTTCAGACGATCGCTGATCATCCTGCTTCTGTCTCAACAGGTGCTAGCGCGCGAAGCGCTTCTGGACTTGAGACATGAAAGCTCGTTCCTGACAGATGCAGATGATGTCTGCTGCCTTGCAGGATTGTACGACGAGGTCATTGGCGCGGATGCGTACGTGTTTTCAGAGACAGACATGATGATTTCGACATTGTTCGCGAGTTTTATGGGTAGAACAGGGGACTACGAAGCTGCAGTCTTCGCATACACAGCGATCATTGCGTTCCCACAGCCTGACGAATTCAACCAGATCTATGTCCCGCTACTTGCGAGGTTCTTGCGTGCACAGATCGTGCTTGACGCGAAATTCGCGACTTCTGATGTCTTCAGCATCGAATTGAGGCAGGAATGTGAGAACGACATGCATGACTGCGTTCGCAAGGGTCTCATCGAGGCGTCGCTCTTCGTGACTGATGTGACAACGAAGTACTTCGGAAAGGACAGCAAAGAAGCACAAGTTGCGCAACTGCGTACGATCTTCAGCTTCGGCACGATCTACGGCCTTGCGAACTGGATGCCGTACGCGATGTCGAACCTGAGTGATGCAACGACGATGCCGAATGTGTTCCTTGAAATCCCAGGCACTGCGATTTGATTGTTTGTCAGAGTAATCTATAAATCTCCCGATTTCAAGTCCGATACCGCGTGGTCCCGCACTCATGATGTCTGTCAAGAGCAGTGCGAGCATTGAGGAAGTCGTGACAGCGCGAGAGCGCGCTGTTGCAGCAGAGGCAGCTAAGAACATTCCTGCTGCGATCACTTCATGGGAGAAGACTCTTGCGCGATCGAATGCGCTGCTTGCTTCGTTCGGACAGGACACCGATCCCGGCAGAGTCATGTTGAAATTCGTCAAGCAAGCAGAGGACAGATTGAGTCTTCTGAGGAAAGCACAACCTCCTGCTCCTGTTGCAATCAAGCTTGCGCCACAGCCACCTGGATCTGCGCCACTTCCAAGTCCCGCAACGGAGCAGACCGCTTCTGCTGTGAACAACCCACAACCTGCAATTCCTGCAGCAACATCTCCGTTTGTTGCTGAATTCATCGCGGAACTCGACGCTGCAGCTCTGAACTTTGCTCCGACTACATTCAACGACATCTCTGGATTGGATGAGGCGAAGCAGATCTTGCAGGAAGCCTTGCTTGCGCCCGCTCTGTTCCCGCAACTGCATGCTCAGAACCATCTTGAGCCATGGTCTGGTGTTCTGCTGTACGGACCGCCAGGAACTGGTAAGACGATGATTGCGAAGGCTGTTGCGTGTGAAGCCAAGATGCGGTTCATCTGCATTCCATTCGACAGGATCATGAGACGGTACCAAGGCGAGTCTGAGGAACTGTTCAGGGTGCTTTGGGAGTATGCACGTCAGAAGTCGCCCTCAATCATGTTCTTCGACGAGATTGACGCTGTTTGCTCAGTGCGGTCGTCTGGATCCAGTGGTGAGAGCGAGACGTCGCGCAGGGTCCTGACCAACTTGCTGCAGCAGACTGAAGGTCTTTTCAAGGATCCAAATCGACCTGTCTTGCTTCTGGGCGCAACCAACAACCCATGGGACATCGATCCAGCGATGCGACGCCGATTTGAACGTCGTGTGTACATCCCTCTGCCAGAACGCATCGACAGGAGCAGGATTATCACGAAGTTCCTGCAAGAAAGCGATCTCCTGTTGGATCCTGATCAAATCGACACTATTCTCGCGAGTACTGATGGATTCTCATGTCATGACATCTCAATTGCGATCAAGGAAGTGCGCCAGCAACCCCTGCGCAGACTCATGAAGGAAACACACTACTTCCGTAACAAGGACACACAGAAGCTGATTCCTGCAGCAGGAAGCACTGTGCCGCCTGAGAATCACGAACTCGTGGAATTGACGTGTTGGGGTGGCATCAAGGAGTCTGATCTTGATATCACCAATCGACAGTTTCACGTCACTGCAGCAGATGTCATGGATGTGTTCGCCATCGCGAAACCGTCAGTGAGTCAAGCAAGTCTCAAGCAATACGAGGAGTTTACACGGCTTTATGGTCGAAATGGCTCGACGAATGCTACAGAGGATCCCTTGGCGCCAGACGTCGCTGTTACTGTTCTTGTTGTGCCGCCAGAGATCAATGAATCATGAATCAAGTCATTGCCTCGCCTGTGCTTCGTGTTGGCTTGCGTCGCGCTCTCTCAGCTTGCCTAATTGCGGTCGCAGCATCTGGAGCTGACACTTCAACATCAGGAGCGCCCTTTGCCATCGGAACGGCGTGATACACCGTCTTTGGCTTTGCTTTGATGCCAAAGCTTGCTGCACACACATCAGATGCAGGCGGCTTGCTTCGCGTCACTCGAGCTGAATCACGGTCATGCATTTTCTCGAATTCCGCTGGGTCAACAGGTTTCGTGCTCGACGACTCAGTTGGCTGAGCAGCCGCGAGTTCGTCAGCAGCTTCATCTCCTGCATCGCTTGATCCTTTCTCGATCGGATTGACTTCCATGCTCGCAGTCGGGATCTTGACTGCCATGAGCTGATCGAGCAAGCGCTTGAATGACGGCTTCATATCTTCAGCGGCACCAGCCATCAGAACCTGCACTAGCCATGCTGCTGTCTTGATATTTTGTGCTTTCGCCGCGGTCTGCTCTTTGGTCATTGTCGGCTTCGCAGCAGGCTTCGCCGCAACTGCAGGTTTCGCAGGGGTGACTGGCTTCGCCTTCTTGGCAGGCACAAGCGGTGCCGCCTCTGGTTCAGGTTCCTCATCGACCTCCGGAACCGGTTCTGGTGCCTTCCGTGGTGTGGCTTTCAGACTCGCTGCTTTCTTCAGTGTCCTCGTTGCTGTCTCAGCGTTCGGAGCAGCCGCCCCTGTTCTGGTCGTTGGTTTTGCAGACATCAGCTGCGGTGGTTCGTGATCTCGCTCTTAGAGAGTGTGAATACATATAGAGCATTGTTTCCCAGGAATTCTCTGTGTTATTCGTCTGTATTCCTCACAATTCGTGGTGGGTCTGAAACACGCTTGAGTTCACGGATAAACAGCACAGTTTCGATCATCCATGCCATAACGAGGATCCAAGGGCCCAAGACGATCGACAGGGTCATGAACGTCAACACACCGATCACACTTGCGACTTCGACAGAGATGTTCGCTTGAGTCACCATCGTGCGGTAGTCATTGAAGAGCTTCCGTGATCGTGCACGCACAGAGGTGTTGTCCACCCACCAGCCAGCAAGACCCGTGACGTTGTTCAGGACCGATACGACCACAAAGACTGTGATAACGGATTTCAAGATCCACCCTTGGAGGACCTCGAACTGGCTTGCAGTGATGCAGGAGATAAGCGCGAACACAAGGACACGATTTGAGTCCATTTCGCTGGCGCCCGCTTGATGTGTGCGCGCTTATAACTTTCAGCATCAAATGTCGTCCAAATTCGAGTTACGCGCGCAAACACATGTGATTTGGAGGGATTCCCTGATTCAAGTGAATTCAAGTTGATTCAAGTTTGATTCACCGTTTTCATGGGAAAGAAGGCAACAACGAAGAAGCAGGATCAGACCTCTGCACGTGCGCGTGCTGCGGCGATCCGTAAGCTTGCTCTGAGCTTCGACATTGCAGATTTCCGGCAAGCGCGCGAGTTCTTTCTTGCTGGACAGGACGCGGATGTTGATGAGCAATGGCGCGCTGCTTTTCAAGCAGCAACTCCGACGGTCAAAGTCGTTGCTGCGGACCCCAGTGTTGCAGACAGAATCAACCAGTTGTCTGCCTTGTCGCTTGAGAATCAAGCTCCTGTGACGTGCGTGCTTGAAGCTGGAATGTTCGCGACACCAGAATCTGCAGCAATTGCAGAAGAAGTTTACCAGAGTGAATCATCGCACATCACTCGATCACGCAAGATGCTGAACCTGTGCACACTGTCGACCTTGCTCAGCACAGCAACGCAGACACCAAGCTCTGCGGTTGCATTTGAAGAAATTCTGCGACAGAGCGAGCGCCCACCACTCAGGGAGACAACAACGGTGCCGAAGGGAGTCGCGGATGAACCTGTAATCGCTGAAGCAGCTGAAGTGTTCTCAGCTATCCCATGTGACTTCTGCGGCAAGAAGCTCTGTGTCGAGTACAGGATTCAGATTCGTGCAGCTGATGAACCTGAAAGCATCGGTGTGGAATGCACAGGATGCGGGAAACGCAAGGTTACTTGATTAATTCTCCGTATAAGCAATGAATCATTGCTCTTTTAGTGCTTTCGCAGTTCAATTCAAGTGTTGAACATCCTTCCTTGACAGACTTCATCCCTGCAATCAAGATGGCAGGTCCCTATGCTGGTGGTGGACTCTACGTCCACAGCAGTGAGGCCGATTCTGGCGTTCGCGGCGCTATTGGTGACAGTTTCGGCAATGCTGTGGGAGCTACCATGACCGCGTTCGGGAACGTTGGCCATGGCATTGCGCATCTTGCGAACGGTACTGCCGGCGAGACCCGTGAGTCGACTGTATTCGCTGCTCCCGGGCGGCATGGTGGTGGCCCTGATTCTCAGCTATCAACCATGAATCCGCGCTGGGCAAGTGGCCATCCGTACGTGCGTCAGGACGATATCTACGCCCAGCGTTTGGCATACCCGACATATGCGGCCATGAGTGGCCCCCCTGCTCCTCGCGCGCCGTCTTCGTATCGGCAGGAGGTTCAGGACGATTTCAACTACAACCCGGTGAGCCGTTCTGCTGCTGAGTATCCGCGTCAGTACCCTCGTCAGTATCCGCAGCCGTACGCTGAGGAGCCGATCGAGCAGCCGTACACGCGTTCGAGCGGGAGCCATCTTGATCAGCTTGATGGCAGTTCGCGTTGGCGCGACATTGATCGCGATCTTGACGCGATTGAGGCCTCCCAGCGCGCTCGGTACACTCGTCGTTCTCAGGCAGCGATGGAGCGTGCGCCGCCGCATGTGCCGCTGCGTGATGAGACGGGTCGCTCGCTCGTTGCTCCAACGAGCGCCGGATACGATCACCAGAAGTACCGGATCCCAAGTCGTCAGGCTGAGGCGTGGGCTGCGTATGCGAATCAGGCACGCGAGATGGCTTCGCGTGCGTCGGTTGCCTCGCAGGATGCTGAGATGGGTGCAGTCGCACCGACTGTGAAGACATCGGCGCCAGTTGCCAAGAGTGTAGCTCCCAAGGCAGCGGCTCCTGTGAGCAAGTCAGCGGCCCCTGCTGCGACGAAGAGCGTCAGCAGCGCAGACGACTTGATTCGTCGTCACATGGCTCGCGTCGCACCGCGCAAGGCGTAATTCAAGAATCTTGAATTCTTCGGCAGAAAGAAGTTCGGCAGAGTGAGAAGCTGGCAGATTGGCATTCCTGTGACAGATAGATGGTGATGTGGGCAGCGTTTGTGGGCATAAAGAAAAGACAGAAGTTACAGTGTCGTTCCTTGCACGATGACTTGCAACTTGAATACTGTGAATTAGTTGCGACACCAGCGTCGCAATCAAAGCATGAGAATTGCAAGAATTTCACTGTGAATCTCGTTCAAGTGTCAGCAACACAGATGGCGGAGCAAGCTCGTGACTCGATGGATTGCACGCCGGCGGTGGTCGTGCCTTCGAACCATGGATTGTTCTACGATCCTGAGCGGTTCGAGTTGTTCACTTTCAAGTTGATTCCAGCGATCGGATTCCTCCGGGAGGTCGTGCGGCAAGTGTCTGACATGGAGGCGCAGAAGCTTCAGCGCGGTGCGCTCACGGATGGCCACTTCTTCGCGTACATTGGTTGGGTCGACAGGGAGTGGTGGTTCATCACCGAAGATGTTGCCAACCAGTGCAAATTCCTGCAGGCATTGGGCAATATGTATTCGTTGGACGATAAGCGCAAAGTCGAGTGGGAAGGTAGCGATGATGCAGCTGTCAAGCCATTCGTTGTCCGGATGGGCAATAGGGATGCTGATCCTCGGATCTACTTCGAGATGCCCAAAACGATGTGCGAGCGAATCACACAGCAACCAATGCCTGATTGGAACTTCAATTCAAGCAACGTCGTGTTCGTGTCCCGCGACAAGCAGTTTGTGTGTGTGATGGATTACGCGGATCGCCGGCATCCCATCGTCGAAGATGGCAGGCCCGATGAGGCTGGCGTCTTGATTTACTGGCGGCGATCGTGGCGTTCCGCTCATGGCAATTTCGATCATTACTGCGTGTTTGAAACTGACCATGCTTACGTTCTGTGTCAGAACGATCACACGAACGATGGTGTTCATGACAAGGATATTCATCTTCACATCACTACATTCAGCAAGGAGTCGGGGGAGGTGATTCAACGCACCACCTTTACCTACATCGTGACAACCGAGAAGTACACTATCGGATTCTGCATTGTGCAACACGGCAGGAACTTGCTGGTGTTTTCGGCGCAGAGACACATTCCTACACGCGTTTTCCGCACAGACCGCCTCAGTATCACCGTGTCAAACGTTCCATGTCCCCATGTTGACGGTGCCATCGTCGTCAATCCTGACGGACGCGTTTCGCAAGGTCCCAAGTTCGAGGCTGCGCAGGGCAAGTGTGTTACTATGTTCTAGCATGCTCGTGTGTGTGTGATTCGATAAACGCCATCGATTTCTTGAATTGTATTCACTTCGTTCGCGCACACTTCAAGCCCGCATCCTGCTTCGCACGGTAGAAACATGTACGCAGGATCTCATCCAGAGAGAGAGGCTGCGCCATCTCTGGGAACTCATAGTCGTAGCGAGCGCTGATGACGGGGTGCTTGGCCTTTACCTCCCTGTCAATCCACTTCTCGTCTTCACCGATGATGCATGCTTCGTCGAACACATTCGTGACTTTTTCTCCGTAGGCAGGATGCTCGGCCAGTGCCGTCTTGACGAAGTGGAACGCCTTCTTGAATACCATCATCAGTCGAGCGCGATGTGACAGAAACAGAATCGGCCAGTAGGCTCTGTTGTACTCAGGGCCATCGCCATCACCATCGTCATAGCTTCCACAAGTGCTATCTCCAATGTAGATTGCACAGGCGGTGATTGGGATTGGATTGAACAATGCGCGAAGCAGCGAGTCTGCGTATGTAAAACAATATTCAAAAGGATGTCGGTTTTGAAACAGAGACCCATGATCGCCATCGAAGAAAGCACGCCCCAACTGTGGACTCTGGAACATTCCGTCCTCTTGGAACTCACAGTAAGTCGCGAAAACGTGAGGATTGGTGTCGTATTGCTCACGATTCCCCATTAATGCCGCGCCAACATGTCCGCCTGTCAAGAAGACGCCCTTGTTGACAATGTCCCCACCACACAGGTCTTCCTCCGTCGCAAGGCTGAGATTATCCCAGTTGACGACCTGTGACCAGTCCGGACCGTATTGCGCCTTCAGGTTTGCGATCAGGTCCGTCATTGGCATCGGAAGATTGCTGCACAACATCGACTTGAGACGCAACATATGCTCGGGTATGCACGCCCATGACATTGTTAAGCGTCCCATCAGATAGCTGAGCGACTTGTCGTGTCCAGGATCTTTGGGGAGATCTTGAATCTGCAGCCAGTCCAGGGACTCTGCTGCTTTCAAGACCCAGTCTGCAATCTGATCAACGTTGAATGCGAACACCTGCTCGTTGTCGTTGTCACAGAGCCATGCGTACACAGGCTCGTATTCCACACGTCCCGCTCTGATGCGTCGCATGAAGGCAGGAGTCGACGCAACTTGATTCCATGCCTTGCAGACCAGTCGCCAGGTCGTTCGCGTTTCAAGAGGTGTCACGCTCGTCACGCTCGCGATGTTCGCGAAGAGATCCAGCGAGGGCTCTGCTATGAAGACCTTTGCAACCTCACCCATGCTTGCGGCGGCTGCAGGAATCTGTGAGCAACTTGAATGCAATTCAAGCGCGTTGCGGTTTCCCAGAACTCATCAACTTTGCGACTTATTGCGATTTTCTCATTGAATCGAGTTCAAGTCCGCAAAAATGGAGGGCATCTGGTGCGAGAAATACTTCGAGGATTCACTGATCGAGCGAAGCACCATGAAGTATCGCGACGAAGACGGTCAATGTCGGCGACCATCGGAGCCCGGCACCTACTGGACGGGACCACGCTGTTTCAATGGTGCATTCAAGTACACCCACGGCACGCAAGAATTCCTGCAGAAGGTCAGCGATGGTGGTGAATTCCGCTGCATGTACCTTGGTGGTGGTGCATTCTTGGTCAGGAATGTCCACCTCGGAAAGTGGATGCTCACACACGAGCTCCCACGCGGACAAATCTACGAAGCTGACGATCTTCCAGAACATAGGCAGCTGTCGCTGAACGAAGAAATCAACAAGCGCGATCAGACGGGGACCCTTGTATTCGGAACCGACCACTTCAGTCGTGACGCCAAGTGGCTTGTTCGCGTCTCTGACAATGGCCGCAAAATCAAGTCATTCGATCTTCCTCGATGGATTCAAGACATGGGACACAAGATCTGCAACATTTCGTCGGACATGAAGTTGGTTGTCACACGTGACGGGGCGGTGTATTTCAACAACATTGCTGTGGATCATGAATTTCATGGTTACCCCTTGAAGCTGTGCATGGTTCCTGGGTACTACATCATCTTCCTGATGTCAACTCATTGTAGTCGCATCGACGCAATTTCTGTGTCTTCTGATGATGGCAACGTCGCGGACATGAAGAAAATCGCGTACACGACCAAGGCTGATGTTCTGAGTCATGTGAATCAAGTCTCAGCCACGGAAATGCTCGTGTTAGAATCGACCGACGACGTCTTCGTCAAGTATGTCAAGGTCGCTATTCATCTCGGCGGCCGAATCGTGACGGAACTCGACCGTGTGTTGTGTGCGAAGGATCACAACTGGCAGTATCGCTATGCCTTCGGTGTGTTCCGGTAGGGTTCAATGCAAGATTGTGTGTTCATTCCACAAATTCATCAGTCGCTTGTATTTACCTGCATCCCACAACACAAAGGCGTGTTTGTTTCGGATGAATTCACTGTTCAACAACAACCACACAAGATTGCAATTCAAGTGCGTTGCAGATTCCAGAACTCATCTGTTTTTGCGATTATTGCGGTTTTCTCGTCGAACCGTGTTCAAGCCGGCAGAATGGAGGGCATCCGGCGCGAGGTCTACTTCGTGAAATTTCTGATCGAGCGAAGCACCATGAAGCGTCTGGATGAGAAGCGACTGACATGGGATGGCGAGAAGTGGTCCTACCTTGGCAGTCCAATCACCCAAGCCAAGGAAGGCACGTACTGGACATGGGGAATCAACTTCAATGGCGCATTCAAGTACCGGAACGGCAGGCAAGAATTCCTGCAGAAGACCGACGAAGGAGGTGTCTTCCGCTGCATGTACATTGATAGCGGTGCAGTGACAGTCAGGAATGTTGGCCAAGGGAATTGGTCGATTACGCATGAAACTCCATACGGAGTAAGCCGTGAAGTCAGTGGTCTTCCAGAACATCGGTTGCTGTCGCTGAATGTCGCCATCAATCTTCGCGACCAGACAGGGACTCTTGTTTTCGGAACTGACTGCTGCAGTCATGATGCATTGTGGCTTGTGCGCGTCACAGGTGGTGGCAATATCGAGACGTTCGATCTTCCTGCGTGGATTCAAGGCAAGGCCAACGAGATTTCAAACATTTCACCAGACATGAAGCTGGCGGTGACCTCACACGGGACGGTGTTGTTCAAGGATGCTGTTGTGCATCAGCAACAGAACGTTCACACCCTGAAGCTCTGCATGGTTCGCGATTACTACGTTATCTTCACAATGACGTCTACGTGGCCATGTCCGAGCTCTTGCATCTACGCAACAGTTGTGTCGGCAAGTGGCGAAGTTCTTGATGTGCAAGCAATCACTCAGTCAAACACAACTGATGTTCTTAGTCGCGTGAATCAAGTCTCACCTTCTGAAATGCTGGTGTTCGAGTCGTTTGATGACAAGGTTGTCACCTACGCCAGGGTGCATATCGGTGTTTCAGGTGGAATCTCGACGGATCCTGAACGTGTGAAGAATGATAAGGATCCGAACTGGCAGCGTCGCTATGCGATCGGCGTTTTCAAGTGATGTTCCGTGCAAGATTGTGTGTGCTTCCCATAAATTCATCAGACGTTTGTATTTACCTGCAACGCACAACACAAAACCTGTTCCTGATGAATTCGCATGCGAATCCTGTTCAACAGCAACCACACAAGATGGCTGATGTTCTTGCGGTGTGTCGTGGCTCGCTCTGGCAGAGTGGATGGGAAGACGACAGTTTCCACCACTCAGGCACATTCAAGTACACACGTGCTGGGTTTGAGCTTGTCCTCACCAGTGACGGGATTCGTCGCAACGTGCGCCAAGTTCACATCGCCAATGGCCTTCTCCGACTAGAGCATACAGGCGAAGGAAAATGGGTGCTCGACAATGCCGTCCTTGCAAGCGGCAAGATCAAGAACGTTCCTGGCCTCATGCTCAGTCACGATGCGCGACTCTACTTCCAAAGTGATTCGGATCAGACAGGCGTGCTCGTCTTCGGAGATGACGATCTTCCGGGTTGGGCAGTTTATCTTGGCAAGGCCCGCATCGAACGAATCTCGGTGATTCCACGGTGGATTCAAGATCACGCACCGCGGTTCGGTCAGCAACTGTGTTTGATCTCACCTGACTTGAGAATGGCGATTGTTCGGTCAGGGGAGACTCATGTCACCACGATCTACCGCGATGACAATGTGATGTTCGTTCTTCAGGAGTCATCGCCACGCAAGCTATGTGTAGTTGGAGAGAACTACGTGGTGTTCTTCCACAATCACAACCCAGACGACGTCATCGGCGGACCGCACATTGGCACGCATACCAGTGTTGCGTCGTTTTCTCCAGAGGGCAAGCTGATTCAGTACTTGAATATCACGGAACCGACGACGGTCCAGCACCCTGAAGCTCATGAAGTTCATCAAGTCTCCAACACTGACATGCTTGTCTACGATGGTCCAGAGAACGATGATGTTCGCTACCGCATGGTCACGGTTGACGCCGCCGGCAGGATCAGCGTGAATCCTGATGTTGTGAAACTAAGCAAGCGTGGCGATTGGCAGAATCGACATGTCATCACCGTGTTTCCGCGGTGAATGTGTTTGATTTCGTGTGTTTTGCTGCATAAACAGATCAGATTCTTTCATTTCTCACCGCCATCAAGAAGATACACAACACAATCTGGTTGCAACAAGCATCTGCAGATGGGAATCTGGAAGTAAAGATAATTACCTCGATAGTAAAGGTTGAATTTCGATGGATTGTAGCCCCACTTACTCTTGATTTTCAGTTTCAAGTCGTGAACTGTGTCTGTCGACGCCATTCCAAACTTCGCCCTCTGTCCCTGTGGTGTTTCGATGAAGAACTCGATGTTGTAGTGTAGGTTCGGTGCACTTGCAAGGTAGTCGCCGTGTTCAACGTCGTTCAAAGCGAGGCAACAGTCTGGATCCAACGCGAAACCACAGTGTGAGAGGTAGACTTGTTCTACAGGGATACCACAGATTGCTGCGAATTTCTGCTTCAATTCCGCAACAGAGTCGCCTCCCTCAACATCAAGCATGACAGGTGATTCGTCCTGAATGCGCACGTAGATGCGCATGGCACCTGCGAGGGGCAAGGCCATGTATGGGTTCGCGTCGTCGTCCGCCATTGTGGGGTTCACATTCAACTCCGTAGACGGAGGTTTATTGCAATGTGCTCAGGAACTACCCCAGTTCAAGTACAACAAACTTGACTTAAGATACGCACCATCACTGATACCATAGTCGCGAAGCATGCGGTTGTTCATCAGGACCTCTCCTCCGAATACTATGCGGAGTTCCTCTGCAGGTGTTCCCTCTCTATCTTGAATCTTCCTCTTCACTTCAGAGATTGTGTCAGTCGGGCGCGCCGTGAAGTTCACAGTGACTATCTTCTTGTAGGTGTAGGATAGCTTCAACTCTCCCTCTGCGGCAGGCACCTCCCCTACTTTGCTCTCAGGCTTGTCCCCCTCCGAAGCACCTGCTTCTTGAATGTCAGTCGAATCTGCCATTTTCCAAGGCAAAGAGTCGCAAACACCTTGAATCCAATGTGAACTTGAATTCGCATCAAATTTGCGTCGTAATCAGATTCAAGGTCTTGAATGATGTTGAATCGCCTTCGTCTGCGTGAAGCACGCAAGAAATACTTCATTCCTGCAATGGTCGGTGCAATCATCATACTTGCATGTGGTTATCAATGTGACACGATCCGTGAACTTGGCAAGCATCCATCAGCTTGCCTTGGACCGAACACTCACAGATGGTGCTTCTTCTGAGAACATTCAACAAAACGATGTGTTTGCGCTGGTACTTCGCCATGTTCAAGGGTGGGGGGGAGGGGGCTTGAATACGCTTAGAAATTGTATGTTTGTTAGCGAAGTAAACGCGATTTCACACACGACTACAACGGAGCAACGCGCTCGAGTGCTTCCAATGTCTTGCCTGGTACAGAGCTTGGCGTGTTGTCCGTGTCATCGAGACGCACGAGCTCGTGTTCAATGTTTGCAGCATGGAAGTATGTTGACAATCTGACCGCGACGTCGACGTCGTCCATGCTGAACCCGTGATGCAGGATGATTGCTAATTTCGGGTGCTGGTCGCAATGCGCTCGTGGTAGTGACGAGTCCCAATCTTGAATTCCAAGACGGACAAGTCGTCGTTCGTTCACTTGCGCCACCACAGAATGGATTGTACTGTCAATGGCAAGCCTGTTGCCTGGAACAGACTCTGAATTGAAACACATCGACCGCGGAAAGCGTGTCGGAAGCAACGCGGATTCCTGATACATTTCACGTGAATCTAGCGAATGCTCACGCAAACCAGCGTCTTGTAGCGTCTTCTGTAGCGAACGCAGGATTTCAAGTGTTTCCGCAGACGCCCAGATTCCGAATTTGATCCATGTCTCCGATGCAGAGGAAAGGATTACAACTTCAGAAGCAAAGCTCCGCAACCCGGGTTTCATGTGCGGAGGCACTGCGGTCGTGAACATGCTTAATATCCAGAAGATCTTGCGGAAATCACTGACTGCAGTTTTTGATATCTGCTCTTCTTCAGCCCTTGAATCACCGACCATGATGCTCAACTCTGTCTCCGTGCGGAGCGGTTCCACACAGAACGTGAGCGCGTAGTGTTCCATGCCTGAATGGTGCTTCCACAGACCAACATGCACTTCGTGGATGATGTGATATCGATCATCGACAGCGCTTGTGCGGCGTAGACAGAACGCCCATTCTTTGCGCATGATCTGGAAGAAGTACTGCTCGACATCTGGATCGTTCGGATCATGGTTTGCATCCAAGTGTGCGCGAACAGTATCATCGCCGATCCGCATGAACGATCGCGTGAATTTCACGAGCAAGCGATCGAACACCTCCTGAACTTGACGCGGCGCATGCGGATCGACTTGCAGACAGAAGAACATGTAGTCAGACCCTGAATGACCTTTCTGACGCAGAGTCATGCCACCAAGAAAGCGCACTCCGAACTGAACCATCTTCTCCGGCGTCATTTCAAGGAAACTGAAGAAATCATCATCAATCTCCATGCTCAACAGGAATTGACTATCAACGACGTCACTCGTGAGATCGACATCGCGCACACGTCCTGCTGTCTTGAGGAGTCGCGCACGTGCAACAATCCCAACACACTTGCGACTGAATTGCTGCAGGACGTTGTTCGGATCTCGCACGTCACATTCAGGAGGCTGCCGAGGCGCGACCTCTCGCTCCTCGTAATCATCTGCTGGCGTAAGCAACGCGACTTCATCGCCACGATCGACTCGAACAGGATTCCGACGTGGTTTCCGCTGAAACAAGCGTTCAGGCCGTGAGACACGCGCAGACCTGAGATCTGTGTCGGAGCTTGAGTCAGAATCTGATTCCAATTTCATGCTATGGAGCTTGTGCGCCATTGCAGTGGCTCTGTATAAGTGTTGCGGCAGGTACTCATAGTCGCCGTGAAGATGTCTGACGAGAACGATTCCACCGATGATGCAGGCGATGAACCTGCGAGGCCGCGAAACCTTCTGCAGGAAGGCATTGATATCTTGAATCGTGGCCTTGCTCAGGCTGCGGTGACGCCACTCATCCCTCCTGACAATCTCGAGATTCGCGCTGTGCCAGCGAATGAGCGACAGAGGCGGTTTAGTGGTCTGTTTGGGCCGAAACCCGGAGCGTATGAGCGAGGGAGGCCGTTGGGTGCAACTCCCGAAGAGGCGCTGCATTTGCTTCCTCGCATACACATACTTGACGAGCAAGAGTATGCTGAACGTTCAGAACGCGTAGATGAAATTAGGCGTCGTATGCCCACCGGCTTTGACCATGACATGCACCTGCTGATTTACAATGTTGGCCTCTCTGCTTATGGTGCGGATAAGAACGCAGAGTTTGCTCGCCAGCGATCAGTGGAACTTGATGAAAGAGTGCTTATTGAACTGCGGCAAACTGTGGACCCTGCATGGCAATTTGCGGAACTTGCGGCGCTTGCTCAAGAAATTGTCGGCTGGGCGGCTGGTGTTGCCGAGGAGGCTGCACATACTGCAAATCAACATGCTCATGATGCACGAGTTGTTCCTGCAACGATAACCGAGGCGATCGATGATGCTCTGCGTGCATCCACGATTTTTTATCATCATGGCAGAAGCGGTGCAACCGACGATCTGATGCTCAGACTGGAAGCCTCCGGAGACGCTGTTGCAGTTGCTCAAGGCAAAGTGGAAACTCATGATCGTGAGGCACATGATTCCTTGCAGATCACAAATGCCGCACTTCAAGTCTGCGACGTCGTGCTTAATGCAGTCCACGTTGTTGGCCAAATTATCGCGATTCGCAATGAGGTGACTGCATTCGAATTCGATGGATTCCTTGATGGTGTTGGGCCTGACCGAATTCTCCGCATCACTCATGATCGAGTGCAACGAGAGTTGCCGATCGTGCGACAAGCCCTATTGGATGCAGTCGCAGAACTCCGGAATCATGCGAATCTGCACGCAGAACTGGGAATGGAAGGCCGGCTTCTTATGATCGCTAGGGCCTGGCGTGGTTACATCGAAGAAACGACCGAGTTTTTCAATGTGGTGCGACCGTGGCGTGATGAAGTGGGTCGAATACAACAACTTCCTTTGGAGCAGAGACATGCTGGTCGGCAAGTTGACCCTGGTGTGATTGAACCCACGCCTGAACAAATTCAAGATGTGCGGGAACAATATCACGAGTTCAACGTTCTCATTCAGCAGGCCTTCGAAGCTGTTGGTAACCCACTACATCACTTGGGTGCTTTGAACATGGCTCGCGCCACATACAGGTTTGTTGGTCCTGACACTGTGCCTGTAACGGTGCGGCAGGGTGACGAACTTGTAATTGAGCTTCACCGTGTGCGTCGGGCGCTCGTTCAAGCTGTTGCCGTGTTTGGTGGCAGAGAGGTTTTGACTGAGGAGGTTAATGCACTAATCGACCGCGTTATTGACGGCATCACCAATGAGGCGCGTCGAATCGAAGAACACCTCGCTCAGATCATCCCACGACCTGCAACCTTGTTTGCACCTGGTATGCCTCGTCGTCGCTGGATGAACTTAGCAGAATTCCACGAGCCTATTGTAAGGCGGTTGTTCGACGAACCCGCAGCTGCAGCGCCGGATCCTGCGCTTCCGATTCTCAACCCTGACGATGATCCAATCGAGAGGAACACGATTGATCCCTCCATGAACATTGTTCTTGTCAGCAGCGCGTCCGAGGTCGCATTGACATCCGAGCTTCTGCCAGGGATCACTATCTGGCATTACGAGGATACGGAGCTGCAGAGACCTATTGATTACATTTACTTTGTCTGTGCCCCACGTGCAACAGATGAGGAGCGAGACATTGTGCATGTTCTTCGCAACACGTTTGCTGCTGTCATGGAGGAGATGGATTCCAGGGACATTTCCGCTCGTCGCGAGGAGCAAGCACTTGCGTATCCAACACATCCGCGATTCGGTGTCTTCAGGATGCGGAGGACTCGCACACGACTGTGCACCGCAGTTGATGTTAGCGGCTTGGCAGAGTTCATCCCAAGTATGGAAGTCAGGCTCCAGAGACCAGATGATGGTCGCACTGCAGGCATTCTTGCGATTGTTCGCCTCCTGGTTCAAGATCAACGCTTCTTGAATCAAGATCAACTCGAACCGACTCCGGCGATGATGGCATTGGAAGCCTTAGCAACACAGATCAGCACACATTTGAATGTCGTGATTCAAGATGTGTCTGCGTTCTTGAATCGTGCTGGGTTTGGCAATCAACTGCGCGGGATGAAACTCTTGATGAACTTGCGTTTGGTGAACATCGAGTTTGAAAACCCTGCAATCTTGGTGATTGCTATCGTCTTCGGCATGACTGCTTCTCCTCAAGAACTCAGGTTGATCAGGTTCATTAGTGCTCAAGCTCGGAAACACCTCGAACGCGTACCTGCAACTTCAACGCCATTCTTGATTGATGATATTTACGGTCAGTTGCCAACAGTCCCTGAAACCCGCTTCTTCAACGTCCCCGCGGCTCGTCCCCAGATTTTCGGTGTGACAAACAGTGCGAATCTCGGCAACACTGTTGACGTCCGCGTGAACTTACGTGTTGGAATCTCGCCAGGAGACAATATTGCACTTGCGATCTTCGTGGGCGTCGATGCGAATCCAAATGAGCGCGTGATCGCGCATCATGTTGCACGAGTCCTGAATCGTCTGGGAATCACTACGGAAGTCATCGATCTGGTTGTAACCCCACTATTCTAGAAGTTGTGTGTGAAACAATGATAAACTTGCACGTTTCTTTCGTATATTGCACTCCATATCCTGTTAGAGCCGCGAGGATGTCTGATAGACGCGATGATGCAGGCGATGAGCCTGCCGTTGCGCGGGAAACAAATTTTAGGCCCTTCTCTTATCTTGAGCAATACATGGGCTCCCGCGCGCGGTCTCCTGAACGTTTTGAGCGGGAGTGGCGTCTTCGTCTCGGAGACAGCATCATCGGACGTATGCCTAATGTCGAGAGCTTCGTAGTTACGACTATGTTGCATCAGGCTCGTACCCATGCTATCAACGCGCGCCGACTTGCCAACAATGCCCGAAGCCAATCTGATTTCACTCGCGACGTCATTCGCTTCTTTGGGAATCCCCCTCCAGGATGGGATCATCGTGCTTTCAGTGAGATAGCACAAGAAACTGCTCTCTGGGCAGCTGGCGTTGCTAATGTTGCTGCAAATGAAGCAGAGCATCATAACGAGCTGGCTATGCAAGACCTTGATAACATCCTAGCGGCGCGTGGGGCTGCAGTTGTTGCCAAACGTGGTCTCTACAGCAGCCTTGCGTTATCGGAAGAGGAAGCCATGCTTCCGTTGCATGCAGCTGCGACTGCAGGTGAGGACGCACTTCAAGCGATGGAGAACGATCGGAATGATGCTCGCACTTCGTTGGAGACTGTGGAATTGGCAAATCAAGTTGCTATTCTAGCGCACGACGTTGCAGAGCAAGTTCGTCATGCTGTCATACTTCAAGGAGAGACTCTCAGGATTGAACAGCAAGGTTTCCTTGGGGAAGATAGGCCTGATCGTGTTTTGCGCGTCCTTCATGTTCGATGTGAGCAAACGTTGCATGCCGTTCGGCGTGTCATTCATGACGGCGTCGCCGAACTCAGGAATATCTTGCAAATGCAACGTCGCGCCCTTCCTGAACTGCTTGTCGACATTGTTGCGAGTTGGCGGCGTTACAGCGCAAGAATCGCCGAATTCAGGATTGACCCCTTGATTGAGGAATTCCGTACCGAAGTGCGTCGCATCGAACGACGTCTGAGAGATGCAGAACGGGCTGCCGGTCGGGGTGCTCCACCCGTTCGTCGGAATCTGTTCCCTGAACTTGAAAACGCAGCAGAGCCTGCGGTTGCAGAGCCTGCTGCTGTGATCGACCTTGTTGAGGGAGACGAGGATCCGGTCGTCCGGAGCACGAGCAATCCTGAGATGAGCATTGCGGTTGTGAGCAGCGCCTCGGTGCTTGCTCAAGTGTCAAGACTTCTGCCAGGGATCACCGTCTGTTATTACGAGGATACAGAGCCGCAGCGTCCCATCGAGTACATCTACATTGTTTGTGCACCAACTGCAACCCACGAAGAGATCGGCATTGTGCATGACCTCAGGAATACGTTTGCGGCAGTGATGGAAGAGATGGACTCCCGGGAGATCGCCGCAAACCGTGAGGAGCAGGCGCATGCATATCCACGGCATCCTCCCTTTGGTGTCTTCCGGTTGCGGCGCTCCCGTGTGCGACTTTGTACTGCAGTCGACGTGAGTGGTTTGGCTGCACTCATCCCAAGCATGCAAGTTCGATTCACGATGCCCGCCGCCGGGGATGTCCATGGAGTCATCATCTCATTCGTGCGTGTACTGGCAGAACATCTGCGTTCTGAAGATCAGAGTGGGTTCAACCCGACTCAGTCGCTGCAAGCCATTGCTGCGTTCAACAGCAGGGGAATCGACCCAGCACAGGAGGCACAGGTGTTGCAGGCTCTCCAAGCACAGGCAACACATATCAGCACACGCTTGAATGTTGTACTCCAAGACATATCTACGTTCTTGAATCGAGGTGTGTTTGGGAGAATGGTTCGTGAGGTGCTGTTGAACATCCGAATTGCAAGCATCGAATTCGAGAACCGGAATACCCAGGTCACTGCTATCATCTTCAGCATGACTGCGACTCAGAAAGAGCTTGAGCTCATCAGGTTCATCATCAATGCAGCAAGACAGATCTATGAACGCCTGCCTCCGGCAGCAACTCCGTTCATGATTGACGACATCTTCGGTCAGCTGCCGAACGTCCCTGAGACGTGCTTCTTCGACACACGCACAGGTGGGACTCAGGTCTTCGGTGTGACAAACAGCGCAAACCTTGGCAACGATGTTGACATCCGGGTCAACTTGCGTCTTGCGGTTACTCGCGGATTGTATGGAAGCTACGTGCTCACTGATGGAAGCTACAGGCTCTCTGTTGTCGTTGGTCCGGATGCGAATCCAAATGATCACGCGATCGCAGACATGCTCGCGCAATCGTTGGTCGAAATCGGCATCCCAGCGAGCATTATCAAGGAGTAGGATGTGTGTGCGTGGAACAAGGATAAATTCAGGAGAGCATGTATATTGCGTTGCGCATTGCCTGTTAACCAGGGTTGACTGTACATGATTGTTGCCGCACGAAATGGCTTTCACTATGTCAAGTATGCCATCAGAGGATACCAAGCGATGGATTGATGAAAAGATCGCTGACACAGAAAAGAAGGTTCATGACATCAAGAATTGGGCTGCAATCATGCAGCAAATCCCCCCAAAGTTGACACGCATCGAGGATGAGATTCAACAGATCTCAGATCGAATCAGCGAACGTGGGTATGGGTCACGGACAATCGCGCTCAGCCTTTCAATCGCTTACGGAGATATGAAGGCTATTGTCGAGAACGCGGAAAGTATCGCAGATTATCGCATTGATGTGTTCAATGATCGGCGTGGTGAGCTTCAGTCACTTGCTCAATTTACTGATCGAATTGCGGCTGCCGCTGAACGCCACTTGCAAGAAGAAAGTCGAGGTGAAAATGACGGATCCTCAATCTTGAATGATTCGTTCAAACTGGAAGATGCAATCGAACAGGCAGGCTTGGATCGCATGCATCGTGCGTTCATGCGCAGCGACCCCGATGTTGTGCTCGCTTCGCTGGATGCTGCGGTAATCATCAAGACCTACGTCGAACGCTGCGATGTAACAACTGAAGCGATGGAGACCACGACACCTGATCTTTATGCGAATCTCATCCATCGAGATGAGAACCTTGCGATGCTCAGAGTGGATATTGATATGGCGTACATGCGGTTCATTGAGAGGTGCACAGAACTGATGCAGCAAGGTGTGCCTGCTCGGTATCCAGTTAACCTTGAATCAGTGAGGGCGATGGCAGCGTATTGGACCAACCTGATCAACGAATCTCAACACGCTCATTATCAACTGATGAAAGCGATTCAGAGTTTCGAGACTGCAGTGCAAGCAGCAGTCGCGTGATCTGTTTATGATCAAACAATCAAGCCTTCCTGAACGCGAACACAGAATACATGTGACAAACTTCAAGCTCCTTGAGTGACGCTGCAATCGTGCCTCGGTTGGTCAGAACACGCATGTCCAGAAGCAGGCGAGATCCCTGTGGAGTTGAGCTGTGTTGATCATAAAAGACCTTGAATGGCATGTTGGCCTTCGCAACAGGCATGAGACCAAACTCCTTGCACACTGCGTACAGCTCGTTCCATCCGACCACAAACTCCTGCAGACTATCGACTGCCTCACGCAACTTGAATGTGTACGGAGTACCATGCACCAGTTTCTTCCGCGCAGTGTTGTCTGGGAATTGCACCTCGTAGATCTCGTTCCCGAACGAGCATCCGCCATTGTCACTGTACTCCCGACGACGGTAATCAAGTTCGCGTACATCAGGGATAGTTCCGATGAACACTCCGCCTTTGCGCAATCGACACGCTGCGTTCTTGATGAACGTCTGCAGATGATCACGTGTATCGCAGGCGTAATGCAGCGCGAACTGGCAACTCACGACATCGAACACTGCGTTTGTTGGACACAGTTCGTCAAGATTGATCGTGCGAGCATCGCCAACGATGAAATGAGCAGGGAAGTTGCAATTCAAGTCTCTGTAACGACGCTCTGCATCCTGGACTGAAACAGACGCAATATCGACGAGAACGAGCTCGCGCACGTTCTGTGCTTGCCACTTGCGCAGATCACCACCTTTGCCACCTGCAAGGTCAAGCACAGAAGCGTTTGCTGGCGTGTACAGGTTGATCAGGACTGCCTTGATCCAGTTGTTGAATTTCTTCAGACCAAGAATGGCGCTGAGCTTCCGAGCAGCAAGACCAACGTCTGCGCGCTCATTGTAATGCTGCACAACATCGTCCTCAGGCTTGTTCTTACGCCTGATAGTCCCACAGTAAGCAGGCGTGAATCTCGTGATCGTCGAGAATGTAGAATACGGTACCGTTGTATCCCAAGGAACACCTTGAAAAGTCCTTGCATTGCTGTTGTTTTCAAGATTTCCAGGACTTTCAATGCAATGAAACAGTTGCTCTTCATCCAAGCCCTCCTCAATGCTCTGCTTGATTGTTTGCACCACGCGATAGTGATTCGGACGCGTGCGATCGCTCCTGTGTCTCAGAGCAAGCCAAGTCCACGGCCGCCGATAGTCGGTACCAGCAGCAACGCGGCATTCAACAACCTTGCCGTGAAGACAGTTGAGGGTCACGTCGTCGATCCGATCTGCCATGTGCAGGGACTCCGCGAGGTCGCGCATCTCCGCAGGATCTGTTGGCAGCGCAATGCGACCACTCACCTCTGAAAGTCTTGAATTGTTCTCACCAGCCATGAGTGCGAAAGAGCCATCGAAGCACTGTTTCACAAGGAAATCAACAGTGTTCTTGCGTGGCGGCTTCCATTTCAAGAGCTGCTCGTCTGTTCCAGGACGATACGGCTCAAACGCAGGCGTGAAAATCAAGCCATCACAATCATGCATGAAATCTGCACGATTCAAGATTTCACGCGCACTTGTGATCATCCATTGCGGCTTGGCGTCGATTTGGAACGGATCTTGACGATGCCATATTTCCCCGAAAACATCGTCAACCCGCGGCACGATGATCTCGTTGTACACAGCTTCCAAGCGCCAGATGTAATCCTTCTGAGTCACAAGCACGCCCCTGATTGTGAGGATGTCGAAGACATAGAACCTGCGCTGTTGCATAGGCATCCCATCGGAGCGAAGCCAACGATCAACACACATTTCACCGTCCAAGAGTGTGCCTTCCAAACTACCCGCATATTTCCAGCCTTCCTCGCCAACCACAGTGCGCGTCATGAGATCAACCATCGACAAGTCAACCTTGAAAAACTCAAAATCTCGGTTAATCAAGTAAGTACGCTCGAATCCACGCTTGAATCCATCGACTCCAAGCTTGAGTCCATCGACGAACAGCAGGTAGCGCACTCCGTCCGACTTGTACGTGACCGCATACTTCGTCGACCGAAGCGACGCGTGATGCTCCTTGCGCATTGAGACAGGTTGGCTTCCAGGAAAGCGCGGTGCCTCGCTAGCTCTGAACGTTCCTGCAAGAGTCGCAACTCGGATGCGAAGCTCGCGCAAGACATCAGGGTCTGTGACCTGGACCCCGATGACATCGTCAGCACGCATCGCAGCATCCGCAGGGACTGCTGCTTGAGAAGCCATTCTCTGTGTGTGCAATTCAACAGCGAACAACTTGAAAGGAAGTTCATTGTGTAATACCAACATGACTGAACATGCCTTCCACCCAATCTTTGATTTTCGCGTCCAAATCAGGGACATCTGGGAGAGTATTCTTGAATAGAGTGATGATCACATCACTCACCAAGGCCTTGTTCGCATGGGTTTCCTTCAGACTGCGAGCAGAGGCTCCGCATGCTGCGTTGCTGCGGAGTCGAGCGACCTCGCTGCCGAGAACCGCGATCTGCATCCTCTGTCGATCAACGAGCACGTCGTGTACCTGTTCAAACACATGTGCAGGAGTTCCTGATTCTGCGACTGTGCTCGTTGTCGGAGGTGATCCATTGCTGACAGGATGCAGAACATGCTTCGCTGCTTGTGTTGGAATGGGGACCTTCATCCTGCGCGCCTTGGCGACCTCCTTCTTGTCGATCCCCTGCAGCTCGCGCAGGAACCCCACCTCTTTCTGCGTCAAGTTCCGTGGACCATCCGTGCCGACAGTCTGCACCTTGCCTTCAAGCAACTCTGCTATGTGCAGATGATCTGCAGTTTCCAGCGTCTTACCGCGAAACCCTGCTATTTCGCTGCTGAACCCACGATTCTGCACAGAAGCCATGACTTTGGCGAAAACTGAACTCAAACGACAGTCAAACTTGAATCTACCCATTCATACCCTTCTTTGCGTTGAAAACCGCGATTCTCAAGGAATTCAAGTTCCAGCACACATCGGAGCTGTTTGCGACTGAATCTGTTCTCACTTTGTTTTGTTTCACTCGAGCAGACGCAGTCAGCCATGGATCCTCTTGCAGAGGTGCTTGCCCGCATTGGCGAATACCGCTATCCGCCAATGCGTCCTTGCTTCGACGACAAGGACCCCACTGAGGATGACGATGACGAAGATTGTATTCCTCCAGACGCGGAAGTTCTGGAGGAAGCGGAACGCATCGTGCGCACATTGTTTGACCGCGAAGGAGTGTTGCCAACAGGAATTGACACGAACGGGTTCGGACTATTGTTCCTGGAGTGGAAACCTGAATGTCTTGTGGCCACATGCTGGGTAGCGGGTCAATGGCAGGTCGTGGAGCGCGGGGCGACGGTGAACTCACAGACTGCAATGGTTGCAAACGATGCTGCAGAGTTCATGGGCACGAAGATCAAGAACCGCAAGCTGGCTGCTCCTGCAAAGACGCTTGAGCAACATCCCGAATGAGTGTGAATTCAAGTGAGATGGAGAAGCACTATGAATACTGCTGAAAAGACGAGAAATGAACAACATCGCACGCGTGTTCCTGTGTAGCATGGCAAATGGCAACCCAGTCACGTCGATTCTTGATTCCAGAGCGAGTCTTCGCGCTTGCGTTTGACTTGGACTTCGTCAGCGGAGTGATAGAGAACCCTGGCTACGTGATCGTGAAGTGCTACGAGAAGCAAGGCAGGTACTGGTGCCCGAATCCAATGGATTGCGATCTCTGCGACAAGTTCACGCATCTGCTCTTCCAGACGCGATTCATGCTTGAAGCGGATTTCGAGAACGATGACAATTGGATGCAGGAATGAACGATTATTCAAGAAGCGAGTTCATTCTCAGCACCTTGAAATTCACACACCCACACACACACCCCTCATGCCACAAGCTCGCCGTCATTACAACAAGGCAGGAACTGTGCCTCGCCGGGTTTCTCCGGAGTGTTGTTGCGAGACATCTTCGGCGGCGAATGCGCAAGCTCCAACAGACCTGCGACTGCCTCTGAATCGTGCAAGCACCGCTGTTGAATGTCTCGCAAGACCACCATCCTGAAAGCGCCAGCTTGCAGAGTGAGCGTCCTCTTGCGCGCGCCCTGTTGATAGACGATCCTGACACCAGCGGACTCCACTGCCTTGACATCGTCCTCAAGGGATAGCCGTTCAAGCGAGAGACCTGCCATGTTGATTGTCTTGATCAGACGATTCAGGGTCTCGATGGCGACCGTGAACCAGTTCGCGGCACCTTGAGCCACGAGTTGCGCAAGCATTGCGATGATGATCATCAGTCGAGTCTTCTCCTGCTTGCGCTCGGTCGAGTCGCCAACACGCACTTGGTCGACGATGGACAGCAGGCGCCAGATTCCTTGCTGCTGGAAGTATGCACGCGTCAGCAGAAATTCAAGTTTCGGCACGCATCCGCCCGTAGGGCCTGTTTGCATGTTGCCAGGCAGGAGGTTGCGCAAGGGCTCCATCTTGGCACAACGCCAAGCGTCAGCCTGCGGATCCTGAACTCGCATGTACGCATGGAACATGGGCTTCATCACACCTCTCTGCCCAAGGTGTGGCGCATGCTTCACGCAGGCATCCTTGTCGCGCTCGAACTCGCGCAGAGCATCACTGATGTGACTGCAGTAGAACGCGATCCGTTCCACGAACGAGTCTCTGTTGGCATTCTTCTTGCTCCACTTGAACAGCAGATCCTTGACGATGAAGGTGTGCAGCTGCTCATCAGAGAAGAGCGACATCTTCATCAACACCTGAGAGGTCTGCTGCGGCAGCATCTCGCACGTCAGAGCCATCACCTCCAAGACGGACCGAACCTCGGTCGCTGCCACTTTCTTGCTCATCTCATCGAAGACTGTCTGCTCCAGCTCCATCACACGCTTCTCAAGCTCTGCATCCTGCGCTGCCATCGTATAGGCTCCTGTTCGAACAACAATCGATGTGCGCACAGCAATCCCCCTGCACCCTCTTGAACACGCGTCACCGTTGCCGGGTCCAGGTTTACACTGCTCATGGTTGGGCTATCTCACTTTGATTGCAAACCGACTACTAGCCGTTACTGGCTACTCGAGTATTAAAGCAGGAACGTTGTTGTAATTTGTTAAAGTGCTGTGTTGTTCAGTAACATTACAGCAAACATGGCAGTGTGGCTTCGCCGTCTTGCATATGTGGCAGCGATACCCACGGTTGCAGTTGTGTCTGCAGCGGTCGCAGGGAGTGTGATGGCTGGTGTTCTCATCAACAGGACACCGACTCTTTTCGTCACTGAAGGAGTTGCCATTCCGCGGCGCGCGGAGATCATCTTGAATACAATCAAGGGCAGACGCACGATTGCTGTTGATTCCATGATCAACATCAACGAGCGCGAAGACAACGAAGACCTGCGTGCGTTGTGCAATGAGCACAAAGGCGTCAGCACTACTGCTGTTGTAGTCCGTGACTTGCGCAACCGCCTCGAGAAGTTGTGGCAGGCCGATGGTGCAGAGGATGATGACAACATGCACCAGCAGGAAGAGAAGGAGGCGAACAAGCTCGGCTTGAGCATTGTCTGTGCGAAGACAATCGATCCTGCCACAAGCACGCAGAAGCCGAACTCCTTCTTCCGGTGGGGCCTTGTTCATGTGCTGGAGGAAGATGGAGCAAGTGATGCAGATGGTGTCACACGTGGCGAGAGTGTGAACTTCAAGTGGCGCATGGGCGACCACTTGGAATTCGAGGTCGCAAAGCTTCGTGAAGATTCCATGCATGGACTCAACATCAAGGAGATCTGCACGAAGTCTGCTGTGACCATCATCGGTCAGCCCGCAGATAGGGTAGCGGAAGCGCTGTCTGGGAATGAGGAGGCACTCCAAGCGATGCAGGATGCTTTGGCGGAGGAAAGCCAGAAGGCGCTCAAGAAGTAGTCGGTTTCAGGTTCAGACACGCAAGCAAGACTTGATTGTGTGAGAATGCCGTGTCTTGAATGAATTCAAGTCCCGATTCATTTCAAGTTCATCCTTGTTCGCAATGGCGTGTCCTTCTCGTCTGGTGTGCAACGAGCATGGGCAGGAGAGTGTGCAAGCAACGGTCCCTGTCCGTCGCATTGGCATGAGCTCGCGCGAACGATCCAGGATGCTTGCCCGACTGCGTGCACTTGATCGACAGATTCAACGCCGCCTTCGCGCGCTCGTCTATATCGATCGTTTCGACAGCGCGCTTGGGAATCAACCTGCAATAGCTCAAGCAAGCGCTTGATGCAGGAAAGATGAATATTGCAAGCAGATTCACAGCTGCTATCATGACAGCAGAGACGTTGAATGCGGTGTTCTCGAGCATCCGTTCACATGTTTATGCACAGAGATCAATTACGACTTCGATAGAGCGTCAGGTCATGCACGACATCAGGACTTACGTTCTGTGGGGAGACATGTTGCGCTACCTGCCGCGTCCGGATCTCGGATTCGGACATCTTGCGGTTAATCATCTTATCGGCGTTTCCTATGGCTTGCAAGATGTGCATCTCGTGCGGTTTCTGCGCAAGCTGTTGGAGAATCCTTCGGAATTCAGCGAGGCCCTGCATTTGATCGACACAAGAGTGCATGCTCAAGATAATCATCGGCGCCCTTATTGCTTGGTGAGTCGTTGGCGAGAATGTTCGAACTGGTGGTGGAGCCAGCGACCACCTGCAGTTAGATCAGCCTTGCCTTGAAACAATACACATCTGGAATAAGTTGCGACACTTCGTCATCACAAGTCATCACGACGACTTTCAATTCCATATGCAATTGAGTTCAAGAACGCCATCCCGCATGTCTCTCTGCAGTGATCGTCCCCATGAAGGACCTTGCCGCCGTGGGTACAAATGTCAGACGGCAGAGCGAGCTGGCGGCGCTGATTTCGAGTGGCTTGGATGTTTCCCAGATCCAGATTACAAGGAGCCCACTTGGGCTGATAATGTTCGCGCTGCTGAAGAGCGCAAGGAATATGATCGCTTCCTCAAACAACGCAAGGCAGAGAATCTCGAAAGCTACTACAGAGGACGAGACATTGAACGCCAGCGCGAAGACGAACGTATCAAGCAGGAACACTCCCGTGACATGGAACGCGCTCTGTTGAAGAATGTCAACGCATCTCCATGGAGCCACATGCCCGGCGCTTCAGAGGAATTCAAGCGGGAGTTCTTCAGCAATTGCCTCTACCGCAGTAGTGACAATCGTCCAGATTTTGGATGGAAGAGTGTCAAGACAGTAATCAAGGTCCCTGCTCTGAACCGCGAGTGGCGCCTGGAACTTGGAGCACCGGATCCAGAGAAACCTCCGTATCTGCACACCGAAGCAAGCTTGGCGATGTTGCTGCATGTTCGCCCGGATTGTGTGGAGTTGTGGGTGAAGCAGCCAGGTACCGAAGAGCGAGTTCGTGTTCCCTCTGTGAATCTTGGCTGCAAGGACAAGGACGTGCTTGAAATCGTGCTCACTAAGAGCGTTCTTCACGGTTGAAATTCATGAACAATACATATTCAAGATGGCTCCATTTCTGTCAACTATATTGCGTGGTTTAGCGTCGAATTCAAGATTACTGTGCACGACATCCATCGTTCAAGAATTCGTGTTGGAGGTTTGCCATTAAAATGGCTCGACTTGTCCAACAAAAAGTGGTACCGAAGAAAGTTGAATTTGACATCAACGCGTACCTTGCTGAGTTGTTCAGAATCGAAAATACGGTACCAGACAAAATCATCGTCACACCTGACAATGTCGCAAGGACAAAGCATCAGTGCAGGAACCGACTCAAACATTACGAGAAACAGTTACCTGTCGCGGCGAAAGCATGGCGTAGTAGTCCCAGTCCTCAGAAGGACCGTTACGTCTTCATTTTTGACAAGCTTGAAGCAGAGCGGCGTCTTATGGCACGTTGTGTAGCGATGGAGGACCCGAAAGCAGCAGAGCCTGCTGTCTGAGATGATTGTGCAGCGAATCTTGAATAACACATTCTCAAGAAGTTGCGACACACGCTCCTTTAAAGTCGTTGAATCCGCATACAATTCCACTTGCAGTCGCGTTCAAGAAGGGAGTTAGCATGATGGCGGGCATCGGCATCTTTGGCTCCCCTGCGGGCCACCGTTGCGATGTGGGCTACAGATGTGTGACTGCGAAACATGTCAGCGGTGTGCTCGATCAGTGGATTGGCTGCTTTCCAGATCCAGCTTACATCACGGCGGTGACACAGTATGCTCGCGATCCTCGCGATGGTTGGTCGCAAGCTGCGTACAATCAACAATTGCGCATTGACGAGGAAATCAAACACTTCAAGGAACTGCAGGTCAGGGACCGTGACAGTTGCCTTCAACAGAGAACTCCGTGGAAGTACATCTTGTGTCACTACCACGATGCATTCGACAAGTTCATCGTGGAGTTCTCTGAAAAGTGTGCTACTATCCGTAGTGCATACTCTGGCATCGATGGGCGGTCACGTGTCTTGATTCACGTACAAGTTGAATTCTCAGAGGACATGATGCACATGCAACTTGGTGCTCCGGAGGCAGGCAAGGCACCTTTCGTGTATTCGAAGGCAGATGTTGCTGAAGCCTTGCTTCTTCAGGAGAAGTACGTGGAGTTGTGGGAGAAGCAGCCCGGATCTGCAGACCGCGTTCTTGTTGACTCCGTCAGTCTCTGTTCATCGGACAATTTCAAGTTGCTCGTCAGGGTTTCTCGTCGCCTTTGTGATGCGCGATTTGCTCTTGTGTACACAGGGAAAGCGTGATGAATACACAATCTATATTGAATGGGATTCAAGGTAGCACCGCCTGCGCAATGGCAATTCTTGCGCGTGTTTACCAATACATCATGCATGCCTTTGATGGGACAGACATTCGATGGACTGCAGTGTTGTCACTTCTGGTTGGCTTGATTATCGTGACCTCGCAAGTTGTGGCTTTGCTGACACGGAACAATTCATCACATCAAGTCTGGCAAAGGGTTTTCATTATCATCGGAGGACTCACGGTCGCCTTCACAGGTTCTTTCTTTAGTTTCATTCTGTGCATGAACATGACATTAGACATGTGGAGGCAGCAGCCGGTCCTTTCTTGAATACAAGACTATCTTGATTGCATCCCTGAAATTACGAATTCCATGTCGTTTCGCGTTCAAATGCTGAAAATGTCGTCGATTGTGGACAAACTCACCAAGGGTGAGGCGGATGAGGAGTTACTGGAGATTGTGTGTGGCGCACATCAAGAGTCCCTGAACGTCCACGAGTACGCCAAGTTCAGTCGTGATCAAGCAGAATTCTACAAGCGCCAATACACGCTTCTTGCAGAGGCTTGCCCCAAGGATGTCGTCGACAAAGTCGAGAGTCGCACCCCTGCTCTGAAGCGTGCGTTTTTCAAGCAGACATGCAAGGTCTCGATTGATGCGAAGTTCATTGACGATCTTGATGCCAACCTGCATCAAGTTGACGACGAAGAACTCCCGTACATGCACGCCGCTTGGCAAGCGCCTGTCGTGGTGAGCATGGACAAATTCAAGTCCAGATGTCGGGAACGCGCACAGCTGAGTGCAACCATGAAGCGCATCGGCATGATCCTGCTTGAAGACTACGGCATCATGAATTTCAGTGATGGCCTTGCACCCAGTTGGGGAAGGGATGCTCTGTATCTGCAGCATTTCGTGCACGATGAGCTGGCCAGCATTGCTCATGTGATGGATCATCGAGTTCATCGTCGCGATCGCCAGATTTATCTCATGGATTCCCAAGGTCAAGCCACCACCTGGCTCAGTCCCAGTCACTGGGAGTACAAGGCGCCTGACACTCCACCTGTCTGCGAGGTTGAGCCCGATAGCATTGACGATCCACTGACGCTACCGCCAAGGCAAGTCGCTTTCGCGCGGCTGATCGCGGAGAAGGTTGCGCGGGTTATGTGGAAGAACAAGAGCAAGAGCACAATCACAGACTGCGTTGCGGAAGCACTCGAAACAGCAGGACATGCGAACAAGTTGTCTGATGACAAGCGTACGATCATTCTGTCCAGCGAGGAAACCATGTTCCGCTTTGCGGAGGTGACAGTCACGTGGCTGAACCGACGCATGCAGGTGGATTTCCTTGGGAACCTCAACGGAGTCGAGGGTCGCAAGCATTTCAGCTTTAATGCTCAGACGAAGGCAGACTTCCTCCGCCGGATCGTTCTTCTGTACGAACAGTACTTCATGGGCAGCGACTGCGAGATGTCGCTCTTGATTCAGGGGAAGAAGGTGTGATTGTCTTGATAAAGTTGAATTTCTCGCACATTCAACTTTGAGTTCGCTTGTTCCAGAGAATGGCGAAGCACGACAAGAAGTGTGACATGCTGAGCGAATCTGATGTGATCTCGCTGATCAAGAAACTCAAGGGAATCAAGGAGGTTGCGGTCTGCAGCTCGAAGAAGTATCCAATGGTCACTGCACAAGAGGTGTTCGTGACCGTGAACATTGTCACAGAAGCAGGACACAAGCATGATGGGCTGTTCGCGCGGCTATTCAAGTTCGCAAGCAGAAGTGATCCTGTAGAGTGCCTTGACAAGCATGAGAATCTGCAGCGATACTTCAGGGATGTGGAGGAATTCGCTGACTTTCCACGTCTTTTCAAGGAAATGTTGTGCTTCCACTACAACTCCGTGGTTTCTGTGATTCTGTACACGAACGTCACCAAGGTCCATCCTGCGCAACCAGCAGCGACGTCTGCACGTCAACCGATCCTGAGCGAGTTCTTCAAGCCTGCTGAAGGTGCAAGCAAGGCAGTGATTGAGCAACCAAGGCTCGTTATGAGCGACAACATCGTTGTTCTCGGGTCGTTCACATTCATCTTCTTCCTGAACCTCGATTCGCCAGACAATGGCACGGTGTTCGTGAACGACATCCCGTACTGTGTTGAGCGTGGACGCATTCATGCGTTCCACAAGCCAAGAGAGGTGAACATACCAACAGGGACATTCATCGTCAACCCCCGTGAAGTGATTGTGCAGCGCGGCAATATCAGGACCCGAATCCACATGGACGACGGCGGATCAACGTGGCTGACCATCGGTGGAACTGCAGTGTGTGTGTCAGAAGAATAGACGTTTACTTTGTCAAAGGGGGGGTTCATGCTTGATTTCGGTCAGTTTTCATGAGTAATCGCTGTTTCTCTGTGTTTTGAGTTCGCTTCGGAAATGGCAGCTCCTTTGTCATTCCTTGGTCTTTACTTCGACATTCACACGTGTATCGCCAGGTTCTTGTCAGATAGAGAGATCTGTAAGACGATCGCGCTCGTGAGCCGCGATATCAGCAGAATCTACAGGTCTGACTTTATCTGGTTACCAAGGGTGATCATGCGACCAGGCTTGATTCCAGAAGCGCGCGACATCGCAAAGCGCTTTGAGGAGGATGCAGGAGTTGCGTATCATGCCGCGCTTGTGCAAGCGAAGCAATGCTGGTGGGTCTCATTACTTCCACAGATAGTTCTGGGCATGTCGTGCATATGTTCAACGTGGTACCGTGGTCGCTGGTTCTGTGTGAGGAGGCGAGAGCATGTGCTTGAATTTGTGGAGCAGCGGAAACGTCTTCCGTATCTCCCACCTCAAGATACGATATCTTCGAAAATTTGTTTGTATTTCAAGTCAGCGACCCCTGCATGTCAAGTTTTCGTTTGGGATGGTCGAATCTACACGGTTCCTGGGACAGTTTATCTCGCTTCACCATCGTCACATGAATTCCTTGTCGCAGAGCTTCTTGCTTTCGGTGTGGGTGAGATCACCAAAGTCCCTGAGAACGATGTTGTTGCTCGCGCACGCTTCTCGCGCGATGTTCTTGATTTAGCAATCGCCGACAACTTGAATGTTGTCGAGTCCTACTTCGTGATCAGCAAGGACAAGTTTTACAGTGATGGCAATCTCGTCATCGTGCGAATTTGCCCGAATCCAAACCTGTATAGCAATGCTGGCCATTTCCTGTGCATCACATTTGCCACCAAGGCTGAGTCTCATGCAGAACCTTGGACAACGATCGGACGTATCTGCACGAGCAGCAAGCATCGCATGCAAACAGTGAATGCGACAACACACATGTCAGAGGATGGAGTTACACGTCTTGTCATGGTCGGAGCCTTCTGCGAAGTGCCAACACGACCCGCAGGTGAATATTGGCGCTTGGACGTACCTGACGTGTATGCAACAGAGTTGACCATCAGAGTTCGGGAGGGTCCGATAGGTAGCGGACGATTGTTTGTCGCGTGGGAAGATGATGATCGAACCCAGCCGACGCTGCCTGAGATAACAAAGGCGCTGACAGGAGGAAATGGCTACGGTCTTTCCATCACCTCGCCGCTCTGAAGCTTTGATGTGAATGTGGAAAGTACAGAAGTGCGTGTGCGTGATTGTTGATTTCAAGTAAATGATTCAGAGGCGTATAAGGTGTGTGTCACCATGCCGTCATGTTGTCAACGCAGCAACGATGGCTGATGGCGTGATCGAACCTGAAGCAGGTGAGAAGCGGGCGCGCGTTGACTTATTCATACGTGCACTCAAGCCAGTGGATGAAGAGTTTATCCAGAAAATGCTGGAGCATGCGAAGAAGTTGGAGGAGATCTCGAGCGTGTACCAGCGCAACACCTTGGAAATGCAGCAGATTCTCGGTAGTCTGAGCACATTGCTTCAGGAAGACATTGGCGTTCGTGACGCGAAAGAAATGATGGGTATCTTCCTGATTCCTAGCATTATTGGCAGCGCTGTTGCCATGGCTACTGCGTATGTGAATGGGAAACGGCTTGCAGATTCCTCGTTTTCTCATGAGGATGCCATCGGTGTTTTCAAGGAGACGCTGTGCGGAAAGGACGCTGTTCTCAACAAGTTCTGATGTATGCGCTGTCAACACCATAAAGATTCCTTCCTTGCTTTTCATTGTCAGATTCACCGCGCATTCACACGAACATGTGTTGGAGTCGAGAAACTTCGCGAGTTTATGATGTGTTTCAAGGGCAAATCATTACAAATTCAAGATTCACACAGCCTGTTCCATCTTGATTGTGTCATGAGGATTGTAGTTGTACAATTCGAAGTCCTCGAACGTGAACGCGTCGATGTCGGTCTTGTCAGACTTGATTACGAGCTGCGGGAATGGCCGAGGCTTGCGATCCCACTGCAACATCAGAGCTTTGATGTGATTCAAGTAAATGTGCGTGTCGTTGCACGTGAACACTAGATCGCCAGGCTGCAATCTGCAGATCTTGGCCACAAGACAAGTCAGGAGGGCATAGCTTGCGATGTTGAATGGCATGCCAAGTCCCACGTCTGAAGACCGCATGGTGACTGCGCAAGAGAGTTCACCACCAGCCACGTAGAACTGGAAGAACATGTGACAGGGAGGAAGTGCCATGAGATGATGATCTGGTGGATTCCAAGCACTGACGACCATCCGACGGTCATTCGGGTTCGTCTTGATTGTTTCTATCACATTCCGTAGCTGATCAACCCCCTTGCCAACGTAGTCCGCGTGCGCGCCTTCGTACGTGGCTCCGAAGTGGCGCCATTGAAAGCCATAAACAGGACCGAGATCTCCAACCTCCCTGTCTGTCAATCCGATGCTATCCAGGTATTCACGCGTTGAATTCGCATCCCAGATGTGCACATCCTTGTCCTGCAACTCCTTGGCATCTGTTGACCCTCGAATGAACCAGAGGAGTTCCTCGACGACACCGCGCCAGTGAACACGCTTGGTGGTCAGCAGAGGGAACGAGCTTCGCAGACTGAAGCGAAGCTGACGTCCAAACACAGAGACAGTCCCAACTCCTGTACGATCTCCTTTCTTCGTGCCCCTCGAGATAATCTCGTAGACAAGATCAAGGTACTGCCGCTCTTCGTGGACATCCATTCCTGGCGGCTATGCGCAAGAGAGTGTGAGGTTATACTACGCGTGAAAGTTGAATTCAAGCATGATTCTGCAAGAAATCAAAAGCTTGGACTCATTCAAGTTCAGGAGCGAGCATTCTATTTTCACTTTGTGTTGCGTTCAAGTGTTTGCCGCAGAGATGAGCGTGCATGCAGTCGATGTGAAGCATATGTGTGATGGTGATCGGGGTGTGTTTGGTGATGAGATGCGGACTTGTCAGTTCACATTCCCTCTTTCCAAGGACACAGATTGGTTCGATCTGAACGCATCTCTGGAGATTGAAGCGCTCCATTACAGCAAGGGAGTCTTCCTTCCTACTGCTGTCTACCTGAAAGTTGGCGAGTACCACGTGAGTGTTGGTTGGTCACTGTTCGCGGAGAATCGTGAGGGGAATGCTGCAATTCTTGTTGTCGATGACGAGATTGTGCTGACTGAGCATGGTGTCAAGGTCCTTCAAGGAATCCCTGCAAAGTTGCAGGGCTACCTTGCAGTGTGTGCAAGCAATGCCAGATTGCTCGGATCAAGAGGAGGTGATCCTTGAAGCTCTGGAAGCTCTACTTCCCGAAATCAAGGAACTTGCTCACGGGTCACTGCATGAACGAGTCCGTCTGATCGTGAATGTTGACAGGAGGTCCGTCATCGGAGTCAACGAAGTCCTGCGTGCGCCAGTGAACCCAGTATGATCTGTATTTCATTGAAATGAACAATCACATACACTCTCAGACGCCCCAATGCCTTGCTGGTCGCTGCTTCGCCCTCAGTCGCTTGCTCCGGCGCAGAGGCTTCTTGAGGGAACACGGCTGACCCGGATGAGCCGGATGATCGTTCATGCAACTACAACACAGTCCTGGGGCGTAGCCGAGAAAACAATCGCAACAAAGAAAGCGATTGCATTCTGTGCATTCGTAGCGCTGCACACAGAAAGCCGTCCAGCAATCGCACCCCTGACACAATCCGAGGCGGTCGACAGCACAGTCTCTGCACTTCGCCATGATATTGCCACACTTGCATTGAATCGTTTCGCAGCACTTGTTACAGATGACATAGTCGCAGTTTTCACACCAAATGGCGTCTCGATACGTACACGTACAAGTTGCCTTGCATGCGGAGCAAGGAAAAGTGCGTGCTTCTGCCATTTCACGGGTCGCACACACTTGAAACAGAACGGAGTTTGAATATGCAACCTCTTGGTTGATGTATTCATACTCAATTACTGTACAAGCCCAGAAGCTCTGTCTCGATCTCATGACCGCGTCTATCATGCTCTGACAATGATGCAAGCGTATCGCGCACCAAGTCCCTTCCTTCGGCTTCTTGAGCTTCGATCAACTCCTTGATGAACGCAATGTTGTCTCGAATGCGGTGGCCCTCATTCATAAAGGCGTCGAAATCGTCACTTGAAAGGTGCGCGCGCACCGTCCCCGCGAGTTCCATGATGTGGGAACTAGCACGATCACAGCCATCCAACAGTCTCTGTCCTGCTTCGAATGGACCACCCATGAAACACTGGGCAGTAATAAGGCGGTGCAATGCATTCACACGCTGCAGAACTACATCATCCCGCAGCTTTCGCAACAACACAATGGCTTGTTGATTGTACGGAGTAAATACAGGCATCACGACTGGGGGTCTGGATCCAAACAGATTCGTAATGATGGGGCGGGCAAGTGGCCTTGTTACGAATGAAATCTCTTCTTGAATTTGTTCTTCCGCTGCGGCAAGAGCCAAATCGACGTCGTACCTGACTTCAAGCTCTTCCGTTGCTTCATCATCATCCTCCTCAGAAGAGGAGTAATCCTGCTCACCAGGAGCAGAGATAGCAGACATTGTCGTGGCGCTATTATGGCAAGCGTGTTGCAATATACCACAAGCGCACCATTTGAACCCGAAAGAGTGTGAATTTGCAACAATGCAACACTGTTCAAGATGGCGACCTCTCAGTTTGTTGTTGTTGTTGCACTTTTGATTGCGTTTTCAACGTTCAATCAAGTTCGATTGTTGCGTGTTGACGCCGCGTGGATGAGCTCATCTGAGGGGTTCGATGCTCTTCTTACCGATCACGTTCGCAAGCACCGTGATGTGTATGGGTCGATTGTCCCGTACACACCGCAAGATGATGACACCTCGGCAGGCGAAACGCCGAATTCTGTCATATTCAAGGGCCATCCATTCGCTGTGACTTGGGACGACCAAGAAGTTACTCTGACCAGTGGCGATCGGGTTTGGTCGGTGTACAAGGGAGATCAGGACCACAAGGTCATCAAGCCTGACACGCAGAACCTGCAGAATGGTCATGCGTTCTTCTTCACGGAACCAGACCTTCGGCTGTGGCAGGTGCACCTGCCTGCTGATGCTAATCAAGACGAGGTCGTCGCCGTTCCTGGGACCATGACGCTTCATGATTTCGAAGATGTTGATGGCGACACAAAGCCGCAAGACATCATCTTTGCGTCGCAGGCTGGCGACATGATCGCGAACTTCTGCAGTGATCGCAGTGGTGACATTCACTTCCACACCAAGTCCAACAGCAGCTACATGTGGAGGTTCCCGCGCGTTCACCGTCGTGAGTGCAACACCGAGGACCCGTTGGTTTTTCAAGATGGTCAGTTCTGCTTTGCGTCCGAGCATTTCAAGGTCGACACAATGCGTTTCGGTGTGTTCGACATGACCGCCATGAAGGGCATTCATCCAGTC